>Ga0307432_1002142_pt1 | contig 11041 bp, 12 predicted proteins | sample SalMarWE160150MG_FD_202158 | JGI IMG/M metagenome (GOLD analysis project Ga0307432, IMG submission 202158) | Salt marsh sediment microbial communities from the Plum Island Ecosystem LTER, Massachusetts, United States - WE1603-150 | ecosystem: Environmental > Aquatic > Marine > Intertidal zone >...
TTCCCCCGATGATTTATCCTGAAGCATATTTACATTCTTTTTATGGTGGCCATTTTTCTAGTTGGATATTCCATATAAATACACCAGTAGCTACTACAGCACCGTAAATACCTATCCACTCAGTTAAACTAATCATTATATCCACTCATTATTGTCTTGTGGTTCTCAATATTCAGACTTTCCTCTTTCTACCTAATTCAATGTGACGGTTGGAGAAACCGTTTCGTTGTTTAGCTTCTACTTACATTAGGTTCATTATCAAATTTGGTAACATGGAAACCATCTTCAACAATTAATTCTGACCTTGTGATATTAATAGGTTTCTCAACTTGGTGTATATAATAAGCTCCTGCACTAAATTCAACGTTAAGAATGGTAGAAGTTATTTGTTTTATTATCCCCATAAACCGTTCCATCTCGGACTCAATAATCCTATCGTTTTGAGCTCTATTAGTGTTGAAGACAAACATACTATTGACTGTTTTTGACTGTATACATTGATGAACCAGAGTATCATATTGTGTATTAGTGCTAAATCCAACAATGAACTTGAATATACCCCTCCGCAAACTGTCAACGTGCTCTAAATTACTTATTGCATCATGTATATTACGGTGATTTAGTGTTCTTTTTACTTCTATAACAGCTCTGACCGCTTCAGGAGAAACTACTACTATTTCACCAGATTGAAACCAAGCGTCAAAAGAGGATGATTCATATAAAATCAAATCACATTCTTCACTATTCTGACCCTCTTTGTTCAGAATGATTCCCCTAGAAACAGAGAAAGCTTTTGGAACGTTTTCTCTTACTAAATCCCTAACTATTGCTTCATAATAGTCGCTTCTTACACCAGTATTTTGATTCTTGAGCAATGCATCTATTATCTCTTTCTGAATCAATAGCTTATCTTGAATCCTCTGATAATATTCCTCCATCGCTATTATCCCCCTAAGATTCTCAATTGGACTTACTTTAATAGCATAATAGAACCTAGCTCTGGAATATTCAATTATTCCCTGTTACTTTACTACCCTAACCTTGAGATTATCAAGCGGACTGAATTTGCGGTGAGCATTCAAACTACAATAGCAGAATACAGCTTGAGACTATCCTCAAATTGAACTGACTTCGTGTACCTGTCTACCATAGCAAGAGATTCCCATCTCCCGAGACGTTTGATATGTAAGCTATCTACCCACTCTGTTCCGGTGTCAAGCAACTCTGTCTACAGGCTTACCTTATCAGGTGGAGAGTGATATACTAACCCAACGCCAATGGAGCCACCGGTAACTGATAGAGATTTAAGACGGGGTAAGATTCGGGGGCTTAACCCCAATGTATTCTTCCTGGGTATAGTCAGCTTTCTGACTGATGTCTCCAGCGAGATGATTTTTACCCTTATCCCCCTCTTTTTATCCAACGTGCTGGGGGCAGCCACTACCATCATTGGTCTCATTGGTGGGCTGTCTGAGAGCGCCGATGCTATCTTCAGGATATTCAGTGGCTGGCTCAGTGACCGAATCGGCAAACGCAAGTTTCTGGCAGTAGCTGGCTACAGTATTTCTACGGTAGCCAAGCCCTTTATGTATCTGGCTTCAACCTGGGGAATGGTCCTGGGTGTCAGATTTAGCGACCGGATTGGTAAAGGCATCCGCACTTCACCACGCGATGCCCTGATTGCCGATTCTGTTTCACCTGAAGAGAGGGGCAAGGGCTTCGGGCTACACCGGGCTATGGATACCGCTGGTGCTGTCCTGGGGCTAAGTATAGCCGCTATCGTCATATACCTCGTTCAGGGCGGGGGGCTAGCGCTCAGCCTAAAGACCTACCAGTGGCTGGTATTAATAGGCATTGTGCCCGCAGTGCTGGCGGTAATTATACTGGTAAGATTTGTTACGGAGAGGGAGAGAAAGCCCCCATCGCCCGGCACCCCTCGCCCCGGATTTAATCTGATTAAATTAGCCGCCGGTTTTGATACCCGGTTCAAGGTGTTTCTGGCTATTATGGCGGTGTTTACCCTGGGTAATTCCAGCGATTTCTTTGCTATACTGCGGGCACAGAATCTGGGCTCGTCTGTTTTCCATATTGCCCTGATGCTTGTCCTGTTTAATGCCACCTATGCCGCTATTTCTTTGCCCGCCGGTAAATTATCCGACCGCCTAGGCAGACGGCGGGTTATTGCTATGGGCTGGGGTGTTTATGCCCTGGTCTACCTCGGATTTGCCCTGGCAACAAACCTGTGGCAGGTGTGGCTGCTTTTCGCCGCTTACGGAATCTACTACGGAGTCGTTGATGGGGTGGCTCGAGCCTTTGTCGCCGACTTGGTTCCGGCCGAGAAAAGAGGTACTGCCTACGGTCTGTATCATGGTGTGGTCGGTCTTACCCTCCTACCCGCCAGCCTGATTGCCGGCTGGCTATGGCAGGCTTATAGCCCACAAGCCCCTTTCTTCTTCGGCGCTGCCCTTGCCGGTTTGGCAGTGATAGGTATGATGGTCTTTATTAGGGAATAGTTGCCAAAGGAATTTTGATTGGATAAGTAGAAATTTATGCTAAAACCTCTGGGGATTATCCCGTTGCCACACCCCATGGCGGGCTTGACAAAGGTGTACGAAGTAGTTATCCTTTTGTTCGGTGATACATTTGGTGCCGGTGTGATATAATTGTTATATAAGCCGTTGTATTTGAAGGGAGGGACTCTGATGGATAATGAAAATAAAAATGATTTGCCAGAAGTTTACACGGATTCGTTCCGATTTACAGTACATCCATACGGAGTTGCTTTCACATTTGGAACGAATGTTCCGCATCCGTCTCCAGGGAAAGTAACGCCTGGGAAGGACTCATTAGTCCTTCGTATGTCATTAGAGCAAGCGAAGGTGCTTGCGATGATGCTCCGACGCAACCTGAAGAATTATGAGCTTCAAAACAGTTTGGAAATTGCTCTACCCTCACAATTGTATACCCAACTCGGTATAGCTCACGAAGATTGGGGATGATGGCAGAACCGCTAGATAGTATTGTCCAAGCCGTGCGAGACCGAGGTTACATCCTGAGCCTTCATTATTGGGAAGAATTTATTAAGGAGGTGACACGTCCCTCACCAACTGCTATTATTGAATCTATTGGCAATGACGAACCAGAAATCATTGAGAGTTATGACGACGACCCAAGAGGAGCATCTTGCCTCCTCCTTGGGGTGAATGGACAGGGGCGACAAATACATAGTGTGCTAGGATATGAATCCTATCCAATAAAAATTATCACGGCATATCGTCCTGCTGATGATATTTGGATTAACGGACGAACAAGGAGATAAAAATGAGAAAGAAAAGACGTAATGTTCTTGTTTATACCGATGATACGGTAAAATGGTATACGCAACTAACTATCCAAGTGGATAAGTCTGGAAATGAATGGCTGGCTCCAGGGCAGGTTGATTTTTTAGAGTCTGCCCACCTTTGGGCACGCTATGAAGGTAGCAACCAGCTAAAAGCATCAAGGTCACTCGTGAGGTACTGGGAACTTCCAATGCCTCAAGTAGGTATTCCAGTAGCTACATATGGCACTGCTGAATTTGCTAGGTCAACACCCGCATTTAACGACGTTCTAGTCTAACGGGTCAGTAGTAAACATCATCAGCATTCACGCTCTGCAAGTATCGTTGCATCTAGCATCAAGTAACTATTAGAGAATAAAGTTTAAGACTATCTTCAAACCTCATGACCTCTCTATCCCAGCACTATATTATCTATCAGTCGGGTGGTGCCGATTTTTACTGCCAGTGAGACCAGGGCGGGGGGGTTAGCTGTATCCAGCTCGTCCAGGGTCTCGGCATCGGCGACACTGACATAGTCAATAGTGGCTAACGGCTGTTTCTGAATGAGCCCTATCACCTCATCTCGCAAGCGCTGGGCATCCTTCTCACCCTGCGACCAAAGCTTTTTCGCCAGGCTAAGCGCCTGATAGAGAACTACCGCGGCTTGACGCTCATCAGGGTTAAGGTAGGTATTACGACTGCTCACCGCCAGACCATCAGGCTCGCGTACTGTGGGCAGGGTAATTATTTTCAGGTCCATATTGAGGTCAGTTACCATCTTTTTAATCACCACCGCCTGCTGGGCATCCTTCTGACCAAAGTAGGCTGTGGTTGGTTGAACGATGTTAAATAGTTTGGCGCAAACAGTGGTAACCCCTTTAAAATGACCGGGGCGGGAAGCACCCTCCAGCCGCTCGGTTACTTTACCCACCTCTATCCAGCTATTGAACGGCTCAGGGTACATCTCGGCTACCGAGGGCATAAAGACAACGTCAGTTCCCTCCTTTTCCAATGAAGCCAGGTCACGCTTGGTATCGCGGGGATAACTATCAAAATCCTCCTGAGGACCAAATTGCGTGGGATTAACAAAGATGCTGACCACCACCGAGGGGTTTTCCGCCCTGGCCTGTCTGACCAGAGCCAAATGCCCCTGGTGAAGATAGCCCATAGTCGGCACCAAGCCAACCGGTTCAGCGAGCTGCCGCCTTAGCCGCTTCATGCCATCTATTTTGTCAATGATTTTCATAGAGGTTTTATCTACCTCACCCCCTTTATCCCCCTCTCCTTCAAAGGAGAGGGGGAAGGGTTTGTAAGAGGGGCTCCGTCCCTCTTTAACGCCCTGAAGAATAGGGAGGCTTCACCTCTCTTTAACTCTCCTTGCTCTGGGGTGAGAATAAAGGAGATTTAGCCTCGGTTAGCTCGGCTAATATGCTTTCGTCCATAGAGAAGCTTTGCTCCTCGGTGGGGAAGCTACCGGCTTTCACCTCTCTATCATATTCGGTAATGGCAGCCCGGATAATATCGGTCAGTTTAGCGTATTGCTTGGCATGCCTGGGAACGAAATCGGTAAAAGAACCAAGAATGTCATTTATCACCTGAACCTGACCATCACAGCCTATACCGGCACCGATGCCAATGGTAGGGATGCTGACACTTCTGGTAATCAGGGCTGCCAGAGGGGCAGGAACAGTCTCCAGGACGATGGCAAAGGCTCCAGCTTGTTCCAAGACACGGGCATCCTCCAGCAATCTAGCCGCCGCCTCCGGGGTCTTACCCTGCACCTTATAGCCACCCAATTGATGAATTGACTGGGGGGTAAGTCCAATGTGCCCCATAACCGGTATGCCACAATCAACTACTCGCCTTACCTTTTCCGCCACCGTTACCCCACCCTCAAGCTTGACCGCCTGGGCACCGGCTTCCTGAATAAAACGGGCGGCATTACGTAAGGCATCCTCAATGCTGACGTGATAGGTCATAAACGGCATATCGCCAATCACCATCGTCTGCCTGGTGCCTCTAACCACGGCTTTAGTGTGGTGTAGCATCTCGTCAATAGTTACCGGTATGGTTGATTCATAACCAAGGACTACCATACCCAGACTATCTCCGACCAGAATTAATGGTATTCCTACCTCATCAATTATCCTGGCTGTGGAGTAGTCATAGGCAGTGAGCATGGTGATTTTCTCACCCTTTGGCTTCATCTGTTTTATCTGGTCTATGGTAACCCGCATCTCTTTGCCTCCTAGAGTCGTATAACCCCGACGGCTCGTTTACTCTTAGTGATAGCGTTTTTAGCATCAACATATACCAGTTTGGGGGTAAAACTTCGGGCTTCGTCATCCTCAACATAGCAGTAGGAAAGGACCATAATAATGTCTCCCTTAGCCGCCAGTCTAGCCGCAGCCCCATTCAGGCAGATTTCACCGCTCTTCCCCTCAATGGCATAGGTAGTAAAACGGGCGCCATTATTGATATTTAGCACCTGCACCTGCTCGCCGGGAAGGATGTCAGTCTCCTCCATAAGCTTCCGGTCAATGGTAATGCTGCCTTCGTAATCAATATTGAACTGGGTAACTCGAGCCCGGTGGATTTTGCTTTTAAGCATTATTCTCATTTGACCCTCCCTTATATATTTAGTCGAATTGTTTTAATTAGATTGTTTATTAACCTCACCCCCTTAATGCACCCTGAAAAATCTTTGATTTTTCAGGGAACCCGCTTAATCCCCCTCTCCTTGAAAAGGAGAGGGGGTCAGGGAGATAGGTTGCTAAACGACCTCTTTTAATATAGCCTTTAGCTCCTCAGCCTGGTGTTGATTTATTCTCCCCTTAGCCAGAGCAATCGGGATGGTCTGCCGACCAAGCTCCCGATAGGTGGCAAGCAAGCCGGGAGCTACTTTGTGTAAAGCGTCAAGGTGTTTCCTAATCGTCCCGGTATCACCCCGGGCAATTGGTCCGGTGAGACATTGAGGTATACCCACGGTGTCAATATTATGAATTGCGCCTCGTATCAGCGGCAGCAGTGCCTGAGTGGCTTGATGCCTGGGGATGTCAAAGGTTGACCACAGGTCGGCAGCTAATTTGACTAAGGTTACCAGGTAATTACAGGCAATAACGGCTGAGGCGTGATAAATTACCTTATCACTTGCCTTTAGCTCAATCCAATAACCACCAAGAGCGGTAGCCATATCCTTGAGCGTTGTTAGTAAAGGCTCCTCAGCCTCCAGGGTAAAGGTTGAGCCGGGCATATTTTCTATAGCCTGGCTGGCACTGGCAAAGGTTTGCAAGGGGTGAAAGACACCGACCCAGGCGCCTGATTTCCTGGCTGGTTGTAGAATGTCAGTTGAGTCGGCACCGCTACAGTGGACTACACTCTGCCCCTTATGCCACCGTATTTGAGATACTACGGGGGCAATAGCATCGTCGGGGGTAGTAATAAAGACAAGCTCAGCAGCATCAGCCACATCTTGATTACTACTGACCGGGAGACAGCCACTAATTGCCCGAGCTAGATTGGTGGCTGAAGTCTGGCGCCGACTGGATACAGCTACTACCGGGTAGCCCTTGTGGCTTAAACTAACCGCTAGGGCAGTGCCTACCGTTCCCGCCCCAATAAATCCCAATTTAAGCATTTTAACCCTTCACCTGAACTCACTAAAAATGCCTTCTCCGACACCGCCAGAGAAGGCATTCAAAATACCGATCTAATTCTTCTTGCCGTCTCGGTCATGTCTGATCCAAGCGACTAAAGCTATTAATAAATTAACTTCAGGAGCTCACCGCCAAATTGGTCGATGGCTAACCATTATTCTTGATTTAAGTATACAAGCTTTAACCTGACCTCGTCAATGGGTTGACAAACTATATTTCGTGTGATAGCGTTAGTCTTGGGGAAATTGAGTGTAAAGTAATATGTTAACTGATACTATTCTGAGCAAGTTTTATTATACCTATTTCACATTTACTTGGCGCACCAAGTGCGCTGGGGAGGCTTCGCCATGAAAATGTAGATACATCATAAGGTAACAAATTTAGAGTAAAAAGTTCAAGAACCCTCCCAAGCCGGGGGGTTTTTCTGCTTTAGATGCCAAACTTCCAGTAAGGATATCAAGTATTAGGAGGAGGAAAAATGATAATAATGAAAACTGATGCCACGCAGGAACAAGTAGCCGAGGTAGTAAAAGAAATAAAAAAATACGGGCTAAGAGCCGATGTTTCCCAGGGGAAATACCGGACAGTGATTGGCTTAGTTGGCGATGAGACAAAAATTCCGTTTGCTCACTTTGCTGTCCTCCCCGGGGTGAAAGAGGCAATGATGGTTGAAACCCCGTATAAACTGATCAGTCGGGAATATAGTAAATTCTTTGCCGGGGAAGGTGAAGGTTTGGTAGTTAAAGTGGGAAACATTGAGATAGGTGGTGATGTGCCAATATTCATTGCCGGACCTTGTGCCGTGGAGAGCAAAGAGCAGCTATTTAAAATTGCCGAAGAGGTAAAGAAGGCTGGGGCTCATATTCTGAGAGGCGGCATCTTTAAGCCCAGAAGCTCGGTTCACTCTTTCCAAGGGCTAGGCGCTGCGGGTTGGGAAGAAGCCGAGAAGGCGTTAGACTGGTTGCGTGAAGCCGGTAAAAGGTTTAAATTGCCAGTAGTAACCGAAATAAGAGGGGAAGCACAAGTTGACTTAGCCGCCAAGTATGCTGATATGCTTCAAATAGGGGCCAGAAATATGTATAATCAAGACCTGCTGTCCAAGGTAGCCAAGAAAAACAAGCCGGTCCTATTTAAAAGGCATTTCGGGGCTGGCATTGAAGAATTCTTATCTTTTGCCGAATATATTGCCGTCGAGGGTAACAAGAATATTATTTTATGTGAAAGGGGAATATTACCCCTGGGCAAAGGCAAAAACTATACCAGGTACACTCTTGACCTGGCTGCTGTCCCAACCATACAAAAAGAAACCTACCTGCCGGTAATCGTTGACCCCAGTCACGGGACTGGCCGCCGGGACCTTATCTTCAATATGAGCTGTGCCGCTATAGCGGCCGGGGCTAGTGGACTAATGATTGAGGCGCACTATAACCCAGCCGAAGCACTGGTTGATGCTCAACAGGCAATTACGCCTGACGAACTTAAAGAAACCATTGATGCCTGCCAAAGAATCCGCAAACTGATTGTGTCTGAGAGAAATGAAAAGGGTTAGGGTAAGACTAGGCAGTAATAGTTACGAGATCCATATCGGCTCAGGGATACTGGAGCAGACCGGGCAGCGGTTAAAAGAAAACTGGTTGGCTGACAACCTGATAATCATCACCAACCCCATAGTGAAAGGGCTATATGGTGATGCTCTAAATCAGAACCTCACTAGAGATGGTTTCAGCGTAGTTACCCTGGAGGTCCCTGACGGAGAAGAGCAAAAATCATTGGAGGTTGCCGGTAGATTATACAATGAATTAACCAATGCCTATGCGGAAAGGACAACGCCTATTTTAGCTTTGGGTGGTGGGGTTATTGGGGACCTGGCAGGATTTGTTGCCGCCACCTATTTGCGGGGGGTGCCGCTGGTACAAATACCAACTACCCTGCTAGCCCAGGTTGACAGCAGTATCGGGGGCAAGGTGGCAATAGACCACGGTCAACTGAAAAACAAAATCGGGGCATTCTATCAGCCCAAGTTAGTAATTACCGATATCGCCACCCTGAAAACCCTTGACACCAAAACCCTCATTGATGGACTAGCCGAAGTCATAAAATATGCCGTAATTCAGGATAAAGAGCTTCTCACCTATATTGAAGATAACCTGGATAAGATAAAATCGCTTGACGAGGGCGTACTTGAGGAGATTGTTTTTAGGTCGGCTAAAATTAAAGCTGAAATAGTGGAAAAGGACGAGAAAGATTTAGGCTTAAGAGCTATTTTGAACTATGGTCATACCGTGGGGCATGCCATTGAATCAGCTTCAGATTTCAAGGTAGAACACGGCAAGGCAGTGGCTATCGGGATGCTAGCTGCGGCCAAAATTTCAAACCGGATGGGAATACTTGTTAAAAATGAACTGCTCAGGTTAAACCGCCTTATCCAGAGCGCCGGCCTGCCAACAAAATTGCCCAACCTTGAGGTAACAAAGATAATCCAGACGATAAAACACGATAAAAAGATTTTGCGGGGCAAGATAAGATTTGTCCTACCCAAATCAATCGGCAGCGTATTTATTACCGATGAAGTAAGCCCCTCTTTAGTCGAGCAAATTTTGGTGGATTGGAATGAAGAGACCTAGGATTTGCGCGGTTATCGTAAGTAAAGACTCAGACGCAATAAGGGCAATTGAACCACTCGTCGAACTATTTGAGGTACGAATAGACCTCATCGGTGACGGCTGGCAGGAATTGGCTAAGCAACTCAACCAACCCTGGATAGCCTGTAACCGGTGTGCCGAGGAGGGGGGCAAATGGGCAGGCGACGAAGCCGGAAGAATAGACGAGCTGCTTAAAGCAGTCAAGCTGGGAGCAGAAATAGTTGATATTGAACTGGGGACGAGAAACCTTGAGGAAGCTATACCGGTTATCAAGAAGAGAGCCAAATGCCTTTTGTCATTTCATGAATTGGAGAAAACGCCGTCTCTGGACAGGATGAAAGGGATAGTCAACCGGCAATTAGCCGCCGGCGCCGATATATGTAAGGTGATTACTACCGCGCAAAGGTTTGAGGATAACCTGAACGTTTTGCAACTGATTACCGAGTCCCCCAAAACAAAAATAGTTTCGCTGGCTATGGGTCCTCTGGGTCTGACCAGCCGAATTCTTTGTCCCCTGGTTGGCGGCGATTTTACCTACGCCTCAATTGAAAAAGGCAAAGAGTCCGCCCCCGGTCAACTAACAGTAAGAGACCTGAGGAAAATCTATGAAATGGTGATAAGATGAGAAATAGGCTAATATCGGGCAAAACACAGGTCTGCGGGATAATCGGCGACCCTATAGGGCATAGTATGTCACCGGCAATACATAATGCTGCTTTTGCCAAGATGGGTATAGATTATATGTATGTCCCGTTTAGAGTCAGGCAAGAAGAGTTGGGCAAGGCTATCCAAGGAGTGAGAGCCCTGAATATAAGGGGGCTAAATGTTACCATACCCCACAAGGTTGCCGTCATCCCATTTCTGGACGAGCTAGACCCCCTGGCTGAAAGGATAGGTGCGGTTAACACCATAGTCAATGATGACGGAGTGTTGACCGGTTACAATACCGATGCCACCGGATTTCTACAAACTCTACTGGAGAGGGGAGTCGAGCCCAGAGAGAAAAACACGGTCATTCTGGGAGCCGGTGGCGCTTCAAGGGCAGTCTCTTTTATTCTCGCCGAAAGAGGTGCGCATCTGGTTATCCTCAACCGTCTATTAGAGTTAGATTGGGCGGAGGAGCTAGCTAGCAGGATTTCGCAGGTCTTTAAGCAAGAAGTCGAAGCCCTGGAACTGAATAAGGAAAACCTGGCTAAGGTGTTAGACAAGGCTGATATTGTGGTTAACGCTACCAGTGTCGGCATGAGCCCTAATATCGATGAAATCCCGGTCAGTCCCGATTTACTCCAACCGTCTCTTATTGTTTTTGATATTGTGTATAATCCGATTAAGACAAGGTTACTGAGAGAAGCTGAGGCGGCTGGTGCCAAAACCATAAGCGGGGTTGATATGCTTGTCTGGCAGGGGGCTTTAGCTTTTGAGAA
>Ga0307432_1002146_pt1 | contig 11010 bp, 11 predicted proteins | sample SalMarWE160150MG_FD_202158 | JGI IMG/M metagenome (GOLD analysis project Ga0307432, IMG submission 202158) | Salt marsh sediment microbial communities from the Plum Island Ecosystem LTER, Massachusetts, United States - WE1603-150 | ecosystem: Environmental > Aquatic > Marine > Intertidal zone >...
TTTATAAGAGATGATATGTTAGATATCTATGAAAAACATAATGATGCCGCTTTTATGATCTATACCAACGGAACTTTTATAGATAGAGATATGGCTTTTAAACTACAAGAATTAGGTAATGTTGCTCCAGCAATGAGTATAGAAGGATTTGAAAAAGAGACTGATGCCCGTCGAGGTAAAGGGGTCTGGAAAAAGGTAATGCAGGCTATGGATAACTGCCGAGAAGCCAAACTAATTTATGGTTTCTCTATTACCCCTACTAAATACAATACTGAAATAGTTTATAGCGATGAACTTATGAAAATATTAGCAGAAGATAAAGGTTGCAGTTTTGGCTGGTACTTTACTTATATCCCTATAGGCAGAAATCCTGACGTAACTCTAATGCAGACTCCGGAACAGAGACTCTACGGCTGGAGAAGAGTTAATTATCTGAGAAATAAATATCCGGTCTTTATCGGGGACTTCTGGAATGACGGAATGCATGTAAACGGTTGTATCGCTGGAGGCCGCCAATATTTACATATAAACTCAAGAGGAGATTATGAACCCTGTGTATTCCAACATGAGGCTACACATAATGTAAGAAATACCTCTTTAAGAGAGGCTTTGGCTTCTCCTTTATTTAGAAAAATAAGAGAAGAACAAAAAAGACCAATTTTTGTTAATAACCGAATGAAACCCTGTATGATCATTGACCATCCTGAAGTATTAAGAGAAGTTGTTAAAGAAACCGGTGCTAAACCTACTCATGGTAATGCTCAAACAGTCTTAACTAAGTGTGCATCACATTTAGACCAATACGCTAAAGAATATGGTGAACTTTCTAAACCTTTCTGGGAAAAAGTATATGTAAAAAAAGAAGGAATGCCACCTGTTCCCGAGAAATTTGAAGATGTACAAAAAATGATAGCAGACATAAAGAAATAAAAAATTAAGAGGGGAAATCATTTAATTTCCCCTCTGTCTTTTTTGTCCTTTAATTATCTAATGATAATATTCTCTTTCTTTGAGATATAATCATGCCAAAAATTATTAATAATCCTCCCAGCCAAGCGATAAAACCTACCTTCTCTCCCAAGAGAAGGTAGGCAAACATCGCTGCAAATATTGGCTCTCCGGAAAATATAATTGCAGTTTTGGTGGCTGTGGAATATCTTTGAAATCTATTCTGCATATAAAAAGCCAAAGCTGTAGCAAATACCCCGGTTATCACAATTGACCACCATATATCAGCTGAATAGAAAAGATGGATAGCCGGTCTTTCAAAAATTAAAGCCATTAATAAAGATAATACAAAAACTATAGTTATCTGAGTAATAGCCAGAAGAACGTAATCTAATTTTTTACTAAATAACCCTACTGATATAATATGCATGGCAAAGGAAAAGGCACACAAAAGAACTAAAAAATCCCCTAAATTAAAACTGAAGCTGCTGCTATAATTCAGAAACCATAAACCGATAAATGCTAAAACTACTCCTATAACCGAATTTCGATTTATTTTCTCTTTGATAAAAAAATGGGAAATAATGGGGACCAAAACTACAGATAAACCGGTAATAAATCCTGCTTTCGTAGCTGTGGTATATTTTAAACCTACAGTCTGAAAAGCATAACCCATAAAGAGAAAAATACCAATTAAAGACCCCTTCTTGAGAGTTGTCTTATCAATATTTTCTTTTATTCTTTTCCAGAATATTAAATATAAAATAAGGGCTGCTAATAAGAAGCGATAAGCTAAAAAAGTAAAAGGTGAAATTTGGTCAAGTACGCCTTTTATTATAGCAAAGGTAGACCCCCAAATAACTACTATTCCTAATAAATAAATTTCTGCTTGAATACCTTTCATTTTTACTTCTTCTCTTTCTCTTTAAAATAATTATTAATTATTTATTCTTAAACTATTATTAGTTTACAACATTCATAATTTTATATATCCTTCTGAAACCATCCGTTTCCCAATCGCTCTTCCTCAAAAGCCCGTAATGCTTCCCTGTATTCTTCCCTATTTATCCTTCTGGATAAAGGAGGAAATTGGCCAGCCTGGTAAGCCGGAAAATACTGTACCATCAAGCTTATATAGGTATGAGGGGAAATCTCCCGGGCGATAAAATGCATAATCTTTTTAGTGCCGCTTAAACCCTCTGGTAAGACTAAATGTCGAACAATCAATCCTGAATAAGCTATCCCCATCTTATCTATTGCCAGATCTCCCACCTGTCGATGCATCTCCTTCAACGCCTTCTTCATTATTTCAAAATAATTTGGGGCAGCTGAATATTTTCGGGCAATCTTATTATCAGCATATCTGGCATCAGGTAGATATATGTCCACAATACCGTCAAGTAATTTTAAAGTATCTAAAGAATCATAACCACTTGTGTTATAAACTATGGGAATATGTAAACCCATTTTGATAGCCGATTTAAGACTCTTTAATATTTGAGGTACAAAATGAGTTGGTGTAACCAAATTAATATTATGGCATTTTCTTTTTTGTAAAGCAAGCATAATTTTAGCCAATTTTAATAAACTAACTTTGTTGCCATTTCCTAACTGGCTTATAGGATAATTCTGACAATAAACACACTTTAAATTACAGTTGGTAAAAAATATGGTACCCGAGCCAAAGTTACCCACCAAGGGCGGTTCTTCCCCAAAGTGGGCATTATAACTGGAAACTATCACTTCTTCACCTGAACGGCAAATTCCTTGTTCTCCTTTTAAGCGGTTCACTCTACATTTATGAGGACAAACTTCACAATAGGAGAGTAATTTATAAGCCTTCTCAATCCGCCTATTAAATTCTTCTTTTTTTATATCTAAATATCTCGGATATTTTAATCTGCTTATCAATTTATTATTTTTTCACCTAAAGATAATTCAATACCTCTTCTAAGGAATCTAATTGTAAATAATTTTCTGATAGAGGTTCTTCTTCCTCAAACTTCCAGCTTAAGTAAGGAATTAGAATACAATTTATGCCTAATTTTAATCCAGGATTCAAATCTGAACGAACACTATTACCTATTATCCAGGTATCTTTTTTGTCTAACTTATGTTCCGTTAAAATATTCTGGTGTTCCTCCACGCTTTTGTATCTCAAAACATAGATCGCTGAAAAATATTTTTTTAAATTAGTTAACTCTAATTTCTTTTCCTGTACCTGGGAGTCACCCAAAGTAGCGAGAATTAAAAAATATTTTTGACTTAAGATATCTAATACCTGATAAACTCTATCGACCAATTCAGGAATCTGTCTAAAAACCTGCCATCCAATTTCTTCAATTTTTTTCTTTAATTCAGGATTAATCTTTTTCCCATTCTTCTGGGAAAAATATTCATAAGTCTTCCCTAAACTATAAGGGTATCTCTCTTTCGTAAAACCATGTTGCTGTATATTTTTAATGTCAATCTCATCAAGTTTTACTAATGCCTCTTCCCTTTTAAAACCGAAATTTTCCATGAGCAACGAAAACTCTTCTCTCGCCTGGTTGTATAACTTGGAAGTTTTAATCAAAGTATCATCTAAGTCAAAGATAATGGTCTTAATTTTCACTCTCTCCTTTTGCATAAATTCTTTATAATTATAACTATAATGATACACTTTGGCAAACCCTATATTAGTATCGCGTATCGCGTAAAGAAAAAAATATTATATCATCCCGCACTTGATGCGGAACCCATAAGTAGGGGCGTATTGCTTACGCCCCTAGATGCCGGAAGGCAAAATAGGATAGAATAGATTACCATTACCTGTTTTCACGAAGCCTGCCTTCATGAAAATTGGGGTACAGGTTTCATGGGAATGACACTTGGTAAAGCCAAAATTACATTAATTTGTATCATGTATATCGTATCGAGTATTGCGTAAAGAGAAAGAAGGATACCATACAAAAATGAATATAATAAAAATTTTTATAAAGTTATAAAAAATGTGTTATAATGTTTTTTGTTAAGCATAATAAATTCGTCGATTGATTAATTGTTTTAAAGTAAAAACGGATGAATTAATTAAAAATACCTATAGTTGGAAAGAAGGGGAAAATGAAAAGAAACAATAAAGATATTAAAAAAAGGAAAAAATCTATGATAAGAGAACTGTTGGAAACAGTAATCAGTGCAGGGATAATTGCTTTTATAATTATTACTTTTATCGGTCAGGTTACGGTAGTAAGGGGTGCTTCTATGGAACCCACTCTTCATAATAATGAAAGGCTTATTGCCAATAAAATTAGTTACCGTTTTGAATCACCTGAAAGAGGTGAAATCATAATTTTTAGACCTCCTTTAGAAATAAAGCGAAATTATATTAAAAGAATAATTGGAATTCCGGGAGATAAAATTGAAATTGCCAATGGAGAAATTTATCGTAACGACGAAAAATTAGAGGAGTCATATGTAAAAAATAGATCGTATGAGAATATGCCTCCTACAATTGTACCTGATAATTCTTTTTTTGTCTTAGGAGATAATAGACCCAATAGTAGTGATAGCCGATATTGGGGTTTTGTTCCTCGTAAGAATGTGGTAGGTAGAGCCTGGGTAATATTTTGGCCCTTAAATAAAATTAGATTACCGTAAAAATAAATTAGTCGTTAGTGAATAGTGAATAGTCGTTAGTAGGACAGGGGTCACACCTATTTATTGTAGCTGATTAGACTTTAGGATGAGAGGTAGGGGTCGGATTTATCCGATCCGGGTATTCTGATATTTTTTAGGGGCTCGATTCATCGAGCCCCTACCTCCGAAGCAATAAACTTGAAACTCGCAACTTGCAACTCGTAACCTGTTACTCGTTACGTGTTACTCATTAATGTATTTTTCTATACGCTAGTTTTATTTTTTAATTGGAATCAAACAGAGAAATTTTAGAGTATTAGAGCCGGTATTTTTAAACTGATGTTTTTCTTCAGGAGCAACATAGACTACTGTTCCGCTCTTAATTTTAAATTCTTTTTCTCCATCGTTAGCTACTCCTTCACCTTCCAAAATAAATACTTCATGTTCCCAATTGTGAGTATGTAAAGGGCTATACCCTCCCGGAGCAACCTCAAACAACCTCATAGCAAAGTTTGGGGCCTTATCTTTATCAGAAATAAGCCACCTTACTTTGATATCTTTAGCTTCTTCAAAATCTACGGCTTCAGTTTTAACTTCCTTATAATCTACTATTTTCATTTTATTCTCCTTCTTCTATTTTTTTATTTTTGTTAAATATTTTAACGGATAAATATAAAAATATATCTATTTTCCAAATCAGACATGCGAGACGCCTGTCCTACGAAATTAGAATTATACTTGCTCTTCAATCTTTTCGCTTAAGGAATCTTCAACAATTGGATAAAAATCTTCTTCTCTTTCAATAATTGGAATATTTTGTTTTCGGGCTTCCTCTTTTTGAATATCAGTTGCATAGCTCCAACCAGCTAAAAAAACTTTTACTCCTAAAGTTTTGGTCTGAATCAAATGGTTTACCTGATCATCTACAAAATAGATTTTTTCAAACTTGATATTATATGATTTTACAATATGCTTCATTTGCTCGGATTTGTTTTCTCCAAATCTCTTATCCAAAATATCTTCCGGTTTAATGGTAAAACCAAAATATTCAGGGGTAAAAGACTTGGCAATTGCTTTTCTTCTATTAGAGGTAGCAATCACAATTTTAATTCCTTCTTCTAATAATTTCTTTATCCCTTCTATTGCTTTGGGATAGGGTGGCTCTAAATTAAACCAGGCTCTGTAATTTATATTTTGCAGTCTTTCTCGTTCTTTATAAAATTCTTTTTCATAGGCTTCAAAATCAAATTTTACTGTCTTTCTATAATTGTCAAATTCTTCTTGATTATTAACAAATTTATTTTCTTCTATTAATTTCTGGATCAAACCATAATCGGTTGCTCCCCGAATATAAGGCCTTAGAGTTCGGTAATATTTTATCTCTTTTTGGTACTGCTTTTTAGTCTCTTCCCAATTTTCGAAAGTAAAAATTTCTCCTCCAAAATATTTCTTTTTCCCCGAGCCATAAAGTCTTAAATAGGCATTATGGCCCACAAAAAGTGAATCTAAAACACTATCTACAATTACTCCATCAAAATCTAAAGCTAATATCTTCAATCATATACTCCTTTAATCTATTTAATTTTGTCAAAGATAGTCCTCTCGTATAGGATAAAAAACGTCCATTACCTTAGTGTTTGGCTCTAAGGGAGTAACTTCATGTTCTACATTAGGAGGGATTACTACTCCTTCACCCGCTTTTAAAATTTTGGTTTCCCCTCCTACAACCATTTTTATGGACCCCGCTACCATTATTGTAGTCTGTTCGTGGGGATGCTTGTGTTTAGGCATAATATTAGTATTAGGCCCAAATTCAAAAAAGGTTACCATTGTATTTTTATTTGTCACAACCCTTAATGTAGAATCTTCTAAAACCTTTTTTGCTTTTAATTCATTGACTTTAAAAAAATTTACTTTTTCCATTGTTTTCTCCCTTATATTTTTAGATATATCTATTTATAATTAGTAATCTCTTTAAAATTTGAAACGAAATTAAAATCTTTATTTTAAAACTTCTCCCAGGGCTTCCCGGTGAGATTGAAAGGCCAGAAGAGGAAGTTGGTTAACCGCAAAAAAATCTGCTTCCTCTGCATCATCACCAGCACAAAGTTCTCCTCCCACTATTTCAACTTCATAAATTATAGCAACTAAATAACCATGAATTTCGCTATTATTGGGATAAACTCCTATCAACTTCTTTGATTTTCCTTTTAATCCGGTCTCTTCAGCCAATTCTCTCAAAGCTGCTTCTATAGGACTTTCTTCTAACTCCATAAACCCGCTCGGTAAAGCCCATTGGCCTTTACGTGGTTCTATTTTTCTTTTTATTAACAATATTTTTCCTTCATCATCTCTGGCTATCACCGCTACTACCGGAGTGGGATTTTCGTAATATATCTTCCCACACCTCGAACAATACAATCTTTTTCTTCCTTCCAACATTTTTCTGACTAATTTATAACCACAATAAGGACAAAATTCTATGAATAAATTACTTTTCATCTATTGCTAACTCCTTTTAGGGTAGACACAAAGTCTACCCCTACTTTTTTCAATAAGCCCTCCTGGGCAAAACTAAAATAATTATCCTCTCCTAATATTATATGATCCAGTACTTTTACTCCGACCAGTTCACAGGCACCCGCCAGGCGCTCGGTAATATCTAAATCATTTTTACTGGGATTCGATTCTCCGCTGGGATGATTATGCAAAAATATAACCGAGGCAGCAGATTCTTTGATTATCTCCTTTAATACCTCTCGAGGATGGACTATACTTTCTGTTAGACTGCCCTCCGAAATTTCAATATCACTAATAATCTTATTCTTTACATCTAATAATATTGCTTTAAATTTTTCCTTCTTTAAGTCTCTCATACATGGTCCATAATAATTTACTAAATCAACAGCATTATGAATTTTCTTTTTAGGTAAACTGGTTTCCCTTAAAAGCCTCTTCCCTATCTCAAGAGCTGCCTTTATTTGGGCAAATTTAGCCAGGCCTATCCCTTTAACAGAACTCATCTCAGGAAAACTTAAAGAATCTAATTTTCTTAAACTCTTTGTTTCTGATAATAAATCTTTCGCTACTTCCACTGAGGTCTTTCCCTGATAGCCTTTAACTAATATTATTCCTAATAATTCCGCATCTGTCAAGTAATCTACGCCATGTTTAACCAACCTCTCTCTCGGTCTTTCCTCGTCAGGCCAATCTTTCACAGTATAATTCTTTTTCTCCATCTCTTGCTCCTTTATAAACAAAGTAACAAAAGGTGCCAGGCACCTTTTGTTACTTTTTACTTTTTATTCGATTTAAGCGATATTGTAATTTTTCTCTCAGGAAAATATTTTCTTCAATGTTTAGGGCCTCTTCTACTACTATCTTTGCTTTTTGATAATCCTTCAAACGGTGTTCGTAATATTTAGCTAACTCTTCGTAGGGATAATAGATAAACTCTTGGCTCCTTTCTATTATCTCTTTCCATCTTTTTTCTGCTTCTTCCCATTTCTCCTGTCTCTTATAAGCAAAAGAAGCTAATTTTAATATCTCTAAGACCTCTTCTCCTGCTAAATTGTGTTTTAAAGCCTCAGTATAATAGCGGGTGCTCTGCTTATATTTCTTCTCTTCATCAAACATCTTACCTATACTGAAAATATCCATCCCGTATTCGGTATTATTTAAAGGATCTTCTACTAAAAAACACATCCTGCTAACCAGGGCTACCAGAGAAAGAATATCCTGTAAATTATGTTCAAATATCTGTTTTAATGCTCGGGCATCTTTGGTTTTAAGATATCTGAAATAAATCTCGGGAACAAGATAGCCCGGAACATCGTTTTCTCTGATTACTCCCAGTATATCTCTTTCTACTGTAGATAGTGAACAATTTTCTAATCTTCTTTTCCACAAACGGCGGGCAGGATAAAGTAAATCAAAATGACCCGGATCTTCTAAATTTAATTTCATCCCGGACATAATAAAGCGGCTCTGAATTAAGGGAAAGTCAAAAGTCTTACCATTATATGAAACTATTGCCTCAAAATTGGAAAGCAGTTCATTTACTGCTGATAACAAAGCCCGCTCTTCATTATAATCCCGCATAAAATATTGTCGAACACAAAATTGGTCTCCTTCAAAATATCCTACTCCCACAAGAAAAATATAAGTCCCTACTCCTCCCGCCAACCCGGTAGTTTCTGTATCCAAAAAGAGGGTCTTATTAATATCTATTTCTTTTAATCTGTCATCTCTGGCTAAACTGGAAATAGTTTTGGCAGAAGATTGAAAAATTTGAAAAAGTTCAACCTCCCCACACCTATAATCCTGAGGGAAATAATTTTCCCGAATAAAGCTATCCCCAAAAGGAGTGGATATAAATTTTCCCGATATTACTTCTTCTATCTTTACTTCTGCTTCTACAGTCTTTAAACTTTTCTTTTTTTGTGACTGATCGATTTTATCTATACTCTTCTTTAACTGGGCAATCTTTTCCAGTCGACTCTTTAGATCCATAATCAGTTCAAAGCCTCCCTTAAAATTAAAAGAGCACTTTCTTTCCCTTTTGTGCCCACTTCATCAATGGGCCCCACACAGGAGGGACAGCCTTTTTCACATCCACATCCAAGAATTAATTCTTGAGCTGCCTGCAGTAAAGGCCGACGCAGTTCAAACATCTTCTCGCTAAATCCTACTCCCCCAGGATAATTATCGTAAATATAAATAGTCGGTCCTCCGGTAAAAGGAGAACGCACTTCCGAAACTGCCCTGATATCCTGAGGGTCACACATAACATATAAAGGAACAACATTAATAAGCACATTAGATAGGGCTAAAAGCCCGCTGCTTAAATTAAAAAATGTGTTGTCACTTTCCAAGCGCTTCAATAGCTCTCTAATATCATCAGCCAAAGCAAGCCAATAAGCAGTGGTGTGCATCTCTTCTGGAGGCAAAGATATTTCACCAAAACCAATATTTTCATGAGTATAAAATTTTATCTTTTTATAGCAAGTAGAAACGGTAGTAATGGCCACTTCCCCGTAAGCATGTTCCATATTTAATTCTTCACCCTTCTCAAATACATCTAAAACTTTAATATTAGTCTCTTCCTGGGCGTCGGTGTAATAGTTAACTTTAACTCTCTCTGCATAGGCCTTCTGATTCTGATAATCCAACCTGCGAATAGCATATTGTTCGCCTTCATGAAGGTAAATAGCCCCTTCATAAATAAGGTTAGGCACACTGGCCTTATCCACTTCCCCGATAACCTGTTCCTGCTGTTCAGTAGTATCGATAATTACAAAATTATCTACCGAAGCACTGCGCAAACTTATCTCCTCAGTGGGATAGGCTTCGCTCATCCAATACCATTTCTTTTCCACATAATGAAGCACGCCTTCCTTCTCTAAATACTCCAGAACATCCCGTAGCTTTTTAGTTCCAAAATCTTCTCCTTCTTCGAAGGGTAATTCAAAAGAAGCACACCTGATATGACTAACCAAAATACTCAAATTATCCGGGTCAATAACTGCACTCTCCGGTGATTCCCCAAAGAAATAATCAGGATGATTTATTACAAACTGGTCTAAAGGATTACTGGAAGCAACCAAGATAGCTATTGAACTATTGGATCGGCGCCCAGCCCTTCCGGCTTGTTGCCAGGTACTGGATATCGTTCCAGGGTACCCGGCCATAAAACAGGTATCAAGTTGGCCAATATCTATGCCCAGCTCCAGGGCATTAGTACTTACCACTCCTTTTATCTCCCCATCTTTTAAACCTTTTTCTATTTCACGTCTTAGGTTAGGTAAATAACCTCCTCTATAACCTCTGACTATATCCTTAGGCCTCCCCGTTTTGGCTAAAAAATCTTTTAAATAACTGGTCAGGACTTCGGTAGTCAGACGGCTCCGCGCAAAGATTATAGTTTGAATATCATATTTTAAAAAATAAGCGACAAAACGGGCTACTTCTTTAATTAAACTTTTTCTGATTCCCAATTCCTTATTAATTACCGGAGGATTATAAAATAAAAAATGTTTCTCTCCTTGCGGGGCACCATTATTATCAACCAGAACAAAATCCTCTCCTACAATCTTCTGAGAAAGCTCCCGGGGATTAGCGATAGTCGCCGAACAGCAGATAAACTGGGGATTCGACCCATAAAATTGGCAGATTCTCTTCAATCTCCTGATTACATTGGCCAGATGACTTCCGAATACTCCCCTATAAATATGAATCTCATCGATTACCACGTATTTCAAATTTCCAAAAAAATCCATCCATTTAGTATGATGAGGTAATATCCCCAAATGGAGCATATCCGGATTGGTTACCACAATATGTCCTTTCTTGCGGATAGCTTGCCGAGCGGAAGAAGGAGTATCTCCATCATAAGTATAAGTTTTAATCCCCTCATCTAAGGCTGATACTAATTGATACAATTCA
>Ga0307432_1002148_pt1 | contig 11008 bp, 8 predicted proteins | sample SalMarWE160150MG_FD_202158 | JGI IMG/M metagenome (GOLD analysis project Ga0307432, IMG submission 202158) | Salt marsh sediment microbial communities from the Plum Island Ecosystem LTER, Massachusetts, United States - WE1603-150 | ecosystem: Environmental > Aquatic > Marine > Intertidal zone >...
ACGGTCTAGACCAAGGAGGAAACCCAATTTACGGCACTCCCGGGCAGCCAAACAGCGCCGGAAGAAGAGCTATCCCTTATCCTGATTTTAACTCAGCCGTTGGCGAATTAAACAGCAAACTAAGCCGAGAAGAAGAATTAAGAAAGAAGTTAGTTTTGGTTTTAAGAAAAGAGGAGAATTTGAATAAATTGGTAAAAAGCAAAGAAGGGCTGGCTGAAGTTTTAACCGGAGAAGACTGGCGTTTTAAAAATTTATTGAGTTATGAAAATGTCCTCCGAATTCTATTGGAAGATAAATCTACTGAAACCGAATATAATTTTGAATTACTTCTGGCGAATGAATATATTAAAGAAGTTTTTACAGAAGTTTTAATCCAAATTGGATTCTGGAAAGAAGACGAAGAAGAACAGTGGGAAGAACTTACATTTATCTTGCCCATAACCACGACTAATCTTAAACTTATCAACGATTTTCGCCAGGATTTAACCTGGGTTTTAGAAGGAAGAGATTTAATGCAAAACTGCGAAAATCCGCCCATTAGTTATGACCAGATGAGAGTTCCTGAAACAACCATTGCCGACATTAACATCGAGGGGGAACCGAGCTGGAAAGATATCAAAAAAGAAGTTTTTTGGGTTGAAGAAGGACTTGACCCGGCTACTTTTTATTGCCCCAAACCATTATGGTAAGTTTTAAAAAATCAACCATCATAATTCTCGTCTTTTCACTCTTTCTTTCTTTAATTCCCAATTTTTTATATACTGGAGAAAGAGGAGTTTCTGCCGACGAGGAAGAAAATCCCTGTGAAGGTTTGTTTTGCCCGGAAAATTGTTCTGGACCAGAGTACGACGAGAAAAGCGGAGTTTGTGTTTGTTACAATTGCCCGACCTTCTGTGAAACTGAAATTGGAAATTTTACCAATAAATCCTGTCTGCCTTTAGGGGGAACCGGCGAATGGACCTGCGGAGTAGAAATTCCGGTTGGCGAAGTAATGGATAATACTGCTGCACGGGCGATAGATATGCAGCTTAATTTTGAAGAAATAATTACAAACGGAGAAGATATGATTTTATGGGGAGAAAGAATTTTAACCGATTATCAAAAGTGGAATTGCCAGGGCTATGCTGACTGGGAAGACAGGGAAAGGAAATGTGAAACTAATTGTCGCAAATATTATAGCATCACCGCCGGAACGCTTCAGCCAGGTCAACCTGATGAAGAAAAATGTGAAGAAGAATTAGGCAGAGAAATAAGCAGGGGCAGATCGATTTATCCAGAAAAGTGCAACGAGGACTATACCCAATGTATCTCCTGCAATGAATATTGCAGCCAGGAAGAACATAAAGAGGAATGTTGCTGGTACGAATCATTTAAGGTTAACGTTCCTGACCCAGAACATCCAGAAAAAACCATTGAAAAAGAAATTTCTTGTAAATATTGCAAAAAAGACGACGAGGAGGAAACCAAATATTGTTATGAATATTGTTCTGTCGATTCCTGCCGCGGCTGTTGCGGGGATTACTTCAATCCAATTATCAGGGGCTATGAAGCGATTAAAGCTTCCCAGGAAACTTTAAAAAATAATATTGAAGAAACTAACACGCCGGAGAAATTAAAAAGGGCCTACCTTCTGGAGCAATTGGATTTTGCCAGATGTCAATTGGCTTTATGCTGGATTCCAGCTGAAGAATATGCCGAGAATCTGGTTGGCAACTATCTTTTAACCTGTCAACAAGCGAATCAATTAGGTCTTTTAGGAGAAGACCAGATGGCTTGCTTCTCTTCCCAGGCGGCTGAAGATTTAAAGGAAATAGAACAATTTATTGAAGAATTAAAAGCCGCCCCTTTTTGGAAAAAACCGATAGTCTATTTCCAGCTTCAATGGAAAGTCATTAAATTCAGCCTGGAAAATTTATGGACGACAATGACCGGAGGGGATGAATTAACCCAGGAAGAGGGGTGTTATCCCGGTAATTATTATTGCTGTCGGTTATAAAAAGATGAAAAAATTTAAAAAAATTATTTTCGTATTTATTTTAATCTCTCTTTTAGCCGGCGGTTTTTGTCTCGCCCAGGGCAAAGGAAGAGAGTTGGAAATCGAATATCCAGGGCTTGGTGTCCCCGGAGTTGAAACTCCTACCATCACTGAAAGTTCTGCTCTTGGGGATTATCTAAAGTACATTTTTACCCTTGCTATAATTATTGGCGGACTAATCGTTTTTGGAGCAATGGTTTATGGCGGAATCCTCTATTTAACTTCAGCTGGCGACCCCACCAAAATGAAAGATGGACAAGACCAAATTATGGCTGGATTTTTTGGCTTGATTATTCTTCTCTCTTCTTATTTAATTTTAAATACTATTAATCCTCAATTGGTAGTTCCAGAAACCCTTTCAGCCGAAACCTCAGAGAAAGGCATTTATCTTTGTGTCACCCCTAATTGTGTTGACAACCCCGACGACTTTTTTGATACGCCGGTTCCTATCACCCAGGGAGGGAAATATTTTGACCTTAAAAATATTCTCCCTAAAAGAGAAGACGGTTCCCCTCAGGATTTGCAGAGTATAAAATTCCGCGCTAAACCAGAAGATTTAACCGTCAAAGTTTATTCTGATAGCAGTTGTTCAGAGTTAACTTATTCCGGCAATGAGGGAGCGGGGGAGATAAAGAATATTTCTGGCAATTCAATTGAATTAATTTACCATTGGCCTGGAGTTTATCTTTATGCTGGAAAAAATTGCGACGAAACGAGCGAGTATAAAATTTACCAGATAAGCTCTTCTACCCTGCCTGATTTTAACAATAAAGCCCAGTCAATAAAATTTGTTTATGGCTTCAGCGACATAGGGGCAATTCAAGTTTTAAAAGAGGAGGGTCCTACAGAAGCAGTGGCAAAAAACATTGCTCAAGCAAGATGTCAAGAAAGAGGCGGAGACGAAGCAGAATACGTTACTGAAACTGAATATGAATTCCAATATCGCTGTAAGGCAGAAGATAAAAAATACGCTGCCATCTTGCACAAAGAAGAAAACTCTATGGGCGAAGCAGCTCTTTTTGACCAAGAGCAAAATACTTGTTTTAACTTAAGCGATGCGCTAGCTTTAAATACTTCTCCAAATCGTTTTATAAGTTCTTGTGAAGCTGCTCCGGGTTGCGATACTAATTGTTATGAGTGTGGGAGCCAGGGAGAATGTGAAGCAAGCTCCGCTTCTTGCCGCTGGTATGGTGCTTCCGGCTGTTCTTCTTTCCCAAAAGAGTGTGATGAAGATTGTACAGAATGTGATTCCCCCCAATTTTGCGGAGATAGCAAAGCAAATTGCTATTGGGATGACAGCGGCTTTTGGGCTAAATGCGTATCATTCGCTGAATGTGACCAAAATTGTTCTGAATGCGGGATTGAAAATGCGTGTGAAAACAGCTCTGCTGGTTGCCAATGGGATTGGTTCAATGAGGAATGTAAGTCAGTCGCTGGGTGTGATACCGACTGTTCAAAGTGCGGTACCCAAAGCGCGTGCCGCGATAGTTCTGCTTATTGTTATTGGAACGGAAGCAAATGTGAACCAATGCCTCCTGAATGTGACGCCGATTGTTCTAAGTGTACTGACGCGGGGACCTGTAGTTTTAGTAAAGCTAATTGCGAATGGAATTTATGGCAGTCTAAATGTATAGAAAGTTCTGGCCCTGGATGCGACACAGATTGTCCTAAATGTACCCATAAGACAGACTGTGAAGCTAGCCCTGCGGGTTGTTATTGGTATGCTTCTCAATGTCTTACTTTGCCCTCAGGATGTAATACAGACTGTTCAAAATGTACCGATTTTTCATCCTGCGAAGTAAGTAAAGCTGTTTGTTTATGGGATTCTAATAAGGCCAAATGCGAGCCTATGCCTTCTGAATGTGATGATAATTGTTCTAAGTGTAATTTTAAGGAAGCATGTGAAAAGAGTTCTGCTAATTGCACCTGGACATGGGAAAATAAATGCGAGTTAATTACCGGATGTGATACCAATTGTTCTAATTGCACTAACAAAAACACATGTAAAGCTAGTTCTGCCTCTTGTTCTTGGGATTCGTTAAAAAATGAATGTAGGACAACAGTTCCTCCTCCATCGCCCGACGGCCACGGGTACGGAGCTGATTTAAGCGGTAATGTTTCTTCAATCACTATTTATCTCAAACCTTTAGAAGCCGCCCCGCCTGGTGGAGTAACATTTTTTGGAGATGAAAGTTATACAGCCAACAAAGACCCTTACATCCTCGGCCCTTATAAAGATGCACAAGAGCAAAACCTGGAAGAGGCAAATAATAAAATTACCTCAATAAAAATAGAAGGGCACTATGTGGCTCTTCTCTTTGACGGGGTAAATTATACCGGAGAGTGCGAAGTGTTTATGTCCAGCGTAAACAATTTGAGAAACCATCGCCTGGGCCAATGCGGTTGGTGGGGCAGAAATGATTGTTTAGAGTCTTTTATTGTCAGAGCTAGAAAATAACTATAAAATCTTTTGGGGTCGTAGTTTAATCATCACTCTTCTTTCCGGTTCCTGGCCGATACTTTCAGTAATGACGTCCTGGCGGCCGGCCAGTTCTAAATGGATAATTCTTCTTTCATAAGCTGGCATCGGGGTCAGGCTTTTTTCTTTTTTGGCCAGAACCACTTCATCAGCTACTGATTTAGCTAATTCTTTTAAAAACTCAATTTTTTTCTTTTTATAACCATTAATATCAAGGTCAATAAAAAAGGGCTCTTGAATTTTTTTCTTTAAAATTGTTTTCAAAAGATGTTGAATTTCAATTAAGGTCTGCCCCCCTTCCCCAATTAAAATTTGGGGCTCATCAGTTTTTAGATTAACAGGAAGAGTGAGTTCTTGAGGGGGTAAGAATTCAATTTCAACTTCAAAGGTTGTTTTCTTAAAAAAATCCTTAGTAATTTTTTTGATTTCTTCAAGGTTTTGTCGGTTCATATTTAGGTTTTTTGAAAATTAGATACTGCTGCAATATTGAAAATAAAGCAGTAATTACCCAGTAAAGACCGACGGCCGCTGGCAATCTCCAAAGAATAAAAACAGTAAAAATTGGGAAAAAATAAAGCATCTGTTTTTGCATCATCCCGGAAAACTGAGCCATCTGGCCTCCTTCTTTTTTAGATTTTGGAGTTTTTGGGGTAATCATTTTAGTCTGAAAAAACTGGGCAATCCCGGCCAAAACCGCCAAGACCAGGCTAGCCTCTCCAAGATTAATAATTCCTAAAAAAGTGGGGTTAATTGCTCCCGGATGGGGGACAAAACTATAAAGCATACCCATTGCCTCTGGCTGAAAACCTTGCCAAAATACTCTATAAAGGGCGAACAGAATTGGCAGCTGAATCAAAAGGGGCAAACACCCACCGAAGGGATTAATCTTTTCTTTTTGATAGAGCTCCATCGTGGCTCGAGCCTGTTTTTCTTTATCGTCTTTGTACTTGTTTTGGATTTCCTGAATTTTGGGCTGAAGTTCGCTTAAAGCTTTCTGGGCCTTTATAGATTGGACCATTAAAGGATAGAAAAGCAACCTGATAATAAGGGTTAAGGCGATTACTGCCATACCAAAATCACGGCCCGGTAAATATTCATAAAGCAAGACCAAGGCATTAAATAAGGGTTGATATAATATTACGTTGAAAGTGTTAACAAGAAACCCCATACTTTGAATTGGTTAAGGCAGGTCTACCCCGCCAGAATGCCAGGGATGACATTTTAATATTCTTTTAACCCCCTTCCAGCCCCCCCTTAATAACCCATATTTTTCAATAGCCTGATAAGTGTATTCTGAGCAGCTTGGATAGAAACGACAATTTTCCCCCAAGCTGGGGGAGAGGAATCCCTGATAAAACCGAATAATTTTGAAAGTTAAGTTTTTAAACATTGAGATGAATTTTTAATTTATAAAACACTTTGCTTTTTTGAATAATTTATTGAGGGTCTCATCTATTTCCCAAAAATCTTTTGTTTCTAACCCGGGGTAAGCTATAAGCAGGACGTCCAATCCTTTTTTTAATTTTCCCATTTTTTTACCGACTATCGCTCTCAGTCTTCTTTTGATTTTGTTTCTTAGGGTGGCCTTTTTTGAAACTTTCCGGGAAACTATAAACCCAAACCTAGTTTGAGACAAGTCATTCCTCGTTATTTTTAAAATCAGGAAGCCTTCTTTAAATCTTTTTCCTTTTCCAAAAACCCTTTCAATGTCTTTTTTCTTTCTGAGTCGATCAATTTCAGACAACATAAAATTAAGCTCGAAGGTGAAATGAATTAAAAGTTCATTGAACTACCAGTTTTCTTCTGCCTTTTCTTCTCCTGCTGGTTAAGATTCTTCTCCCCCTTTTTGTTTTTTTTCTAGCCCTAAAACCATGACTCCTCTTTCTCTTTCTTTTTTTGGGCTGGTAAGTGATTGACATAACTTCATTGTAAAAAAAAAATGGCCCCGGGTCAATTCCACAGTCTACCCATAATTTTATGAATAGGAATTTTCTTTTTAACTAACCAGAAATTCCAGATTCGATGGTTATTCAAAAGGTTATAAAGTAAGACAATTTGAAAATTGGAAAAAACTTTATTAGAATATTTAAAGGGTAGATGTAGAAGAAAAATTGAAGGTGGAAAAAGAAACTGGTTAACAAAAGTACACAATTTGTCCACATATTATTAACAGAAACTTACTTTTAAGTTCAGTTTTCTGTTCGCTTGACTCATGATATAATAATAAAAGAAGGTACTAATTATGCAACACCACTATGGCTAAAGAAGAAACCTGGCAAGCAGTTTTGGCCCAAGTCCAACTGAGCATTTCTCAAGCTAATTTCGCTACCTGGTTTAAAAACACTGAGATTCTTTCTCAGGAAGGAAACCGGGTGATAGTTTCTGCCCCCAATTCTTTTGCTAAAGAGTGGCTTGAAAATAAATACGGTAAAACTATTTTAAAAATTTTACATAGTTTAAATGAAGAAATTAGAGAGGTTAAATATATAGTAGGGAAAGCCGAATTAAAAATTTCTGAAAGGCCTCCTGTCTCTTCTCTCTCTGAAGCTGGCCAACTTGAATTCCAAGAATTTAAAGTCGATAAAGAAACTAATCTCAACCCCAGATATACTTTCGAAAATTTTGTGGTTGGCTCATTCAACGAATTGCCTCAGGCAGCGGCCTGGGCAGTTTCAAAAAATCCTGGTTTTGTTTATAACCCCCTTTTTGTTTATGGCGGAGTAGGACTGGGGAAGACTCATCTCCTGGAGGCAATCGGCAATGAGGTGATTAAAAACTTCTCCCAAAAGAAAGTCAAATACGTTCCTTCTGAAAAATTTACGGCTGGAGTTGTCTCCTCTATCAGAAATCATGAAATTGAGGATTTTAAATCAAAATGCCGGGCTATCGACGTTTTAGTCTTAGACGATGTCCAGTTTTTAGCCGGGAAGGAAAAGACCCAGGAAGAGTTCTTCCATACTTTTAATTACCTCTATGAAAAAAATAAACAAATAATCCTTTCTTCGGATCGCCCCCCAAAGGCAATCCCAGCCTTGGCTGAAAGATTAAGGTCAAGATTTGAAGGTGGGATGACGGCTGATATTGGTTACCCCGATTATGAAACAAGGATAGCTATCCTAAAGGCCAAATCCCAAGAAAGAAAAATTGATTTCCCAGAGGAAGTTCTAAATTATGTCGCTTCCAATATCCAAAGAAATATCAGAGAGCTCGAAGGGGCCTTGAATCGTTTTTCGGCTTATCAAAAATTAAACAATAAACCTCCCGACCTTGAAATTGCTAAATCCTTGCTTAAAAACCTGATTCTTTCTCCGTCCAAAGTGGCAACTCCTAAAAAAATAATTCAAGCGGTAGCTGAATTTTATGACTTAAAAGAGAGAGATTTGTTGTCTTCTTCAAGAAAAAAAGAAATTGTCAAACCCAGACAAATCGCTATGTATCTGCTAAGAGAGGATTTAAAAAGCTCTTACCCATTTATCGGTAGAAAATTTGGAGGGAAAGACCATACCACCGCTATTCATTCTTATGGAAAAGTTTTAAAAGGGCTAGAGACCGACGAAAGTCTTAGCGACGAAATCAGTTTGATTAGACAGCGGATTTTCAGTGTGTAAGGAGAGGAAAAGTCCCGGGGGAACAAAATTAGATAATTTTACCCACATTCTCCCCGAAAGAATCCCACCCTGTTTTGTATCCGAATAAGGGAAAGAAAAAGGTTTTCCACCTCACCAATAAATAATAATAATTAATTAAATAAATGTAATAAATCAACATAGGACGACGAGAACGAAGTTCTTATCTCCACCTTCGTTTTTATAGATAAAAATCTAGTATGAAATTAATCATATTGCAAGAAAAATTAAAAGAGGGAGTTAGGGTTGTTGAAAGAGTTTCAACAAAGTCTCTTTCTTTGTTGGTTTTAAACAATATTTTGATAAAAACAGAAAAAAATTTCTTAAATCTGGCGGCTACTGATTTAGAAATAGGTATAAAATGGTGGGCGTTAGCAAAAGTAGAAAAAGAAGGAGCGATTACGGTCCCGGCTCGTGTTTTTTCTGATTTTATAAATTTTTTGCCGAACAAACAAACCTCTTTAGAATTAAAAGATTCAGTTTTGACAATTGAGTGTGAAAATTACCAGACTTCCTTGAAAGGATTAAACTCTGAGGATTTCCCAATTATTCCTCAAATCGCCGGAGGAGAAGCCGTTTCGGTCGATAGCCGTTCTTTTTGCCAGGGGCTGAACCAGATTGCCGACATCGCCATCCCCTCGACTGCTAAGCCTGAAATTTCTGGCATTTTCTTTGTTTTCAAGAAAGATTTTATAAGAATGGCTGCCACTGATAGTTTTAGGCTGGGGGAGAAAACTTTTTACCCTAATTTAAAAACACCTAACGCTTTGTCTAAAGAATATACTTTAATCCTCCCTCAAAAAGCAGCCAAAGAAATTATCAACATCTTTGGGGAAAAAGAGGGAGATCTCCGGATTTGTTTTTCCCCCAATCAAATTTTATTTGAGTTGCCGATGACTGAAACTTCCCACTCTCAGATTCAACTGACCTCTCGCTTGATTGAAGGAGAATACCCAAATTATCAAGAAATTATCCCCAAAAAATATGAAACCCAGGTTATTTTTCAAAGAAACGAATTCTTAAACCAAATCAAATCAGCCGCTATTTTTAGCGGAAAAATTAATGAGATTAAATTAAAAATAGATCCGAGAAAGGAAAAAGTGGAACTTTTTAGCCAAAACCCAGATTTAGGAGAGTATCATAGCCGCTTGGCTGGTAAAATAAAAGGGAAAGAGCTTGAAATTTCTTTTAACTATCGGTTCTTGGCAGATGGCCTTTTGAATATAAAAAGCTCAGAAGTAATTTTTGAATTAAGTGGCTCTGAAGGGCCGGGGGTTTTGAAGCCAGCCGGAGATTCCAGTTATCTCTATGTCGTGATGCCAATTAAGGCAAACTAGGAGCTTCTTCAGTTGGCTGGGGGTTTTCAAAATTTTCTTTAGGGTACCCGGGTAAAACTTTCTCCATAAAATTATGAAAAATTGGGGCGGAGAGCATTGCCCCCGGTTTTTGAGCCGTTGGAGAATTATCGCTATTCCCAGCCCAGACCCCGGCTACCAGCAATGGGGCGTATCCAATGGTCCAGGCGTCTCGGTAATCTTGGGTAGTCCCGGTTTTTACTGCCACCTGATAACCTTCGAAATATAAAGCTGAACGCCAGCCAAACAAGGGGGCCCGGGCTTCATTATCTGACAAAATATCATTGATTAGCCTGGCCGGGTTTTTGTCTAAAACTCTTTTTGGAGTTTTTTTATTTTCCTCGATGATGTTCCCGGCTAAATCCTCAATTTTTAGAATAGAGACTGGCTCAATTCTCAGGCCGTCTGTGGCAAAAACTCCGTAGGCAGAAACCATCTCTAATAATTTTACTTCCCAACCTCCCAAAACTATTGAGGGCCCATAGGGCGGCTTTAAGGTGGTTATCCCTAATTCTTTGGCAGTTTTAACGCTGTCAGGCTCATAACCTGATTTAAAGATTTCCGGTGAGTCAGCGAAATCAAGAAGAACTTTTACTGAAGGAACATTTATTGATTGGGCCAGAGCCTCCCGGAGAGTGACCTCTCCTCGAAATTTTTCGTCATAATTCTGGGGGATATACTCCTTCTCCCCCCAAACTCCAAAATTAGTTTCTTCGTCAATTACGGTAGTTTTATCATCATATCCCTTTTTAAAGGCAGTGACATAAACAAAGGGCTTGAAAGCCGAACCCGGTTGGCGGCCAGGGCTTTTAATAGCGACATTAAATTGAGGGTCAAATAAGCAGTTTACTCCCGGGGTGCACCCTTCCGGATAAGGCGAAGCATAATAATCCCCTGTTCCAACGGTCATAGATATAATTTCTCCGGTTTCTGGTTCAATGGCTACCAAGGCGGCGTTATGAGCATTGTAAACTTTATTTCTTTCAACCCCATTCCTTACTGCTTCCTCGGCTATTTTTTGGACTTCCCAATCCAAAGAAGTATATACTTTTAAGCCTTTCTCTCTTAAAAAACCTTCACCATATTTCTCTTCCAATTGTTGTTTTACCCAGAGGGTAAAATAGGGAGCTTTAATTTGGATTCGTTTCTCAGCAAAATTTATTTCTTCTTTTTTCGTTTCTTCTATCTCTCCGGGAGTGAAAATTCCTTTAGCTGCCATTTGATCTAAGATATCGTCTTTCCTGGCTAAGAGTTCATCTTTATTTTCTCCATAAGGAGATAAACGAGAAGGAGCTTGGATTAAAGCGGCTAAGACGGCAGCTTCCCCTAAGGAAATTTCCGAGACAGATTTCTTAAAGTAGGTCTGGCTGGCTGCTTCTATCCCGTAAGCATTTTGGCCGAAAGGAACCTGGTTTAAATACCATTCCAGAATTTGGTCTTTAGGATAACGGCGGTCTAGCTCTAGAGCCAAAACAATTTCCCTAGTTTTTCTTTCGGCGGTTTTTTCAGAAGA
>Ga0307432_1002149_pt1 | contig 11005 bp, 12 predicted proteins | sample SalMarWE160150MG_FD_202158 | JGI IMG/M metagenome (GOLD analysis project Ga0307432, IMG submission 202158) | Salt marsh sediment microbial communities from the Plum Island Ecosystem LTER, Massachusetts, United States - WE1603-150 | ecosystem: Environmental > Aquatic > Marine > Intertidal zone >...
CACGGGAGAGTCATCGAAAAAAGACGCTCGCCGCACTGGTCGCAAGAGGCATCAACATCGAAGAGCTGCCCTCGTGTGTGCTGGATAGATCATGACCATGTGGCGCTGTAGTACTAAGAGGGGTTCGCGCAACAGGATAAAACCTGGATTGCTCGATGCGGTCTCTCGTAGACCATAAACACCCAACGCACTGCGGCGCTTCCTTCGCAACGCCGACCATTCTTAGAGCGTGTTTGAGAAGCCGGAGCAATCCTACCAACGGGTTACAAAGGTTGCCACGGGTTGCTTGCCTGCCTGTGTTTTCCTCACTTCAAGCAAGCGCACTGGCAGCAAGCTGCCAATGGCACCCAACTTCTCAAACAGCCTCTTAGGATTTCAGCTCGCAACACTTCGAGCGCATCAAGGGCGCGGGGTCGTCGGGCAGCGGGACATCACCTCGCTGAGAGCTGGTACTTCCCGAATCCCATTTTCTTGATGCCTTTCATCTGCGGGAGCGTGTTGCTGACCGCCTTGGTGATGTTCTTGGCCTTGGTCTCGAAACCCGCCTTGATGACGCTGGTTCCCAGATCATGGGGGCTCATCGGCCTTGTCGTCTGGCGCAACACACGAGCGATGTAATCTTTCAGGGAACCGGCTCTGACACCCGCCCCAGCCGGGCGTCCCCGCTTCTTCGTATACGTCTGCCGTACCGCTTTCTTTTTCTTATACGTCCGTCGCGCTGCTTTGGCGGGAGCAGCCCCACCGAGAACCTGCATGGCGTTCGCGACGGCGGTGAGTTGCCCGTCCAACGACGCACGCTCTGCCAACAACTCACCATGAAGCGCCCGCATATCCCCGAGCAGGCGAGCAGATCCTTCGCTGAAACTTGGGACTCCGATTGCTGAACTCCGTACCGGGCGCCACGCCGCCGTCGCGCGGATGCCTTTCGGCCGTCCAAGCCGCTTCTTTGCCTTCTTCTTGGCCCTCGCTACGGCGGATTTCAGGCCCCCTTTGGGGCCATGAATCGTGTTCATATGCCGTGCGAGGTGCGCAGGCATGGAGAATTTCCGACCACATTTCGAGCATTTGAATGTCTTTGCCATTGCGTATCTCCTAAATGGTAATAACAACCAGAGCGGGTAGATTATGGCTTCTTCCATCGGACTGCAAGCAATTTTCTGAGAAAATGACATATGCTAGAGGGCTGCAAATCGGTTCTTGGATAGGTACTGATCCTGACGCATAGGGACTGCCGGTGTGGATCGCGTGGAACACGACGACACTCCGAAAGTGTGAGCCAAGAACAATCAGTACTCAACCGATTCTCACAGGTATCCCCACATTGTGCAGGGGAAGTACGCCGGACGGATTGTCCTGAGTGGTTGTCGCCTCCGAGACGAGACCGTTTGAAGGGAGGATGACATGGCGTGAGCATACTGAATGACACGGCGGGCCTCGTCCTGATTCGTAGGGGAATTCCTATCCGACCGGCGAAGCCGTCCGCCGCACCGCTACCTTCGTAACCGCCGTGAGCACGTCCATTCTCGCAAGATAGCACGAACCGTACGCCGGCGCAACAAAATGCGGCGCTACTGTCTCCACCGCATCCCCCAAAACAGCCGCGCGCTCCTCAGCAATGGTTGTATCTGGCACTTTGAGCCGGAACGCAATACTATGTAGATATTGCCCAGTGACCGATGGTGTAGGGTGAGCTTTGGGCTCGCGACTCGAACGTGAGACACCGGTGAGCACACAACACAAACACGGCAAGAAGCATCCATCGAAGCCTCTACCCCGAGATTCGTCCGTGCGAACCTCGGAGGGGGGCTCTGTCATTGGTGGTCGCAGGCGAACATTCGGTTCGTTTCGCGGGTGGGTTCGCGCAAAGCGACCCGTACTTGGGTTCGTTTTGTTGTTCGCGGTCTTGATGGGGATCTTCTACGCGATCACGTTCTTGGATGTTGTGGAGAGAAAGGTGTTCCCAGCCTACATGCGCTTCAACGCCCGGGCGTCCGTGGTGATCCTGAACGTGTTTGGCGAAGGGGCGAGGACTAACAACACCATGGTCACATCACCGCGATTCTCGGTTGACATTCAACACGGATGCGATGCGATCGAGCCGTCTGCGCTGTTTATCGCAGCCGTATTGGCATTCCCCACGTCGCTGCGTTCAAAACTTCCAGGCGTGCTGCTCGGGACGCTGGCTCTTGGAGGCATCAACCTGATTCGCATCGTCAGCCTCTTCTACACGGGGATCTTCTACCCCAGGGCGTTCCAGGCGATGCACGTTGACGTGTGGCAGCCGATATTCATCCTTTTGGCACTGACCTTCTGGATTATCTGGGCCTGGTGGGCCACGCGAACCAGAGCATTGCAGTCCAATGTTTCCACTGAGAAAGCTTAGCGGATTCTTCCTGTGCTGCGCGCTTTACTATGCGCTGCTGATCGCGCCGTGGCCGGGGTTGATGGAGGGGTATCGCGCTTTCTTCAGGGCCGGCGGGAATCTACTGTTCGGGTCGTTCGGCAGTGTGGGCGCGGTTGTTTTCGAGCCGCTCTCATCGGTCGACCATTCACACGACACCATGCTCGTCCTTAGAAAAGGCCCGGTGCGCGGCAGCATGAACATCAACAGCGGCTACGTCGGCTACCGCCCGACGGCCTTTCTGATTGCATTGGTATTGGCTGCCCCGGTCACGTGGCGGCGGCGACTTCTTGCACTTCTTGCAGGTCTCGTTCTGGTCAACGCCTTCGTCGCGTTTCGAGTCTGGCTCCAGCTCATCAACGCATACAGTGACGCCAACGCGCTGGCTCTCTACTCTCTTAGCCCGTTTTGGAAAAACGTGTTGCGGGCTACCGTACTGGTCGTGTTTCGCGCTCCCGCGGCTCACTATGTCGTGCCGATGTTCATCTGGATGGTGGTGACCTTCCGCCGGGGCGATCTGCGAAACGTGTTCGCCCGTCCAGAACCCGCCAAGGAATCAGAAGCAGCCCTGTAGTTTCGATCGGTCGTTTGACATCTTTCCGACATGAGTATTCACGACACGACCGCCATCCCCGCCAACATCGCCATTACCGCGGGCACTGAAAAGGCAGATGTCCGGGCCCGGGCGGCGGCATTGGCCGATGAATTGGGATTGCCGCTTGCAATCGAAGATCAGCCGTCCGATCAGACACCCGAGCTGCTGCTGACTGTCGGCGCGGATCGTTTGGAGCTTCGTGAAACTCGTCGTGGCGCGGTAGGTCCTGTTTTCGTCGATTTCGTGCGCGGGCCGACGGGCTTCCGGCGGCGATCGGGCCTTTCGCGCCGACAGCCGATAGCGCTTGCCATCGGTTTGCGCCACGGCCCGGCAACCGTCGTCGACGCGACCGCTGGTCTGGCTCAGGATTCGTTTCTTCTGGCAAGTCTGGGGTGCACTGTGACCGCCGTCGAGCGTTCACCGGTGCTTGGCGCACTGATCCGCGACGGACTGCAACGGGCTGCCGCAGAGGGATCCCCGGCGCTGACCGTCGTCATTGATCGGATCACACTCATGATCGCCGACTCCCGAACGGTACTGGCGAGTATGCCCCGCTCAACTGCGCCGGACGTGGTTTACATCGATCCGATGTATCCGCCTAAAAAAGGGGCTGCACTGCCCAAAAAGGAGATGCGGATCTGCCGTCGGCTCGTGGGTGACGACCGGGACGCCGCTGAGCTTCTGACGATCGCTCGCCAAGTCGCCCGACGGCGTATCGTCATCAAGCGACCGCGCCATGCCCCGCCGCTCGCACCGCAGCCCCTAATCCAGTTCACGGGGAAACAAGTTCGGTACGATGTGTACCAGCCTGACTCCTAAGATGTACGCATGATGATTCCGTGCCACTTGCACAATCGGTCGGATCGGCCTATGATACTCGTCTGATCCCCCAAGGGTAATTCTGATGAGAGAGTGGCGAAGCGATGAGGGAGGATACAGACACCATCGAAGCCGCCGTCGGACGGATAGTCAGCGGCTGCTCGATTCTCACGACCGTACATAACGGTCGATCGACGGGTGTCCTGGTGTCGTTCGTTCAGCAGGCAGCACTCGATCCGTTGATGATCGCGGTCTGCTTGAGACACGGTCGCCCCGCAGCCAAACTGGTTGACGCATCACAGCGGTTTCTGCTCAATGTGATCGGCGAAGACCACTCCGATACGATGAAGCATTTTAGAAAGGGGTATTCGTTGGAGGAGGACGCCTTCGTCGGGCTGTGCGTCCGGGATACCGACTTCGGACCGCTGATCGAGTCGTGCATCGCCCATCTTGGATGCGATGTCAAGGACAAGATGGCCGTCGGTGACCATGATCTCTATGTTGCTGAGGTCGTGGCTGGCGGGGCTGTTGACGACGCCGTGCCCTACACGCATCGACGTACAAGCAGCCTGCAATACTGATCGGACGCAGTGAGCCTGCCCCGACACCGTGGGTTCTGCCGCCGGCAGACCGGATCAGCCCTCTTTGAGCTTCCGCTCCACGCTATGGACCTTATCCTCCATCGTCTGCGCCCGATCGGTACGCGTGCCTAGCTTGATTGTCGTGGAGATCCGAGGCGCGCCCATCTCGTGAACCACCTCGTGGCAACGCCTTACGGCGGCGAAGACCGCATCCCAATCCCCTTCGACGGTCGTGCCATACGGATGCAGATAGGGTTTGAGCCCCGCGTCTGTCAGAACCCGGTGACAGGCGGCCACGTAGCGTGATACCGACACGCCCACCCCGATAGGTACCACTGATAGATCCAAAATGACGTTCATAACCACAGCCTCCTTCAAATACGGGTCTCAATGTTAAACCGCGCCCCTGATCAGAGCCGCGACTGTCAAGGAGCGGGCTTTGCAAACCGTAACCGGTTCCATATGTGTTACGCGTCCAACAGCAAAGCACAGATATTTCAAGGATGCATATAAGTGCACCGATTGTACCGGCGATCACATTCCTGAGTATTATCCGCAGGGCTGACAATCCCTCGGCCCATTCGTGCGAGAAAGGATTCTCGCACGAGCACATACAACGCGGGCTGGGTCTCAATCCTGGTTGTCGGTTCGGTTTTGCGGGCTGTGCGGTTCGACGTGGACGAGCACATCGGCCACGCGGGGCCATCTCCTGATGATCATATCCTTGACGGCGTGCGCGATCTTATGGGCTTCGCGGACGGTCAGGGTCGAATCGACCTCCAGATGTAAATCCACGTAGAGATGAGGACCCATCTTCCGAACGAGCACCTTCTCAACGAACTTCGCTCCTTCGATCTCCAAAGCGTCTGTCTGGATCGAGTCGATCAGGCTCGTGTCGGGCGTTGTATCCATCAGCTCATTGACGGCGGATCGAGCGAACATCAGCCCGTTAATCACGATCACGAGGCAAGCCGCAAGCGCCGCCCAGTCATCGGCCACTGCGTAACCCTCGCCTCCGATCAGTGCTATCGCGATGCCGCCGGCGGCGACCGCCGACGTCAGCGCGTCACTCCGGTGATGCCATGCGTCCACGATGACCGCCGTGCTGCCGATCCGCCTGGCCGTCCGCGACTCGTAGCGGTACATCGATTCCTTGATGACAACAACAACCAGAAGCACGACCAGTGTGTAGGCAGCCGGTGATTCGTGCGGTGCTCGAATCCCACCGACGGCCTGAACTGCGATGACGGCAGCCGCACCGATCAACATCACCGCAACCGCAAGAGCGGCGAGTGGTTCGGCCTTACCGTGACCGTAGGGGTGATTTTCATCAGCCGGTCTCGATGCGATGGTGAGTCCGCCCCATACGATCGCAGAGCTGAATATGTCGCCAAGCGACTCGATGGCGTCGGCGATAAGCGCCTGCGAATGACCGGCAATCCCGGTTACCAGCTTGATCAATGCCAAGCTGCCATTGAGCGCGATGCTGATCATCGACGCGCGCCGACCTTGTTCCAGCGGACCGTTCATTCAGATAGAATACCGCGCCTGCCCGCCGACGCGATGCCCGCCGCGCCATCCGTCCCAGGTACCTGGAGCAGTTTCTGTTTTTGCATAGCGAGCCGCAGGACCTGTCCTTGACGCGCGGTTCCATGGGAGCGAAGCCCCCACAGCGAAGCTGCACCGCGTGTCAAGGATTAACCCACGCGGGTCACTCGGCAATCGGTAGCGTTTCGTGACCCGGAACGTGCCACACGAAAACAGGGTTGCTCTAAGAGCGTTCGATGCGTTCCCGGCCTCCCATATAAGGCCGCAGAACCTCCGGGATCGTGACCGTCCCGTCCTCATTCTGATAGAGCTCCAGAATCGGTATCAAAACGCGAGGCGAAGCGATCACCGTGTTATTCAGCGTATGGCAAAAATGGATCTTCTTGCTCCCGTCGCGATATCGCATCTTGAGCCGTCTGGCCTGGAACTCGTAGAACCGCGAGGCCGAGTGCGTCTCGCCGTAGCTGTTCCGCGACGGCATCCACGTTTCGATGTCGAACTTCTGCACCTGCCCCATCCCCAGATCGCCCGTACACACGTTGACCACGCGATACGGCAATCCGAGTTCTTGCATCACGTCCTCGGCGTTTTGCAGAATCTCCCAGTGAAATCGCTTGCTCTCTTCCTCGTCGTTGCGGCATACGATTACTTGCTCAACCTTATCAAACAGGTGGATGCGAAACAGGCCGTATGTATCCTTGCCGGCCGCACCCGCTTCGCGCCGAAAACACGTGCTGAGCGCGCATAGCTTGACCGGCAAATCGACCTCTTTGAGAATTTCGTCGCAGTGATACGCCGTCAGCGGAACTTCGGCAGTGCCAACTAGTGACATCTCGTCGCGTTCACAAAGATAGGCCTGATCACGCCCGGTGGGGAAATACCCCGTACCGTACATGACCTCTTCCTTCACCATCACGGGCACGACCATCGGCGTGAACCCGCGCTCGACCATCAGGTCATACGCAAAACGCAGCACGGCCTGGTGCAGCAGCGCCCCGTCGCCTTTGAGGATGTAGTTGCGCGTGCCGGCCAGCTTGACGCCGTGCTCGATGTCGATGATGTCGAGCTCCTTGCCGAGCGTGAGGTGATCCTTCGGCTCAAACTCGAACCGCCGAGGCTCGCCAACCTTGCGCAGCTCGACGTTCTCGGTTTCGTCCTCGCCGACGGGCACGGCTGGGTCGGGCGGCTGCGGGATCGTCAGCATAAGCCGCTCGAACTCTTCGAGGATCGGTCCCTCTTCGTCTTCGAGCTGCTTGATCTTGGGTTTCATCTCAGCCAGCTCGGTTTGGACGCGGTCAGCCTCGGCTTTGATGTCCGCTTCACTCCTACCGTCGGCGACGGTCTTTTGGTACCAGTCTGATCTGGGGTTTCGCAGCAACCCGACGCGCTGGCCGTTCTCTTTTGTCTGCGTGCGAAACGCGTCAAGCTGCATCTGCAACTCCCGCCGCCGCCTGTCGACTTCGATGAGCCGATCCACGTCGCATTTGATGCGCTTGTCCACCCCAGCCTTCTTGACCAGCTCGGCGTTGTCGCGGATGAATTTGATATCCAGCATGGCTGCTCGCTTCCGGCTCGTTTCGATCGTCAAGGAGGTGCTTTTCGGCGAACGTGGGCTACGTGTCAAGAGGCGTAGGACGGCCCTGCAAACCCACGTGTTACTCGCCGGCGATTGTTTGTATTCCGCCTCAACTCGGGCATGCCGTATCGGGTCGATGGGATCTCGGTGCGTCGGTGTCCGTGGAGTTAATCCACTGTTGGTTCGCAGAGCAGGGCTTGAACTTCAGTGTGCAACTTGGGCAGATCGTCCTGAACTACTTCCCAAACCACAAAGTCGTCCACGATGTCATACCCGTGAATCAGGACATTGCGAAACGCAATGATGCGCCGGTACTCGCCAATCCGTGATGCGGCTGCCGAATTGTCTTTCGACAACCGGTTCAGGGCTTCACCGATGATCTCGAACTGACGTTCCACGCCGGACCGAAGCATCGCATCGGTACTGTAGTGCTGTTGGGTCTTGCCTGCAGTGAATTGCAGGATCAGCTCAGCCGCTTGGCGGATGTCCTCCAGATGCTTCTTTGCCTCAAGCCGCATACAGCATCTTCCGGGTGCGGTTGATCGCTTCAAGGAAGTACCGGTTTTTGATGGCCCGGGTCATCACCAAATCGACATCCCGCTCAAACAGGTCTTGCAGCGATTCAAGCAGACCAAAGTAGGCGTCGGCGTGTTCGCCGGGCTTGAGCGCAAGGAACTCCACGAGAAAATCCAGGTCGCTCCTCTGCGCGTCGAAGTCCTCGTCCGTCGCAGCCGATCCGAACAGCTCCAGCCGCCGGACCGAATACCGCTTGCACAGGTGGATCAGGTCATCGAGCTTATCGCACACCAGCGGGTTCATCAAAGCACCTCAATACCGCCATCATATCTAAACAAATTGGCTCTGGGAATACAATCCAGCACCGCACAGCGCATGAACGGGTGGATCGCTCAACTCACCTTACAGGTGCTCGAGTAATCGACAGTTCCCCTCCTGCTGGTTGAACACACAATTAAAGGCGACGGCTATTTACTACTGTCTCACGTCCACGACGGAATTGAGTTCCCCGTATTCGTTTTCCTCGACGGCTGGATTGTACAGATCGTGTGACCATCTCCCGTCGATGACCAAGCGGTAACGGTATCGCCCCTTGGGAAGCTGCAAACGCGTCTCGAAGTCACCGTTGGCGACTCGATCCATCGGCGAGGTGTGCGGCATCCAATCATTGAAATCACCGGCCAGATGCACCTCGCTTGCATCGGGATGCCGACTGCGGAAGATCAGTATCTCGCCTTCCTGACGGACGCCGTAGATCACCTCGATCTTCCGATCAATCTCCGAGTCGGACGCCGGCTTGCCCGCAGACGTAATGGTGGCATCCTTGTCGACCTCGGCGGTCTGCTTGTGATCCTCACCAGCGGTTGTGGCTGCGGCCAGCACGTCGATCGGAGGTATGGTGATCGCCGGAGCGGCCGTCTCACGTTCGGTCGGTGAGGGCTCACGATCCACCAGGGTCGCCGTCGTAGCGAGCAGCCGTTCCGCGTCGGCGGCAAGTCGCTCGACGTGCTCGAGGATGTCACCCGTGGCGACCTTGGGCTGCTCGCTCGAGATCAGCTCGCGGGCGAGCTTCTGAAAATCACGAGCACCCATGCTGTTCGGGGCGAACTCGGTGATGGGCTGCCCGAAGCTCGCTCCTTCCTTGAGCTTCGTGTTGAAGTTGATGATCGTCTCAAACAGCACACCCTCAAACCTCTTGCGAAGCTCCGCCAGGATTTCACGGGCCAGCTTCGTTCGCACGTCGTATTGATTGGCGAGAACCCGTACGGACGGCTTGCAACTGTTCCGCTCGCCCAGTTGCTCGACGGCCGCCATTTGCTGAGTCAGCCCGTGGAGTGAGAAGAACCCAGTATCAACCGGAATTGCCACGTCACTCGCCGCCTGCAGCCCGTTCCGTACCAACAGGCCCATATGCGGTGGGCAATCGAGCAGACAGTAGTCATACCGGTCAGCGTTCGCCTCGAGCAGACGCTTCAGCAGGCAGTCGCCGTCCTCACTGGAAGCCAGTCGCGGCTCCAACGTCGCCAGATTCGGTCGCGACGGAGCCAGATCCAGGTTCGGCGCGATCTGCCAGGTGATCCGCGAAAGCTCGAGCGGCTCTCCATCGATTTGCCGCATGAGGCAATCAAGGATCGACAGGTCGATCTGCTCCTCGGGTACGGCCATACCAAGGGCACAGTGCGCTTGCGGGTCAAAATCGACCAGTAAGACACGGCGCCCCTCGCGAGCGAGCGACGCGGAGAGATTGATAGCGACGGTCGTCTTGCCACAACCGCCTTTCCGGTTTGTGATTGCAATCGTACGCACGGGTCATACCCTCACTGATCATGAGGGAGGCGTGAATGCTAACCGTTTCGATGAGCCGCCTCCTGCCGCCCGTCGAACGGATGGACTGGGGGGATCGGGGCCGCACCGTCGTCCATTCCCGGCCTGGTGAGATGCTCGCCCCGGTCTCGCCACATGGACGCACCTGGGACGCCATCCAATGATCCCTCGTCTCGTGACATCGGATATCAGTACTGAAAAACTTGAGAACATTATTGGACCTGACCCGCCCGACAGTGTTGGGAGCCGCCTCGATGCGACGATCAGCCCTGATACACCGCCGTCATAGCTAGCCGGTGCACGCGCGACTTGTCCTTTCTTGAAGCGCGGGAAGATTCGACAAAATGGCTTAAGAGATTTTGCGGCGGAGGAAGGGGTGGGGAGTCCATGGTGGTTCCCGCCGCCGCCCCGTCCGGGTCGACGGTCGAAAGGTAAGCAGTCTCATCCGGGAACGGGCCAGCCCGTCGGACTTATGGTTGCTGCTGCCGGCTAAGGCGGCTTCAGACCTCTTCGTAATTGGGCCGCCCGCACCGGATGAGATCATGTGGCCCCGTCCCCTGCGACGGGGCACGAATGGATAACTGGGCAGATCGGGATCGATCCAGCCCAATGCCGGTGCACGGATGAAAGTGGTTTCGAGGATAGATGATTTGGGCGTAGCGATGCGGCCCGCTCGCTTCGCTGCGCGCGCCAGGAGCTTCGCTCCGCTCGCGGGCCGCCGGGGGCACTCAGACACTCTCTGAAGCTGCTGTGGGCGAGCGAAATCCGTCCTCAAAAGCCGCTTGCAGGGGAGATGCCTTTCATGGATAAGTCCTTGTAGAATAAGAGGCTGATTTCGAGTTTGTCACTACATGGGATTCTCCAGGGCCTTGGAAGGGTCTTTCCCTGGGACTGGCGGGTTCAGGTTGGTGATGCCCAGGGCGCGTGCAACACGCCGGGCATCACGGCTGCCTCCTGACACCAGCCGAGTCGTCCGGCCGTTCAGGCTCAGCTCCGCAAGGCCAATCGACCGCATGGCTGCGATTGCTTCTGACCCACTCACTTCGGGAAGCACCGATGCCAATTGGTGTTCTAGGCTTCGCTTCAAGAACAACGCCAAGGCCGCCACGAAGATGTGGGCTTTGATGCGATCGTCGGTCTGGTGA
>Ga0307432_1002154_pt1 | contig 10974 bp, 20 predicted proteins | sample SalMarWE160150MG_FD_202158 | JGI IMG/M metagenome (GOLD analysis project Ga0307432, IMG submission 202158) | Salt marsh sediment microbial communities from the Plum Island Ecosystem LTER, Massachusetts, United States - WE1603-150 | ecosystem: Environmental > Aquatic > Marine > Intertidal zone >...
GAGGTATAAGTGACGAGTAAGGAAATAGTCGAGATTAAAACCCTGTGTCTACAGTTAGCTATTGAAACATATAGTTACACTATTCGTGGTGCTGAGATATTCAATGCAGAGACAGGAAAGGTAGTTGTAGATGTAGCTAAGACATTTGAGAATTACTTCGGTATCGCTACAGTAGAAGATAAATAAGAAGGAGGTTATATAAGTTATGTTACAATCTAAACGGGAACAGCTAGTAAGCTACTATACTCCACTCAAGAAGTTCACTGGACACTTTGATGAGTACACTGTAGTAGCTAGGAAGGGGAAGTTTGCTAAGGAAGGACAGCAGGATGTCAATCTAAAGTACTCTAATCTATCAGACCTAGTATCTGATAGCCCTTACGAGTACAAGACTACGGTCATAGCTCTCAAGTTCAGTGATGCCTTAGCGTCTGGTTATGTTGTCTTTGAAAACAGTATAGCTAAACTATTAGGCAAACCAGAGGGTAGTGTAGGCATTGACAACATAGTGGGTATGGACGTAACAATGGAACGTGAGGACAACTATGTATTCTTTACTGATGACAATGGGAAGGAGAGTAAGGGGACTGTATGGAGAGTTACCAGTGGAACAGGTAAAGCTAGTGCAACAACTCCTTTAGCGAAAGCAGTAGAGCTATTGGAAGGAAAGAGTAAAGCTGAGTTCCCTGCGATAGCTATTGCTGATGACGTAATCAAGACAGATGCTACTTTGTGTAATTCCATCATTGAAGGTACATTCTTTGATACTAAGGAAGTAACAGAGATGTATAATGAGGTAGATGGGAAGTACACGAAGAAAGCTTAGTGGAGATATAGATGGATACACAAGTAAAAGAAAAACCACAACTAACCTTAGTAGTTACTGTCAAAGAACTTTGTAAGGTTGTTGAAACCCTCTACCAGGAGTTTCGTAGCCTATTTGGAAGCATTCCCTTCACAGACATTGCAGAGCAAACAGAAGGAACTCCCCTAGACCATGCAATAAAGGAAATTGAGGGTGTTAATACTTCTTTATGGAGCTTCCATGATGCCCTTCGAAAGGAAATCTATCATAAAATACTACCACAAGAACCAAAGAAAGCTTAACAACTAAATACATATAAGCTGGCTACCTGAAAGGGCTGAACTGATAGGGTCAACTTAGTAGTAGAGTGATTGAGAAACGAGGCTACTAGCCAGCAAGACTACCAATTGTAGGTAAATCCTACTAGGGAGAGTTGATGGGTAATGGAGTCCCCATACTGAAAGTAGAGAGAGTAGGTAGGCATATTGAAAACAAGGCTAGTAGGTATGGGTGGTGTAGGTGTTGGAGAAGTCAACTAATTGGTAGTCAGGGAAGGTGATGGTACAACTAGGGTGTCACCAAATACTTAGTGTTCGGAGAGGTTGCACTGAGAAAAGATGGTCAGGAAGTTCTAAGGGTAGAACAGTGCTGTATCCCTTAGAGATACTGACCCCTGTTAAGGGTGGGACTGAGTAGATTACGGTCTACTTGGATAGGGTGGGATTTAGCAGGTTAAAGGAGATAAGACATGAGAAGTTATCCTGAAGAAGAACAAGAACACGCAGAAGAATTGGAAAGGCAGATGATAGAAGAGGAACAAGAATGGAGAGAGAACCTTTCAGCACAAGCGATAGCTGAAGCAGATACAGATACTAGGTATCCTATCTGTCCTATGAATATGTTCTTTGAAGGGGATGATATAGACTTAGATAAGTGTGATTATGACTTAGAGCTTAGAAGGTGTTCTATGAAATGTATTGAGGATAAACCAGAATTAAAGAGGTTATTTGCTAATGAAGATTGAGTTTAAGTTCCCTGACGAAGCTAACATCCTCTTGGATGAGATAAAAGAACGTTATAAGATAGCACATACACGTCCAAACCTTCATGCTACAGATGCTATCTACTGCAAACGTAAAGCTTATTGGGATAAGATAGACCCTCTACCACCAACTCCAAGAGAGTTACTATACTTCATCCAGGGATTAGGGCTACAACAGGCTATGTTGGGGGATAAGGATGCTCCCACTGGGCAGGTAGTTACCTCTAAGTTTACTCTCTTCTATTCTCCTGATAGAGTAATCAATGGACAGGTAGTAGAGTTAAAGACGGGTAGAACAGGAAGGAAGAAGTTAGAGGAAGGACTTATCCCCGAAGGATGGATTAAGCAGATAATGTTTTATTGTTATGCTATGGGGAAGAACCAAGCTCTATTGGTAGACTTCACAATAATCAGTCCTGATATAATTCCCATTGTATTAACATTTACAGTTGAAGAGTTAGAAGCTAATGCTAAGTGGGTATTAGATAGAGCTAATAGTCTACATCAATCCCTAACCAACAAGGAAGTTCCCCCCAAAGAAGAGAGTTGGCAGTGTAAGAATTGTAGATATCAGTTAAGGTGTAGGATAGAGAATAGTGGATAAGGAAAAGTTAAGGAACTGGTTATACCTCATTGGTACTCTTATCTGTCAAGTAGGAGGAGTAGCACAAATAGTTAAGATACATCAGACTCAGAGTGTGGATGACTTCTCCTTCTTTTGGTTATTAGCTCTTGTAATGACAGCTATAATGACCCTACCCAGAGCACTGAGTTCCCCCTTTTGGGTATGGAAAGTATCCAGAGGATTACACATGATAGTTACAACTATACTATTCATATCATATATTATGTATCATATAGGAGGTTGAGTATGATAGCAATTACAGTTAAAACATTATCAGGTAACAGTGAGAAGGGAAGAATACTATTCAAGCAAGTGGATGAGTCTGCTTCATCCACTCCTGTTATCACTATAGAGATTGATGATAAGAGAGTATCAGTAGGTGCTGTAGACCTAGTTAGAGTAGTAGCAGCACTAACGGGGATTAAAGTAGAGGTATAAGGAGGAAGGTATGAAAGTAGATAAGAAGGTTGTACAAGAACTTATTACTAATCTTGAAGTGGGAGAGAAGGACTTCTTAAAGAATTACCACAGCATAATAGCTAGGATGGAAGAAGCTACCACTGTAGAAGGGTTGATGAGCCTTAAACAAGAGATGCTTTATACCTGGGTGGAATACTTTCCTTCTGGAGGAGACAAGTGCTATTTCTGCGTACAAAGAAAGGGGGCTGAGTGTAATAAATGTCCTTATGCAGCAATTCATGGTATCTGTGGATTAGGAATAAATGATTGGGGTAAGTTGGCAGAAGCTATAGAGGAATTAGATGTCGCTATACAGGGCTATTATCAAGATGATATATACCACTCAGTTAAAACTGATATTGAAGTTAAGGAGGCATAATGGACACAAAACAATTACACGAATCAATTTTATACCCTGTGGTAAGGGTAAGAACAGAGAAGGCTGGTGGTTCAGGTACTATCATATACTCTGAACCTAACCCAAAGAACAAAGAGGAGTATCAAACTTTCGTAATGACCTGTGCTCATGTGGTAGAGGATGCCATAACAGTCAAGAAAGAGTGGGATAGTTATCTGAGGAAGAACATAGAGAAGGAGTTTAAGAAACTTGTACAGGTAGAAATCTTTGATTATGTCTTTATGAGCACAGTGAACAGTTCCAATGCTTATAAGGCAGAGATTGTAGCCTATGACAAAGCACAGGATATAGCTATACTTAAACTTCAGAGTCCTAAGCAATGTTCTTATATAGCTAAGATTATCCCCAAAGAAGAGATAAAGGATGTAAAGCTATTCACTCCAGCTTATGCCTCTGGATGTAGCTTAGGACATGAACCTTTTGCTAACCTGGGACAGATAACATACTTAACTGAAGAGATAGATAATAAGTTATATTGGATGACTAACTGTAGCTCTATCTTCGGTAACAGTGGTGGTGCTATCTTCTTAGCTGAGTCTGGGCATCAGGTAGGTATAACTGCTAGAATCACAGGGTTACAACTAGGCTTTGGTCAAGACATTATCACCTGGATGGGATTCTCTGTAGCTCCTCAGAGGATATATGAGTTCTTTGAAGAGCAAGACCTAAGATTCCTCTTCGATGATAAGGACACCTATGAGAAGTCTATGAAAAGACGTGAGAAGAAACAGAAGGAAGCTTTATTGAAGATTGGAGGAGAAGTAGCAGATAATTCTGAATCAAAGGGAGAGGTAGAGGTAGACTAATGAAGGGGGAGAGAATAACAGTCTATGTCATATTTAAGTACACTGCCTCTACACGGAAACAGAGGATTAAGAATGTTAAAGAGGCTATGGACTTAGCTCTCCCTCTACTGATTCTAGGTTATGCTCCTCTTATTCCTACTCTTACTCATTACATGGATGAATACTATAAGAAAGAGGTTGGATTCGATGTGAATCATAACTCTTGGCTGGAGATAGACTTAGCTTGGATGAAGTATGCCGATGTAATTCAAGTTGGGGACTGTGAAGGTTCGAAGGGAGCAGCAATAGAGATAGCTTTTGCTAAGAAGAATAAAATACCTATAGTGTACTCATTTGAGGAGCTAGGGGAATGGAGGACAGAACATGACGCTAAAGTTAAACTTGAAAAAGGGAGATAAGGTAAGATTAACCCACGCAGTAAGGACTGTAGCTTATACTATACCAAAGGGGACAGAAGGTACAATCCATTCTGTGGAGAAGGACGGAACTTACCTGGTTGAGATTACTCTTAAAGATAACATTAAAGGTCTGAAGATGTGCTCTGAGCAAGATATGAAGAGAACGAATGCGGAAGACAGACTTTAGATTAAGATAAAGGAGGAATATATTATGCTACGACTAGTTTCGGTTGTCGGTAGAAGGAAGACCTGTAAGAGTACCTTTGCTATGAGTGCTCCTAAACCCTTAGTTTTCTTTGACTTGGAGCTAGGAGCAGATAGAGTAGAGGATAGATACATCCCAGACAAGGACAATATAAAGTATCTTCGTTTGGTAAAGAAACAAAAACTGCAAGCTAAGGTTCAAGGCTCTGCGGAGGATGCAAAGTACTGGTTAGACTTCCAGAAGGAGTACAATGCTGCTCTTGAAGATGCTACGATTAAATCTATTGCACTAGACCCCTTTACTCAGGTATGGCAAGCTGCTATGGCATCATACCTTTTTGACCTGAAGCAGAATGACCCTACCACAACGAGTATATACCCCACAACTCTTTATGCTACTCCTAATGCTTGGATGAAAGATGTTCTTCTACAGGCTAAGTTACATGACAAGAATCTTATCCTTGTCCACCACACTAAGGAGGGCTATAAGAAGGGAGAACCCACAGGAGAAGAAGTACCTGATGGATTCAAATACACTGCCGATATGGTAGATGTAGAGTTATGGATGACCAAGAAGGAGGGTAAACCTATAGCTACTATCACTCTTTGTGGATTATCCTCAGCAGCAGAGGGCTCAGTGAGAGATAACCCTACTTGGGATGATATAGCAAGTTGGATAGATAAGTTGAGGGCTATGAAGTAGGGTATGGATTTCATTTCGTATTGTTTAGCCCCGTCCTGTAGCGTTTTGTATAGTAAGGTAAAGGATTACATAAATCTCGTACTGTGTTGTTATGTAATTTCCAGTCTCGTTAGGTAAAGTAAAGGAGGTATTATGCAAAGAATAGAAGTTAAAATCAAAGGAATCAGCCCCCTATTACAAGGTAAATTCCCACTAGAACAATTCTTGGAGGAGAGAGTGGTAAAGAAGAAAAAGGCAAACTCTCTCAACGATGCAGAGGAGTCCGTATATAAAAATGGAGAAGGATTCTACTGCCCTAGCACCTATTTGGAAGGAGCATTGAGGAGTGCAGGGAAGAGCTTCAAGACAGGAAGAAAAAGTTATGCTTCCATCGTCTCCTCCCAAGTCTATGTAGAACCAGAAGAGATTCCCCTAGAAACTTCAGGTTGGAAACCCTTTATCAGAGTCGTAGTGAATCATAACATGAGAAGTGCTAGAGTACCTTGCAACACTCCTAGATTTAATGATTGGTCTTTAACTTTTCAGTTACTTGTAGAAGATGATGCCCTTGCTTCTGATACCCTCAAGAGGATACTTGAATATGCAGGAGTACACGAAGGAATTGGAGTATGGAGACCCAACCTACAAGGAAAGTTTGGGAAGTTTATTGTGGAAGAATGGAAGTTATTATAGCGTAAGGTAGAGTACGGTGTTGTAAGATTAAGTGGCGTATAGTAGAGTATAATAAAAGGGAACTAAAATGACAGCAGAAGAAGAATTATTTAAGTCTGGTAAAACTGAACGTTATATTGAGAAGGCAAAAGAAAAGGACAATGGTATGGAAGGAGCACCTACAACAGTAAACTTCAATAATCTACTCAAAGAGGAGATGTTATGGCTATATCAACATAGATGTAAAGCTCATAACCGTAGATATACTGAACACCCCTCCTGCTTCCTCAAAGAGTGTAAGGGGGTATTCCACGAAGAAGAGAAGATAGGATTCCTAGATATAGAGACTACCAACCTGGATGCAGACTTTGGTTACATCCTCTGCTGGAGTCTTAAAGAGTTGGATGGAGAGTTGATACATAGCTCTGTTACTACCAAGGAGATAAGGGAGTACAGGTTTGATGAACGTCTTATGAGGGATTTCCTTCAAGCTATCAAACCATATAACCGTCTGGTAGGGTACTACTCTAAGAACTTCAGATTTGATATACCTTTCTTACGTACCAGAGCATTGAAATGGAACTTAGAGTTCCCTCAGTATAGGGATGTATTCTTCACTGATGCTTTTGACCTAGTGAAACCTAAGCTAAAGCTACATAGGAACAGGTTAGAGGTAGCCTGTGACCTATTGAACATACCCTCTAAGGGACATAGACTTAATCCCGAAGTGTGGCAGAGAGCACAAGCAGGTAGTAAGGATGCACTGGACTACATACAAACCCACTGTGATGAGGATGTTCTATCCTTGGAAGCAGTGTTCAAGAGACTGCAAGGGTTTGTGAAGTTATCAAAGGTTAGCTTATAACATATAATATATAATGTATAATATATGGAAGGATATATATGGCAATATCAATAATTACAGACACCTTTGAACCCTTTGAGATAGCAGAGGAGATGAAGAAGAGTATCCCTGTTTCTACTTCTAGGTTACAACCACTAGGAATGTGTGACTATCTCTGGTGGGCATACGATAACCACACTATCACAGTGGAGAGGAAGACCGTCTCTGATTTGGCAGGGAGAGTGGATGCACTGGAGAGACAGTTGAAGACTGCACTGCAACACGCAGATGAAGTGATACTCTTAATTGAGGGAGTCTCTGAGCCTATAGGGAATGATACTGTACTCTACCAGCAGAAGAAAGATGGAAGCATCTTCTATAAGAGTAGAGTTGTTAATAGGTCTTATAAGTACTTCATGGGATTTATATGGAGACTGGACAAGCTAGGTATAAGTACTTTCTCTACTGCAACTAAGAGAGGTACTGCTGAAGCTCTAGTAGAGTTCGTGCAAGCATCCAACAAAGAGGAGTACACTACCTTCAAGAGATACATTAGAGAGAAGCCTTATATACCTAATCTCAACCCACAGGTACAGACCCTAGTTAGTCTTGGTATGGGAATAAAAACATCCGAGTTATTGATAGCTAAGTTCAAGACAGCATGGAAGACTATGAACGCTACATCTAAGCAGATATGTACTATTAGAGGGTTAGGGGAGAGTACAGTAGAGAAATTAAATAAGCTTATAGGGAGGGAACATGGCATTTGATTACACGAACATCATATCCCATCAGGAAGCAGGATGGAAGGCGATAAAGTCTCACTGTATTGACCCTAAATTTACAGACTTGCTTATGGAAATTTTTAATTTGCATGAGAAGAAGGGGAGAGACTATGGTACAGAGGGAGACCCACTAGCCAATGTTAGAGCCTCTGCTAAGTTAGGGGTAGAACCTTGGAGAGGAGTTGCAATACGTAGAGCAGATAAGTGGCAGAGACAAGCACGTTACCTCAAAACTGGAACACTAGCTAATGAGAGTTTTGAGGATTCCCTACTAGATGATGTGGTCTATGCTTTGATTGAGTTAATCCTTTGGAGGGAAACAGTTGAACCAGACTGAGTTAGCTAAGAAGTTTGGTATCTCTGGCACCTACCTTAGTATGATTCTCAAAGGTCAGAGGAAAGCTCCTGAACGTTTCCGTTCACAGTTACCAGATAAGTTATATTCAAACAACATCAAGAACATAGAGGAGAGTGAGGAGTTCCGTAGTGATGACCCCATAGTAGACCTTGTAGTTAATGAAGAGCATGGTATCTTCCATAGGATGATAGAGGATTGGAAGCAGGGAGGGTATAAAGAAGATATACTAAGCTTCATTAACTCTGATAGATTTGCTCTCTTCCTAGCTGTTGTGAACCCTAAGATAGATGTGGGGGATATGAGAGAGAAGCTTAAAGAGAAGCTCTTCAGTATGAAGAAGAAGGCTTAGAAATTTTATGTGCTAATTGTAACCATATATATGAATATGAACAAGGAAGATATAAAGTTTATCTTCCTGGGTATACTAGAGAGGGGATAAGATTATGATAGGATACCTTGGGAGAGGGCATTATGATAGCAGAGAGACGCTTTTGACTGAACTCTTCTCCAAGGATACCCTCTACCTTGACACTGAAACTGTATCCAGGACTGATACCACCTTGTTAGTCTTAGCCCTAGCATGGTCTCCAGAGGATGTAGTATTCATCAGTGCAGATGATGAGAATCTTGGGATGATAGCAGATGATATACTATGTACTCCTATGATAACACATAACGTCCTCTTTGATGCAGAGGTTATAAAGAATAGGTTTGGGGAGTATCCTTACTGTGTTGGGGACTCTATGCTCCTTGCACAAGCTCTAGGTTATCCTCCTGCACTGAAGAACTTATCATATACATTTAACTTTAACTATACCAGTGTCATGTCCCTGCTCTATGAGGGTGGAGTGAAGGTTAAAAAGAAGACGCTAAGGGACTGTGATGTAGGTACTATGTGTAGAATATGTGCTGAACACGCTATAGGATGCTGTAAGGTGTGGCAAGGGTTACAGGGACAGAGTGATAATAAAGCATATAAGTTAGATTATATGTTAATACCTCTACTGTTAAGGATGAGAGAGGAAGGAATCAGAGTAGATACCAACCTAGTAGAACAGTGGGGAAGGGACTTAACAAAGAGATTAGAGTTCATTACCACAAGTTGTAGGGAGACTATAGATGATAAGGATTTCAAACCTACATCCACCAAACAGGTAGGTATCAAGCTCTCTGAGCTAGGCTTATTCACAGGTATCAACATTAAGTCTGGTTGGATGAAAACAGGTGAGGAAGTCCTTACACCCTATGCTGATGACTACCCTTTCATCAAGCTCTTACTTAAACACAGGGAGCTAAGTAAGCTTAACTCTACTTACATCAAACCTCTCAAGGGTTTAGATAGAATATATCCCACATATCATATAGTACGAACAGGCAGGTTTGCTACGGGGAGAGAAACATATCCCATTCAGACAGTACCTCCAGCCCTTAGAAACTTGTTCATACCTGAAGAGGGTGAGGTATGGTGGGATGCAGATGCTCATCAGATAGAGCCTTGCATTATGGCATACCTTAGTGATGATAAGGAGATGATTAGGGATGTCTCCACAGGTGATGTATATACTCCGATAGCGGAACGGTATAATATCTCACGTGATGAGGCTAAGGTCTGGTTCTTGGCTACCACCTACGAGTCCAGGGAGTATGCAGATGTAGCAGAGGCTATATACCGTATGTATCCTAGATTCAAGGAGTGGTGTCAGGAGAAGAGGGATGAGGTTAAAGAGAAGGGCTACATAACCACTTACTTGGGAAGAGTGAGGACTGCTGAGAGTATGATAGAAGGGGAAGAGGATGGATACAATCCTATAATGAAAGCAGTTAATAGTGTAGTGCAGGGTACAGGAGCAGATATATTGAAGCTTGCAATGCTAAGGTTAGAACGCTTTGACCAGAAGATACTAATGCACGATGAGTTGGGATTGTCTACCAGTGAGGTACTGCCAGATAATATATTAGATAACTTAGTAGAGTTCCCCATAGTGTGGAAGATAGGTACATCAACCAAAAATTGGGGAGATGCTTCTAAGGGAAGCTAAAAGTTTACAATAAAATTCGTTGAATGCAGAGAGTTTATCAAAGTTGTGGAGTATATACTCAGTTTAAGGAGTAACGATGGACAGGGATGATTTCTTAGAGGCAGTAGAAAGCCACATCAATAGATGGCAAGCAATACTAGAACTGGCTAAACATAGCCCTGATATAGAAGAAGATAAGTATTTGTTTACCTTGGTAGAGGATGCTTTTGAATATACTAGGGATTTAGCTATTGAGGTCTGTGATAAGGAAAACCCTGTTCCATTCTCTTCAAAGACCAGACATCAAAGAGGGATTTAGCTTTTCTTTCCAGCACTACTACGGGAAGATGAGGAGTACCCTGTCTCTACACGTAACCCTATCATAGTATAGAACTCATTCAACTTATCACTACCTGCTCTTAGTAGAGCTTCAGCAACAGTCAAGTAATCAGGAGCATTAGTCCTTTCTTTCTCAGCACGGTTCAGGTGAGCAGTAGCAGCATTCAACCAGGTCGTAGCTTCATTAGCATATCCAGCACCTATAGATGCTTGAGCCTTAGCATACTCAGCGTACACAGACCCTACATTATCACCAGCAGTTACTACATTGATAAGGTCATCACCAGCAGCAAGGAGAGTTACAGCAGCTTCTAATCTAGCAGGTACTTTACCTATTGCTGTCTTAGCGTTAGTTACACTGGTTGCTCCCTCATCACTCTGAGCTACTGCGGTATCTACTGCGGTAGCAGCTTTATAGATATAAGCTCTAGCCTTGTTGATTAGAGCATTACCACAACTTCCTGCTACAATAGCAGAGTTTAGATGGGAAGGATAGTTCCCTTCTGCTTCTAGGATAGG
>Ga0307432_1002155_pt1 | contig 10971 bp, 8 predicted proteins | sample SalMarWE160150MG_FD_202158 | JGI IMG/M metagenome (GOLD analysis project Ga0307432, IMG submission 202158) | Salt marsh sediment microbial communities from the Plum Island Ecosystem LTER, Massachusetts, United States - WE1603-150 | ecosystem: Environmental > Aquatic > Marine > Intertidal zone >...
GCGGCAAGCCGATGGTCGAGAAGCGAGGCCGGTTCGGCCCATTCCTCGGGTGCAGCGGATACCCGCAGTGCAAAACAATTCTCAACATAGATAAGGAGGGTAATATTCTGCCGCCGAAACCGCCGCCGGAACCAACGGGAATAAAATGTTATAAGTGCAAAGAAGGCGAGCTGGTAATCAGGCAGAGCAAGAAAGGGCCATTCCTCGGATGCATCAGGTATCCGAAATGCAGGACGATTATCAACATCAAAGAGCTGGACCATCTGAAACAATTGCAGTCGCAGGGTTACTGGCCGCCGAAGACTATCGAAGGCGCAGACGAAATCCTCGGAAGGAAGAAGGCCACGAAGACACAAAGGCACAAAGTTTCAAAAAATAATTAACCGCGGAGAACGCAGATTATAAGGTTTTGTCATTCCTGCGTTCGCAGGAATCCATTTGTTTAGCCCCGAAGCCTGCTTCGGGGGATTTTCTATCAATCACCAATAACCAATTCGCCAATTCACTAATTCTTATAGCGGAGGAAATTTCATCAGGTTTTGGCTTGCGGGATTTTTAATTTGACGTGATAACAGTCTTTGATTACTGTATGGTCTGCATATATGGTGTGGTATTCTTGAACTTTTAAATGAGGCAGCAGGAACGTGGCAAAAAAAGAAAAAACCGTAATCACAGGGAATCCAATTAAGATTAAAGGTTCTTTGGACCGTCATAAAATAGTAAAAAAGGTTGTCAATGCTTTTATCACAACAGAATATCGTAAAAAGGGGAAAGGCATTGTGTTCCGATATCCTGTCGAAAATCTCCCAGATGGACAAGTGCTTTACATTGTTCGTCCAGGACATAAAAAGAACTTTGATTTCAAAGTAGATATAGTTGTAAATTGTGGGTTTGGGAAAGGAAGCCACGAAGAGATTGCTTTGGATTTGAGAAAAAAGAAATTTACAAGTCCCAGAAAATTTAAGAAATTATGGCAGGCCCTTACTGATATATACCATTGCAAAGAGAGCGACGTTGACGTTATATTAAAGAAGTACGATGGGCTAAAAAGCCTATCTAAACGTGGGGCAAAACCTGAGTTGCTTTTGAAGGTTATAAAGTGGTTGTTTATTATGGAGGACATTGTTTACTGGGACAATGAAGGACGCTCATTTTTGTTTAATTTCCTTAACTATATTGTGAAAGAAACTGATGAAGACAGGCTTGCAAAGGTATTTGAAAAAGCAGATAGCCGCTATGGAATAACACCAGACCAGTTAAAAAGTTTTATGAAGAAATGTGATATCAAGTGGATACCATTTGAGGGATAATGGATAGTTATGAAGAAATACTTAAATAAAGTTTTTCTAAAAGATATTATAGAGCTTTTGAAGGAGTTGCCTGATAAGTGTATTGATATGATTTATGGAGATCCAGATTACAATGTTGGGATAAAGTACGGTGATAAGTCTTATACTAAAACTTTCGATGAATATGTTGAATGGTATATTGAGTTGGCAAAAGAATCTCTAAGGGTACTTAAAGATACCGGTAATATGTTTTTAATAAACTACCCAAAACAAAACGCATATTTGCGGGTTAAGTATTTGGACAACGTTTGTTATGAGGTTTCAGACTATGTTTGGATTTATAATACAAATGTTGGTCATTCTCCCCGTCGGTTTACTACTGCTCACAGGAGTATTCTGCACTGTAGAAAGACAAGCCGAAATAAATTTTACAAAAGTAATGTGGCTGTTCCATATAAAAATCCTACGGATAAAAGAATTTTGCAAAATTTAGCTAATGGCTCAAAAGGAAGAATGCCTTACGACTGGCTTTATTTTGATTTGGTAAAAAACGTGAGCAGGGAGAAAACATTTCATGCTTGTCAGATACCCCAAAAACTTTCTGAGACGTTAATTAAATCTTGTACTATGCCCAAGGATGTCGTTTTAATTCTTTTCGGTGGTAGTGGCTCAGAAATCGAGGTTTGCAAATTTCTTGACAGGCAATATATATCCGCTGAGATTGATAAGAAATACTACGAAATTATTACCGACAGATTAAGAAAAGGTAAAATTGATGAAAAACATCGGCTAAAAATGAAAAAAGAGAGAATAGACAATGAACTACAGCTTACATTTTTAGAGGATTATTAGAAATTGGGCAGGAAGTGAGTGCCCCTTAGGCGAATCGAATGCACTCAATACAGGCAAGATTAGAGGGGCAAATTTTTTATTAAAATTGTTAGATTTTTATCCTTCGACAAGCTCAGGATATTTAACCTTATACTGGCTAAATACTTACGTTTATGACTCGTCGTGGGAAGTTTTTATAAAAAATGTTATATAATCATTGAACAAATAGGTGAAGTTTGGTATAATACCAACACGTGCAGCAAAAGCACACGCGAAGTCCAGCATCTACTTCCCAAAAAAGTAGGTGCTTGGGTTAGTCCCCGGCGGGACAAGCCAGCGGAGCCCCGCAAGTCACAGGACAAGCCTGCCCTGAGCGACTCGTGGTGAGCGATGTCGAACCAAGTCGAATGGGGCGTCCAAGTCTAATTTAGTTCATCGTTCATAATTCGTAGTTCATTCAATTGGTCTTGAGTCTGTGGTCTTTGGTCTGACTCACTGGAGTAGCGGTGCGGAAGGTTCTCATACCAATTTTTCTGCCGGAGTTTCTCTTTCGGCTGCGTATATGCCTCGTGTTTTGTTATCGCCGGTTGCGTTCTGCCTGCTCATTCCGCAAGCTCCGTTGTTTTTGCCCGTTTCGCAAAATCCGCTACGGCTGCACATTTCGTATTATTCCCCTTACTCAGGGCAAATTCGCAGTCGTTGACCCGGAGGATTATGATGCCCTTACGAAATACAAATGGTATGCGATAAAACGCGGAAGGCAATACTACGCAGTGGCGAAACTCGGCCGAAAAAAAGTGAGGATGCACCGGCTGATAATGAAATCCCCCAGGAACAAAGTAGTTGACCATATAAACCATAACGGCCTCGATAACCGCAAGGCGAACCTCCGTCTTGCCACGGCACAGCAGAATACGTGGAACAAGCCCAAGCAAAAGGGCAGTTACAGCTCGCAATATAAAGGTGTTGCCTGGATAAAGGATAAGCAAAGGTGGCGGTCAAAGATAACTTACAACGGCAGGGACATATCACTCGGTTATTTTGATGATGAAAAGGCCGCAGCCAGGGCCTACGACCGAAAGGCGAAAGAGCTTTTCGGAGAATATGCCTCTTTGAATTTAGAATGAAGAATTTAGAATTTATGGTTATTGTTTTCTTGCCTTCCCCATCGTCTGTCCTCTGCCTGCCGCGGCGTAGTCAAAGACGAAGCCGGGTCCTCTGCCTGCCACGGCGTAGCCATAGGCGAAGCCGGGCCCTCCGTCTTTTGTCGTCAGTCGTCTGTCATCCGTCTTCCACTTCGTTATTCGATATTCCTTGTTCGATATTGGACATTCAACTCTTTCCCGTCCTCTGCCTGCCACAGCGTAGCCAAAGGCGAAGCCGGGCCCTCCGTCTTCTGTCGTCAGTCGTCTGTCATCCGTCTTCCACTTCGTTATTCGATATTCCTTGCTCGACATTGGATATTCCTTTAGGTTCCTGTTATCCTGTCCAGGAATAAAAAGTAATTAACAAACAATCCTGTCCCGCTTCGCCGAAGGCCTTTGCCGAGACGAGTTATCCTGTCTAATATTTCTTGCTGTGAAGTCTGTGGCCAATTTCTCTATATAAAAATTCACCCGCCACACTCAAAAGACACAAAAATTAGCTATTTTTTCAAAAAAATTTCCAATAAAATTCACATCCTGCTTCCAAAAACATCCTATAATTACCCAAAATCGCCGATTTTTGAGCATTTTAAACCATCTTATGTGAAAATAGACAATATATTCTAAAAAATTTACTTGACTTTAGGCAAAATATGTAGTCCAATAACATAAGTTGTAAGACGTCTATAATTAAAAAAATATGGGCCTTTCAACTTTACCAAAGTGAAAGGTTAGCCATACGGAGAATATATGATGAAAAGGAAGGGTGATGTAATGGTTATAGTAAAACAGTGTTTAATTTCCACACTCGTTGTTATTGGACTGATGTTCACATCGGCGTATTCCCAGGGCAATACGTTGCTTTTACAGCAAAGTCCTTTTGAGGGCGGCGTGATAACCCCGAGTCCGGGGGTTTATCTCTTTGAGCCCAATACAGAGATTGCTCTGGTTGCAACTGCGAAGCCCGGATATCAGTTTGTTTGCTGGCTTGGTGACGTTAGTGACGCCACATCGAACCGCACGAATACATTTCTCAATCAGCCAAAGATCATTGTAGCAGTCTTTGAGCGTTGTCAATATGAGGATGTATATAGCGGCGGCAGCGGAAGCAATCCTATTGCCTCTTCGGCCGAGATTAACGGCGGCGGCGGCATTAGTTCCGGTGGCAGTGCCGGCGGAGGCGGTGGCGGCGGTGGCGGCGGTTCCACGCCGGACCCTACGCCTGACCCAACGCCTGACCCCGACCCGGTTCCTGAGCCGATGACAATTTTGCTGCTCGGCACAGGCGGCCTGATGTTGCTGAGAAAACGCAGTGTATAAAAACTGCTGCTCTTAAAGTCAGCAGCGGAAAATTGATTTCACCGGCAAAGCCCCGGCATAATTCAAATTTATATCCGCAGGTCTCTATCGTAATAAACTCGGATTTTGTCCTCGTATATTTTCTGCAAGCTAATGTCAGCAGGAATTGTTCTACCCAAATCCATATCAACAGCTATCTACCGCTTTATTCAAAGGTGTAGCCGCAGGTCTCTATCGTAATAAACTCAGATTTTGTCCTCGTATATTTTCTGCAAGCTAATGTCAGCAGGAATTGTTCTACCCAAATCCATATCAACAGCTATCTACCGCTTTATTCAAAGGTGTAGCCGCAAGTATCCCGGGTAATATGCTCGGATTTTGTCCGTGGATACTTTCTGCAATTCAATGGCCGGATAGCGTAAATTGCACAATAAGTTGTTCCATCCGGCTTATACCTTAAAAATGGACAAACGGTAGGCAGTTTGCAGCACGCCCCACAGTTAGCGCACCGGCCTTTGCGGTTTTTTGAGACCGGCAGCACAGATGTAAAAGTCCTTTTAAGTTTTGCAAGTCGGGTATTTTCCCCTTTGTTAGCCATAGATTCGGATTTCCAGCCAACCTCTACGCAGGGCTTCCGGCTTAAAGCCGACCGGCAGTTTCATCTTCTTTTGCAAATACTTTATTCCAATCCACTTTACCGGTAACCTGCATTATTATAAACAGCGTGCTTATGCACAAAATAGTAATCGAAAGGCCGGTATAGCCCTTGAAAAAGAAAGTGTAAGAGAAGAACACAAGATAGACAAGCTGCGACAGCGCAATTTCAACAAACGCAAAACGAGCGCCGACGACAAGCCGCATATACGAAACCACGAGGAATATCGAAACCGCGGAGCAAATCCAGAAAGCCATATGTATCGATATATGGTCAACCAGGTATGCCAAAAGCAGGTGAAAGCTGAAAAACGCAGCCCCTATAAAGAAGTAGTTCATCGGATGAATCCTGAGTTTTCTTATCGTAGTGAAAACAAACAGCAAAAAGAAAAACAAAAATAAAGACACAGGCGCCGTCGCCGTAACCCTGCTGACCCAGGGCCCAGGGTTGAGTTTGCGCGGCGTAATCATTCCAATTTTCGCACCCGTGAGCAGATTGGAGTACCGCCAGGTCAGCTTCCATCCATTACCGGTGCGCTCTTTATCGGTTGGCGAGATACTTTCGGGCGGAAAGTCAATGTCCGCGAAGTCCGTATTCAAAACCAGCGAGAAATTCTTCACCGGGTTAACATCGCCGCCAAAGCCGTATGACCATTCGTCCATACCCTGGGATTCGTATGATATTTCTATAATTTTGCTCTGGCCGGCGGATAATCGGATATCCCTGGTGATATTACCCGAAGATATTTGCACATCCTGAATTTCCCGGCCTCCCACCAAAAAGCGAAAGTTGTCATAGACGGCCCTTTGCACGGGAAACTTGAAATCAAAAGTTATATTCCTGTCCTTTTCGGAGCTGTTGACAATCTCGTATCTCCCTGAGAATACTACATTGTAGGTTGAATACCACAGCAGTCCTTTTTTACGGTGCTCAAGCTTCAGGTCAACCTTGATGTCACTGCTATCCAAAGGAATAGTATGGCTTTTATCTATGCTCTCTACTGCTGAGGGCTTGCAGCAGACCGATGGAGCTTGTTGAATTTGTTTTGTCCCCCATAATTGACCTACTGCCTGCCTCAATCTGACATCCTGGCTTTCAGTCCGTACGATTGTTGCGCCTGCGAGGATAAACCAGCCGAGGGCGGTACAGACATAAATGAAGCTTATTACCAAAATACGTTTAAACATAGCGGAGTCCTCCTCAAATCGGTTTTTTTCCAATAATTATCCAGATGGAAGATTTCACACGCAAGTTTATACAACTCTATCGAAAGCTTTGTTCAACACTAAAAAAAACAAATCCTACCTTACAAAGCAGATAACATACGCCCAGTTGATTGAAAAAATGATAATACCCAGAATCCAGGCGATTATACGCTCGTTACGCGTCAGGTGAATTTTGACACTCCTGCCTAAAACCAGCCGGGCTACAACAGCAACAAAAAGAATTACTGCTATCGAGAACAACAGGGGATTATACAGCCAGGCCTGGATAATATGGCCGTGCAGCGCACACATAGCACCTCGTGTGGATCCGCACGTAGGGCAGGCAAAGCCGGTCAAGCGCTTGAACAGGCAAAGCTCAGCGTGCCTGCCAAGATGCGAGCTTAATAATACTGCGGCGCCGACCAGTGCCAGCCAGAGCAAGGCTATGAGCGTGGTCCAGAACGGCCATCGCAGGCTTCTTGAAACTTGAACAATATGTATTCTCATCTTACCGGAGCTTTTTAATGCGATACGAATGAGCCGACAACACCAAGTGCCATCATCAGCAGCCAGACAATGAGCCCTATGATTTGTAATATGACGCTGATGATTCCACAAATCTTGCCGGCCTTGTCCGTTTCTATAGCGAATATATCCCCGCTTCTTTTATGCCGATACAGAGCTTTCATTCGCCTTTTAATTGCTCCCTTAATCAATCGTAAAATAAGGCAAATCCATTTCGTCAAAAATCTGTCTGGTTAAATTCTCTGATATTACTCTGTCTCCACACTGCTCAAGAAAGGCTTTCAATAATTTGTCTCTGATTTTTTTTAAGTATATTTCATATTCCTGTATGGCCTTTTTTACTACTGTTTCACTTTTCGGAACTTTGATTACAAACTGGCTTTTATTCTTCGCATAAACAATAAATTTCCCTCTTTCCTCGCTGCTTACCTCCATAAAACTATCGCCGTTTTCAAGGCATATCTGCTGTTTTCCGAAGAAATTTTCGCCGAGTTTAAGTTTATCTGCCGGTACAGACATCTCCTCATATTCTATCTGCTGCCAGCTTTTCTTTATAAAGCCATCCGGAAATTTCCTTATTCCGTCTGCCAGTACTTCTTCTGATATCTCCTCTTTCAGTTTCCCTAAATCTGTTTCTACTCTTTGCTTTTTGTGATTCTGCCTCAGTTTCGGCAATAAATGCCGCTCCTCAACAAGTTCAACCACTGCCGATAAAACTTTTGTCGCAAGTTCTTCATCGAATCCGAGTGATTTAAGCACTGTCCTTTCGAATTCTAACCTGTCTTTTCGCTTCGATTCGGTTTTTATATCTTTTATTTCACGACCGCAAAGTTTTTTGAAGGTTCTTTTGCAGTCTTTACTCAATTTTTTAAGAGTATCCTCGTCCGGCACAATAATCCTTTTCCAGTCTATTCCTTCAATCTCAAGAGCTCCATCACCTAAGTTTACTCTGCCAATGAATTCCTCTTGTATAAAAGAAAACCCACTGTTTAAGAAAATCCCCAGTCCTTCCGTTGATTGTTTTTTTCTACTGGAGAGTTCAAAAAGTCTATGATCTACAAAAACATTTACATTATTGATTATTGCTCTTAGTTTATTACCTGCAGTCATTGAAAGAAGAACTTCCCCAGGTTCTTTATGTGGAATAATATACCATTCTTTACGTCCCTTCACGCTTTCTACTTCAGGCCACGGTTTGCCGCCACTCGTTGTTTTCCGTTCTCCATACTTTATATATTTCAATGCGTTCGTCCCCTTCAATGCCCCTTTTTCCTTGTTGCATAGGAAAACGCTGCACATTAAGTCCTTTTTCTTTAAAATGATTCCACTGCTTTCCTTTGGCGACTTTATTACCGGCTTTAAAAATTCCTTCTCAATCCCCCAGTGTTCAACCTGCTCATCCGTAAGATAAAAAAATTCATTTATGCCGGTCTTAATCCCGAATCGTATATCCGCCACCCTGTCTTTTCCCTCCCCCAATGGCACAAATCTATCTGCACACCTTTTCATTATCTCAAAATATACATCCGGCCCACGCAGATATTTCCCCCACTTGACCGTCCTGCGCTCATCATAAACCGCACCCCTCAAGTCTCCCTGATTGATTATCCGCATACGTATATCGTCATCCTCGTAGGATATAATCTGCGGCTCTTTCACATACTCCGTCTCCATCTTTTCAAATACTTTGCACCTTTTATCCGTCGCCTGCCCGCTTGCACAAATCCCCTCAATCCTGTCAACAAACTGCTCATACTTTATCCACCGCCTTTGTACATCAATTACTGCATCTTCTCCGAATAACTCCTTTAAAGGTTTCTTGATTTTTACAAATCTTGCGAAATTTTCATTATTTGCCTTTACATCATCCGACCGCTCAAGGATTGTAAAAACAGTATTAATCGCCGATTGTTCGAACCACGGCTCGCACCTACTTTCGCATATCGCGATAAGCTTGAATTTGTTTAGGAAGAATTTCTGCAGTTCATACCCATAAGCCACATCTAACCACGAATTGCTTGTTATAAACCCCATCCTGCCGCCGTCTTTCAAATGACTGGCAGCATGAAAAAACATATAAGCATAAATATCCGCCTGTCCCGACAATTGAAGTTCGTGTCCGTTTGAATTGTTGTTAGATTTGAAAAGTTCAGGATAACTTTTCAGCCAGCTGTCCAACAGAACCCTTTCAATCCTTCCTTTATAACCTTTTTCGACCCTTTCTATAAGTTCCTGCCGGATAAATGGAAAATTTCCGACCATCGCATCGAATATCGGAAGTTCGACTGGAATTCTATCTTGAACCTTTGCTCCTTTTTTCGGCGGCGGAAATTCGTATTCATCCCCGACCACTACCTCAAAAAAATCCTTCCTCAAAACACGCGGAAAATTCAGATAATCGCCAAAATTCTGCCTGCAAAGGTTTATTGTTGCAAGTTCCGCTGGAAATCCTGCTATATCAATTCCCCATATCTGATTTAAAAGTTCGTGATGAGCTTTTGGCCCGTATTGTTTGAGCCTATTATAACTGCGGATAAGAAAAGTCCCCGTTCCACAGGTTGGGTCCATCATATAATCATCTTTACCCTTCACACAAAAAGCTACAATCAAATCAACAAGATTTTCAGGCGTAAAATACTGGCCTAAACTGTGTCTTGCCTCTTGTGGTATTACATCCTCAAATACCTTGCCGATAACATCAAGCGGTGCAAGCTCAAATGACCAGTGAGTAAGATTTTCTGCAAGTTCGATTATGACATCGATAGTTTGACGTGAAAGCTCTATATCATCAGTAATATCAGGCTCGAATATCGCCTGATAGTCAACCTCAAGCGCCTTTTGAAAATAATTTCTTAATTGTTTAATCGCCTGTTTATAATTATTTTTCGTCAGTTCAAATTTTGGCAGTTCAAGTCTGCTCCTCCTCAGACTGATATAGAACAGAATTTTTCCGATTATCCTATAAGCTATCTGCCGGCTCAAAGCCTGCCAGTATTCCTCATCATACCTGCCGATTCCCTGTTTTGTTGCCCAGACTTTAAGCTTTTTTTCAAAAGCTCTGTTGCTTCTCTGTCGGTGCAAATCCCTTAGTAACGAGCCGCTCATCTTATTGCTTGCTTCTGATACTATCCCGACAAAAATCGTAGTATCCGCAATATGCAGATTGACTTTTTCATCTTCATATAATCGGTGTAAATCAAGCAGCAGACGAACGCACATATCCTCAAGCAATAGCGCCTTGACCGGGTCGCGTATATCATCTACGCTTGTTATTCGAGGGTCAGGTATCTCGCGTATCTTGTACTGTTCGGTAACTGTCGCTCTGCTTTTTTCAGGCGTACGCCATATAATGGCGTTTTGCATATTCCATGTTACAAAATATTTTGCTTTTATTGTCTGTGCTTTTTCAACAGCATCCTTTAACAGCTTGCTGTCTCTTGCGTCTGTCTCGGGTGTCTTTAATTCCCATCCGCAGAAAGGCTCTCTGCACTCAAAATCGAGTGTCAACAATACGTCAGGAAACTTGACAGTTGGAAGTCCATATAAACTTGAGTCATTAGTGGCATTTTTGAAAGGCAGTCCCCCATGACTGATTTGATTTTTTATCCAGGCTATTACCTGTCCTTGAAACTCTCTTTCATTTGCCTTGGTTTTTACCATTTTCTTCGTGTCTTTGTGCCTTCGTGGTTAATTTCCCCCCATTTTCTACCATTCTTACCTTTTTGTCAAATACTACTCTGCGAAGTATTATGATTGGTGGGCTGAAGCCCACCCTACTACTAAATACATTTCGTCGCCGTGCCGGCGACGGCTAAACGACAAACTGCAGTGCAGGGAAAAAGAGAACCCCCAGCATAAAGCTGGGGGCTTATGGTGAGGTTAACTTTCTTTGCCAGGTTTCGATTTGCCTTTTCTGATGGGTCTTTGCTGGGCGAAGCGGTCGATGTTGCGAATGGCCTGGCGGAGACGCTGCTCATTTTCTACGAGCGCAATCCGCATATAACCTTCGCCGTTTTCGCCAA
>Ga0307432_1002159_pt1 | contig 10963 bp, 9 predicted proteins | sample SalMarWE160150MG_FD_202158 | JGI IMG/M metagenome (GOLD analysis project Ga0307432, IMG submission 202158) | Salt marsh sediment microbial communities from the Plum Island Ecosystem LTER, Massachusetts, United States - WE1603-150 | ecosystem: Environmental > Aquatic > Marine > Intertidal zone >...
CTGTAGAAGAAAATCCGTCCTTTCTGAAGACTGGAGACGGTGCGATTGTAAGGTTTGAGCCTATTCAGCCCATCTCTGTTGAAACATACGCTGATTTTCCTGAGCTCGGACGGTTTGCGATACGGGACATGGGCACCACGATTGCCGCTGGTGTAATCAAAGAAATCTCGGTTAAGGGTTAAAAGAGACCCTTTTTTTCTTTTCTCTTTTATTATTTTTTTCGTGTCAATTAGGCAAATAGTATTGTGAATAGGTTTTTGTCGAGAAGTAGAAGTATTCCTTGGGCTATGCATACGAAGCCTACGATGAGGGTGACAGGTTTTGAGGCTAGCAGTGTTCCGATAAGCTTCAGAACGTCTTCTATGAACTTGAAGACCATGTAGACGATTACTGCGGGAATTAGGAAGATTATAACGTAGACCCATATCGCTGAGATTCCGAGAACGGTTTCTGGTAAAGGAAAGAAAAAGTAGACAGCTCCTGCGCTTAAGCCGCCGGCAATTAGGCCTAGCAAGGCTGCCCATGGAAAGTCTTTGATGGGTCTCAGAATCAGAACTAATCCAGCAATGATTAGCAGGTATATGGTGTATGTGTCAACTTGGGGGGCGTGTGTTTGCCATGCTGCTGCGCCTGTTATGATTAGGATGATGCCGGCGAAGAATCCGAAGAAAGACATGATTTTTGTTAGTATGCTTGCGGGTGTTCCTACCACCGGCACGGGTTTCACTATCTTTTCTAGGAACCATGAGATTGCGATGACTCCTCCCAAGATTAGAATGTAGGGGGTGTAATTGACTAAGATGCTGAAATCCATTTCTTTGTCTCACCAGACGGTTTTGTTCTAGATTAGTTTATGGCTGTAAATGCTTTTAATCTTTCTTGCAATTCAACCAAGTAACTCTGTAGGTCTTGTTGCGTGAAGTTCATTTCTTTCTCTTAAGTGTTTAAACAATTGTGCTTTTGTCTCTTTGAATGTGTAAGAGGTTTCGTGTATAATTCCGGAAATGTGTTTTAAGAAAACATTCTGGGTTGTTGCTTGCTTTTTCTGAAAAAGTACTGTTTTCAACAATGCACTGTTATTAGTCTCCTAATATGAAAACAAAAAGAGAAACTGTTTTGTTATATGGTGGACGGGGCGGGATTTGAACCCGAAAAACTAAAGCATTATAGAACTGGTTGTCCTTTCCATGATCGTGACATCAATACTATTTTTGGCAAAACCACCAAAAAAACGGATACATTTATGAAGAATTAGTCATTAAGAAAAATCAGTTATACGTCTAATGTGCGCATTTTCTATTTGTTCTAACATACTTTTATATTTCTTACTCCAACCCGATCTTTTGGGTAAGTCTTTCATTCTTTCTAAGATTAGATTTTTTAGTTTGCTATCGCTCCAAGGAGCCTTTGTGTAAAATCCGGCAATAAGGGAAGCCTCTTTGTTTCTCATAGCTCTGTAGGTTCTGGTTCGTTTTATCGAATGCAGTCTTTTAATTTCAGCAATTAGCTTTTGATCATTTGTAGGAAATGGATTTAAATTACGATCAATAATAGGCAAATCGCAAAATGCCCAGCGTGCAACGAATCGAATATCACGTTTGTTTGATTCCTTCGAAATAGTAAACAAGCGATAAAGCATTTCGGGGCAATTCTCTGGGCTCCAAAAATTGCCAGCCCCAAGCCAGGCAAACGCCCAAGCGGTAGCAAGATGTAATCGTGGTTCTTCCGTAAAAAGCAATGGGACAATTGCATCCCCTATCTTTCGCATTTCCTTAAAAGGTGGATTTCCAACTTGATAATTTCGATATTTTCCACCATGAGCGATTGACATAGCCATCAACGCTCCACAAGCTTTCTCTAATAAGTTGTCACTCTTGAGGAAATCTACAATTTTGTCTGCTTTTTCTGTTGTTAATTTATTGTTCCATCCTATTTGCTCTAAAGCAATGGAACAAAGCGCACCCCCTAGTTGCATCAAATCTTCTTTAAAATTTAAATATCCTTGCTGAACGACTTTTAAAAGGACATGCCCATATTTTCCATTATACAGTTCTGCAATGGCAGAAGAAGGTCCCTCCGACCTTCTGGCAATCCACTCAAGCCCTTCTTCCAAAAGATCTGGTGCAACTTGAACCTCATCGAGGAAACATTGTTCCAACTGCCTTACCGGATCAGCTTTATCGCCATGTTGTCTAAAATATGGTTCTTTTAGGTTTTTACTTTTTTCAATTAAACGTTGGATAAGCGGTTGAACATTCCTTCCCGCTAGAATTGCTGCTAGGGGGATAACTTCTTTCCAATTCAAATTCTCAAGGTGAGGTTCCAGAATTGAGAGAATTGTGTCTCCTTCTTTTCTATCGGGATAGTATCCATCAACGATTGCACGTGCAGTTAGATATTCTTGGAACGTTAAGTGTCTGAATTCATACATTGGGTAAAGGGTTCCCTGCTCGACAGAATAACCACTAAATATCAAAATACTACTACGAAGCTCAACCTGCTTCACAAATTCCGAAACGCTTATTCTTGCGTAGCCAAGAACATCCGGCATTTGAGTTCTAGCCAACGTTAAGAGCTCCTTCAAACGTTTTGAAGAGATTCTCTGAACTCCTTCTTTCATCATTGCAAATGCAATAAACGCGAGTTGAGGTACGGCCTCATCTTGTTCTATTGGTTTGTAACCTTCAACATTCCAAGTCATGAGAAGCACTTCTATGGCTTTCCCATACAGAATACTGCGGCGGGAGGGTAGTTGTCCGACCCATCGTTTCACCAAAAGGAGTGTAGTAAGTAGAAGCGGATTTCTTGCGAGAGTTCGTACGCGCTCTGTTTCACATATTGTTTTTGCGAGTTTTTCAGCATCCAAACGTACTCTTTCTTGGTCACCAATCACTTCCTTGTGCCAAGCTAAAGTTAGGCGCCTTATGTCACTGTCATCAAAATCAGCAATTTTGTAATGCTTGCAGCTCGTGCTTAATGCCCCACCAACTATTCTAAACCCCGCTTCACGAGAGGTTATGATAATTCCAGCAGCTGGATAGATTGACAAGAAGATTCGCAACTGATTTGTGAAACTCACTCGTTCAGTCTCATCTGAGATTTCATCAAGTCCGTCGATGAGGAGCAGAGCTTCTCCATCTCGGAGCGAACGGCTAACCAGCAGAGAAAAGGGTCTAGCCCAGTCTTTCATCTCAGCCCAGTTTGGAATTGAGGAAAGTATGTCAATAACAGAGGACTTTGACAAATTGGAGAGCTGCCGACAACGGATGAAAAGCGGGAGCCATTTCCGATTTGGGAGTTTGTCATCAACCGACTCCCTCCTATCTGGAAATGCATAGGCAATAGCAACTCTTTTTAGGAGGGTCGTTTTGCCTCCGCCTGGGTCTGCAAGTATTGCAAGACGAGGGCACTTAGAAAGAACTTGGCCCACTGGAGTTCTTGTTTCTGAAGGTCTTAGATGCTTTTCAAAATTCTCTGATGAACGAGTCTTTTCGCTTTTGACGCTTTGGAGATAAAGTGGAACAAACATGTGTTCAAGATTTAACCTTCTCGAACCAACTTCTTGATCGGCGGGTAGTCCTTCCAGAGTAATTTCCCCGCACTCCTTAGATAGGTACGTGAAATACTTTTTTTTCGCTTCCTCGATTAGACCTTCGGAAACTATTTCTGATGGAGGAGAAAGATATTCTAAAGAGTGCAAGTTACCTCCAATCGATTTATCTGCATCTTTAATCTTTTCGGCCAAGGTTGTAGCCAGCGGGGTACCATCTGCATGCACTAATGCAAAACTGGTTCTCTGCTTGTTCTTTGTGTAGTATATCAGCCAAATCCATCCTAATTCATGCGCAAGAAGCTCACAAGTTTCTTCTGGGACAAAATCCTTTGAGCACGTTTTTGAACAACATCCAGCACGTTCCATGGCTTTTTTAGGCGAAACAAGTATTTTTCCTTTCACCAATTCATCGATTACTTGCTTTCCATCTAGAAGTATTACCCGACTTCCGCCAACTTCCTTCTCTTGTTCTATTGCAGTCTCACTAAAACCCGAAAGGGAAATGAAATATCCAACAGTTTCTTTGAACTTTCTTTTTTCAGCATCCAAAACACCCACGAACTTGTTAACAGCGTCTCCTCCAATTCTTGTTTTAGTTGCTTTACATTCGGCAACAACCTTCCTTTGCTCCGTTCGATGAAACGCCTCAAGATCCAATTCTCGCCCAGTTTTGTGAATGTTTAAGCGAATATCATCGTAGCCCAAAGCAAGAAAAAGATCACTCATTAGCCTGCCGAAAAGGTCTCCATGCTTATTGTTCTCTTTTTCCAAGATTCTGATTGGTGCATAATGAGGCATTTTATCACTTCCAACTAAATTTATAACGCAACTAAATCACGTGTGGCTTAGACGTTGCACTACATATCATCCCATCTATATACCGCTGAATTGAATAAAATATTTTGCCCATCATGTTACTTCCTCTTTTTGAAAATTTTATCAGAAATGTTCGGGGTTCGGTTGTGGTGGACGGGGCGGGATTTGAACCCGCGGCTTCAGCGATGCCAACGCTGCGATCGTTCCAGGCTGATCTACCCGCCCATGACATTCTAACCCAGACAAGAACGTTATTAAGCGTTATGGGCAAGAAGAGAATCCCGCATTTCCGAGCATTAACGCTTCATGTTTTGGGTATGGTGACAAACTGAAACTTAAATAAGAGAAAAACATCCTAAAATGGCTGTAGGGCCGGTCGTCTAGTCTGGTAGGACATCTGCTTGACGTGCAGAAGGTCGCCGGTTCGAATCCGGTCCGGCCCACCATATTTTATGGAAAATCATTTTACTCTATAACTGAGAAAGGTATTGTTTGTGGTCTGGCGATGTCTGGTGTCGAAGTTTCGAAAGAGCCGAAAGAGAATCAGGTGCATGTGTGTGCGTCATGCATGAACACGGTTGTGCAAACGTTTAATCATTTTCAGGAACAAATTATGCAATTGAAACGTGAGAAGGCAAATCTTCAGAAGGAACTGAAGAAGCTTAGCGAAGAGCATGAAGAGCAGAAACGGGTTATGGCGGAAGAAATCAGAGCACTGGAAGAAAAGTTGGCTAAGCTAAAGAAAAACTCAGAAACTCATATTTAGCTGCTTCACCATTATATTAACTGGGGGAGTTGGAATGTTGTTTGAATGTCCTGATTGTAACGGAAAAATATCCAGATATTACGCTGAATTGAGGGTTTGTCAGGATTGCAAAAGAATCATTAACCTTGATGATCTGCTGAGGCTTCTCAGAAACTTGGGAGCAACTGAGCAAACCATCAGAAGAGTCCATGATAACCTAGCTTATCCCAGACTATTTGCAGCCTAACCGCTAACACTAACTGTTGAGGCACAATTTCCCATTCTTTTACTGATTAATAGACCCCTTACCCATTAACAAGCAACCTAAATTCGCTGACTGGAGTTCCATCCTTCGAGCACACTGCCTTCCCGAGACTTCGGTCCCAAGTAACCTCAGTTCCACTACATTCTGGACAACAATACAGTTTCAACACTAAGCCCCCACCCTGTACATAAACGCTTAACGCTGATAGATTTTACGCAAACCCCTCTCATAACAATACAAGCTTTTTATCTCACAATGCATCGTGACATACGCCAAGCTGAAACAAAACGGTTCCAGAATGCGCACGCATAGCCGTTAACATTTATTGTTTATAGGCAAAAGTCATATTTTCTGTTTTATCAGATATACGTTCGATTGGCTTTGTCGGATAGACCAGATTGAAACCTTTTTCCATATTCCCTTTTTTTCTGTTTCCAACATTACTAAGGAATCAGAGGAAGTGAAATTGTGATGATGCACAATGCAAAAATATCGTTCGAATTGGGAATTCTTGTTTGTTAAGAATTCTTGACTAAGAAAAGCGCTTTGTGGGTCAAGAAATCTTGACAAAAAAACCCTTTAATCGCGAAAACTGCCTATTATAATGGAGGGGATAAGCATAAGTAAAAGTGTCGCCTTGTTGCTTGTTCTTGTCTTCCTAACAGCGTCTTGCGTAATGGTTGCTAAGCCTGTGTTATCCTCTGCTGAAGTAGCCGAAGACAGTTGGACCACGAAAGCGTCGATGCATGTGGCAAGAAGCAAGTTGGGTGTTGCGGTGGTGAACGGGAAGATATACGCTATTGGAGGTGACGCCCGAAGCGGGAAGTGGCCTTATGTAGGCTCAATTGTGGGCACGAACGAAGAGTATGATCCAGCAACAGACACTTGGACTTTCAAGGCATCCATGCCTACTCCAAGGTCCGGTTTTGCCATAGCCGTGTACCAGAACAAGATATACTGCATAGGTGGATTCATTGGCAATGGTAAATACACAGGAGTAAACGAAGTTTATGATCCAGCAACAAATACTTGGGAAAACAAAACAGCAATGCCTACCGCCAGATTTGAACTTCAAGCAAACGTTGCAAACGGAAAAATATACCTTATAGGCGGATATGTTCCTGAGCTCTACGCTTTCCCCAATTCCACTTCGAACCTTAACGAAGTTTATGATCCAGCAACGGACACATGGACCACCAAGGCGCCTATTCCAGTTGCAACACGAGATTATCCCTCAGCAGTCGTTGACAACAAAATATACGTTATAGACGGGTTTTTGTTATTACGTAAAGGTAACCCGAACCAGATATACGACCCTGAAACTGACACGTGGAGCCACGGTACAGTCATTCCATTAGGTGTGAATGGGTCTGGAACAGCAGGCGCAACTGCTGGCGTGAATGCGCCTAAACGAATCTACTTTTTTAGTGGAAAAGAAACTCAAGCTTATGATCCTGAGAATGACAGTTGGACGTTTGGCGCTGATTTACCTACAAACCGTCAAAGTTTTGCTGTTGCCGTGGTAAGAGACACTTTATACGTTATTGGAGGTTACATTCGAAGATATGTTGACTTGTATACTTTTGGTGACGTTCTTACACAATATGCAACGAATGAGCAGTACACGCCTTTTGGATACGGCACTGTTCCACCCGTTGTTCATGTTGTTTCGCCCGAAAACACCGATTACACTTCAGGTAACATTTCTTTAGCCTTCACGGTGAATAAACAAGCCTTGTGGATGGGCTACAGCCTAGACGGACAAGAAACCATAACAATCACAGGCAACACCACCACAGCTGGATTAACCAACGGCTTGCACAACATAACTGTCTACGCGAAAGACACATTTGAAAACATGGGAATGTCAGAAACAATCTATTTCAGCGTAGCTCAGCCAGAGCCTACAGAGCCTGAGCCTACGGAACCCGAACCGACTGAACCAGAACCAACAGAACCCGAACCCACAGAGCCAGAGACAACAGAACCAGCAGAAGCACCCCTATTCACCACCACAAACCTAGCCACAATAGCAGCCGTTGCAGCAGCAGCCGTAATCGCCATAGGCTTGCTAGTTTACTTCAAGAAACGCAAGTATACGTCACCTCTCACATCTAATGGGGTAACAAGAGAGTACATCTAACTTGTAAACAGTAACCAAGTCACGCCCAGAAAAATTGTAAACCGTATGGAAAATCCATAAAGTGTGAAGAATAAAAATGTTCTCAGCCAAAATGTTGCAGCCATGTTACGGGCAAAAGTAATATTTTCTGTTCTATTAGATATACGTTTGATTAGCTTTGTCGGATATTAACGGCTCGCTCAAATCTCTCAACGAGAAACTGGACTGGATAATTAACCGCCTCAACTATCTAGAAACCGTCCTCACCGAAAGCCAGCAATATCCTGAAGTTGTAGATTTTCTTCAAAAGCTAAAACTGGGAACAGCCCTATACGGGGAACCACTAAAAACCCTCAACCGCATCGTATCCGCACGCCACCTCATAGAATCCACTTCCCAAAAAGACGAAATAAACAAAATAATCCTCAACTACATCGCATTGAAAGGACCCAAAAACATAAGCGAACTCACCAGAGAAATTGGACGCCAACGCGGAAAAGCGTCACGCACAACAATCAGAAAAAGAGTTAAACAGCTTTTAAACTCGAAAGCTCTGGTGAAAGAAGGAACCCGCTACCGTTTACCTTAACCACCTAACTGGATAGAATTGTCCAATAAGTCTAAACATGCTGTCCAGTGTATACTATATTTGAGGTGAAGAATAATGAGTGAACATAAATATGATATACCAAAACCAGAAGAAATTTCAGGTATCCTAGCAGCCGTATCCAAGGAACTTCCAGGCCTTGTGAAGGGAATCTTGGATGCTTTCTTCAGTCCCGAAGCCGCAGCAGACATGGGCAAAGCCGTTGCAACCTTCTACAAAAGCCTCAAAGACGGCGGCATTCCAGAAGAGCTGGCATTATCGATGACGAAAGATTATCTTGGAACCCTAACAAAGTGGAGTGAAAGCCTGAAAGGAATGAAGTTTGGCCACCACGAGGGCTAAGCCATGGGTATAACAGCCCTCTTCATTGACATCCTCTATTTTTCCAGACTAGCCGTTGAATCGTTAGGCTTGATTACACAGACTATAGTGAAGAGGCGAAGAGCGAAATCAACCTTCAAAAAAACCCTGATTCTTCAAGGAATTCCCCCAAAAATTGCAAAAGAAATTGCTGAAGGATATCCCGATCCAGTGAACGAAATTTTCAATCTCATGAGAAGTAATGCTTAGTCTCTATAGACAAACTTTATTTCTTGACTTTAGATAACAGATGTGACTTAAAATGAGCAAAGAAGCTGTAATACAGGTTGATTCGCTTGTGAAAAAGTATGGGGACTTAGTAGCAGTTAACGGCGTCTCCTTCACGGTTAACCGAGGAGAAGTCTTCTCTTTTGTGGGTCCAAACGGCGCAGGAAAAACCACGACTGTTGAGATACTTGTCTGTTTACGAGATTTGACAGCAGGCAAAGCAAAAGTTTTAGGTTTTGATGTTTCTGACAGAAAGGGGCAACAGCAAATCAGAAAAAGAGTTGGGGTTTTACCTCAAGATTTTAACACCTTTGACCTTCTAACTGTCAAAGAGAATCTCAGTTATTACAAGAAAATGTACGATGGCGGAATGGACATTGACGAGCTGATCAGGCTTGTTGACTTAGAGGACAAAGCCAAAACTTTATACAAGAACCTGTCTGGCGGATTAAAGAAAAGGTTGGCTATCGCAATAGCTTTAGTTAATGACCCAGAAGTTATTTTCCTTGACGAGCCAACCACAGGGTTAGACCCAAAAGCAAGAAGAGACGTTTGGGATCTTATTGAAGGGCTGCGGCAGCAAGGGAAAACCATCTTTTTGACTACCCATTACATGGATGAAGCTGAGGTGCTCTCTGACAGGGTGATTATAATCAATTATGGAAAAATCATCGCTGATGGAACCCCAAGCGAACTGATACTAAAGCATGGCGGAAAAACCACCTTAATCGTCGAAGAAGGGGGAACCGAGGCTCATAATGTTCTTAGAAAAAAGTTTCCAGACTCAAAAATAGAGAACAATGACGTTTTAGTGCTAATCAACAACAAGTCTGACCTGCCCGAAGCCGTAATGACCCTGAATGGCAACAAAACCAAATTTGCAGAATTGATTGTGCGAAGACCAAATTTGGAGGACGTTTTCCTTAATCTTACAGGTAAAAAGATCGTGGATGGCGAGTTGAATTGAAGAGAATCTTAGCGATTATGGGCGGCGCCCTTAGAGTCTGGTTCAGGAGCAAGCACACTCTGTTTTGGACTTTTGCCTTTCCAATTCTTCTCATGTTACTCTTCGGAGCAATCTTCAGCGTTAGCGACGATCCAAGATTTGACTTTTATGTACAGAATCAGGATATCATCGATGGCGAGTCCTCTCCATTTTCTGCCACGTTTGTTGATATGTTGAATGAAACGGGTGTTCTGAAGCTCAAGATGGTTGACCCCGCTGAGAACACAGCAGAATACATTGACGAGAAGGGCGTTGAAATGATGCTTTTGATACCAGATGGGTTCCACCAGTCGTGCATTACACAGAATGCAACCGTTGTTCTGAAGACGGTTCCACCGGAGGTTGACACTTCGGCGGCAACAGTGAGAGGAGTGGTTGAACAGATTGTAGAATACTTCAATTCCGCTACAACGGGAGAGAACCCGCCACAAGTAGTCACAGTTCAACAAGAAAGCTTGGTTTCAGAAAATTACAGGTTCATTGATTTCTTTGTTCCAGGCTTAATTGGAATGACTCTAATGACCACGGGCATATTCGGAGCTATCGGATGGAACACACGGAACAGAGAGCTTGGCATACTCAAGAAATTAGCCACAACTCCTCTCTCAAAGTTCGAATGGATTATCGGAGTAGTCCTCTTCGAACTGGTTATGTGTGCAGTCTCAACAGTAGTTATTTTAACCGTTGGAGTTTTGGTTTTCAATTTAAGGGTTCTACCGAACATTTACTCGATAATACTGATTGCTGCAGGCGCAATAACCTTCCCGGGAATGGGCATGGTAATCGCAAGATTCGTGAAAGAAACCGATTCAGCTGATGCGGCTGCAAACGCAGTATCATTTCCGATGATGTTTCTGTCAGGCAGCTTCTTCCCCTTAGAGATGATGCCAGATTTCCTGCGAGAGATCGCAAAGGTTTTGCCTCTAACCTATGTTAACAATGGATTAAGAGCCTCCATGGTCTACGGCAACGCCTCAAGCGCACTATACAACACAGCAATAGTCTTGGTGGTCGGCATAGTCTTCATTATCATAGGTTCCCTGATAACGAACTGGAGAGAAGACTAAAACACGCGTGAAACCCCCAGTCAAAACACTAGAAAAAACAGGTTCAATTCCAGAAGGCTATACAAGCTTTTATTCTACTTCTGCACCGAAATCCACGCCAAGCTGATAACTCCTTTTACCATGTTTGGGCGAAAAAAAGGAGGGAGATAGGGGTGATGCCGTATAGTTGGAATTATCGACTGTTAACTTTTCTT
>Ga0307432_1002160_pt1 | contig 10962 bp, 13 predicted proteins | sample SalMarWE160150MG_FD_202158 | JGI IMG/M metagenome (GOLD analysis project Ga0307432, IMG submission 202158) | Salt marsh sediment microbial communities from the Plum Island Ecosystem LTER, Massachusetts, United States - WE1603-150 | ecosystem: Environmental > Aquatic > Marine > Intertidal zone >...
AATCGCATCTTAATTCAGACCGCGATTACCAGCGTGAAAACGCAGATCAGAGCGATCGTACGAAAAACGCCCGAGTGGGCGAACCAGCGTTTCCGATCCATCAGCCGGGGTTTCGCGATTTAGATGCGATTGCCCTGTTGCCCTGGGCGAACGCACAGAGCCCCCCTCGCAAGGAAGTGGCGGTTCGACTAGTATGGTTGGCCCAAAAACGGCAGAGCGCAAGTGCCGGTTCAACAGAACCGGGAGGATCGAAATCGTGTTCCGACTGCGACTTCGCATGTTGTTCACTATCGTCTTGTGCGCGGAGATGCCTCTCGTAGGCTGCAACGTTGGCCCTATCGCCCCGCCGGGCATCAATCAAGCACCCCCGGCTGACGCTGGGGCGGACCAAAACGCCGACGTGGGGCAGCGTGTATGCTTGAACGGCTTGTCCAGTACCGATCCCGACGACGATCCGCTGACCTGCGTCTGTCCACAACATTCGGAGCCGTCGGTTTCTCCGTTGATTCCTCAAATCCGGTTAATCGCAATGGGAGGTGTATCATGAAGCAACGCGCATTCTTGTTTGTAGCTACGGTGTTAGGCTTCTGCGCTCCGCCCGCCGCCGATCTTGGATTCGGAGACTGTCGGACTAACATAGCAAGCGGTACCATGGATGGGGGCAGGTCAATGGCTGGTGCCGCCGAGCTCTTTCACTTCTGTTGATAGGAGCGAGAAGATGAGATCGCCAGGGTGTGTATTGCTACGTTTCCTCTCGGTTCCGGGTCTGGTCTTCCTTGCAGGCTGCCCACAACCTCCTGGTCCCGGGTGTACGAGTGACCTCGATTGCCTCGCTGGTCAGGTTTGCGAAGGAGGCGAGTGTGTCGCCGACGGACCGCCGGGACATTGCGCGCCTGAGCTGTGCGATGACAATGATCCGTGCACCACTGAACAATGCGTGGACACCGACGGCGACGGCAGCGACGAGTGCGTGAACACCCCTGTCGAGTGTCCGGAAGGTATGCTCTGCGACCCGGACACGGGCGAGTGCGTCGTAGACTTCGGGCCGGAGTGCACGCTCGACTCCGACTGTGCCGCGGGGGAGGTCTGCATCAACGGGGAATGCGAGGGCAATGACGATTGCGGGTATGGAGAGGATGAGGATTCCGATCTGGGCGACCTGCCACCTGCAGATCCGGATCCCTGTGCGGAGATCGACCCTCCGTGCGAAAGCGTCAGCCTGGGGCCCTACATCGTGTTCAGCACAATGGAGGAATGTGTCGTATCTACCACTGCGACCGCCGCCGACGGAAGCGGCGACGTCATGTATTTCGATTGGGTCCCTGTGGGGGACGCGGTTGAACTCATTGCGATGGTGCCCGGAGACCCGCCATTAGCCCCATGGGAGATCGACGCCCCTCCCCCTTCTTTGCAAAGAGCGAACGTTCTCGCTGGTGTGATTCTAGGTCTAGGCGCCTCATCCGCCCAAGGGCCGGGACTAGTCCATACTAGGTCTGACCAATCGGGCAATCACGCGGGCTGTGATCCTCCGTGGCTTCAGTGGGCATCTTGCCGTGATCACGGGTCATGTTGTGATGACCACGACACCTGTATTCATCACAACTGCACTGGTAGCAATGGCGACGTGCGTATATGTTTGGTGAATCCGTTCTGCTCACTACAGTGTAGGTTATGTCACGCAATAGTGATTGCATGCTTTCTCAACAGGTCGATTTTTCCGGGACCATCAGAATGTTGTTCAAGAAAAAACTATCTTACTGGTGAGCGAGGTGATTGTGGATTGAAACAGCAGTGCATCGGTGAGGACTATCTGACTGGTGAACAATGGGTTGAAACGGATCCATGCAAATGTGATGAACCGGTTGACCCTTGCTGCGGCGACGGCGAGTGTGAATCCGGCGAGACGAGTTCCAACTGTCCGGAAGACTGCGACGACTGCGATGATGGCGACTGTTGGGGCGATCCACACTTGGTGACGTTCGACGGCCTCGCCTATGACTTCCAGGCAGTGGGCGAGTTCATTATGGTTCGCTCCCTAAGTGACTCCCTGGAGGTACAGGCTAGGATGAAGCCTTGGAGAGGGAGCCGTGTCGTGTCGGTCCAGAATGCCGTCGCGATGAACGTTGCGGGGGATCAGGTCGAAGTATACGTCGGTCGAACTCCTGCTCTATATGTGAATGGCCTTCCAACCGAGCTGGATGCCGAGGGCATGTCGCTACCGTCTGGAGGCAATGTGGTCGCCGACGCAGGCTTCTTCTACGTATCATGGCCGGACGGAAGCCGGGTCCGGATCCATGTACTTGGGTCTTATCTCAACCTGAAGATCTGTTTGCGTCAGAGTCGAGAGGGCTCGGTCCAGGGTCTGCTTGGAGACTTCGACGGCTCGCGCGAGGGCGAACTCGTGATCCGAGACGGCGCTCCCATCTCCACAAACCCCAGCCTACAAGAACTGTATCTCGAATATGGAGAGTCGTGGCGCGTGAGCCAAGAGGAGAGCCTGTTCGACTATCTCGACGGCAATACGACGGAAACTCATGCAGATAGGACGTTCCCTGACGGGATTGCGACGCTGGACGGGCTGTCACAGGACGAAAGGGAGTGGGCAGAACAGATTTGCCGAGATGCGGGCGTGACGAACCCGATTGTCTTCGACGCCTGTGTGCTGGATGTTGCACTGACGGGAGATCCGTCGTTTGCGGAGAACTCTCCGGAAATACCGATCCTCGATCAGTCGCACGGTTTGTATACGGGCACCATCGATCCCGCAGACGACGAAGATATCTACACGTTTACAGGCAACGCCGGGGATGTAGTGTTTATTCAAGTGAACCGGACGTCGGGGGGTCTCAATCCGCAGATCCAGCTTTATCCGCCCGGCGGTCTTCAGAGGGAAGCACTCGCGGGAACCAGTACTTTCGACGATCACAGCGTAGCCGCGTTGTTTGAACATCCGCTCGCGGAATCGGGTGAGTACACGATCCTCGTTCTGGACCATGGCCTCAACGACACCGGGGACTACGTGTTGTCGCTACTGAACCTTTCCGGAGCGCTCACATCGCCGCAGGATCCCGATGGTGGTCCCATTGCTTCCGAAGAAACGAGAACCGGCGCCATCGGCCCCCTAGCCGATCAGGATGCCTACACGTTCACGGGCAACGCCGGAGACCTGGTGTTCATTCAAGTAAACCGGACGTCCGGAGGGCTCAATCCCCAGATCCGCCTTTATCCACCCAGCGGTCTTCCCAGAGAAGCCCTCGCGGGAACCAGTACTTTCGACGATCACAGCGTAGCCGCGTTGTTTGAACATCCGCTGGCGGAACCCGGTGAGTACACGATTCTCGTTCTGGACCATGGTCTCAATGACACTGGGGATTACGTGTTGTCACTCACCGTCCTTCCGTAGGCACGGGTTGCTGAGAGGATCGGATTCATGGCCAAGGTTAGACCAATCGGGAGAAAGTGATGACAACACAACGAAGAACCGCCGTCGCGACGACAGCGGCCTTCATCGAAGATGTCGAACCGGAGCCCACACCCGAGCCAGAAGCTCCGGACAATACCGAACTGGAGCCCGACGAGGAGCCGGACGTTACGTCCGGGCAGGTGGATGGGGATGAATCTAAACCCGAGCCCATGCCTGAGCAAGAGATACCACCGGCGCCCCATTGGGAGCCATGTTTCGGGCGTGCGGAACTGGAACGGCCACGATGATGGCAATGAGTCTCTGCGTCCTGGGGTTCGTGCGTTTTCGGCGTCGTTGGAGAGGCTGAGCACACCGCCACGGCTGGTCGGGCACCGACAAAGGTGACTGCGGACCGACAACGAGGAGCAGCGATCACCAACAAGAGAGGAGACGATCATGGTTCGCATTATGGCTCGATGGGCATGCCGGGGACTCTTCCTGGGTGCGGTAAGCGCGATGTGCGGTTGCGACGGGGTTCCATTCGGCGATCAGCCCCCAAGCCGACCCGTCTGTGGCAATCGCACAGTCGGTTCACTCCCTGGATCGGGATTCGTGGAGATGGAGTGGTCCTTTCAGCTCGATGCCATGCCTGCTGATTCCTCTCTCCTCAAAGTCATCTTTGGTGGGATCAATTGCCAGCAGCAATTTGACCTCGGAGACGTGGCGATCCTCTATGAGGTCGGCCAACAGGGCGAAGTGCTTTCGCTCGTCACCTTGACCGGGTTTGGGGACCAGCGGTTCTTTATCCGGACAGATCCTACTTTCAATCAGCGTTTTGTCGTCACAGATGGGTGCCTTACGCTCGAGTCCGACATCCCGGATCAAGGCATGCTTCCGGACTACGACCCGACGGAGATTCCGGAGGGGCCTTGCGGCCCGGGGCAACTGGCCATCGGGGAGGAAGGCTTGGCTTTCAGCACACAGGATGGCGCCTACATTTGCGTGCGGCCGGAGTTCGATTCCGACTGTCAGGACTGCTGGGTCGAGGACAGTGCGTGGCACGAGGAGTCCGTCTTCAGCGGTTCTTATGTCGCCCTCGGCTCGATCGACAATGTGTCCGTCAGGGGGTGGGCAGCCGCGTGCAACCAGCCGGACCAGTGGGTCAGCATCTCCGAAGGCGATCGCGTCGATTTCACGTGGACGATGCAGGCTACGTACCGTCCGTCGCCCAGCCCGGAGGACCTCGGCTATGAACCGTTGGAGCTTCCGACGTGGCCGTGACAGGCATTCGAATGGAATATCTCGCGGCTTTCGACCGTAATGGCGTTCAGTGGCTCTTGATGAATGTGGGGCCGGCCACGTGGATGGGAGGAAACAACGATGGTCAGTCGCTGGCGGATGCTGCCGTCCACGAGTGCCCTCAGCTTCTTCTGTGCCATGGGCTACAAGTCCGGCCAGCCCCTCGAATCATCGGTTTTCCAGAGCCGAGGGTGTGGCCGTGCAGTCGGTGATTGTGCCAACGCCGGATGCTAGGTGACCGCCCGTTCGTTGAGATCGAGGGTTGCGCCGTGAGGGACTTGACTTTGCTGCCACAGGTTTGTCTGATGATGATCGTCAACCGGTGGGGTAGCAGACGCCGGGACAATGACTATATATGCTCTACTCGGTATGAGCAATCCGCGGGTGCGTACCCCGGCCTCACCGGCCGTCTTTAGGAGAACCGTGATGCCTGCACCATCTTATACGGGTGACCGCCACAATCCTCTCACCTGCACATTATGCCCCGCGTTTCTGTCGCTGTATCTCGGACTCCTCATGGCAGCAGGATGTGTCACTTTCGGCAGGACCACCACGCACATCGAACATGGCATGCGCATTGACTCGGCCCGTGTCGACCAAATCGTTATCGGCCAGACGACCCGTTCCGACCTTTTCAAGTGGTTCGGTCCTCCTCACAGCATGTTCAAGGACGAGGCGGAGTTGGTCTCCTATCAAAGGGTGGGCTTCTACAGCTGTTCCAAGAACCGCCAGTTGACCACCTTTGATGAGGGACAATACGTGTTGCTGTATCGGTTTGACAAGACCGATGCCCGTACGAAGATCCACATCCTCATCGTCCCACCGTTTCTGAACTCGCAAACCGACAACAAGGTTGCTTTCTCCGGAGATGAGCTGTTGGTTTTCTTGGATCGGGACACACACGTCGTCGCTGATGTGGCGTGGAGGAATATGGCGCGCGATTAATGAAACACCAGGAATCAACACGACAAGCTCTCCAAGAGCGCGGCGTTGTCTCCGTCAACTCGTCGGGCCGAGTGGGTCTTTTGCGGCTCTATTCTCCCCGGGCCTGTGCGCGTCTACCGATCCGTCGGCTTGTTCTCTTGTTCGGTGGCGCAGCCGTGATCGGGGGATGTGTCTTGTCCACCACCACGCTAAAGTCCGGCGTCCCTCTGGACCCGGCGGCGCTATCCCAGATTAGACTCGGCGAGACAACTGGTACCGAGGTGATGCGCTTGCTAGGGCCGCCGCACAGCATCATCCGTGGCAGTGCGCGGTTCCGCGAGGCCGGGAGCCTCGGATGTTACTCTTATGCCAGGGACCGACAGTTGAGTAGCCTCGACGACAAGCACTACGCGCTGTTCTACAGGTATGACAGGGGGAACACCCGCTCCGGTGCTCTGCTCATCGTGAGTACAACCGAACGGCACGAAGTCCGTTTTCAAGGCAAGGAAGTGCTCATTATCCTGGAGAGCGAAAGGGATGTGGTGACGGACGTCGCGTCCCGCCTGGGGGGCAATACACCTTAAGTAGGAAGGAGGTCGTTGATGCAACGCTTGACGAGCATAGTGCGTCTGATCATCATTGCGTCCATGCTAGGTTCCTGCGTCTCCTGCGTGACCTTCACGGCTAGCCGGATGACGCTCGAAGTAGGCGCTCCCCGCGACGTCTCCAAGCTCAACGAGATCCAGGAGGGCGTTACGGATCTGAGGGACATCCTGGAATGGTTCGGCCCGCCGGATCTCATCATTGACGGCACACAGGAGATCTTTGATCAGCAGAGCGGATTCCAGTCCTCGGCGCAGCTTCCCACCAGGACTTTGACCGCTCATGAGGGCACAGTAGTCCTTCTCTACACCTTGAATCTGCGGTGGGAGGACTCGTCCGTAAAGGTGGGTCACCCCATCATAACGGTTGACGAACGCCAACTCGGCGCTCGAGCGAATGAATTGATGATTATCCTTCGCAAGCGTGACCACAAGGTCCTGAATGCCTTCACAGGAGGGCCATCCCATGAGCGCAGCTGAACTGCCGCCAATGATAAGGATGTTACGATTTCTCTCCGGAGTGCTGCTGCTGGCCGGCTGCGAGGGGTGCATCGCTCGCCACCGCTGTGTGCATGACCCTCCGCTGGCCAGGAACGTGCCCAAGATCGTGCGGGGCCAGACCACGGGTACGCAGATCCTGCAGTACTTCGGCGTTCCCGATTTGGAGGCGCACGGTCCAAAGGTCACTCTGCACGACGATTCCGTGATGGGTAGGCAGCGGCAGAAGACAAAGGAAGCGCTTGAGCGCGCCGAAATCGCCGCGGAGGAGTACGGCATTGGCGTCGGCCGGCTAAAGGCCGACGAAACGGACTTCCTTGATGAAGCGGCGCGGCTGTGGGCCTACAGCAGCATCGACGAGGATCACGTCGCCTACCTGTATTGGGAGGAGAGCTGCCGGGGTGAAGTGATGTTCTTGCCAGTCCCCCTGCCTTGGATCAACAGTTCCCTGTTCTTCGGCGGCTCAGACGCTCGGGTGCGCCAGAATAAGCTCCTTGTCCTGATCAACAAACATACGGGAGTCGTGGACGAATTCGGTTTCCGTCAGGAATTCGACACCCGCTGAGCCGGTCGGCGTTTGTTCCGCAAGACATAGTCAAGGACTTATGCCCATGCAATGGCAATCGGCACGCAAAGCGGACCCGCCCGGGGCGGATAGATTCTTCGAGATGTCGGCGCACAAGGTTTCGGGCGTCCCGAGTCACGACCGTTCGGATCGTCGTGGAAATTCGAGATTCAAACGAATCACCGAGCCTTCAAGAGGACGTGCTGGCTGAGCCAATGCCGCGCGTGGACATCCGCCGTTCGAGGAGAATCCTGATGGATTTCGCCTTCGTGAGTATTCGGTGGCTTCTGATGGGTTCGTCGGCAACTGGCGACTATCGGCTCGGACGACGTCTCACCGGCAGTCGACCCACGTGGGCAGTGGATCTACTTCGTGTCCAACCGCGGATACAAGTGAGGCGTGTGGCGTATCGCCTGGCCGTCGAATACAGAGTGACAACAGCATGCAGGGCTGTGTTGCCGCGCTCTGCGTCACCGGTTTGGAGCGAAGTAGCTTTTCCCGCGAGAGCGTTGCCTGTGTTCGCTGCAGGCATATCCCAGAATGCGAAGAAAGCCGGCGTATTCGCAGAATCGCGCCGAGAATTGGGTCACTGATTGGGTCAGCCGCACCGTGGTTTCCAAAGAGAATCAACTACTCAGTGACACCCTCGCGACCTGCAACCCACGTTTAAGCCCAGCGAACGGCGTATAACCGCTGTTCGGACTCTGCGCGTTGCCACGACGACCGGCTGCGTGAGCCGCACGTCATGCGAGGCGCGGACGACTACCGGCCGGTGCTGGCGCCTCATGAAATCCGGCGTATGTTCGTGGACGGCTTGACGTACCGGCCGGGGTTCCTCCTCAACTCCTGGGAGCTAACCAGTATCGTTCATGTTCCGCCACCGGCGGTTACAGAGCACATTAGAACTGAGATGAACACGCTTGAGACCCTTCCGGCACCGGAGTCACTCGCTGTTGGAACGCCGATCGGGTCTTGCGATTTCGCCGGTGTATGCCAGCCTGTGTGCATTCCTCCGGACATACGAGGCAAGCACGTGCACCTCATCGGACGGCCGGGGGTGGGTAAGTCCACCGTGATGGAATCGATGATCCTGTATGACGTGAGCCAGGGGCATGGCGCCGCGGTGTTGGATCCGCACGGATTGCTCGTTGAGCGAATGCTCAGGCTACTGCCGGCAGAACACGTTGAGCGCATCATCTACATTAATCCCGGCGATCCCGACTGGGTTCCGCGTTGGAATCCGTTTCGTTGTGGGTCGTCCCTTGGGGTGAGTCGGCTTGCCGACGACTTGGTCCGGGCTTTCAAGAGTTTCGTCCAAGGTTGGGGCGACCGGATGGAGCATCTGCTGCGCCACGCCATCTTCGCCCTGCTGCACCTGCCGGGGAGCAATCTGCTCGATGTATCGAACATACTTCGCTCAAAGTCCGAGGAAAGCAAGCAGCTTCGCGCCGAGGTTTGCAGCGTCCTAGACAACCAAGTGGCGAGGCTATTTTGGCGTCATGACTTCGACAGGTACAGTTCATCCGATCTGTCGCCCGCGCAGCACAAACTTAGCAAACTGCTGACTTCCGGTACCGTTTCGCTCATGTTGTCGCAAGATGAGTCCGCGTTTGACCTTCGGGATATCATGGAGTCGGGTAAGATCCTTCTGGTGGACCTGTCGAAGGTCGGCCCGGAGGTGCGCGAGATCCTGGGATGCTTCAAGCTCTCGCTCCTGCACCTCACGGCCTTGGGTCGGGAGAGTGTGTCGGCCGGCGCGCTTCTTCCATTCCACATCTACTGCGATGAGGCCCACCGCTTCATAACGGACGCCATGGAAGACCTCATCGCCGAGACCAGGAAGTTCAACGTCTCGCTCACGTTGGCACACCAGTACATGAGCCAGTTCAACAGGGAAAAGGCAGACGCGTTATCAAGTGCCGGTTCGACGGTCGTCTTCAACGTCGATACCAAGGACGCCCAGCACCTCAGAAAGGACCTACAAGGGCTTGTTGATGTGAAGGACTTGATCACGCTGGAGGTCGGGCATGCGATTGCCCGGATCGGCACACACGTGGTCCGGCTAGCAACCTGCATGCCCTTGGATGTCCCCGAGGATAACTGCCAAGCCTCCGAAGCCGAACCGAAGAAGCGGATTGGCTACATCTACGTTGACGATGGCAAGTCGCTTAAGGCCATCATGAACCCGCGTCCGTGATCTGATGAGTCGGCGCCTGCGGCTGTGGCCGTGGATGCCGCTCATTACCGAACGGAACCGGTTCCTCATCACGATCGTCACCACAGACAACGACCGGAAAGGGCAACTGGTGATGGAACTCAACTCCGCCCCGGGATGCCGACCACCCAAGGACGATCTGGCAAATGGTCGGCAAAGCGGAGCCTATCCGGATCCTATGGATGCCGGAACAGATATAGCGCGTTCGTCTCTCTTTCAGTTGGGGCCTTTGGATCCATGCTTAGCGTGACCACAGCCAGGTCCCCGGGGTTTGTGAAGCCCCCTATCCGTTCCAATACGCGGCAACAGACCTCGCGGTGTTCGTCTGAATTCTTCGGCGTGTAGTTGATAAATACGGGGCAGATTCCACGATACAGCCTCAGTCTGACCATGGTGTCTTGCTCCCATGTAACCGCAACAACCGGTTGCCTCGGGCAGTAATGGCTGATGCGAATCGGCGTTTCCCCTGAATGTGTGAATGACACGATCGCCTTGGCTCCCAGTTGGGCAGCGAATTCGACGACGGGATGGGCTATCGCCTCCACCGGGTCGTCAGCCGCGGGCGCAGTGTCCGCAGCGACCGATGAAACACGGTCGATAGCCCTTCGCGCAATTGTCTTCATCGTACACACGGCGCCGACGGGATTACAGCCTTTGGACGTCTCACCCGAGAGCATAGTGACATCAGCCCCCTCGAGGACTGCATTCGCTACATCCGTTACTTCCGCGCGCGTCGCAAACTCCCGGTGAATCATATTGTCCAGCATTTGTGTGGCGACGATGACCGGCTTCTTGCTCTGACGGGTCTTTTCGATCAGTATTCGTTGTATCTCCGGTACTTCTTCAAATGGCATCTCGGCGCCAAGATCACCCCTTGCCACCATGATCCCGTCTGAGGCGTCCACTATATCCGCGAAGACTTCGTAATTATTACGGTCGGCAACTGCCTCCACGGTTTCGATTTTGGCAATGATTCGCGTGGATCTGGCTTCACATCTGGCATCAAGATAGGCGCGTAGAACACGTATATCTTCCGCCGACTTCACGAATGACAGCGATACGTAGTCTATGTCGTTCTTGGTCGACGCTCGCCGCCGCTGCGTAAACAGCCAGTCGAGGTCCTTATAGTCTTTCTTAGTCAATGCGGAGTCGGTTGTGTGACAGCCCGGGAAGTTGACTCCCTTGTCCTTGACGAGCTTCCAGGGATTTAGAGCTCGGCAGATTATATCAACAAAATCGCCGCGCCGTACAACGTCCGTGACCTTCAGGCGGAAACAGCCATCCTCCAAGGAGACATCTCGGTCCGTCTTAATTCGGTCAGTTGAAATATGGTAACTCTTCAGCCGTTTGCAATGTTGGTGTCGGGTAACGGTGGGAGTTGTCCGGTAGTAAGGTAGGTTTTGAGGGCGTTGGTGATGGTCTGCGTAGGGTTCAGGCCGCGAAGCCGCAGTGTGCG
>Ga0307432_1002161_pt1 | contig 10960 bp, 2 predicted proteins | sample SalMarWE160150MG_FD_202158 | JGI IMG/M metagenome (GOLD analysis project Ga0307432, IMG submission 202158) | Salt marsh sediment microbial communities from the Plum Island Ecosystem LTER, Massachusetts, United States - WE1603-150 | ecosystem: Environmental > Aquatic > Marine > Intertidal zone >...
GGCGGTGTGCAAGCAAGCCGCCTCGGGGACGTGTTGGGTCAATTATGCGGGCCAAGCGCGGCCGCTTTGACGGGTTTTGCCGAGGATGACGCTTCGGCCGGCGATCACCGACCCATGGCCAAACCTCCCCGCTGGCTTCGTTGTTCGGTGCGGACGCGGCGGTCGGAGCGACCACACGATCCGGCCCGCGGCGAAGGCCTTCTTGCCAGGCGCCACGTTGGGGGGTACATTGGTCGGCAGCGGTCGGAGGGTACGCGAATTGGTTAGCAGCCTGACTCGAAATCAGGTGCCGGCTTGCCGGTTGAGGGTTCGAGTCCCTTGCCCTCCGCCTCGGATAACTCGAAGAGCCGAAAGGGCTTCTGGTGAGCAGTTCATCAGCAGCCCTTTCCTCTTTTATGGCAAGCCGGATGAGGGGGTCTTGCCGGACTGGACAGCCGTCACGACCGGCTGCCGACAGAAGACGGGCGGCTTTAAGAACTTGGCCGTGGGGGGGTCGCCCCTGCCTTAACGCCGTTTCTACCCTTGGGGCAACCGCTCTCCAGATGCACCCATGCCGCCCCACCCTGCGGAAAAAACAAAAACTTTTCCGATCATCGCTAGTTTTCTCATTGTAGCGAAAAAACGGGTCGATACTACCTACAAGTCATGTATCGAAAGACCGGATGCCGCAGAATGCTCCGGTTAGCTAAGAAGTATCGAGGAAGAAGTACAAACGAGGGGAATTCTGATGAGAACAGCAAAACTCAGTGTGGTTCTTGTTGTGGGAACGCTTGTTCTACTGGTCTTTGTGGGAATAGGTGGTGCCCGACAGTTGGACCGCTCTGCCGGGCATGTCAATTACCACCCTGCTGCGGATGCCGTCAATGTCGGTGAGGATCCCCTCTCCGCGGTGCGGGAATCCGTCTCCTACCAGGACCAAGACGACATGGGCTGCGCCAGCGCTTCCGAGGACTGTGTCTGCGACGAGTGCGGCGATGACGTCTGCTGTTGCGGGCCCATGTGGCGGTTCTTTGGTGATTACCTCTACCTCAGGCCGCGCAGCGCCGAGGTGACCTACGCGGTTCCTTTTGACGGGCCCGTCACACCTGAAGGCGACGTTCCCGTCCAGGTCGGCCGGATCGGACTGGTCGATCCCGACTACTCGTCCGGGTTCCGTGTCGGTTTCGACCGTATCATCAGCGACTGCGCGAGCTTGGGAGTCGCCTACACGCAACTCGACAGCGACACGCTCGACACGATGACCGTCGAAGCCCCCATCGTGATTCGCTCGATGGTCATCCATCCGTCCACGCCCAACGCGGCGACCGACTGGCTCAGCGCGACGGCCGACTACCGTGTGGACTTCAAGCTCGCCGACCTCGACTATCGCTGCGTGTTCTCGTGCAGTGAGCGCCACACGCTCAACTACCTGATCGGAGCCCGATATGCCTGTTTGGAGCAGGATCTCCAAACCACGTTTACCGAAATCGGCACCGAGTACATCAACACCAACATCGATTTCGACGGCGGCGGTATCCGCCTCGGATTGGAAGGGGAACGCTACGCCTTATGCTCCGGATGGCTGGTCTACGGCCGGGCCACGGCCAGCTTCGTCGCCGGCGACTTCCGGGCAAGCTATTTCCAGGGCAACTCGTTCGATCCCGAAATCGTCAACACGACTTGGAAAGCCGGCCGGCTCGTGTCCATATTGGATCTGGAGTTGGGAATCGGCTGGTCGACACCGGGTGGACGTCTCCGGCTGACCGGGGGATACATGGTCAACTCCTGGTTCAACACCGTGACCACCGCCGACTTCATCGGTGCGGTCCAGCGGAACGACTTCACCGACTTGGACGACACGCTCACGTTCGACGGCCTGGTGGTTCGGGCGGAGTTCTGTTACTAGGCCGACCGACGGTTCGACAAAGCGCTACTCCGTGCGCCGGGCCAGGAGCTATTCCTCGCCCGGCGTTCTTTGTGCGCCGACGGAAATCCTAAGCAAGGACTTGGAGAGATCGTCTCTCAACGACGGCTCTGTCACCGTCGCCTGCAGACACCGTCTCGCCGGCATCCCTCCCGCGATGAGCCCCCATACCGCCCACACTGCCCGCATTGCCTTCCGGGTCGGTACTCCTTGGCATAACAGCCATTTCGCGCGATCTTCTCGCCTTAGACCTCACCCTGCGAATAGCCAGATCATGCCTCTCCAATTCGTTCCCTTATTTATCTTCCGTAAAATGCGTGGGGTCCATTGACAGCCCATTCTACGTATCATATACTGCCGGTTACGCGCCTCAGCGATGACAACGGCGTGAGGGAACTTAATTGAACTGCAACGTCTGCCTTCCCGGCCTGCCCGGAAAGTCAGTAGCAGCGGTGAGCAGGTCCACTATGTCATACAGGGAATCGAACCATGAGACGGCCTAGAATGTTTGGCAATCGCAACAGGGCTTGGCGTCGCCCGAGACGCGGCACGGTCAAGAGCCACCCCGGACGCAACCGGCAACCACGATTGGAGCCACTCGAAGAGCGACGACTCCTCAGTTGGACGTGCATGGTGTATTTGGACGGCGATAATGCCTTGGAACAGGCGGCCTTGGACGACTTCGCGGAAATGGCGACTGTCGGATCGGGTACCGATTTCAATATCGTCGTCCAGCTCGACCGCCACCCCGATCACTCCACCAACTTTGGAGACTGGACCGGTACGCGACGCGGGCGGGTGGAGCCGGGCGACACGCCAACGGCTTCATGGGGGACGAGTGTTGGCGAAGTCAACATGGGGGATGCGACGTCCTTGAATGGTTTTGTTCAGTGGGCACAGACCACATATCCAGCAAATGACTACGCGTTGATCCTGTGGGACAATGGTACCGGGTTTGTGGATTGTTGCGAGGACGACACCGATAGCGATTCACTGACCATGCCCGAGATCTCCACGGCGCTGGGCACCATTTTCACTTTGGACCTTCTCGGTTTTGACGCCTGTCTTATGGGAATGGCGGAGGTGGCCTATCAATTTCGCAGCGAAGCAGACGTCTTGGTTGCTTCGGAAGAGATTGAACCGGGCGATGGATGGGAATATCAGAACATTTTCGACAAGATTCTGGCCGACCCGGGCATGAACGCCGAAACCCTGGCTGGGCACATCCTGGACGCGTACGAGGCAGCGTACAACGGTGCGGGCATCTACACGCTCTCGTCGATCGATCTGGACGAGATGGGCAGTCCGTCTGCGGGTCTGGCGGGCGCACTGGCCGACTTCGCCGAGTTGGCCCTGACCACCGCCACCTCGGCCGACTGGACTGCTCTGCGGGGGGCGCGCGACGCGGCTCAAGGGTTCAATAGTGATCGATATCGTGATCTGGGCGACTTCATGACGCAGGTCGAAGGCGCCGTCGTGGCGACGGCCATTATCGACGCCGCAACCGACGTCAAAGACGCGTTGGACGACGCCGTGATCGAGGCCTACGCCGGGGCTTCCGTGACGGGGACGGGTCTGTCGATCTATCTGCCGCAAGACGATGCCTCGGCTTACGATCTTCCCTACGACGATCTGCTGTTCGCCGATATCCCGTGGAATCACTTTGCCGACCACCTTGCCTCCGGTGAACTGGACATCGACGCCTACGAAAGCAACGACACGATTTCCACGGCGACCGTCCTGGGCTCCCTGCCGAAAATCACGCTCCGCGATCTGACCATCGACAATGCCGATGACGCCGACTACTTCCAGATCACCGCCCAGGACACGGGCAAGCTGGTGATCAATGTGTTTTTCGAGGACGCTTTAGGCAACCTCGACATTCGGATCGAGGACGCAGACGGCAACTACATCACGGGTTCGTACTCCACGACCGACGATGAGCACAGGGTCATTCCGGTGGTCTCGCAGGAACAGTATTTTCTGCGCGTCCAAGGTTGGTCGGGGGACACGAACGTCTACGACGTGGAGATCGAGAACTTCGCCGCCCCGGTGCCCGGCGCCGTGGTCCTCGATCCGGCCGACGACACCGGCGCGAGCAACTCGGACAACGTTACCTCCGAGGATGAGGCCCGGATTATTATCGAGGCCGACCTGTACGACTTCGCCGCCGAGGGGATCGATATTCTCACGTCCACCGAGGCTGCCGCCGGCGACGACGGCGCGGCGGTGGACGTGTACGTCAACGGCGTTTGGGTCGGCTATGCCGACGTGATCTCCGGCACCTTCGATAAGTTGTTCGAGTTCACGTTCGGCGGGACCGATCTGTCGACCACCTTTATCCCGGTCGGCGGCGGGGGCGGCTTGAATTTCGTCCAGGCGTCCGTCCGAATCTTTGACGGCCAGGACACACAGCAGAATGGACGGACGCAGTTGTCCGAGCCGCTCCTCTTGATCCTCGACCAGACGGCGCCGGCGCCGGGCACGCCCGACCTGCTGCCCTCCAGCGACAGCGGCACTTCCGGCAGCGACAATATCACCAACGTGACCCAGCCCGCCTTCTACGGACTAGCCGAACCGAATAGCACCGTCCTCGTCTTGGCCAATAACCTCCTGGTGGGCCAGGGCGTCGTGGGCACGGACGCAACGGGTGGCACGATCGACGACGGGCTGGGCTTCTGGGAAGTCACCGTCGAGCCGCTGAAGCACGGCCAATACAACATCACCTCGCGCATGGAAGACCTGGCCGGCAATCTCAGCGATCCGAGCAATCCGCTACAGATCACTATCGACACCACGCCCCCGCAGCGCCCCACCATCGATCTGATCAACGCCGACGACACGGGCCGTTCCGATATGGACAACGTGACGATCGGCGACCCGGACGTCCTGCCACAAACACAAATCGCCGACTTCCGCATCTCGGCCGAACTGAACACGACGGTGGCCATCAAGGATGGGGAACTGATCGTCGACACATTCACGTTTGACGCGGCCTTTGACAACACCGATGGGGTTGCGGGCGACGGGTTCGGCATCCAGCGGATCGACTTTGACGCCAACGAGACCACTTATAAAATCCCGGCCGAGGGGCCCCACCCGTTGACCGTCGAGTCGATTGACGACGCCGACAATTTCACGCAATCCGAGCAGTTGCTCGTCGAGATCGACACCACCGCGCCAGCGGCGTCGAGCACGCCCGACCTGTTGGAGACTAGTGACAGTGGTAGTTCCAACAGCGACAACATCACGGCCATCGACCAGCCGGCCTTTGGGGGAACGGCCGAGGCAAACAGCCTCATTCGGATCTATGCCAACACCGTCTTGGTAGGCGAGGGCGTCGTGGGGTCGGACGAATCGGACGGGTCGCCAAACGATGGACTGGGAATTTGGGAGGTGACCGTCGAGCCGCTGGTCGATGGGACCTACGTGATCCAGACCCGGGTGGAGGATCTGGCTGGTAACCGCAGCGCACTGAGCGATTCGCTAGAAATTATGATCGACGCCACGCTCCCACAGCGTCCCACGATCGACCTGATCAACGCGGACGACACGGGTAGCTCCGATCTGGACAATGTGACGATCGGCGACCCGGATGTCCTGCCGCAGACACAAATCGCCGACTTCCGCATCTCGGCCGAGTTGGACACGACGGTGGTCATCAAGGACGGGGAAGTCGTCATCGACACGTTTGTGGCTGACTTGGCCTTCGACGCTACCAACGGGGGTCCGAGCGACTTGTTTGGCATCCGTCGCATCGACTTTGCCGTCAACGAGACCAACTTCGGCATCCCGGCCGAGGGGCCCCACCCGTTGACCGTCGAGTCGACCGACGCGGCCGGCAATTTCACGCAGTCCGAGCAGTTGCTCGTCGAGATCGACACCACCGCGCCGCTGGCGTCGAGCACACCCGATCTGCTCGCCACCAGCGACAGTGGCATCTCCGACTCCGACAACATCACCGACATCAAGGAGCCGGCCTTCGCCGGAACGGCCGAAGCGAACAGTCTCATCCGGATCTACGCCGACGGTATCTTGGTGGGCGAGGGCGTCGTGGGCTCGGACGAAACAGATGGAGTACCAGACGATGGGCTGGGCCGCTGGGAGGTGACTGTCGAGCCGCTCGACTATGGAATCTACTATTCGATCACTACGATACTGGAAGACTTGGCCGGGAACCTGAGCCAGGAGTCGGATCCCTTGACCGTGGTGATCGATCCCTTCGAGCCGAACGACGCCATCGAAACCGCGACGGTGTTGGGCTCCGAGCAGAAGATCACGCTCCGAGACGTGTTGCTGCACGATGGGGACGACGAGGATTTCTTCCAGATCACGGCCCAGGACACCGGCAAGCTGATCATCAACGCCTTCTTCGAGGACGCGCACGGGGACATCGACATTGAGGTCCAAGACGCCTTGGGAAACTTCATCGAGGGCTCGTACTCCTTCAACGATGACGAGCAGGTGATCATCCCCGTGGTTTCGCAGGAACAGTATTTCCTGTGGGTTGATTTGTTTGACGACCCTGACGGCGACGGAAACTACTACGACCTGGAGATCGAGAACTTCGCCGCGCCGCTGGTCGACAACGTGGATTTGCCCGCCAAAGATCAGTCCGACGTGCTCAACGACACCGGTCTCAGCCAGTTCGACGACGTGACCTCCAGGACCGAGCCGGAGATCATCCTCGAGGCCGACCTGTTTAATTTCACCGAGAACGGGATGACGATCGATATCCTCGATTCCGCGCAGGCCGCCGCGGGCAATGTGCCGGGCGCGGCCGTCGAGGTCTTCGTCAACGGCGACTCGGTCGGCTTCGCCGACCTGATCCCCGGCACGGACTCCACCCTGTTCCGGTACACGTTCACGCCGGGCCAGCTTCCCGAAACGGCCTTCGTCGCCGATAGCGGCGGCTGGTTGCACTACGTCAAGGGGGCCGTGCGGATCTTCGATGGCCAGACCCCGACGATAAGCGGACGTACCCAGTTGTCCGAGCCGCTGCAGCTTGTCGTCGACACCAGTGGGCCGGCTGCGTCCGTGCCGGACATGTTGGACTCCAGCGACAGTGGACGGTACAACAACGACGACGTGACCAACATCACCACCCCGGCCTTCGGCGGAACGGCCGAGCACAACGCGATCGTTCGCATCTTCGCCGTCGACGTGACCGACCCGGCCAATCCGGGCCCCGCCGAGCTGGTCGGCCAGGGATGCGTCGGGACCGACCTCACGGACGATGGATTCGACCAGGTGGGTTCCTGGGAAGTGACCGTCGAGCCACTGGATGCTCATAGTAACGAGCCCGGCGATCTGTACCACTACGCCAGTTACGAAATCATCGTCGAGGTGGAAGACCTGGCCGGCAACATCACGCGGTTCGAGGAGGATCCACTGCAAATCTGGATCGACACGACCCCGCCGAACACGCCGTACCTCGATCTGGTGGATGCCAGCGACACGGGGCGACACAATTACGACAATATCACCTTCGACAACCAGCCGACCGTCACCATCACCGCCGACGACACGCCGCTTGGCAACGGAAATCCCTTCCCCAACACGCTCATCTACCGGATCTACGACCGACCCGATCCGGACGGCTTGGGCGGCGGAGCCAACAACGGCGAGGTCCTGTTGGTCGATTCGTTCATCACCAATCCCAACTTCACCGACGACGGCTTCTTCACCGAAGTGCTCAGCACGCTGGCCGACGGCGTCTCCTCATACACGCTGCTTGACGGCGTGCACAACCTCAAGCTCGAGGTCGAGGACCTGGCGGGCAACATGAGTGAAGATTTCCTGCTAGAGGTCACGGTCGACACCGTGGCCCCGCCGGTGAGCATCATCGACATCGACCCGGCGGCCACCGACACCGGCATCGAGGACCAGCCGGACACGTTCGTCGACCGGATCACCAGCGACACGGCCACCGGGTTCGTCGGCTGGGCCGAAGCCAACACGATTGTGCGGCTCTATGTCGACCCGTCCACCAACGGCAACATTGGTTACCCCGCCGAGTACAGCCTCACGGTGGCCGTGCCCGAGGACGGCAATCTGGCCTTCCCCAATGGGCAGTGGCGGACCGCGTTCATCCACGATCTGAACCACCCGGACTTCTTCCCCTTGGATGGTCTGCGCGAAGTGCTGGTGACCGCCGAGGACGTGGCGGGCAACGTTAATACGATCAACGACGGGCTCGGCGATGAGAACCAAATCCTCGACATCTTCATCGACACCCGCGGACCACAGGTCGACGACGTGTTGATTGTCGGACACGAGGAATACGATCTGTTTGATCCCAAGCCCACCGAGGATGGACCCACACCATTGGTCTACAGCTTGGACATCGACTTCATCGATCAGCCGACCCGCGTGGACGGAAACGGCGGCAGTTATTTCGTCTACCCGGCCGTCAACGAAATCCTGGCCACGACCGCCGGCAACTACCAGTTGGTCGGCGATGCGAACGGCGTCATTCCGATCGCGTCGATCGAGTTCCTCGACGAGACGATGGCGGGCAGCCTCGGATGTACGACCATCCGTCTGAACTTCTTCGAGCCGTTGCCCGACGATCGCTTCACGCTCACCGTGTCGGACCGCATCAAGGACGATGCGGGCAACGCCCTGGACGGCGAAACCGACACCGTCGAGCCGCAAGAGATCCCGCAGTTCCCCTCCGGCGACGGGGAACCGGGTGAAGACTTCACGGCCCGTTTCACCGTCGACAGTCGCCCGGAGATCGGCGTCTGGGCCGCCGGAAGTGTCTGGGTCGACACGAATGGGAATTTCGTCTTCGATCCCTATAATCCCGACTATGTCAACCGCGACATCACCTACGTGTTGGCCTTCACCAGCGACGAGGTCTTTGCGGGCAACTTCGCCGCCGGCGCCGGTGAGACGGCCGACGGTTTCGATAAGCTGGCGGTCTACGGCAGAGTCGGCAACCAGTGGCGCTGGCTGATCGACTTCAACAACGACGGTGTGCCCGACCTGGATATCAACGATCCGGCCAATGTCAACGGAATGCCGGTCGCCGGTCGCTTCGACGATTCGGACACCAACGGCGATGAGGTGGGCCTGTATACGGGCAACACCTGGTATTTCGACACCGATCACGACTTCCAGGTCGACATGTCGCTAAGGAGCAACTCGGTAGGCTACCCGATCGTGGGCGACTTCGACGGCGACGGCTACGACGACCTGGGAACCTGGGCGGATGGTCGCTTCTCGTTCGACTTGACCGGCGGGGTACGAAGGGGCTGGGACGGCCAGGTCGACGTCGGCGCCACGATCGACTTCGGGTTCATCGGCGTCCGCGAGCGACCGGTGGCCGCCGACATGAACCAAGACGGAATCGACGACATCGGCCTCTGGGTGCCGGATCGCGCCGGAGTCCTGCCCGAAGAAGTCGGGGAGTGGTATTTCCTCATCTCCGACGCCTACCAAGTCGACAGCTACATGGGCGGATCAGTGGCCGCGCTGGATCATCCGTTTACACCGGTTCCCTTCGGCAACGACCTCTATGCCAAATTCGGAGATGAATTCGCCCTGCCGGTGGTGGGCAATTTCGATCCACCGATAGCCGGCGGCCAGGACGACCCGCCGGAAGCCAACACCTCTTACCTGAGCACCACGCTGGTCCGGACGCCGACCGCCACCGATGCCGGCGGCAAGGTGGACACACTGCCCGAGAGCGAAGAGTCCATCGACGAATGGAGCACGCACTGGGTCGAGATCTGGATCGAGACCAAGGATACCAACGACGTCGGTGTCGCATCGGCCACGGTCGACTTGGCGTACAATACCAATTGCTTCACACCCACGGCGATTGAGTATGGGCCGGCGTTCACCGAGAACCAGGCCGCGACGATCGACGACGGGGCCGGCGTGATCGACGACCTCACGGCGGGCACGTCGACGGCGGACGTGGGCCTCGAGCCGTACGTCCTGCTGGCCCGCGTCCGGTTCGACTCGACCGAGGCCGACACGGGATTGCCGCTGACGGCCGACACGCTCACGACACCGAGCCCCGCTGACGTCGGCTTGCGAAACGCCGAGGTGACGCTGCTGGGCAACATCCGCGACACCGTCGTTCTGACCGAGCCGCCCGCGACGACACTCTCGCCGGTCGTGTTCGATCTGGACGATGATGGGGAAGTCGGACTGGGCGATCTCTCCTACTTCGCAGGAGCGTACGGACACGCGGCCGCTGCACAGGGCGTCGCCTACGCTTGGGCGTGCGACTTCGACCGTGACGGCCAGATCGGGCTGGGTGACCTGAGCTATTTCGCCGCCGCCTATGGTCGCGTCCACACCGACCCCGAGTTGATGCTCTGTGCCGGTGGCTCGCTGGGCGGCTCTTTGGAGGGCCTGGCGCCACCGCCCGCTGCCGGGCTGACCGGGAGTTACTCGGCCGCAGCAACCGCCGCCGCGCACGACGCGGCCCTGGCCGCCGAATACGGCACGTCGGGCAGCCAGATGACGATCTCGTACGCCTACACCCCCATGGTTTGGCTACCAGACGACCCACAGGACGACGAAGCCGACGATGAGGCCGAACTGATCGACCTGCTGCTTTCCGATCCAGAGGCGTAAAGGGGCAAGATGGGTCGACTCAGAACGTGCTTTCAAATTGGCGGTAAGCTCTCTTGAGGGTGCCACTGCTGGCTTGTCCAGCAGTGTTTTTCCGGGACAATTGGCTTCGCACTGCTGGACAAGCCAGCAGTGGCACCCATTTCAAGACACGTTCTCAGTCCGGCGTGAGGATCTGATTGAGCCGTTGTGAGAGCACCGCCAGGCTGTCGACGAACCGCACGTTCTGGACGACGACCGAGTCGGGCACTTCCAGGTTGACCGGGCTGAAGTTCCAGATGGCCCGAATACCCGCCCGAACCAATTGCCCGGTCACTTCCTGAGCCGCGGCGGCCGGCACCGTCACGATGCCGACCAGCGCGCGTATCTGGGCAGCCCGTTCCGCGAGTGCTTCCATCGGCAGGACATCCTTGCCGTGGACTCGGCGTCCGATCTTCATCGGGTCGACGTCGAAGGCGACCACGA
>Ga0307432_1002162_pt1 | contig 10956 bp, 12 predicted proteins | sample SalMarWE160150MG_FD_202158 | JGI IMG/M metagenome (GOLD analysis project Ga0307432, IMG submission 202158) | Salt marsh sediment microbial communities from the Plum Island Ecosystem LTER, Massachusetts, United States - WE1603-150 | ecosystem: Environmental > Aquatic > Marine > Intertidal zone >...
CTCGATTAGCTTCGACCATATGGAAGTATTGGGTAATACCCTGGTTGAAATTGCTACTCAGAAGGCTGGTATTATTAAACCCAATAGCATAGTGGTAACCTCCCCCCAGGTTGATGAGGTGGACAAGGTAATCGAGGAGACCTGCCTTGGTTGTAAGGCAGAACTGCTCAGGGTAGGCAGTGATGTCACCTGGCAGAGTCTCGGTTTTGATTATAACCGGCAATCACTTCGAGTGAAGGGAAGACTGGGTAGTTATGAATTATCAATCCCGCTTCTGGGCCAGCATCAGCTAGAGAATGCGGCTACAGCGGTGGCTGCCCTGGAGGTTTTGGCTGAAAAGGGTTTGCATATTTCCAGAGATAGTATCGCTGAAGGTCTGGCGAAGGTGAGCTGGCCGGGCCGACTCCAGGTTCTAAGCTGTCATCCCCTTCTGGTAGTTGATGGTGCCCATAACCCCACCTCAGCCCGGAAATTGAAGCAGTCTCTTGAGCAATACTTTGACTTTGACCAAGCTATCTTGATTATCGGGACCTCGTTTGATAAGGATATAGCTGGAATAATCGCAGAATTAGTGCCTCTGTTTGATAGAGTAATTGTCACTCGCTCTACCCATCCTCGGGCTATGGCCACAGCTCCTGTTGTGGCTGAGTTTAGCCGGCACGGAGTGGAAGCGCAGGCTACAGACGATATTTCAATTGCCCTGCCTCTGGCGCTAAGTCTGGCAGGGGAGAAGGATATCATTTGCGTTGCCGGTTCATTGTTTGTGGTTGCCGGGGCGATTGAGCAGGCAAAGGCACTTTGCTTAACGGTGTGATGAGTGAAAAGGGGTAGTTGCTTATGGTGAAGGAGGTGGGTTCTGCTGTGAGAGGGACTGCATGCGGTCGCTTACGTAACGTATTTCCGACCGGGAAGGTGGAAGCATAGTTGGGCATCAAGTTGACGGGTAAAGCTGGTAGTAAAACCTAGAGGGTGCTGCCAAATTGTGTAGTCAGAGCCTCTTTGGGAAGCATATTGTCCAAGATTTTCTCTAGTGCCATAGTGTGGCTACAGAGCCCCCAGCTTGAGAAAAAGTGGCAGGAGCAATGCCACTTCCCGTCTTTGTAACTAATAATATAGTCGTCATTCTCTCCGTGGAATTTCACTGAAAGCTCGGAGAAGGTAACTCGCTCTTTCTCTTGGGCATAGCGTTTGGCCTTTTCGATTTTCCCAATCAGGCTTGACTGCATAATTATACCTCCTTAATCTAAAAAGCACTGGACGGTTAGGCTCAGCGCTTTTTTACTCGTGCCACTACTAATAAAGCAATAGCTGCTAAATACATGTTATCTGCTTCCCATCAAACCAGCCATCATTTATTTAATTTTACTCCCTTTTTGCTGATAAGTCTAGGGGAAACGGGGTGAAATTGATAGATAATTTTAAATTGTCCTAGTTTGACTATTGCTGTAAAATGTGCAGGAGAGTTACCCGGGGAGAAAAAAAGAAAGGGGATATAGTCGGTGAAGGCGCTCTTGCAGCGGGTTACTGGAGCCTCGGTTAGTGTGGCTGGTGAGGAGGTGGGCAGGATAGGGCGGGGGCTGGTGGTTTTTGTAGGGGTGGCTAGTGGGGATACAGAAAGGGATGCGCAGTATTTGGTGCAAAAGACGGCTAGCCTGCGCATTTTTGCTGATGAAGCTGGCAGGTTTAATCTTTCGGCTCTGGATATTAAAGGCGAGCTATTAGTGGTGAGCCAATTTACCCTCCTGGCTGATACTAGGAAGGGTCGTCGGCCTAGTTTTGTTGAGGCGGCGCCGCTAGCTCAGGCTGAAGGATTATTTGAGCAGTTTGTGGAGGAGGCTCGTGCTACCGGGCTCAAGGTAGAGACCGGGCGCTTTCAGCAGTATATGCAGGTAGAAATCCATAATGATGGACCGGTGACAATACTATTGGATAGCAGCGGGAAATTTTAGACAATAGTGCTTAGCGAAACTAATAGCAAATGCAAGGGGTTGCAGAAATTATTTTAATTCTGGTATAATTTAATCAGTCTGTTGAAGTGGTGAAATTAAGTGGAGCAACCCCGGGATTTAGCTGGTAGGTTAAGCAAGCAAGGGTATCGACTGACGCCCCAGCGGATAATGATACTGTCGGCTATTGAAAATAGCAACAATCATATTAGCGCTGAGGAAATCTACGCTCAGATTGTAGCTAAATACCCCAATGTTAACATCTCAACAGTCTATCGCACCCTGGAATTGCTCAAACGGCTTGGTCTGGTAACCGAGACCGACCTGGGGGAAGGTCGAGTTAGGTATCACCCGGCGGAGAAAGGGCACCATCATCACCTTGTTTGTCGGGAATGTGGTGCCATCATTGACCTTGATGAGTCGCTGCTAGCTCCTCTTAAGAGTGCTTTGCTCCAGGAGTATAAGTTTGTTGCTGACCTGAGGCATCTGGCTATTCTGGGGCGCTGTGTAAATTGCAGCAAATAATTTTTTTAATATGTTATTGCATCTTGTTGCAAATACAACAGATGGCATATCGTATTTATCATGCATGGCTGGCAGGGAAAACCAACGCCGAGGTTTAGTATAAAAATGATTAGAGAGTATTTTAACAAAAAGGCAGCCATCTGGGATGAAACCGTTGCCGAAAAGGACACGGCCAAACTTGAACGGATGGCTAAACGCCTGAATATTAGACCAGGTTCCACAATACTTGATGTGGGGACAGGTACCGGTGTCTTCATTCCCTTTCTCCTGAGCGAGATTGGGAAGAGTGGACGAATAATCGCCTCGGATTTTGCCGAGAAGATGTTAAGGCGGAGCCGGGCTAGCATTAACGAGATTCATCGCCAAATCCCGGCGGTGCAAAATGATACCATCCCTGATAAGGATGAGATGCAATTGATGCTGTCAGCGACTGGATTTACTGAGATAAAGGTGGACGATAACAGCGATAGTTATCTGGCTAGTGCCGGGAAGTCGCAGAGGGAGGTAGCTTAAAAGAGCTTGAGTGTCTGTGGCTCAAGCTCAAGGCTGATGTCTAAGGATGTTGGGGAATGGGTGAGGGCACCGATAGAAATAACATCAACTCCAGTCATAGCTGCCGCGCGGACATTTGCCAGGGTAATACCCCCTGAGGCTTCAGTCTTAACCCCACTTGGGATTAAGTCCATTACCCGGCTCATTTCATCAGGGCTCATATTGTCCAGCATAATTATGTCAGCCCCGGCCTCGGCTGCGTCCAGGGCTTCCTGAACAGTATTGACTTCCACCTCGACCGTTAAGCCCTGAGGAGCATTCTGTTTAGCCTTAGCTACAATATCCTTCAGGCTCATACCCAGGGCGCGTAGTGCTGCTAGATGGTTGTCCTTAATCAGGATGCCATCACCCAGGTGAAAGCGGTGGTTTTGCCCGCCACCCATGCGCACCGCATACTTTTCCATTAATCTGAGACCGGGGGTAGTTTTGCGAGTATCGGAAATATTGGCAGCAAAGCCCCGGGTTTTGGTCACATATCGGGCTGTCTGCGAAGCAATGCCGCTTAGCCTCTGCAGGAAATTGAGAGCTACCCGCTCGGCTTTGAGGATGCTGGTTACTCTGCCAGAAACGGTAGCCATTATGTCTCCCGGTTTTACCTTGGCTCCATCTTTAATAAGCACTTCAACTTCAAGTGAGGGGTCAACCCTGAGAAATACCTCCTTGGCTACTTCATTGCCAGCCAGTATTCCCCTGGCCTTAACCAGTATGGAAGCCTTCCCGTGGAGTTCGGGGGGTATCAGTGCCTCGCTGGTCACATCACCGTGGCCTACATCCTCAGTTAGGGCAAGGTCTATAATATTATTAAGTTGTTCTTCAGATAGCTGGAGTTTATTCACCTACCTCACCCCCTGTATCCCCCTCTCCTTCAAAGGAGAGGGGGAGTATATTTTTGAAGGGGCTTCGCCCCTTCAACCTACCCTGAATAAACAACCTAATGGTTACGTTAGCTTACCTCTTAGGCTAGCTAAGATTTCTTAGCCATTTAATCAATTCAGAGACGGAGCTATCAAAGTTATACTTCCAGTTTTCTTTGCCTCTTTCACGCTCAATCTTAGGTTCTCTTCGAAGTACAATAGCATAAGAATCACAAATTTCTTTGAGTCTTTCGATGACTTCAGCGTCAGTTGAGCCCGAGTGTAGTGCAAAACTGAACAGGATATAACTAGCCACCACTGGTCGGAAATCTTTTCGTTTATTGAATGCTAAGGCTAAACCACTGTTGGGGTTTCTAGTGCTGCCGCTCTTTGACCCGAATATATCTGTCTGGTCTATATAAGCCTTTATTTCGAATATTGCCTTTACCTGTTCCTTCTCGACAACCACTATATCCGTAAACTCTAACAGCGGAACGCCCTTATAGATAATCGCGTCACATTGTGGACTTACCGTTTTACTCGTGGCATCAAATATTAAGCCGCTTTTTAATCCAAATCCTGGTGGCAGAAGTTCCCTGATAAAATCTTTAGCTATACCCTCTCGCACTGCACCGCCAACTGGTGCATTTTTTCGGGTATCGGAGAGCTTAAGCATCTCCCAAAAGGTGCGACTCTTTTTACTCAGCTCAACACATTTTGCGTAACCTAACGTTTCATAGAGTTCTTCATTCATTTTAGCATCTCAGGCAGCTAAGCAGATCTCTCTTCTGGTCTGCTGAGCACACCGCCTTTAGTTACCCTTATGGTCGCTCCTGATTCTACTTTCAGGACTATACTATCTTCATCAATGCTTTCAACCTGTCCATAAATTCCGCCGGCAGTAATTACCCTGTCTCCCTTCTCAAGTTCTTCTACCATCGTGTCGTGTTTCCTCTCCCGCTGGCGCATTGGTCTAATCAGGAAAAAATAGAACATTCCAAAAACTAGCACCAGAATGATAATAAAAGGCGCTATACCTGAAGCTCCTCCTTCCCCACCTGGGGCACAGCCACCCATAGCTACCAGAGTGAGAAGTAATCCCATTATTAAAGCTAAATTTGAGGTTCTACCCCTTTTCACTTTTCCCCCTTATTTTATTGTGGGCTGCTTAATTCAATCTTGCCCTGCAGTGACCAGGGGCTTGTTTTCTCAATCTTGATATTTACCAGTTGCCCCAGATAATCGTCATTGTCACTGAGGAATACCAGTTTATCACTTCTGGTCCGACCTTGCCACTTGCCCTTTTTCTTGCCTTCTACCAGAACTTCAACCGTCTTGCCCAGTAGCTGGGCATTAATTTCAGTAGCGATGCTTTCCTGGAGTTGCTCAATTGTATTTAGCCGCCTCCTTTTCTCAACGGCCGGGATATTATCCTCAAGTTTCTTGGCGGCAATGGTCCCCGGCCTTGGTGAATAGCAAGCAACATGGACAGTATCAAATCTTAGTTCGGAGAGCAAGCTAAATGTCTGCTGGAACTGCTGCTCGCTTTCTGAGGGAAAGCCGACAATGACATCGGTGCTAATGGCTACCCCGGGTATTTTACTGCGTATCTCGGCGATAAGCCGGCGATAGTGCTCCACAGTATAGTCCCGTCTCATTGCTTTCAGGATGTCATTGTTACCTGACTGAACCGCGAGACAAATTAGCTCACAGACCTTATCCAGGCAGGCTACTGTATTGATGAGCCTGGTGCTCATATCTTTGGGGTGATTGGTCAGGAAGCGTATGCGAGCTAATCCATCTATAGCATTTAGCTCGCTGAGCAAGTCAGCCAAGTCTGGTTTGTCAGCCAGGTCATGCCCGTATGAATCCACATTTTGTCCCAGCAAGGTAACCTCTTTTGCACCGCGGCGCACCAGCTCCCCGACCTCGCTGGTTATTTCGGCTACCGGGCGGCTCCTTTCCCGGCCACGGCGGTAGGGAACGATACAGTAGGAGCAAAAGTTATCACAGCCCTGGATGATAGGAACATAGACACTGGGTGGGGGGTGCTGAGGTAATGCTTGAGTCCGTTCGGCTTTTTCCAGCCACTGTGGTCCTTCCGTTGGAAGGACTCCGGGCTTAAAAAAGTAGTCAACATAGGGGAAATCCTTTTTAAGCTGTTCAATATCAGAGTTGACCAGACAACCAGTCACGGCAAGGGTTAGACCAGGGCGTAACCCTTTTAGTGATTTAAGGGCGTTAAGCTTGTTGATGACGCGGTTTTCAGCGCTCTGACGCACCACGCAGCTATTGAGCACAATAATGTCAGCTTGCTCAGCGGTAGCTGTAGCCTGGTAGCCTCGCTGCTCAAAGAAGCTGCCGAGCCGTTCCGACTCAGCCTTATTCATCTGGCAGCCTATAGTCCAGATATAGTAGTGCGGCATAGTCCTTTGACCTGTATTGGTTTTGAAAAATATAAACCCTTTGTCAAGGGGGTATATTTTTTTCTCCAGCAATTATGTTAATATGGACGTTAGTGATAGGTTCTTCGCTATATTTTATACGGTTGCGATTATTTAAGCAAAGATGTATACTAAAGTTAGCAACCATAACAATGAGTAGTCCCTATGCGAAATCTTTATAACGAACAAATCGAAAACCACTACTCTGCTAGAACCAACTTAGAGCACAGACGGTCTTTGGGGCAATTCTTTACTCCATTCAGAATTGCTTTGCTCATGTCTGAATGGGTCTTAGGCAGTGAAACAAGGGAGTTAAGAATACTAGACCCAGCGGCCGGGTTCGGTATTTTTGAAAGAGCCATAACAAGCAGAAATGAATCCAACAATAAAAAACTAGGTTTTGACTTATGGGAGATTGACAGAAATATTTTCCATAAACTGACGGAAGTCGTTTCTACTCTGAATATTCGAGCCAACATACTTAATGGGAATTTTATGTTGGGTTCGTGGGAAGAAAAATACGATGGTATTATAGCGAATCCCCCATATTACAAACATCACCACATACAAAATAAGGAAGAAGTGCATGAAGAAATCTGCCTCAAAACCTGTTTTAGATTTAGCCTTCAAACAAATATATATTGTTGGTTTCTTATTAAATCAATGAACTTACTTAATACTGGCGGGAGGCTTGCTTTTATAGTGCCCAGTGAGTTTCTTAATGCGAATTACGGGGAGAAGGTTAAAGCCTATTTAGCGCAATCTGGCATAGTTGTTCACCTTATCAACATCAATTTTGAAGAGAACGTATTTAATAACGCGCTTACAACCTCCATCATTATACTAGCCGAAAGAGGTACCAGCAAAAATAACAGAATCAATTTCTACAGCGTCGAAGATATTGCACAAATTACCGACTTATCAGCGTTTTTGAGCAGACAGCCTATAACGTGTATGGATGTAGATGAACTAGACCCAAAGGTGAAGTGGAGAAACTACTTCAAACGATACGAACAGAGTAGAGGGGATGATACTCTGATACCTTTTTCTAAATTGGGTCGATTTTCACGTGGTATTGCAACAGGGGCAAATAAGTACTTTACATTGTCTGAGAGAGAAAGAAATGATAATAATCTATCTAGCAACTGCCTACTTCCTTGCATAACTAAAGCGACCCATGCCAAGGACATACGTTTTACCCAAAATGACTTTGATAATCTTTTGCGGGGTAATAGGAAAGTGTATCTTTTCGACGGTGAGAGATGTAATGACCTAAGTTGCACGGCTTATATAGGTAAGGGGGAGGATGAAGGCGTGGATAAGAGGTACTTAACCAGAAATAGAAAGCCCTGGTACGCGTTAGAGAAAAGAGCTGTCTCAAAGATTTGGGTATCTGTATTTGGAAGGCGGGGAATAAAGTTTGTATGGAATGAGACTAATTGTCTCAATTTAACCTGTTTTCATGCTTTTTACCCCAGTCACTTAGGGAAGAAATACCTTGATATTCTGTTTCTATATTTGAATACAGATTTTGCGAAGCGGTTGATAGATAGAGAAAAAAGGGAATACGGTAATGGTTTGGGAAAATTTGAACCAAATGATATTAATAAAGCACTAATTTTTGATTTTGAAAGACTCGCAGAGAAAACGCTTAACAGATTGAGAGAAATGCAAAGGGCTTTTCTAGTTTGTGCCCCTGAAGATAGACCTAGGGTGCTAGAAGAAGCGGACGATATTCTCAGAAAGGCTTCTGAACAAGGTCAACAAGCAGCTTCTCATCAAGTACGGCTTTTCCGCCAACAAAACTAACGTAGTGTAAGAGTCTGCCTTCTGCTAACTCTTTCCTCTGACCGATGGGCTTCGGCATCTCAAGAACTTGACCTAACACGTGCCCCTTGTTCACGAAAATATGAATCGTCTCTTTGAATTGATTTTTTGGATTCTTCTCAATAACGAATGCCAATCCATCCTTTAGTTTGCCCACCAGTTTCTTGTTCTTAATACCTCTTTCTTCGATCCGTGCATTTTGTAGTAAGAGCAATATTTCCCTAAACGAAATAATATATATCACATCAAAGAATACCTGGACATAGAAGTGTGGGACACCAAACGTATCTATCCATTTTAAGACTATATTTAGATCCTCCACCTTAGGTGTGAAACTAAGAAAGGGCTTTTCCTTTTTTGGAATGAACTTCTTAGTAACATACGCACTCGACCTTACTTCAAATCCTGCAGTGGCACGAGAAACAACAGAGCGCAGTTTATGTTCGGGCAGTTCACTAATGTCGTCTCCCCATTCTTTCGTATATTCGTCCGGCCTGAATAGTAAAAGGTCAGGCCTTTTCCCGATCGAATCTAGTTCATCCTGATAAGACTTATAGAAATCTTTGAAATTAGGGTCGCCTGCAATTATTTTGTCTGATTTACCATATCTAACCGGAACATATGGTATATTTCCCTCTTTTAAAGTGCGAAAAAGCAAAGCTTCTGCCCATTCACCCTGTTCGCTGTGTGTTATAAACTCTGAAAACGCCTGCGTCGGTGCTGACCCGCGCCTTCTTTCTAATTGTAGGGCTACAATATCCTGCGGGATTCTTTGGCTTAGGTCTTTTATGTAATCTCTGTAGTTCATAACTTACAAATCTTTAAAGATATCCGAAATATCTAAATCAAGTGCTTTTGCAATCTTCTCTATGTTTTCGAGCGTGATGTTTTTTTCCGCCCTTTCGATCATCCCGATATAAGTGCGGTGCACGCTTGCTTTTTCCGCAAGTTCTTCTTGTGATAGTCCCAACTTAATGCGCTCCTCACGTACTCTTTTGCCAAACTTAACTAGGATCTGTTTTGTCATAGGCTTATGTCCCAAATGCTAACTTTAGTATATGGCTTTAGTATGCTTGGCTCTACATACTATGATTAGCATTTGTAGTTGCGAAAGCTATAAGACTATAAGAACTATAAGAAAGGATGCTCCTTGGCTGCGGGGCACTTTACAGACAGTGGTGATAGTTTATGACGGGCGAGGCAGATGCTAGCTGGCGGAGGGAGTGGGATTCGAACCCACGACCCCAATTTCTCAGGGTAAGCGCTTAGCAGGCGCCCGCACTAGGCCTCTATGCGATCCCTCCATGGTTTTACAAAGCTAATTATATTTTATTATGTTTATTTTTACAATATGGTAATCCTTAAGTGTTCTAGCGAGGTCGTTTTGTAACCTATCCCCCTAACCCCCTTCCCTTATTAAGGGAAGGGGGAGTGTAGGTAAGAGAGGGGCTTCGCCCCTCTCTACAGTCTCTTCCCCCTCTCCTTGAGAAGGAGAGGGGGATTAAGGGGGTGAGGTTGATAAACAATCTCTTCTAGCGGCGTTTGAATTATGATATATTTAGAGCAGTTACTGACCTTCGGGTTACTTATATATGATGGGAGATAGTTTATCCGCGGCTTCTATTACCAGTGAGTTAGAGACTCGCTTTGTCGGGCAGCGGGTTATTTACTACCCCAGCCTGACCTCAACAATGGGGGTGGCAAGGCGAGAGGCTCGGCAGGGAGCAGCCGAGGGAACGGTTATCATTACTGATGAGCAGACGGCGGGGAGGGGGCGACTGGGGCGTGTTTGGCTGTCACCCAGGGGCAGCATTGCTTTGTCTATTATTCTCTATCCCAGCCTATCTCACCTGCCTTCCCTCATTATGCTAGCTTCTCTAGCTGTAGTTCATACTATAGAGGCGGTTACCGGCTTGAAGTCACAGACTAAGTGGCCTAATGATGTGCTCGTTAATGGTAGGAAGGTGTGTGGCATTCTAATTGAAAGTGATGTGCAGGGAGATGCGGTGAACTACGCTATTATAGGTATCGGGATAAATGCTAACCTTAAACTTGCTGATTTTCCTGAGATTCCACCAATTGCCACCAGTCTTTCCGATGAGCTGGGAAGAGATGTATCGCGCCTGAGTATAATACGGTGCCTGTTAGTTGAGACGGAAAGGGTATACCTGGCTTTATCGGCTGGAGGGTCTATTTACGAAGAGTGGCGGGATAGTTTGGTAACACTGGGTAGAAGAGTTCGTGTAAAGACGGGCGAAGCTATATATGAAGCCACAGCTGAATCAGTAGCCAGGGATGGTAGTCTCCTGCTGCGTGGCCCGGATGGCAACCTGACCAGGATTGTGTCCGGGGATGTTACCCTGCGAGATTAAATAGAGACACCCTGGAGCCTGCTCTAAGAGCAGGCTCCAAGTTTACTCCTTAGCGGCTTAATTTTGCCCTATGGCTATTTGCCGGTCTTTTCCTCTAGATGAGTATCGGTGCGAATGCGGGCAAAAGCCTCGAAAATGTTTATCGGCAGCGGGAAGATTATAGTGCTGTTTCTCTCTGAGGCTATCTCAGTCAGTGTTTGCAGGTAGCGAAGCTGTAGCGTGGTTGGCTCCTTACCAATAATAGTCCCGGCTTGAGCCAGTCTCTCTGAGGCTTGAAACTCACCATCGGCATGGATGATTTTGGCTCGCCTCTCCCTTTCCGCCTCAGCCTGAGCTGCCATCATTCGCTTCATCTGTTCGGCGAGCTCAACCTCCTTAATCTCTACAGTGCTGACCTTCACCCCCCACGGGTCGGTATGCTCGTCAATTATCTTCG
>Ga0307432_1002164_pt1 | contig 10953 bp, 7 predicted proteins | sample SalMarWE160150MG_FD_202158 | JGI IMG/M metagenome (GOLD analysis project Ga0307432, IMG submission 202158) | Salt marsh sediment microbial communities from the Plum Island Ecosystem LTER, Massachusetts, United States - WE1603-150 | ecosystem: Environmental > Aquatic > Marine > Intertidal zone >...
AGTAGGATTTTTCTAAATAAAAATCCTATTAGAGTGGCACCACGGAATTAACCTTTCGTCTCTTGGAGATGAAAGGTTTTTTTGTTTATATACCTGTACACTTTATCAAGAGGGGTCTAATAAATAATAATTTTAATATTAAATTATATTAATCTGTTAGACTCAATCAGGGTGGCACCGCGGAAAAAATAGCTCTCCGTCCCTATTATTAGAATAAATTGGGACAGAGGGCTTTTTTTATTTCTTTACCCAATACCCAATACGAATTTTTTCTGATTATTGATTTCTATTATCTTTGCGAGATAAGATTCACGAGATACGAAGAAAGAGGAGGTTAGATATGTTTATGTTTTTATTGTGTAATTGGCCCCCCAGGGGGCAAGATATATTTATAAAAAAGCAAAAAAAGTAATTTAGTTAAAAGAAAATCTTTTAAATTTGAAAGGAGAAAGAAAAAAATGAAAAGAGTTAAATTTGTCCTTGATGAAAAACAAATGCCCACATCCTGGTATAATATTTTAGCCGATTTGCCAGAGCCACTTCCAGCTCCTCTACATCCGGCAACAGGCAAGCCTCTTGGGCCAGATGACCTTGCACCTTTATTTCCTATGGCATTAATAGAACAGGAAATGAGTGCCGAGAGGTATATTGAAATACCCGAAGAAGTTCAGGATATTTACCGAATATGGAGACCGACTACCCTTTATAGAGCCCGGAGATTAGAGAAAACACTGGATACTCCTGCTAAAATTTACTATAAATATGAAGGTACCAGTCCTCCGGGGAGTCATAAGCCTAATACTGCGGTAGCCCAGGCTTACTATAATAAAAAAGAAGGGATTAATCGGATAACTACCGAAACAGGAGCGGGGCAATGGGGTAGTGCTTTATCTTTTGCCGGTGCCTGTTTTGGTTTGGAGATTAAAGTATATATGGTCAAGATTAGTTATATGCAAAAACCATATCGTCGAATAATGATGGAGACCTGGGGAGCAAATTGTATTCCCAGTCCTTCTACAGAAACGCAAGCCGGGAGGGATATGTTGGCTAAAGATCCTGATTGTCCGGGGAGTCTCGGTCTGGCTATCAGTGAAGCAGTAGAAGAGGCGGTCGGTCGTGATGATACCCATTATTCCCTGGGAAGTGTATTAAATCATGTTTTATTACACCAGACCATAAACGGATTAGAAGCTAAGAAGATTATGGAACAGATTGGTGAATATCCTGATATTATTATTGGTTGTGTGGGAGGCGGGTCAAACTTTGCCGGTCTTTTCTTGCCATTTGTAAAAGATAAGATTGAAGGATTGAAACCCAATTTGAGAATAATAAATGTTGAACCGGCCAGCTGTCCGACTTTAACCAGGGGTCCTTATGCTTATGATTATGGTGATGTAGCCGGACTTGTACCTTTAATGAAGATGTTTACTCTGGGTCATGGTTTTATTCCTCCACCGGTTCACGCTGGCGGCTTAAGATATCACGGAATGGCTCCGATTATTTGTCATTTACTAAAATTAGGATTTGTGGAAGCTCGGGCAGAGCATCAATTAGGTACTTTTGAAGCTGGAGTGACCTTTGCCAGAAATGAAGGGATTATTAGTGCCCCGGAAACAAACCATGCTATCCGAGCTACTATAGATGAGGCGTTGAAATGTAAAGAATCCGGAGAGTCAAAAACAATACTACTGGCTCATAGTGGACATGGTCATGTGGATATGGCGGCTTATGAAGCTTACTTTGCCGGAAAATTAAAAGATTATGCCTATCCCCAGGAAAAAATTGAAGAAGCCTTAAAAGATTTACCCAAAGTGTGAAAGAGGAGAAACCTGACAGAGGACGGTCCTCTGTCAGGTTTCTAATAAAATTTTTTTAAATATTATTAAAAAAGAAGGATTTTTAATATTAAATATAGTATAAAAATATATTAATACTTTTCATTACTTTTTATTTATTTAAAAAAGAACTTATAAAAAGGATTTTATTTAAAATATTTTTTGAATAATAAAAAATAGGAGGTTACAAAAATGTTAAAGAGAAGAAATATAATTTTGAAAGTGTTAATGATTTTAATAATTATCTTAATGATTTCGAGTATGGGATTTTCTAAAGAACTACCCAGGGTAGCAGTGATCGGATTTGACTCTACCGCTCCGGGTTACATCTGGCATATTAATTCAGAACTCTCTAAGGCTGCTACAGATTTAATGATAAATGCCCTGATAAAGACTGAGCGTTTTCGGGTATTCGAAAGGGTCAAGTTGGATGCTATCTTAAAAGAACAAGATTTTCAAGCTTATTCCGGAAGAGTTGACCCTTCTACTGCGGTGAAAATTGGGAAAATGCTCGGTGTAGATTCAATAATCACCGGAAGTGTTACCAGTATAGTTTATAAAAAATCAGGAGGAATCAAACTAGGGCCCGTAAGTCTAAAAAAATCATCTGCTTCAGTTACTGTAACCGTAAGGGCTATAAATGTAACCACCGGAGAAATTATTTTTTCCGAAGTAAAAAAAGGAACCACTTCCAAATCCGGAGTATCCATTCGTATTCCTGTTGCTGGAGGATTAGGCTTGTCTTCTGAATCGGTAACTGATATTTTCTCTGCTATAGAGGATGTATGCCAGCAAGCCGCAGCGGAATTTGCGGCAAAGATGGATAGTAAAGCAATAATAATCTCTTCCTTACCTTTAGAAGGATATGTAGTAAAAGTAGAATCAACTTCAAGTGGGCAAATAACTAAAGTTTATATAAATCTGGGAGAAAATTCTGGCATCAAAGTAGGAGATGAAGTAAAAATCTTCCAGGAAGGAGAAGTAATATTAGATCCTAAAACTAATGAAGTTCTGGATAGGGAATTAGATTTAATTGCTCAGGCAAGGATAATGACAGTTAAAGAAAAACTTTCTATAGCCCTGGTTACAACTAAATTTTCCAATACAGATATAATGCCCACTGATATTGTAGAAGTTATAAGATAAAGAGGATAAAGATAAAAGAGTTTCGAAAGTAAAAGTAGATGCGGAGGCTGTAAAAGCGAATTTAGAATGTCTGCTGGGCGTCCTTTTATCACTTGTGCGATAAAGAAAAAAAGAATTGAATTTTGTTGGCAATGTAAAGAAAATAAGACCTGTGATAAGTGGAGAAAACATAGAGAATTTAGCAAACAGCTAGATTCTTTTATTTGTTACCAAAAACTGGAAGATAATGTTGCTTTTATTTAGAAGAATGGAGTTAGCGAGTTTGAAAAGGTACAAAAAACAAGAGATAACTTATTGAAAGAGATGTTGCAAGAATTTAATGAAGGACGCTCCAAAAGTTATTATTGTATAGCCGTAACAGTATTAGAGATTGAAGAATTAGAGGAGGTGTTGACTAAGGCTAAGAAAGATTCTACTGGTTTAGAAATTAAGGACAAATCCAGAACTCTTCATTCAATATTGGATGAAATTGCTGAGAGAAAAAATTATTATTTAAAATTAAGAAAATGAAGAAAAAAAGATAATTTAATTAGGAATTACTAGGGAGGAGTAATGAAAGTTAAAAAATTGCGGCAGTTTACTCAATTATTGTAGGAATATCAATAATTGGAATGTGGACTGTGTAACAGTGGACGGTTCTTTGACACACTTTCAAGATAAAGATGTGTGTTATAGAATGGTCTTTTGACATACTTTTTAAACTTTGGCAAAGTATCGTCCTATGACAAATCTATCAACCCTAGAACAGGTATGTAAATAATATCACAACGGAGATAATCAATATAATAAAACTCAGCAAAAGAAGACCCCAGGCATTTTTCAAATTTAGTATTGCTATACTTTCTTCCTCTATTGCAGTCTTTCCGCCTGCAAATATACGGATCGGCCAATAGCTGAAACCGTGTCGGGCCATCCAGAGGTTAAACGGGTAGACGATAATCACGCCGGCAATTGCCGCCAGTAATATCATTAACCAGAACCGCGGATTGACCATTTGAAGGAGACCGGGAAACCAGCGAATACGCAACAACAGGATCAACGGAAACCCAGCTGACCAGACCAGGTTCGTTGATATGACTTGGGCAAAGATAGTTCCTTGAACGGCTATCCAGTACGCTCCCCCCAGACGTGAGACCACAAAGAGGGTGCGGAAGAACATTAAATCGATGAGAAAAGGCACGATATATGAGGCAATGAGGGTAGTCAGTAAGTCAGCGTTTGGTTGAATGTAGACAAAATATGTAATCATGACAAGTATCCCCATGGTAAATCCAGTAACATTATAGATCGATTCACCCAAAGCATGCTTCCAGTTCGCCATTACAGCTTGAAGTTTAAGTGAACGCTGCGGCTGCCGATAAGAAATTAAGTAAACCAGTAAACCAATTGGGCCGAAGAGGATAATTATCAGTAACCAGACTAACCGCATCCCCCAGGGCTCTAGAGCACTACGCGTCAGGTCCCAGATAAGGATAGTCAAAGAACCTACAATTAAAATAAACCAGAACAACCAGATATTTCCAAGAATGATGAACGGATCATGAGCATAACGGGAGGCTCCAAGTATTTTTACTATCAATTGGTCTACATCTGAAAAGTTTAACAGACTCACCTCAGGGTTGTCTGTGTTGACTCGGAGGACGATCACGGTGTTGAGATATGGCAATACCTCAAGTGTATGCCCGCCCAAACCACTCGCTGCGTAGGAGCCCTGTTTGATACTTCGGTAATCTTTTGCTGCGATCCACCACATATAACCATAACCACTGTATGTACCGGATTTTCCTGTTAGTGAGTAAGGTTTGGTGCTTTCCTCTACCCATTCAGTAGGAATGAGTCGGACACCCTGCCATTCTCCCTTTTGTAGATACAGTTGTCCAAATCGTGCAAGATCGCGGGCAGAAATTCGAAAACCATAGTATGGATGCATAGAGAATTGGTATTCATAGCTATAATGTAAATTTTCCGTGGTAAAGTCCTGCATTCCAATAGGGTCAGCAATACGTGTTTTAAATGCCTCGTAGATATTCTCCTTCGTTTCCTGGTCAAAAATAGTACCCAATGCATTGAAATCCCAGTTATTGTAGTACCAAAAAGTATTATGTTCGTGGCTTCCTCGCTTCGGGCGTTCATCTCGCATGGATTTAACTTCACCGGCAGCAGGAATATAAATGCCCGACCGTGCCTTTAACAGATTAGCAACAGTGGCTTTTTTCTCCTCCTCAGTTAGAGGTGTTTGGTCGTCGATACCCAGCTTTTTCAATGTTTTTGATGTGTCTATCTTACCATCAGCAACATAAATGCCATATAGGGCGCTTATTAGGCTCTTGCGTACTGAATGGGCATTGAAGTTATTTGTTGTATTGCCCCATTCAAAGACTACCTTGCCGTCAGTTACGATCATCAAAGCGGCACAATTAAGTTTCTCCAAATCAGGTATGACCTGGTTCAGTTTTTTAGATGACCAGCCCAATTCCTCAGGTCTGGTTACTCTCTCCCAGCACAAGAAATGGCTCTTATCCTGTTCTCTCTCTTCATATAAGGTGATCCCCCAGAAGTGATGATCGGGCAGTAGAGCACCCCAATCTTCAAAAGAGTGCGTATTATCGGTCTTGAAGTGTAGATTATAGGTGCCTGCCGGTAGAGATATGAAACGGTCTACTCTGCGGTTTTTAGCCCAACCGGCAGGCTTCGTTTCAAAGTAGTGCATTTGCCATATTATCTGTCCTGTCACCGCATTTTCGATAGATCCAAAATCTTTCATGTCTCTCCGGGTACCTTCTCCTATGGCATAGATACGCAGGTTCTTGCATTCATCTAGGGTGAATTCAACGATCTCATTTGCATTGTTTCCTACGCCGTCGATTGTTGCGATGACCGACCAGTCTGAATATTTCTGATAATCGGCCTTCTTGCCCACCGGTACACTTGGGGGAGATGCCAAATGTAAAAGCATATCGTGATCAAAATAGTTTGAAGTAGCTTCATCGACTATTCCCAAGGAAAGATTACCGGTCAAGTCAGTACCTACGATTTTACCAGGAGCCCAATTCCAATCATAGTCATCACCGGAATCGAGTGCTTTCCTGAACTCGAACCAGAGATAAGTATCATCCTTACTAACTGCTCCTTCTATATCGTTTCCTCCAGGTGGCATTGCCGCGATGTCACCAAGCCAATTTTCCATTTCCAATCTGTAAGCATCCCAGGCAAAATTATTTTGATCCAGCCAGCCTAAATCACTGTGTTCAAGTGACGGGTATGGCCAGGAATAGGCGATATAGGCTCCGCTTACCTTCAATTTTGCTATAGGCAACCTTGCCAATATATATAACCAGTGTTTATCATTCTTGATCCACCACCTTGATGAGATTGTGGCAGGACCAACATGTTTCTCTGCTAGCGTTAAATCCACAGTAACTGCATCAGACCATTCCTCTTTGCTGGTTATTGTTCCATCCAGCAAAACCTCATTTTGAAGCCAGGGGCTTTCTACTTTTAACCATGACCATATAGGACTATGCACTATCTGGACTCGCTGTGTTTCAGAGGCCGCCTCAGTGTCAGTAGGAAGTACAGTCTGATGAGCGGTCTGCGTGTCTATCCGTTCAAAAGTGAATTTATAACCATCTTTTTCGATTGTAAATCGTACCACCAGTCCCTTATCATCTTTGATGAATGTGACTTCAAAATAATGAGATCCATAAGAGTCTATGTGAAAGAATCTTGTTTCTGACAGCGGGAATAGGTCAAACTTGGGTCCATCCGGTATGTCAATATAGAACCTATCATCATCTTTTGTCACAGTAACAGAAGCGATGGGTAATTTTATTTCAGCGGGGATTTCATATCTTCCTATATAATCTTCATAGATATTAGAATTGACGTTAGATGCTATCCCTCTAGCTCTCAGAAGCCTTTCAAAACGCACCTGTCCCTGAATTTTACCCAATCGGTTGATCAGTTCCCTTCTGGCGACACTGGCAAACAGCATTCGATAGGAAAAGAGTTCTCTTTCGAGGATTTGTTGCAGGTTGTCATCAGTATATTGCATCAACTGGTTCACCAGTTCAAATTCATCAGCTTCCCAGTCAATGTTCGGTACAATACCCCCTTGTTGAAATGGAAAGATAAAGGTTTTATAGAATGCCAATGCCGCAGTAGAGTTTAGGACATCTCCATTTCCCAGGCTGAAAGGACGGCTCAGGTTGTCATTGTTGGCAAAAATGATAAAAGTGGTATTCTCATCCGGCACTTTGAGGATGAGCGAGGAAGAACTTGGGGGCCAGTTTCCGTAATGCCAGATCAGGCGTGTATTCTTGTAATTTTGAGTAAACAATCCAAAACCGTAGGGAAGACTGGCACCGGTTGTTGAAATCGTGGGTGAAAACATCTGCGCCTTTGTTTCTTGGGAAACAAGGATATTCTGATCGATAGCAATATCGAATTTGGCCATGTCAACGACGGTTGAAATGAGGCCGGCCGCTGGACTAAAATTCGTATGGTAATATCCTTTCACAATGTTGCACGATGAATCAAGTTTATATGGTTTGGCTATTTGCTTGCGAACACGAGCATAGTTTCTACTTTGCGCATCTAATCCAAAGGGTGCGAGGAATCCTTTCCCGCCTCCTTGATTAGGAGCTGTATTTGTCATCTCGAGAGGTTCAAGTATTCTCTCGGACAGGAGCTCTAAGAATGACTTACCTGAAGCCTTTTGTATTACTTTATCCAGGAGAGCAAAACGATCCCCATTGTACTTGTAGTTCTCACCGGGATTGCCTTCAGAGGTCATAGTTAAAAGATGTTTTACCTTAACAACGCCTTGACTTTTAATGTCAATACCGTATTTGGATACCGGGTCATTCAGATCAAGCAACCCTTCTTCTACAAGCTGCATAATAATGGTGGCAGCAAATGGCTTAGTCAGTGAAGCCAGATGGTATGGTGTATCCGGTGTTGCCTCTACTTTGTTTCCCAGGTCAGCGTAGCCAAAGCCTTTAGCCCAGACCAATTCTTGATCTCGTACGATGGCAGCAGAAAAAGCGGGGATCTTGAGCTTTTGACGCAGATCTTCTAATTCAACTTCAAACTCCGCAAAGGCTTCAAAATCTGCCTCAGTCGTTGGTGCAGGTGTTTTAGTTCCCCATGCAACACAGGTTAGCACAAAAGTGAACACCAAAATGATAAGAAACAATTTCTTTCTCATCTTTATTTCTCCCAATTCTATTTTTATATACTTACTATAGCTTGTGTTCCAGAGTATGATACTTTTAACCTATAAATTTTGTAGGAAGAAAATAACTTTCTCATAGATTAGTTCACTATAAATTAGTATATCGAAGAACTATACCTTATTGTCTTGTTTTTAATGGTAAATTATTATATATTAAATATACTTAATATTATGTCTCAAATTTATTGGTCAAAAATATATAATTGACATAGTTATATTGTACATATACTATAATATTCATTATATAAATAATCAAATATATTACAAAGGAGGATTATTAATTGTCTTTAGGAAATGCTTTATTAGGGTTAATTAATTATAGACCGATGACCGGCTATGATTTAAAAAAAATCTTTGATGATACTGTAGATTTTTTTTGGTCTGCCCAAATGAGTCAGATATATAGAGAGTTAAATAAATTGGAAGAAAAAGGATTAGTTAAATCTACGATTAAGAGCCAGGAGAAAAGACCTGATCGGAAAGTCTATCAACTTACCAAAAAGGGTAAGAAAGTCTTTTTAAATTGGATGAATAAATTTCCTTATCGACTTAGTGAATCATACAGAAGTCGATTTTTAATGCGTGTCTTTTTCTCTTCGAGAATAGAGTTAAATGAATTAGCCTTTGAAATAAAAAGATATAAAAAAGAACAAGAAGAAGAGGTAAAGGCATTAAATAAGGTTGAACAGATGGTTCGAGATTATGAACAGAAAAAACAATATGAAAATGACACCTTTTATTGGAACCTAACATTAAAAAAGGGATATAAAAATGTAAGCTCAAATATTGAGTGGGCGGAAGAATGCTTACAATTAATCGAGCATAAGCGGGAAAAATAAAAAAAGAGTTATATAAAAGGAAAGGAAAAGTTCTTCAGGTTTTGATGGAAAGAGTAAAAATAACAAATTTTTAATAAGGCAGAAAAAAATGAAAAGCGAAAAAGGACATTTAAGAAAATCACATCAACATCGTAGTGACTTAACGGGCGAGCATGCTTTTAGCGATATAGGTCAACTGATTTTATTGATTATCTTTCTTACCGTGTGGATTGCGGACTCATTTGTATTCAAATATTCTACTTTTTTAACCCAATATATATCTAATTATATACGCGTTCCAATTGCTCTAATTGTATTAATCATGTCTGGATTGCTTGCCGGGTTTGGTTTAAATACAGTTTTTAAGGAGGTAAGAGAAGAATCACAGGTAATTACATCCGGCGTATTTTCTATTGTACGTCATCCGATATACCTTGGTTCAATATTACTTTATCTTGGATTCACTTTATTATCGCTATCTCTCCTTTCAACTTTAGTGTGGTTCCTAATTATAATATTTTACTATATAATCTCACGATATGAAGAAAGACTTTTAACCCAAAAATTTGGGTCGGCATATGAGGAGTATAAGAAGAAGGTACCTATGTTACTTCCGATTAAATTGTCATATTAAAGTGATATAATATTAGTAATTTATAATTAAAAGAAAATAAAAAAAAGGGGCGTGATTTGTATGCAGTTACAATTGATTGTGGCTATTATTGTGGCTATTCTGGCTGTTGTTTTTGCACTTCAGAATGCAGTTCCTATAATCGTAAGTTTCTTAACCTGGAAATTTGAAAGTTCATTAGCGCTGGTGCTTTTAATTACTCTTGCTTTGGGAATTCTGACGAGTTTATTAGTTTCAGTGCCTTCGATGATGAAGACCAGGAAGATAATTTCCAATCAAAAGAAGAAAATCTGGAAGCTGGAAAGCGGCCTACAAAAAGAGGCTGAAAGCAAAGTAGAAGAGGAAATTGAGAGCGAAGAATCAGAATTACCCTTAGAATAAATAACCCTAATTAAATCCACGAACCAATATTGTAAATTATTAGGTATTATATTTATATAAATTAAAACGAGGTGAATTGTATTGCCTGAATTGGTTAAGAAAAAGTCAAAAAAGGTAGGGCTTCCTCCGGGAAGCATAGTTCATATCGGAAATAAGAGAGATAAAAAGGCAAAGATTACCATCGTGGACTATAGCGAAGCGAAATTTCAAGAGAAAGAAGTAAAATCTGTTGGAGAGTGTTTCCCTTATAAAGATAAATCTACTGTAACCTGGATAAATGTAGATGGGGTACATGAGATGAAAGTTATAGAAGAAATTGGAAAACATTTTAATTTACATCCTCTTATCCTGGAAGATATTGTAGATACTGATCAACGACCCAAAATAAAAGATTTTGGAAATTACATTTTTATTATTTTAAAGATGCTTTACTATGATAAAAATGATAATGAAATGAAAGTTGAGCAAGTGAGTTTGATTCTGGGGAAGAATTACGTTATTTCTTTTCAGGAAAGAGAAGGAGATGTTTTTAATCCTATTCGGGAGAGGATTAGAAGTAATATTGGACGAATAAGAAAAGCAGGAGCAGATTACCTTATTTATGGCTTAATAGATGCAATAGTTGATAACTATTTTATAATAATTGAAAAATTAGGAGAAAAAATAGAGAATTTAGAAGATAAAGTGATTAGTCGACCAAAACCAGCTAATTTGCGGGTAATTCATAAATTAAGGAGAGATTTAATCTTTTTACGTAAATCTGTTTGGCCCCTAAGGGAAGTAATTAGTATTCTACAAAGAGGAGAATCTTCTCTTATACTTGAATCTACAAATGTTTATCTTAGGGATGTATACGATCATACAATTCAGGTTATAGATACTGTAGAGACTTTAAGGGACATAATT
>Ga0307432_1002165_pt1 | contig 10951 bp, 12 predicted proteins | sample SalMarWE160150MG_FD_202158 | JGI IMG/M metagenome (GOLD analysis project Ga0307432, IMG submission 202158) | Salt marsh sediment microbial communities from the Plum Island Ecosystem LTER, Massachusetts, United States - WE1603-150 | ecosystem: Environmental > Aquatic > Marine > Intertidal zone >...
TTTTGCTGAGCTTGCTCTCTGTGACTACTTGGGTAACTTGGCTAGAATGGAAGTTGGAACCCAGCTTCCCTAGACCAAAAAAAGATTGGAGGAAAAACAAGAAATGAGTACCCCTGTATTGGGAAGAAATGCTCGACTCTACAAGGACGGCGTTGTGATTGGCTACGGCAAAAACATTAGCGTGAAAGGCAGTGCAGAGCTGATCAAAGAGTACAGTATGGATGCGTTGACACCGGCAATTGTTGCTCCTGGCAAGCAGACCTTCAGTTGGAGCGCCGAGAAGCTGTACATTAATGGCGAATGGATGACTCTGCTATTGAATGGCACCGAGTTTGACATAGTGTTTCAGCCTGCAGGTTCCTATCTGGATGTTCCTTATGAGACTTGGAGTGACTGCGTTGTCTTGAATGTGGAACGTACTGCTGGAGAGACCGGCGGAGTCCTAGAGAGGGTTGACGGCGAAGCCAAGAGCGTCGATGTAACTGACGCCTAAGCGTGGAGAGAGCTGTGGATAAAAAGAAAAAGAAGCAGCAGAAAACTAATGATGAGCTGGCAGCCGAGTATGCCGCCAAGTTAGCGGAGCATGATGAGCAGCAGAAGGTTAAGGGCAGAATCTTTGATCCTATGAAACTGGTTGCTCGTGCAGACAAGATAACAACTGTGGATCATCCTGTGCTTGGTGAGCTGAAGTTTGGTGAGTTGCAGTTTGAGGATGCCTTTGAGATCAATGAGGCTAAGACGGACCTAGAGAAGACTGAGATATCAGCTTGGCTTATGATGCGCAAAGCTTACCCTGATCTACCAAGAGACTTTCTGAAGCGGATGCCGCTGATTGAAGGAGCAGCATTAATTGACTTTCTGACGAAGCAACCTGCTTTTTTATCAGCCCGGAAGCGTTCGCGGCGTGGCTCCAAGCGAACACAGAAGCGCAAGACCTCGGCATGATCCTGTACAAGTTCCCACAATACAACTTTGAGACTCTTCGTAAATTGACAGTCATGCAAATCAGGTTTCTTTCCACGTGGGCATGGTGGCATCATAGACATGGAGTGCAGAAAAGATGAGTCAGCAACTTGAAATCCGTATCAAAGCGGTCGATAACGCGAGTAGAACTGTAGCGGATGCCAGCAAAACAGTAGCTTCGAGCATGAAGAATGTCGAAGATGCTAACAAGCGGGTTGTGGAGGCTAACCGTCAGGTTTCGGAGAGCTCACGTGATGTTGTTTCTTCGCTTTCGGATTCTGAAAGGGCACAGCTTGGGAATGTGTCGGCTGCTCAACAACTTGAGGCGGCTGAGCAACGGGTAACAGTTACAAAAAAGGCGTTGAACAATGCTGTTCGGGAGCATGGAGCTGCTAGCGAAGAGGCTACCAGGGCTCTTCGTGAGTATAATGCTGCTCAGAGCGAAGCCGCTAGTCTCAGTCAACAGCTTGGAGGCAAGATTCAGGAAACAACACGATCAACAAAAGATTTGGTTGTTGGGTTCAGCGGGGTTGCGACCTCCGCTTTTTCGTTGTATGGTGCCTATGATCGTCTTGGCGCTGCGCAGCTTAGTATTGATCGCGCTAACCTGCAGGTGAAAACTAGCGCTGCTTCTGTAGAGAATGCTCAGAAGCGCCTGAATGATGCGATCGCAAAGTATGGTTATGGTAGTGAACAGGCGTCGACTGCTACTCGTGATTTGGAGCTTGCCCAGGAAAGGTACACTTTAGCTGCTGTTCAGGCAGATGATGCGCAGGGTAACCTCAATAATGCTATGGTTCAGGGAGCCCTGCAGATTATTCCAACTTCAATTACGATGGTTGATAATATTAGTAAGGTATGGAAGAATTTTCCTGACATGTCCGGGATGCTGAAAAACCTGAGTTCGAACGTTGCTGGGGTCGGCTCAACTGCCAAGACTGCTGCTTTGGGTGTTGGCGCATTTGTTGGCGGCTTTATGCTCGCGGATAGTATTTTGGGTGTTATTCCTGAGGATCTTCGGGCTATTGCCGGCGCGTTGACTGCTTCTATAGCTGCCATTGTGGCTACTACTGTGGCTTGGATGGCTTTTCATGGGACCATGACTGTTGGGGTTGCTGTTCCTATTATCTTGGGGGCTGTTGGCGCGGGGATTGCTGGCGTTAAGGCTGCTGTGGGTATGGCTAGGGGAGGGGTTATTCGTGAGCCTACTTTGGTTCTGGCTGGTGAGGCTGGTCCAGAAATTTATGCTCCGCTTGACAGGTTCGAGGCCATGGTTGATGGGGCTGGAGGAACTCAGTATATCACAGTTAACCCGACTATCAGCATTGGGAACATTAGCAGCGACGTGGATCTTGAACGGGTTACCGGTGCTGTGAGCAGGGGAATTGCTGAGGGGTTGCGGAGGCGGCTGCTGTGAGTTATGTGATTGGTAGTGTGACTTTGCCGTATGCTCCTTCTCGTACTACTAAACGGAATCCTGCGAAGGTAGAGGAGTTTGAGGTTGACGGGTTGCCTATTCTGATTGTTCCTGGGCATGGCGCCATCCAGCTTGATATTGAAGGCAGTTTTGTTGGCGTCAAATCTGATATCGAAACAAATTATCTTTTGCCTCTGGAGGCATTGAAGGGTACTGTGGTCACTGTCTCATTTCCTGATAGTCGGTATGATGGGGACTGGATCCTTGCTGACTTCACATATGTGGAAGTGAATGCCAAAAAATTCAGTTACACGATTAAGTTGCTGAAGGGGAGCAGTCACATAATTTTGTAGGGGCGATTTTGTTGGGACTATGGACGCTCGAATATTATGATGCTGGAGAAGAGGATTTTGTCGAGTTCACTGGTAGGGTAGAGGAGATTATTGAGGAGCTTAGCGGTCACGAAGAGGTTAGCTTCTTGATCCCTAACACTGCTGCTAATAGGAGTTTTGTTGCTTCTGACCAACTGATCCGCATCAAATTTGATGGTACGCAGCTCTATTTTGGGGTTCTCTATGACATTGAGTATAGCAAGAAGCAGCTGAAGTGTATCGTCTATAATGGCATCTATGAGTTGCTGAAGCGGCGGGTTATTTCTGGCGAGTATATTGGATACATGGCTAGTTCGGTTGCTGAGTTTATTCGGCAGGCTGCGGGGCTAATTTACATGATTGATTGTCCTGCAGACAATGTTGACATGATTTTTGATCAGACTCTCTGTTTCGATGCAATCGTGCAGCTTGCGGCAGTACTTAACAAGGATTATTGGGTTGTAGGCGGGGAACATCTGCATATTGGTGATCGTGGTTCTGCTCAGAGTTTTGATGGTAATATCGCTAATGTGAGCGAGCGGGGTATGGCTCGTAGCAAGAAGCGGGATAAGGTGCACGTTCGAGGCGTAAGCTATGAGGGAGAGGAGATTATGGGCTACGCCGGAGACGGTGATGATGTTGCTGTGTTCTGGTATGATGTTCCCACAACGGAGTATACTCTGTATGCGCTTGCCGTGAAGAAACTCGCGGAAATTAATATTGATGATGGCAGTGTTGTTCTAACTTGCCCTATTACGTCTGGGTATCATCTGTATCCGGGCGACACGATCACTTTGTCGAAACCTGAGCTTAACTTAGACGGCTCTTACAAGATTGTCAAGACCTCAAAGAAAAGAAAAAATATGGACATTGAAGTCATCAGGCAGAAGAGGACAACAGAGGATGTTCTAGAAGAATTAATGAAACAAAATAGTGGAGCCTTAAGTTCTGGAGTAAAAAATGCTTTTCCTTTTGATTGTTGGGAAGCTTTAATCGCACAGTTTGGTTTTTTCCCAAAGCGAGGAATTCGTTGGGCGGATATCTGGAAATATCTACCGAACATCAATAAATCTCTAATTCCTGCATCTGACAATACATATGATATAGGTGACATTCTTACACCATTGCGCTGGAAAGCTATTTTTGGGGTTTACGAGTTTCCAATGTATTTTGGTCCGTATAGCGATACAGCCGCTATGGTTCAGTTCTGGACAAAAAACAAAGCCGGCAGCGCTATTGTTGATCATCAATTCAATCCAACGGATGACGAGCATGGAATTCTTGGTTCTGAGACAAAACGTTGGAAAGAAGTGCACACCAAGTATCTGTTTGTCTCCAGCTCTGGACGGTTGGCTCAGCTGAATATAGGTGACTATGCGAGTGATCAGGTTGTTATTACTTCTGCTCGGGTATTGCAGAACGTCCTTGCAGACGCAGCCATAATTACAAGCGGTCAGTTCGAGTTGGCTCGGATGCCGAGAGATGACGTTGGGAAGTTTCTGAGGACATACGGAGCCGAATATGATCCTATGTATGCGTTGCTTGCTGTGGCTGATATTCCTAGTCTTCCGGCTTCCAAGATTACAACTGGAAAGTTTTCTACTGCGAGACTTCCATATGGCACTTTAGGCTGGTTCCTGAAGGGCTATGGTGCGGAAGTGGATCCTCATTATCAGCCGTTAGATGCGGAAGACATTCTTTCTGGCAGATTTGAGGTCGCTAGAATGCCTGATGGCGCTGCAGGATACTTTTTGAAGAGTTACGGAATAGGCTTTAATCCTGCTTTTCAGCCTTTAGCTACTGGAGATATTCTTTCTGGGCGCTTTCCTTTTGCTCGGCTTCCTGAAGGCACAGCTGGTTACGTTCTTGAAGCTGAAGGTGCAGGCTTCGATCCCATGTATGTCAATCCAAATGGTCGTTATAGTCCAGCAGGTCACGATCATGCAGCTGGTAATATAACCAGTGGAGTTCTTGCTGAGGCTCGCTGTCCTAATGTCTATTCTGGACAGGTAACCTTCAATGGCGGTATCGTAACTAATAGCGTAAACTGTGCTAACTGGCAGCTTGCAGACGCCATATTTGCCAATGATTTTCGCATAACTGAAGCTGAAAAGCTTGGCTACAGCAAGGGCTTGGCGTTTCTGAACGATAAGGGCAAGGTGCTGATGACTTTGGATGCGGAAGGCAACTTGAGTGTTACAGGTAAAATTAAACAACTTAAAGGAGATTGAAAAATATGGGATATTTGGACTATGCGAAGCAAGCATTGATTCTTCCGGTTAATGTGCCAGTTCATGATCCTTCCGGAGCCATTGTTCCCTATGAGGGCGGGATACTTCTATGGGCACTTCTGGAGTACGGCAGTACAACAGATGCGCTTGTTAAGGCGACTCTTGATGAAATGGTTATAATGCAGTTAGCGGATGGTGGTTGGTATCAGCAGTATTATCCGACAAGAGAAGCTGACGGTTCGTATGACCAAGCTGGATATCCATTCCGCGTCGATTCTGGCGCAGCTCTCATGGCAATAGTAATGTCCCGATATGATGCGAAGTACAGTAGTACCATATATGAGACAACGGTCCAGAAAGCTATGTCCTTTTTGAGAGCTTGCCAAGTTCGCCATAATTCAGTATATGGAAAGAATCTTCTTGCGAACCTCATTTACGGAGTTTATCCTGATGGAACGTGGTCGGATTTTGCTTTTGCTGCTGACTGCGCGGAATCTTTAATGTCGATGAAAATAGCTTTAGACACTTATGGCGATGAACTTCTTACTTCTGAGGGGTATTCAGTCAAAACGATGGCTAATGATCTCTATGAAGATTTTCTTGAATTCTGGAGCGGTGATGCTTCAGCTGCAGAAGATGACAGCCCTTTTCTGACAGCTTATCCACCACAATCAGAATTTCCTTCAGCGATTAGCTTCACTCAAGGTTTAGTTGCTCGTGCAATCTACGAGTGGGTTCACTCAGGATATAACACCGGTACAGACTATGAGCCGTACTGCAAGAGGGCTTTGAATTATGCTGTTGCACTTATGGCAGGAAAAAATGGTGGCTACTGGTATCACCCCTCTGATGGAGGGGGTACGCAATATTTTGGTGGAACAGAAGAGATTTTTGCTTATACAGCGTTGATGGCGCTTGGGATGCATATTGTAGATTCAACGACTTATGCTGATGTGATTGCTCGGAACAAATCTTGGATGGACTCGCTGACTGAAGATGATGGGCGAGTTTGGAATGAACAGCGTGCGAATGGGGCGTTGAAAAATGGTGCTTCCTTTGACATGAAATTCCTCGCAATAAGCACTGCATATATGTTGCTTGTAAAAGCTTCTGGAGTGTAAAACAAGTGATGAATAGAAAACAGCTAAAAAAAGTGTTGAGTGATTTGCGTTCAGGAGACCTTGTCTGCGTTGAGTGGTCTGATGCTAGTGTGGGCAAGAGTTCGGGGTCTGGGGTCAGTATTGATGTGCCGGTGAAGAGCTGGGGCGTGTATGTGGGCTTGTTTGGGGAGAGAGCTAAGCATATTGTTTTGGCTCAGAACAGTTTCAAGTATAGTGACGGGCTTTTCGATTTGGATTACACTGCTATTCCCGCAAGCTGGGCACTTGACCTAACAGTAATTGCGAAGAGTCACCTTCCCGCGAATGTTGCGAAGAATCTGGTTAACAGTTTTTTGCTTGGCGGTCGACGGGCATTCAATCATCAGCGGATGTTCCAGAGGAGGGCAAGCATTCATGAGAGATCCGATTAAGCGTGCTTTGGCTCGGAAGCGTGTCAGCCGTGGACGTGTGACAGTTGATGAGCCTAATGAGAAGCTTGTTTGGGGCGTAAAATTTGCTATTGGCATGACTGTTTGCTTGTCGGTTCTGGAGGTTGCACACATGGTGTTTATGGGGTCTTGGAATGGTGAAATATTCGCTACAATCAGCATGTTAAGTGGAACAATCACGGGGATTTTTGTGGGGCAGAAGGCATGAAGGGGAAGCCGTGGACTGTTGAGCTGGAGAAGCGGCTGAGGGAGCTTGTTGATTCAAGGGATAGTTTAGAAGTTATTGCCTCTAAGATAGGAAAAAGCAGGGCTGCAATAAAGATGAAGATGCGGAGGCTTGGGTTAGAAGTTGTTGTGCAGAAGCCTACAGATTCACGCACAACTACTTCTAATGTTGTTTTGCCTAAGGAATTGGTTAGCGCGGAGGATGCGTTGAAGATGCTTGTTGGTGCTCTAAAGATGGCTTGTACGCCTGGTTTGAGCAAGGTTGAGGTGCAGCGGCTTCAGGTTGTGGCGAATTTGGCGAGGATTTACAGCGAAAAGTTGCAGGAGTATTTGGATCTGCGTGGTTTGGAGCAGCGGTTGTTTGAGTTGGAGGGGAAATATGCTGAGCTCGCGAAAAAAGCCAAGGGCAACCGTTCTTCCAACTAAATTCGTGCAGGCGCGGGGTTCGTTGGATCAGCATGTTGCTGTTGTTGATGCTGAGCAGCAGCGTAAAGTTGAAGATTTGAAGAAAGAACCTGCAGAGTTTTTCAGGCAGATTTTGGGTTTTGAGCCTTTCAAGTACCAGCAAGAACTAATAGAATTGTTTGAACACAACCAGTTTTTGGCTGCTCGTTGGTGTCGGCAATCTGGAAAAAGTTGGACCATAAGCGCCCTGCTGCTGAATTATGCCCTGAATCATAATGACAGCTACATTGCTGTTGTTGGTCCTTCCTGGCGTCAAACAAAATTGAACATTAGACGGATATCCTACTTTTTGCGGAAGCTACCTGTTCAGGAAGGAATCCAAGCGCAGAGAACTAAAATTAGCTTCCGGAACGGCTCAGTGATTGAGGCTTTTCCGAATAATCCGGACACAATCCGGGGACCTACATTGAATGTTGTTTGGTGGGATGAAACAAACTTCACGGCGAACGATGGCGACCTTTACGATGCTATATTATTCACTTTAGGCACAACTGATGGGAAGCTAGTCTGCACGAGTACGCCATGGAATACTGACAGCCTGTTCTGGAGGATGTGCAATCACAAGGACTTCAGCGACTTTGCTCGGCATCATGTAACGTGGGAGCAGGCGCAGGAGCCCAATGGACCCTTACGCAAAAATATTCTCGAGAAAATCAGGCGGCAGTTTGGGGAGGATCCTATGCGTTGGCGCCGTGAGATGGAGGCAGAGTGGGCTGAGGATGAGGACACTTGGTTGCCTCAGAGTTTGATTGCTCAATGTATTGGTACTGACAAGAATTGTGGGGAGGATCTGCAGCCGTGGAATCCGGACAAGGGGTACCGTGGTGACCTGTTTGCGGGCTTGGATCTTGCTCAGACCCGTGACTATTGTGTTTTGGCTATTAATGAGCGGGTGAATGACCGTTTGCTGCTTCGGCATTTGAAGATTTTTCAGCAGCCAACCAAGTACGCAACTGTGATCGGGTATCTGAAGGTGCTGCAGGACAGGTGGGAGGGCTTCCAGAGAATAAGAGTTGACAATACCCGGGAGGGGCCAAGCATTATCAGCGATATGGAGGAAGCTGGGATCAGCAATGTTGAGGGCGTTACCTTCACAACTTCACGTAAGAGTGAAATGGCTAGTTTGCTGAAGCAGCGGATGATGAGCAAGCGGCTGTTTTATCCGTTTTTGACGTGGGAGAAGCCGTATCGTGGAGATATCTGCAGCGAATTGAATGTGGAACGGTTTGAGTTGCGCAGGGATGGCGCCCTGAGTTTTAGTCATCCACGTGGCACGCATGATGACGTCTTTTGGGCTGTTGCCTTGGCTGTTTATGCTACTGTGGAAATGAAGAAATTTGATTTGGAGGGGTTCGTGTTTGGTTAGGCGCAGAGAATATTTTAGGATCCGCAAGTTTGCTCGAAGATATAACCATGAGTCGGGCAAGTTTACCTTCAATATTAGCTACGAAACTAGGACAGATTTGACTCCGAGAACTATTCAAGTTGCTGAGGCTTTTGGGATGGGGATCAGCGACTTTCAGAAGCATGTTCTCTACGATAATGTTGAGTTGCAGATTGGACCTCACGACGTCGTGTATCTTACGGGCGACAGCGGTAGCGGGAAGAGTGTGCTGCTGAAGGCTGTTGTGCGGGATTTGAACCCGCAAGAAGCTGCTAAGATGTCTGATGTTGAGGTGGATCCTGACTTGCCGCTGATCGACACTGTCGGCAAAACAACCGAAGAGGGCTTGAAGCTGCTGAGCAAAGTTGGATTAAATGATGCCTTCCTGTTTGTGCGCCGCTATAGTCAGCTCAGTGATGGGCAGAGATACCGGTATCGTCTCGCCAAGCTGATTGAGTCCGGGGCTCAGTGGTGGATCATGGACGAGTTCTGTGCAACTCTAGATCGGGAGACTGCTAAGATCGTTGCCTACAATGTGCAGAAACTCGCCAGGAAGCTCGGCAAAGCAGTTGTTGCAGCGACTACGCATACGGATCTCTTTGAGGATCTGGCTCCCAGCGTTCACATTCACAAGCGATTCGGCAGAGAGATAGATGTCAAATATTATCCAAATCTGGTGCGCGCGCAATGCAGTTTGCTTGATGAGATGAAGGTTGAAGAGGGCACATACGAGGATTGGAAGGAAGTTGCGCCCTTTCATTATCGTAGCCACCGGATCGCGTTTTTGCAGAAGGTTTTTGTTTTGAAGCGTGGGGATCGGGTTTGTGGGGCAGTCGTTTATGTTTGTCCTATGAGTGCGGCTCCTGGCCGTAGCAGAGTCTTGAAGCTTGAGAATATGAAGGAGTTGAATGAGAAGCTGACAAGAATAGCTCGGGTTGTTGTGCATCCGAAATACAGGACTATTGGCGCATCCGTGAAGTTGCTGAGGGAGAGTTTGCCTCTTTGTGGGAAGCCCTATGCTGAGATGATTGCTGTTATGGCTCGGTATAATCCGTTTGCTGAGCATGCTGGGATGCGGAGGGTACTCGAGTCTGAGGTTGCTCCGGAGATTTTGGTTGCTGTTGAAAAACTTGGGGAGCTGGGGTTCACTAACTATTTGCTCGCTGTTCCGGACTATAACTTTGAAAAACTCGAGGGGAAGGTTCAGCAGGTGAAGGAGGTTCTGGGCTGTTTTGGATATCCGTATAATAGGCGGATTGCTGGGGCGCATGGAAACTTCAAGAAAAAAGATTATGTCGCCTGGCTTGCGGGTGCTGAAAGGGAGGAGTTGGCTAGGGCGCTTACGCGGTTGGCTCAGTTGAATCAATCGAAGGTGTATCTGTTTTGGAGCCACGAAGAGTCTACTTAGTTCATCAGCTGAAATGTAAAAAGAATGTGAAAAGTTCAGTAGCTGAAATGTTCTGCGAAGAGTCTTTATAACCACTACCTGAAAGCAAAGGAGGAAAAGGGGGTCAGTAGGTGACATTTTTGGGCGAAAAAGAGGTGACATTTTTGGGCGAAAAAGAGGTGACATTTTTGGGCGAAAAAGTTCAGTAGCTGAAATGTTCTGCGAAGAGTCTAGGGGGGCTGGTAGCCTCTTCGTGGGTTGGAGGGGCAAAAAAAATTATTTTTCGTTGATTACCGCGAAGGTGTTATCAACGATTTTTCCGTCATTTTTGGAGACGCCAATATCGACGAAGATTATGCGGTCCTCTTTTTCTTCGATATGGTCAAGTCCGCCTGCGAGGGTTGGTATCCGTTCGTCCTCTAATGTGCCTTCGTCGTCTGCGAAGAGTGCTTTCCATTTATCATCTGCTTTTTCGATTTTTTGGTACAATTCTGGGTTTTTTATGTCGATTATTTTTTGGTTTTTCATGCTTGATCCCTATTTCATAGTGTAGGTTTTTGGCTATTTGTAGCTTTGCCTAGCCTATTTTTGGGAGTTTTTGAGCTTAAATTCGTAGGCTGTGACGATTTGGTCGGGGTTCCAGCTTTCTGGGCCGTAGATTTCTTCCCATGCTTGCTTGAATTCTTCGAGGCTGCTGAAGCCTTCCTTCCTGACGTCTTCGCTGCTGATGTCACCTAGGCGCTGCCTGAATTTGCGTGTGACTATGATGTGTCCTTGGGGTTTGCTGAACCAGCGGTCTCTGATACAGTAGGTTTTGCCTATGGTCCAGGTGTACTTGTGGGTTCTTCGAGTCTGGGTTTTGTTGCCTGCTAGAACCTCTCGGAGGTGGCGTCGCTTAAAGATGGCCATGCTGTGCCGCTTCCTCTTCGATTGTGGGGAGCCCCTTTTTCATGCTGTAT
>Ga0307432_1002171_pt1 | contig 10927 bp, 13 predicted proteins | sample SalMarWE160150MG_FD_202158 | JGI IMG/M metagenome (GOLD analysis project Ga0307432, IMG submission 202158) | Salt marsh sediment microbial communities from the Plum Island Ecosystem LTER, Massachusetts, United States - WE1603-150 | ecosystem: Environmental > Aquatic > Marine > Intertidal zone >...
ACTTCAACCCATCCTGCTCTTGGCGTTCGTTTTAAAATGCCTGTTATCTCCAAGAATTTGATAATGTTCTGGAGGCTTGAGTCGGTCATCTTCTCCAACACAGAATCACCTTCTTTGCTCAACTAGGACAGCGACGAAGATATTTCTTCTGAAGCCAAAGTATGTAGTAGCGTAAAGCTTTTTGTTGCAAACCGAAGAAGATTGCTGCTTCAGCCTGTCTTGTAGACGATGTCGTTCTCTCTTACGCGGGCATTTACTTTCATTCCAATGCTTTGACCCGCTTCTGCCTGCTTAACCTTCGTGTGTTCTATCTCCATGGAATCTATAGTCTGTTCAATGTCTGTGGTAGGTCCCTTGATGAGAATTTGATCCCCAACCGAAATAATGTCCTTCACCTCTATAATCGCCACATTTATCCTCCCGAAGAAATGTGACACCCTTCCAACTTCCCGAAGTTCCTCCATCAAAATCTACCCCCAACAACAACTGTTTAATACTAAAGCGGTTTGCCTAGATATAATTTGTCACACCCCCACACGTTTACAGTGTATATGCCCTAGCAAGTTTTTTATTTGAGACGCCGCCCAGTTAGATTTGGGGATTTTCAATGAAATTGAAGAGTGAAGATTTTGTAGCTAACAGTAGCATCCCCTCCGAATTCACCCGTGACGGAAGAAATGTCTCTCCACAGCTTTCATGGGAAGACGTTCCTGAGGAGACGAAGAGTTTTGCGTTAAGCGTCACGGACCCGGATGCGCCAGGAGGAACGTGGATTCACTGGCTTGTCTACGACATCTCTAACGAGTTGAGAAAAATTGAACGGGCAAGTTTACCTGAGGGAGCTAAAGAGGTTGTGAATGACTTCGGCAAAAGACCCTATGGAGGACCTTGTCCGCCTTCAGGAACTCATAGGTACTTCTTCACGCTCTATGCCCTCGACACCGAGCACCTAGAAGGTCTCAACAAACGCAATTTCTTAGACATAGTTGAGAAGCACACTATCGAAAAAGCTGTAATCAAAGGGTTATACAAAAGACGATAATGTGCACATTCTCTCTTTTTCTTTTCTCATGTCATCTATTTTGAAGGTGTCATCTGATATAAAAAATAATGAGTAAAAAAATCAGTTTAGGTTACTTTACGCCAGCTCTATGATTCTTTGTTCTTTTTCTTTCCTTTTTTCCCCTTCTTGGGTATCCAGCGCACATCCCTTTAAGGGGTTAGTGGCTAGCTGTGGAGTACTTACCAATCTTCCTCCTCTTCAGTCTCGTCTTCGTCTTCCCACTCCCATTCTTCTGATACAACCATGATTTTCCACCTCCTGTTGACGTCTCCTTGATAGAGCGACCAAACAAAAATCAAATAAGATTTACGCGCCCGAAAAATGGAGCTAAAATCGGTTTTTTCAGGCTATAGGACGGAATATTGGGGTATTATGCTAAAAAAACGGATATTCAACGTCTTAAATTTAAATAAACCGTTTTTATTCATTTATTTCTCTATATAGAACCAATTTCGGATTATTAACCGAATTACTTGTGAATTTAGGAGGGAATCGCATGATTGAACATATTTAATCGCTTAAAAATAAGCGATAAGAGATAATGGACTTGAATAAGACCTAAACTGTGAATAAAATCTTTTGGATGCTATACATGTTCTGAGTGTTCGTGTTTTGGTGGCGGATAAATATGCTGAAATATTTCTTTGTAAGTTGCCTCACTTTGCTTTCATTATCCTCATATTTCACGTGGAGCAGCTCATGTATCAATGTGGCCATGGCTCTGCTTTTGAGATAAAAACGAACTTTCTCTTTTTTGTGATCCTGCATCTTTTTCTGAAGAAAGCTCCGTCTTTTGGGAAAAATGAGGATTACACCCTTATTATTGCATCTTCCAGCGAGGGACTTCCCATTTTCTTTTTGAAACGGGAAAACCCTAACCTGAATGTCCTTGACAGCCCTTTTTTCAATTTTTTCCCTCTTGATTATCCAGTCAAGGAACTTCTGGAATATAGGTTTTCTTAAAGTCTCAGAAACCGCCGAAGCGTAATTTGTGTAAAAAACTAGGCGTTTTTCTGGGCAACCTTCAACTTTTTTAGGATTTGAAACCACTCTAATTTTGTTTGACAGTTTTGGCTTATTCATTTTCATCCTGCACAGGCAGTTGATTCCGCGGGAAGCTAGAAGATGTAGAATTCCCGATGTCTTTGACGATTCTATATGTAATATACTCATCAGTGCATTTAACTATTACCAAAATGATTTGAGGCGTCAATGATTATGCTTCATCTTTGTTTCCGTTGGATAACAGAGTTAAGCTTTCTTAGAGCGTGATATGCTCTCATTAGGATCTTTGAAAAGTCTATTTTCAGCCACCCTTCATAAAAGGCAGCGACCTTCTTTAGAGTTGAGAATCTCTTTTTGATTCTCGAAAAACGGTCACGTAATATTCCTAAATCGTTTCCATTGAGGGCTTTTACGTAGAGTTCTTTGCAGGACCCAGCAATCTTAACGGCTTCTTTTTCAATGTGTTCTCTAGTTTCTTGCAGAAGTCTTTCAACAGATTCCCTGTTTATGATTACTGCTCGTGAAATAATTTTGACGTCTCCTCGCATCTCTCTGATGAAATTAACAAATTTCAAAGCATCAACAAGTTTCTGTTCTTTGTCATAAAAGGAATGTTTCTGGGAAAAAGCGTAAACAGAACGGCGTAAACGTATACAGGGTGCCCTTCTAAGAAAATTTTTTGCTTTCTCCCTATTAGCTCCTTTTGGAAGCGTAAACATCACTACTATCAAGCTTCCGAGCCCAGCGAATTCCTTCTTTTTAGCCAACTGTGGATTCTTAATCTCCCTTAACCGCTTCAGAAGTATCGGCTGATTATTCTCAAGCACTTTTAGGACTCTATTGGCTTTCTTTTCATCGATTTTCCAGAATGCTCTATGCAACTGCTGACAGCCAAGTGCCTTTAAACGATTGGGAAGAGTACTTCTACCCTTAGATTCTATGGGAGCTCTATATACCACATATAGGACCATGGTTCTCTTAGCCCTCACAGCATCTCAAGCTTTTATGTTTTCCCACACATCACTTTCATGCCATAGTTTCTTTCACGGTGCAGCTTTTGTTAACATGCACCTGATTTCTTATTTTCAGTTATTAATTGCTGCTTTTTGTTGTGACTTAACATTTTGATTTTCCGTTCTCTTCTCATAGCCTCGCCACGGCTCTCAAACTGTTCGAGGTAAACCAGTTTTTCAGGTTCATGCATTCGGGTGTATCTTGCTCCTCGTCCCTTCTTGTGCATTTCAAATCGCTTTTCCGCGTCTTTTGCGTGTCCAGTGTAGTAGCTGCCATCCTTACAGCGAAGAATGTAAACATAGTAGGACAATCGTATCCCTCAAGAGCTAACAAACAACTCTCTGTTCTCTCTTAAAAAAATTGCACCTAACAAAAAGCTAAGTCACACTTATTATTGGGTAATGTTGTCCTTTCCCAATCGCGTTCCTAGAGTAGGCAACGAAATGAGTTATTTACCGTCAATGTACCGTATATAGGAAATCTTTTAATTTCCCGTCACAATACTATCCAAAGACGAACTAAATAGGAAGAGGAAAATGAACAACAAAAAAACTAACAACAACGTTGACGACGATAACAATTTTAGCAACCCAAAATGACGCTTAAGATAGATGTTGAGAAACTGCCTAGAAAGGTTTTGGAGAACGCAGTTAAACTAAATGATCCGCTAAAAAAAGTTTACATAACCCTGTACTCTTGTGGAGAACCCGCAACACCAAAAGAAATAGCCAAAAAGTTGGGATATTCAAGAGCATATGTTCATATGCGGTTGTGCCAACTTGAATCCATGGATTTAACTAAACGAATTGATGAAAGAAGAAGAGTTAAATTTGAGGCGATTTAACAGCGCTTAGATTTATGTTTCTGGATTACTTTTTTCATGTAAAAAATTGTGGAAAAACTGGAAAACTTGAAATATCTGGAAAAGTTTTGGGGATTACAGGGGAACCTTGATGAAGGGCATAGCTGGTGCTCATTTGAATGATCTGGTTTTAAGAGCCATAGAAGTTTACAACAGGTATCGAAGTCCTGAAGCGACAGCGAAGCTTGTTGGAATGGAGAAAGACGGATTCATCATCGAGTTTGAGGGACCTTTCTGCCAGAGTTGCGGTGTAAGAGACTACTTTGAAGACTTCATCCACGAGCTAGAAACCGTGAGCAGAGCCTTTAGAGTGGAAGTGAAGGAGACTGAACCTACTGGTCCACAGAGTTTCAGGGTGCGATATGGTGTTAAAGGCGATTTTTCCGTCGCTGAACTTGACGAAGAGGTTCTTTTCCGAGAGTTTCTTCGAGACAAAGGCTTATCCTTCAGAGAGTACCTTGCATTTAACCCCTGCACGAAAGACGTGATTATGTTCCACTTTCGAACATGGCTGTTTGAAAGAAAACCAGAACCCAAAAAATAGGCTGCAACAAAATTTTCCATCTTCCGAAGCTTAACGCTGGGTCAATATTTTTGAATCGTATTTGTAATTCTTAAGTCTTTTACGGAGACAAAGCTTTGTATGGGTCATGAAGCATGTGAAGCTGTTTTGGACTGTAGGTTGCTGGATATCGCTATTTCTTGTTTCCGTGTACCATAATCTTATCTGCAATTATGAGACGGCTTTTCCAGTGTGGTATGCCACGTTTATAGTTTGGTTTGCCGGAGTTGTAGCGCTTTCGTCTCTAGCGAAAAACAATAACTTTTAGGCTGTTTCTCGGTCTAAACGATCACTAGCGTTTAGCTTCAACCAGAACTATTCTCTCGAAGGCAACCTTAACTTGAGCAACAACCATTGCCTGTAAGCTCCTTTCACTGAACATCTTGAGGGTTCTGTCTACGTCAGAGAGCGAAGATTGAACAAGCTGGACCCTGCCTCCAGCAGCCAAGAAGTTGGGAGCATTCATTACGAATCGGTCAATAACTTTTCTTCCATTTGATCCTCCCGCCCATGCCTTCCCTATCCAGCTTCTCTCTTCATCTGGCTCAGAAGGCAGGTACGGCGAGTTGAAAAGTATCAGGCTGAAATGTTCATTCTGTTTGATGGGTTGAAACAGGTTTCCATTCCGAAACGTTATCTTCGTACCGTTCATTTCCGCGTTCTTGATGGCGCATTCGATAGCATGCGGATTTATGTCAACAGCCAAGACCCTTTTTGCTTTTTCCGCTGCCAACACAGCTAGAATCCCGCAGCCAGTTCCCATATCCAAAACAGTATCGTCTTCTGTAACTGTCATTTTTTCGGCTAATAGGAAGGTGTCTTCAGCTGGCTCGTAAACGTGCTCATCAACCATGAAAACGTGGTCTTTGAAATAGACTTTTTTTGGGTAAACCATCTGCAAGTTTCCTGCATGTATGATTGCTTACAGTTTGATCCTTTTTCCTGTGAAGTCTAGCTGAAATTTTCCGAACTCTTCTTTGACGCTTCTCAGCTGTTCAGAGTTTAGAACTGGGCCGTCTTTGCAGACTCTCAGTTTGCCTATTTGGCAGCTGCCGCACAAGCCGATGGCGCAACGCATTATCCGCTCCAGACTAGCCTGAAGAGGAATGGTGTATTGTTCTGCTAGAAGGAACATGTTGTACATCATCTGTTCTGGACCACAGGTGTAAATCATGTCGAATTTTTCTTTCTTCATTTTCTGTTCTGCCTGATCAGTGACTAAGCATTCAATTCCGTAGCTTCCATCCTCTGTTGTGAACACTGTTTCTGAATTCACTTCTGAAAGAATTTTGTTTATGCGATCCAGAAACAAGAGGTTATCTTGGCATTTAACGCCACTCATTAAGGTTATTTTATCGGCGGTTTTCGCAAGCTTTTCAGTTAATGGCATCAGTGGCGCCAATCCGGTTCCGCCTCCAACTATCATCACGTTTCCTCCTGCTGGAACAAAGCCGTTACCGAATGGCCCCCGTATTCCAATAGTGTCTCCCTTTTCTTTTTGATTAAGAGCCCTGCTGGCTTCTCCAACCTCATTGACGGTTATCGATGAGAGCCCCTCCGAGGTTATGGCTGAAAGGCTCATGGGAATCTCATCAACTCCAGGTATCCAAACCATAACAAACTGGCCTGCCTCAGCCTTTCCACACAGTTTATCAATAAAAGTGAATGTTTTAACAGTGAAGTTTTCTTTTTTCGCCTCCACAATTTCTACGATTCTCATGCGATTAACAGAGTCAAAGGATAGAGGCACTGAGGAGCGATTTCTCAAATTGACAGGCAATTCTTTCTGAGACCTTCCTTTTCTGGGATGTATTCTATTTGTTAAGAGATTGATTCCCATCAAATATATAGCGTGCGCAAACAGGCTTCCTTTTTTCTAGCAATCTTGTTATGCAAGTGCATGAATGTTCAATTCACAAAAAGTTTTCCCTCTAAAATGACGACTCTATTGTCATGGCAAACCAACGAGTCCCATCCAAGCATGTTTCTGTGCGGGGTAGAATTCCTTTAATCGTAATGACCTTATTTGTTTTTATGGGATTCCTAGGATTATTCTTTTTAACTCACACAGAACGACCCATAATCTTCTACTTCGCCAATGGCCTAATGCACATCCCCCTAGTGTTCGGGTGGATAATCATAACCTTCAAAAACAAACTTGAACGTAGACTCCATCCTTTCTGGACACCCTACTCTCTATTCATAATCTTTTTTGTGGCAACCACTGTCTTATTCACTTCTCTACAGCATCAGGGTGTTTTGGGTTTCCTAATGCTTTCAGAAACATTCTGGTATGCCCTCGCCTACGGAATCCTCTTTGCTTTCTATAAACTAGAATCTGCGAATCCCCTATGGTATTTCATGTTCTTCCTTGCTGTTTTCTGGAATCTGCAAACCATCATGCTTACCGCTCAGGCCTTTGGACTGCAGTGGACAATGGCGGGACCTCCTACTTTACAAAGCTATTTCATTCATTCCAACAAATTCTGGGATACATGGGGCTGGTTCATCTCAGACATGCTTCTAGATGTGCCCATGGCAATAATCTCCATCTACTACATCATAAAAGGCATCAAAATCAAATTGAAACAACTGAAGCTTCACTTGTGAATACGCGCGTGCGTGGAGCCTAGGGTGGGAATTAAATCTGCACGTTCTGGAGACATCCACAAATGCGAGTTTCTAATAGTTGTGTGCTAGTCCCACGAGTTCTTTCGCATTCTTGAAGCCCTTCCTGTTAAGATAAGTGTCGATTCCTTTAGCGACAGAACTGAAGACGCTTACTCCTTTGAAGGCGATGGCTGTTCCTATCTGAACCGCGGATGCCCCAGCCAGCATGAATTCCACGGCGTCCTGCCAGCTTGTTATTCCGCCGCAGCCGATGACTGAAACATCGACTGACCGGTAGACATCATATACGCATCTGACGGCGATGGGTTTTATGGCTGGTCCGGACAATCCGCCGAACTTGTTGGCTAATAGAGGTCTACCTGTTTCGATCTCGATGTTCATAGCCTTAACCGTGTTTATGGCCGTTATGGCGTCTGCTCCAGCTTTTTCAGCGGCTTTAGCAATCTCGCCTATGTTTGCGACGTTGGGGGTCAACTTTACAATCACTGGCTTGTCAACCTTTTTCTTAACTTCTTTCACAATTTCCGTCAGCAACAGGGGGTCGCATCCAATCTCTGCCCCAGCTTTTTTGACGTGGGGACATGACACGTTCAATTCTAGAGCATCTGCCCCCATTTTAACTGCGGTTTCAGCGACCTTGGCGAACTCCTCTGACGAGTAACCGTAAATGCTCAAAATGGTGGGAACTCCGGTGCTCTTTATTTCCTTCATTTCCTCTTTGAAGTGGCTGATTCCCGGGTTTGGTAGACCCATGGCGTTGAGTAAGCCGCAGTCAGTCTGGACAACAGTTGGGTTGGGGTAGCCAGTTCTTGGTTCTAATCCCATCGATTTCGTTACAACGGCTCCGGCTCCCGCTTCTATTATGCTCTTTAAAGATAATCCTGTGTACCCTAGGATTCCCGAGGCGAGCATGGTGGGGTTAGCAAGTTTCAATCCAGCTATCTCAGTGGCAAGGCGATCATCCATTTTGCATTCCCTCTTTGCAGTAAAAGTTATCCACTGCCAAGATAAAGGTTAGGAAACGTACTCTAATATGATTATATGATGGATGGGAAACTTGTGAAAGCAACAATAGTAGAATCTGTAATTGGAGTTTTTGGTTTCGGCGAAGACAACGAACTCGTTGAAAAAGTCTTCTTCCCCAAAGACCCGCAGGAAACGGCGGAAAGGCTCCGAAAGATAGAGGAGGGAACGGTAATCGAGGAAATTGCAGTTTTGGTTGATAAACTGCGGGCTAAAGGTTACACACATTTTGTTTTTGAGAATCAAGAAATGGCTAGAAGTGCCCGGGAAAAGCTGAACATCGAAGTGACTGCGGAGAGGTCCTCAGAGGCTGGTAAACGGCTTCGAGAAAACTTGGAAAAGTTTGCCCTGTACCTAGAGTTTGTGGAAAAGCCGGAGCAGCTTCGTGTGCAGGTTCACAATGTTTCAATCGAACTTGCTAAGATGAAAGTGAAGAAAACCGTTGAAAGGCGAGACCTGCTGGTTGCTCAGGCAGTCCAAGCTGTCGACGATCTGGATAAATCGTTGAATATTTTCATGAGCCGGTTACGGGAGTGGTTTGGGCTCCACTATCCAGAGTTGGATAGGCTGCTTGACAAGCATGAAACTTATGCTCGTCTCGTAGTTAACCTAGGAACAAGAGAAAACTTCACTGCTGAGAACCTGGAGAAAGAAGGACTGCCGAAAGCTAAGTCGCAGGCAATAGCTAAGGTCGCTGTGGCATCTATGGGTGCCGATCTAGGCGAGGAAGACCTAAATCAGATTCAGGGCATGTGCAGAAACGTCCTTGAGCTGTATGGTGTGCGCCAATCGTTAGAGAAGTACGTAGACTCGGTTATGGAGGAAGTTGCACCAAACACTCGGACAATAGGTGGTTCACTCTTGGGGGCTCGCTTGTTAGCCCGTGCCGGAGGACTGTTAAACTTGGCTAAGTTGCCGGCAAGCACGATTCAAGTTTTGGGTGCTGAGAAAGCCCTGTTTAGATCATTGAAGACAAAGGCGCGTCCTCCTAAGCATGGGATAATCTTTCAGCATCCTCTTATTCACGATGCGAAGCGTTGGCAACGTGGAAAGATTGCGCGGGCGTTGGCTGGAAAATTGGCTATAGCCGCCCGGGTTGATGCCTTCAAAGGCGAGTATGTGGGAGACAAGCTGAAGGCTGACCTTGAGAAGAGAATCGATGAGATTCGGGAGAGGTACGAGAAGCCTCCGCCACCTTCTGCACCACCAAAGAGAACCCCAAGCAGAAAGCCTACAGACAAGAAGTATCCGCGGAGAAAGAACCGTGGTCGTAAACGTTAAGCCTCACCCCAGTTTTCCAGAGATTTACTGGGTTACTCTGGAGAATGGAACCCGAAAGTTAGCTACTAAGAACTTGGCTGCCGGAACCTCGGTTTATGGAGAGCGCCTCGTCAAGTTTAAGCGAGATGAATATAGACTCTGGGATCCTTACAGAAGCAAGTTCGCGGCTGCCATACTCAAGGGTTTAGACACTGTTCCCATCCATCCGGACCACAGGGTATTGTATCTGGGGGCGGCTTCAGGAACAACTGCAAGCCACGTCTCTGACATTGTTGGCGAAGGCGGTCATGTATACTGTGTCGAGTTTGCTTCGCGTTCCCTGAGAGAGCTGGTTAACAACGTTTGCGTTTTACGTTATAACATGTCGCCTATATTGGCGGATGCACGGTTGCCGGAAACCTATTCGCGGATGGTGGAGCGGGTGGATGCTATTTACTGTGATGTGGCTCAGCCTGAGCAGGCTCGGGTTTTGGCGGATAATGCTGACATGTTTCTGGCTGATGGGGGCTGGGTTATGTTGGCGATTAAGGCTCAGAGTATAGATGTGACGAAGGAGCCGTCTGTGGTTTACCAGAATGAGATTGCTGTCTTGGAGGCTAGAGGATTCCGAATCAATGAGGTTGTTGGTCTTGAACCCTTTGACAAGGCACACGCTATGGTTGTCGCCCAGAAGAAGTAACTTGATTTTGTTTTTTCCACGTTTTTCTGAAAAAGTACTGTTTTCAACAATACGCTGTTATTAGGCTACTAATATGATTGTGCTCTTTGCTCAGGGAAATGGTATGGGAGATTGTTGCTGAAGTTGGCTGTAACAAGTGCTTAGGGCTAGTCAATCCGTTTTCTGTGTCTCAGCTGATGTGTGGTGGGGTACTTCGTTTTTTGTTTTATGAGATTTGCGTATTAGATTGTATGAAATGAGGGCTATGTATCCTGTTGAGATGGCGAGATCAGTGATTCCGTAATAGAAGTATGGTTTAGTTACACGTTGCCATTCTACGTCAGGGGTTAGAACTCCTTTCCATTCATGCGCGTCATTGTTTTTGATTTCGAACCTGTATGTGCCGAGTTGCGTTACTTTAACATCGGGTAAACGAATGTGATTGATAGCCCAGACAAGAGATATCCAATCGAATCCACTGGTTTCCGTGGTTCCGTCAGGTTTGTGGACTGTGACGGAGAGGTTTGAGTGTGGAGGCATGCTCAGTACAAGTGTGGGGGGTGATTTTACTGGCACGCTGGACATTTCCAGTTTCAAGTCAAGCCATATTGAGCATCTGTCCCAAGCGGTGATGTTTCTTGTCATCCATGGTATGCCAAAGGTGTAAGCGTAGGTGCCATTAACCTCAAAAAGATCTATTATGCCTGTTGTTATTAGTGGCGGTGTTCCAAGAAGCCACAGTTCCCTTTCAGTTAGTGTTATATTAAATTCAATGGTCTCACCTGCGCCAATGAGAAGCGGGGTGGGATGTATGTGGTCTTGGGATAG
>Ga0307432_1002173_pt1 | contig 10925 bp, 10 predicted proteins | sample SalMarWE160150MG_FD_202158 | JGI IMG/M metagenome (GOLD analysis project Ga0307432, IMG submission 202158) | Salt marsh sediment microbial communities from the Plum Island Ecosystem LTER, Massachusetts, United States - WE1603-150 | ecosystem: Environmental > Aquatic > Marine > Intertidal zone >...
GGGATCCACTCATCTACGCATTTACTCATATACGCTTCACTAAATACGAGTCCCGAGCCACAAGCGACGAATTTGCCTGTCCTGCCTGCCGCGGCGACCTGTCCGGCGTAGCGCACTTGTCCGCCGTAGCCTTGGCGAAGGAGGAAGCGAAGGCGGAAGCCTCGGCGAAGACGGAAGTGAAGAATCTATTTTTTAACCACGAAAAAGCACGAAGAATTTTTAGCCACAGATTAACACGGATTGACACGGATTCTGTCAGCTTGGTGTTCTCGGCAAATTCTACTCCCAAAGCAAGCTTTGTCATAGAATATTGCCTTCGTCCACAAAGTCAGACAAGCTGACTTACTTTTAAGCTGACCGGATTTAAACCACGAACCTGTCCAGCCTGCCCTGCGTAGTTGAACAACGAAGTTGGGAGCTTGCCTGCACTGAGCATAGTCGAAGTGTCGAAGGGAGCTTGCCTGCAATGAGCATAGTTGAAGTGTCGAACGGCACAAAAGCCAAGATGGCATTTTTGCACCTATGCTTGCATCCCACTTTTTGGTTTGTGCCACGCCGGTGGCGAGGTCTCCTTATCGTAAGAAAACAGTTGCACATTCCCACAGTTGGAACAAGTAAATATCTTCATCGTGCGGTTTCCAACAAGATTGAAGCCGAAGCTACGGATTTTTAATAGATCCTCATCAGCAACCAGATTGTACTCTCCTATTCCACACACCTTACATCTTCTCTTCACCGTAAGGTCAATGTGGTCCACGTCGCATTCAATCAGACCTACGGTTCTGTCAATCTCCTGAAGCAATGCCCCTGCGTCCGGTAGACAATTTTTTTCTCTTTCAACTATACATTTATCAAACAGTTGGTTTGCGAAATTCATTCCTGGAGAATCTTGGAACATCTTCTCAACGTTAAATTCATCGTCCTTGAAATACCACAACCGTAACACGCGTCGCCCACTCGTCATTGACCATATCACCTTCCCCAAAGAGAACACATCGAACGTTGGTCTTACTTCATCGATTCGCATACCTATTGCCTATCCTGGCATCCAGTCGCGGCTACCGACATTTTGATATGTTTCGGAAATTCTCATATGCTGTGTATCTTCAAAAAAAATAAGTCCGAAGTCTCCAAGTATTAGTTTTTCTTCCGCGCCAATAAATATGTTTTCAGGTTTTATGTCCCTGTGAACATAGCTTGGTTCATGTGCGTGCAATTTTGCCACTCCCTCCACGATAGGCCTGATCGCTCTCAAAACAGACAAAAAATCACCTTTGTATTTATCCAGTTCCTGTGCTAACGTGCCTCCGGGGTAAAACTTTGAAACAAACCATTTACCGTCAGGGTCGGAATCCTCTAGTTTAATCAGGTTCGGATGCAGGTTTTTCGCCATTGCACCAATCTCACGCTGTATCCGCTCCTTAGCTAATTTTGGATCTTTTGCATCTCTGAGCTCATGCAAGACTTTCAATGCAAATTGATTCATAGGATCTGCCAGATGTAACATCTTCGGCAGCCATTTCCACAACTCATCATAATTTTTCTGTGGCAATTTAAGAACCGCCGACACGATACGTCTTAATGCTTCCCGAACAGCCAACTGAATTTCAGAGCATTCTTGCTCCCGACCCACACGATAAACCTTTCCCTGCCCGCCTTCACCAACGTCTCCGAAAACTTTCCATTTTTGCGAATAATCCATAAATCTCCATCCTTAATTTTTGACTTTTGCTAATACTCCATCTTCTCCATTACCAACTACCTTCGCCGTATGCGACTCATTCTCTTTGTGCCTTTTCGAGGCGAACCATGCTTTGAATTTTCCCTTCTTTCTTGCCTTCCAATTTTACCCCTTTTTTCTCACCAAATGCAAGCCAATTTTCGCCGCGCATTTTAGCGTTTTTTTTCAACATCACCGCTTGTCGTGAGCGAAGTCGAACGGCTGGCGTCTCTCTGTGCCCTCTGAGTGCTCTGTGGCTTTGAAAATAGGTATTCGTGAAAATTCGTGTTTAACCCGTGAGATGGTGGCTTTGCCTATCTCATGGGTTGAATTCGTGGTCAATTCTTCGTGTATTCGTGGCTTTGTGGCTGAACAATACACGTAAGTCTTTAATCTACAAGGGATTGTAAAAAAATCTGCTATAAGTATCTGCCATACATAGACTTACAAAATATTTTCAATCAAATACGCAGGTAGTTGCGCGTTAAAATCCGAATTTTTTAAAAAATTTTTACTGCCTATCGTACAAGCACTTACGTGATTTCATTCCTTAAAAAATTGCTCAAATTTCAATCAAATACGCAGGTTCGTCCAATATTGGAGGGCCACGTTTGGCCAGAAGACAGAACTCAGAACTCAAAAATATGCAGCGTATTGAAATTCACCTGCCAATATTGATACCCAATTTATTCTATCGGCTCAGCGTTTTTATACTGTTGAAGTACCGCCTGCTGCGCTATGGTTACAGCTTTCGTCTAATACGGCTGGGGCCGGGGCAATATAGCAAAGTTGACCCCGAAGATTACGAATGGCTGAGTATTTATAACTGGCATCTCTTGACAGGCCCAACTAATCGATACGCCGTTCGTGTGGACAGAAAAAGACTCTTCGTTCATATGCATCGAGAGATAATGAAACCACCTAAGGGTATGGTGGTGGACCATATAAACCGTGATGGCCTGGATAACAGAAGGGCAAACCTGAGAATAGCCACACGTCAGCAAAACAGATGCAATTCAGGGCCAAGGTTGCGCAGGGGAACATCCAAATATAAAGGTGTAAGTTGGGATAAAGTGAGAAGAAAGTGGCGCGCTTATTTGTCCTCTAACGGCAAAGGAATTCATCTTGGCAGATTCGATAATGAGTTCGAGGCAGCCAAAGTCCGCGACGCCGCAGCGAAGAAGTATCACGGCCAATTCGCCTGGCTTAATTTCCCAGACGATTAGCCTGCCCTGAGCAAGCGTAGCGCGTCGAAGGGCCTGCATTTATCATTAACCGCAGAGTGCGCAGGCGCCGTCCCGAGCGCGGCCGAGGAAGACCGCTGAAAGGACAAAAATTGTCATTCCTGCGGAAGCAGGAATCCAGTTAAAATTTCCTGGATTCCGGGTCAAGCCCGGAATGACAAAAGAGATGACGTATGTTCCTTATAGTTATTCAAAGTACAATAATTATTGATTAAGTTGTTGTCAAAGTGATTCGCCTGTGCTAAAATTGCGGTTATGAGAAAGACCGGCTTCATATTTATCTACCTGGCAATTGCTGTAATTCTCGGTCTCGGCCCGACCTTGCAGATCCCGTCGGCTCACGCAGCCGAGACCACTCGAGCCGCCTGTCCCGGACAGCCCAGCAAGCCGCATCGATTGGTTGTCCTCACGGACATCGAAGCCGATCCGGACGACACCCAGAGTCTGGTTCGTTTGCTGCTCTACTCGAATGATATCGACATTCAGGGACTGATCGCGACCACATCCATACACAAAAAAAACTCCGTCGCCCCCGAATCCATCCGAAACGTAATCCACGCCTACGCCGCAGTTCATGACAATTTGCTGAAGCATGATGCGAGCTATCCAACAGCGGAGTCTTTGCTGGCGCTGGTAAAACAGGGCTTGCCTGAATATGGCATGAAAGGCGTCGGCGATGGTAAGGACTCCGATGGATCCGATTGGATCATCAAGACTCTGGAACTGGACGATGACCGTCCTTTGTGGGTATCCGTCTGGGGTGGGGCAAACACACTAGCACAAGCGCTGCACAATATCAGAGCCACGAGATCCACTCAGCAAGCAAATCGCCTTCTCGCAAAGCTTCGAGTCTACACCATATCCGACCAAGACGACAGCGGCATTTGGATGAGAAGAAATTTCCCGGAGCTCTTCTATATCGTAAGTCCAGGGGGCTATGGCGCCGGCACATGGACCGGTATAAACTACGTTGTCCCAGGATTCGACAACTCCACTATCAGCAACAGATGGATTGCAGAAAATATCCAACAGGGCCACGGGCCACTTGGCTCAGTGTATCCCGATGTCGTTTGGGGTATGGAAGGAGATACTCCATCGTGGCTGTCGTTGATTCCTAATGGTTTGGATGCACCCGAGCATCCCGATTGGGGTGGCTGGGGTGGACGCTACGAGTTCTATATACCGGAACTGTCGGCAATAGATCCGAATGGATTCACCGGTGGTGTTCCGGTTGAGCCGGAGAGCCGTGCAATCTGGACCAACGCCGTCGACGAATACACCCCGCCGGTAGCTCCAGAATACGGCCGGGCAACCAAGGCCGGCGAAAAATCGTTCAAGGGCTTTCGAACAACCGTCTGGCGCTGGCGTGACGATTTCCAAAACGACTTTGCCGCGCGAATGGATGGGACGACCAAACCTTACAATAAGGTTAATCATCCGCCCATTCCCTGCCTCGAGCATCCGGACAGAATCACGGTGCGGTCCGGTGAAACCTTCGGGCTGGGCGCTCGCGGTACGACCGACCCGGACGGCGATAGCCTAAGTTTCTACTGGTTCCAGTATTCCGAGGCGGGAACCTGCAAAGCGCCATTAACCTTTAACGCAGAAAATGCAATTGGGGTTGTTGTAACCGCTCCGAAGGTCCAGCAAACAGAAACTGCGCATATTATACTGAGGGTCACGGATAAAGGAAGTCCGGCCTTGTCGAGGTATAAGCGGGTGATTGTCACGATCACCCCTTGAGTGATACAGCCGGATTGAACAAGGATCGTCGTCGATCATCTCGGCCGGCAGCATGACATGTATTGTTTCCATCTTAAATTATTTATTAAAACAGTTATTCTGTATTTCTCTTTATAAATATTATGCGTATTTTGTTATGTAAATTCAACGACAAATACGAGGGAATCTGTGGTTGCTTTTTCGTTTTTCAGAGCTCTTTGGTACATACTAATCAGTGTAAATCCGTGTCTTTTTCTTTCCGTGAAACACTATTTATTATTGATTATGCTATTGTCAAACCGGTTCTCTCGTGCTAAAATTCCGGTTATGAGAAAGACTGGCTCCATATTTATCTGTCTGGCAATTTCTGTTTTTTGTGCTCCATTCCTGTCCGGCGTAGCGAGGGCGAAGACGGATTCATTGGCGGAGCCCAATGAACCCAATTTGCCCACTCGCCGTGCTGGCGCACTGTCGCAGCAGGCACCCGAATTTAATGATGTAGAGGCAGCGGTGATTGTCTGCAAGGGTCTGATTGACGATGGTCTTTACAAATCCATCCAGCGCAGGACCCAAATCGCACTGGATGAAGGCGTAGAATATCTGATTTATGAAATAGGCACATACGGCGGTCTTTTGCAGTCTGGTGATGATATAGCCAAGTATTTCATCCTTGATGTCGGCAAGAAAGCCCACACTGTTGCGTATGTAACAACCGAGGCGATATCAGCGGGGGCAATGATAAGTGTTTCCTGCCAGGATATAATAATGCTGGAGAATACGACGATAGGGGACTGTGCTCCTATTGCGCTTGGCGGTAAGCTGGAAGGTGTGGAACGGGAAAAAACGGAAAGCTTTACTCGTGCTGCTTTCGACCGGGCGGCAGAGGCAAACGGCTATCCTCGGGCACTATTAAGGGCGATGGTAACGATGCGAATCGAGGTCTATCGGGTAAAAAATAAAAAGACGGGAGAGTATGAGTTTTTTGAGGGTTTGCGATTGCCTGAGGACGCAAACGAATATGACATAGATAATAAAAAATTGGTAGTTACCGGCGAAGAGCTGTTGACACTAACAGCTTCTGATGCAGTCAAATACGGGATAGCAAGGGCACAGGTTAAAGATTTGGAAGGTGTACTTAATTTTCTGGCCGAGCGAGACGGTGTAACCTTTGAAGGTAAGACTACGGTTCTGGAAACGACATGGTCGGAAGAGATGGTGCGATGGGTGAATTCACCGGCGGTGATGGCGGTACTTGTTATGCTCGCTTTGTTAGGGATTTACATCGAGTTTAATACGCCGGGCGTTGGTTTGCCGGGGCTCGTTGCGGTTATATGCTTAGCAATCATAGTCGGCAGCAAATATCTGCACGGAATGGCGAACTGGGTAGAGGTGGCGTTCTTTGCTGTGGGTATTCTGCTATTGGTGGTGGAAATCTTTGTACTACCTGGTTTTGGAATCGCAGGTTTTACGGGGATATTATGCATATTAGTGGGCTTGTTTGGTATGTTAGTCAGAAATCCACCCAGCAGGTTACCCTGGCCGCAGGATGTTCCTGCGTGGAACGACTTTACATGGGGGGTTGTAGGTCTGGCATCAGGATTTTTAGGATTTGTTATTCTGGCGTGGATATTGACGAAATATCTGCCTAAGTTTCAATTCCTGAGCGGCCTTATTCTTGCACCAACGGCTGCGAAGAAGGGCAGTGAATTTGAGGTCAGTATGACCGCCCCAGCTGAAAGTGAGACGGCAATTGTGAACGTGGGCGACGTCGGCGAAGTAGTATCAATACTGCGGCCTACTGGAAAGGCAAAATTCGGTGATGCAATAGTTGACGTGGTTGCCGAAGGTGATTTTCTTGACAAAGGCACCAGGATAGAGATAATCGAGATTCGCGGCAATAGAGTTGTAGTTAAAGCGAAGTGAGCTAAAGTAGAAACAGTTGATTAGTGATTAGAACCTATCCCAAAACCTATTCAAAACCGCGTTTTCAAGACTGATAACGCAGAATCAAGGGGTTTTGGGATGACTTTTAGTGAATTAGAGAATTAGTTACCAATTAACTAATCAACTAATTAACCAATTAACTAAAGCACTTTAGGGACTTTTAACTTCAGGCACTTTATGATACTCTTAAAAGGATAAGTTGATTAGAGAATGGTTTGACTCTGCTTACCATCCTGAGCAAAGTCGAAGGATTAGTTAATTTGTGAGTGGTAGGGCGTAGCAATGGGTTGGTGGCTGGTATTTGCGGTTTTTTTGTATCTTGCCTGTGCAGCTTTGATAATAGCTGAGGTATTTGTGCCGAGCGGGGGCCTCATCAGCGTTTGTGCGCTGGCGTGTTTGATAGGGGGGGTGGCGATATTCTTTCATCACAGCAATACCGCGGGCTTGGCAGGCATAGGTGTTGCCATTTTGATGATACCATCGGTTTTAATTGCCGCTTACAAGATATTTCCTAAAACGAAATTCGGTAAAAGCGTGACGCTGACACCTCCGAAACGACAAGAAGGTGATGCCGTACCCGATACGCCTGAACTAAAAGGTATGCTTGGCGCTATTGGTGTTGTCATAAGCCCGCTTCGTCCGGTGGGTATGTGTGATTTTTCCGGACAAAGAATTGAATGTGTGGCTGAAAGTAGTTACGTTGATAAAGGCAAAAAGGTCAAGGTTGTCCGCGTGCAGAGCACACAGTTAACCGTTCGCGTAATAGAAGAAAGTTCTCGTGCTACGTAGCGATCCGTCCTCTGCAGTAGTTTCCGGCCTTCGCAGCCGCTTCGGCGGAGCAGGCCTGCTACGAAGGGTGGAAACGGTATCGCTACTTCGCAGAGTAGCAAATGAAAGGGTAAAAAGATGTATAACTTAACAAATCTTGTGGTGAGCTTGTCGAATCCATCAGTATTAGCTGCAGAAAATCCTGTAAGGGCCGTTGGAGTAGCGCTTGTAATCGTACTTGTCCTTGTAGTCTTTGTAATGTTTTTGCTGTTTTTAAAGTTTTTCAGGTTATGGCTGCAAGCAAAATTATCCAAAGCCGATGTGAAATTCTCTGAGCTTATCGGAATGTGGCTAAGGAGGGTCGATACGAGGACCATAGTCCTGAGCAAAATAACCGCGATTCAGGCAGGTCTGGCTTTAACCACGCGGGATTTGGAGAGCCATTATTTAGCCCGTGGGGATGTCTGGAAGGTCGTTCGTGCCCTTATCGCTGCAAACAGGGCCAATATCGATTTGACCTTGAAAACAGCCACCGCTATCGATTTGGCAGGCCGGGACATTCTCGAAGCGGTTCAAACGAGCGTGAATCCGAGGGTGATAGATTGCCCCGATCCAGCAAAGAGCAGGGGCACGATTGACGCCGTTGCTCAGGACGGCATCCAATTGAAAGCTAAGGCGAGGGTAACAGTACGGGCCAATATCGAGCGATTGATCGGTGGGGCTACTGAAGAAACAGTAATCGCCCGTGTCGGAGAAGGAATCGTTACGACCATTGGTAGTGCTATAACATATAAGAGCGTTCTGGAAAATCCTGATAGTATCTCCAAGTCGGTTCTGGCCAAGGGATTGGATGCTGGGACGGCTTTTGAGATTTTGTCAATTGATATTGCGGATGTGGATGTGGGCGAGAATATCGGTGCAGCACTCCAGAAGGCCCAGGCCTATGCCGATTTGGAAAGGGCAAAAGCAGAAGCCGAGAAGCGGCGGGCAATGGCGGTCGCCCGCGAGCAGGAAATGCGAGCACTGGTGGTCGAAAACGAGTCAAAAGTGCCGCTGGCTATGGCTGAAGCCTTCAAGAAAGGCAATCTCGGCGTTATGGACTATTATCGAATGAAAAACATTATGGCTGATACTGAAATGCGAGACTCCATCGCAAAGCCAAAGAAGAAAGAATAGTTTCGTTATGCGTTCCTTCGGCTATGCTCCCTTCGACGCTTCGACGAGCTCAGTGCAGGCAAGCTCCCTTCGACACTTCGACGAAGCTCAGGACAGGCAGGACAGGCAGGACAGGAGTGTGTGATGCGTATTGCGTAGGAAAGACGTAATAACACTATGGTCTATTTTTGGGCACAGATGGTTTTAGCGGCGAAGAATGGCGACTTTGAGGGCTGGATGCAGATTCTCATCGTTGTGATAATGGCTGTCGTCTATGGGCTGAGCGGCATCATTAAAGCAGCAAAATCCAAGAAGCTCGAGGCCAAAGAAGGCCAAGGCCAGCAAGAACAGGATCAGCAGGGTGAACGGGCTCGCTCTGCCGTCCCCACAGCTCGTCGGCAGTATCGGGTGGAATCTCAACCACAACGCCCTGATGCTGCACAGCCTGAACCAGTTTTGCAAAAGCCGTCAAAAGCCGAGCAAGCTGTGGTGACTGTGCCCAAAGAGCCACAGGTTCACCCCGTTAGAAAAATCACAAGCAGAGGGCAAGCAATAGAAGAAACGATTTCTAACGGGGTAAAACCACAATTAGCAATACTAAAACAACAAACAGAACTTAAGCCAGGTATCGAAGAACTGCCGGAATTTATCAGCGAAACAGTTCAAGGGCTGAAACATCAGGCTACGGCGGGCTCCGCCCCGACGAGTAAGGGAGCTCGTGTTGCTGTTCCGGCGGAAATAGCTGAGACAACTTACTTTGGTGAGCCATTGTTGGATGCAAGCGACCCAGAAGCTCTAAGAAGGGCGATTCTTCATTACGAAATCTTAGGTAAGCCCTTGTCGCTGCGAGGGCAGGGTGAGCATATTATAGGACTTTAAGATTTATACAATGGATTGACTTTAGACTTGAACAAATAGTTGCTTTACAGTAATTAATCTCCCCGCAGCAGGCTATATTGTATAGAAGATTTTAATAAGGAAGTAAACTTTTGATTTTCACTCTGTAGTAGCAAGGAGCATAGTGAGTTATGAAATTAAAGCTGTAGCCTCGAAAGCCGCTTAATTCCTTCCTGGATGTTCACACGAACGGCTCCCTCGTTTGCTTTCTGCAGCCTCTCAGATGCAAATAGTGCATCGCCTAACTTTGCTCTGTATGTCGTCGATATGGTATCTGTCCAAATTCTCTTGAACTCATGTGCTTTGCTTAGTTCCCACATGGTCTTTATATTTATGTCGAAGTCTAGACCTATGACAGGCTGGTCATAGTACAAAACGGTTACATCCAAAAAGTAATCTGTGCCCTCGCCCTTAACCACCGCTGCAAAAACGCCTGATTGAACAAGGGCATTGCTAAGAGCCTCTGTAAATGCCGAGTCTGAGATTTGAGAGTTCCACAAAGGATGAGTTTCTCTGCCACCCACAGTCTCGACCCTAACCGTGTACGGGTGCTTACTCATCAAATCATAACTGCTTGGAATCATTCTGCTTGCGCGTGCCGCACACCCCGACAAAAACAAAAGGTAGGTGCAATTGAACAAGACGAGTGGCCTCCAAAGAAAGCTTCGGAATCGTTTCAATTTCACAACAGTCCCTTTCACAAAAGTCGCAATTTGGTCCACTTTGTTACTCTCTGCACACAGAATTGATTAATTGGTTATAGGATATCAGAGCCTATCAGATAACTTACAAAATCAACTCTTAACCCTCAGGCCCTTTTTTCTTAGATTGCTTGCCCTGCAATTTCTGCTGCTCCAGTGATGGTATTGACTCTGCCCTTATGTCGCCCATATCACAACCTTTTTCCCGGGCTATAAGCAGTAATCTGTTATGTCGCCGCCGAAAAGCCTCATATTCAATCCTTTCAGCGTCTTTCATGTCTATAAAGAAATATGGTACGAAAACCACAACGCCTCCGGCGGCCCACAATGTATTAGTAAAACTTTTATCGGTTTTCGGGAGCAAGCCGAGCATATCAGATTGAAGCCGGCTGATTTCCTGTTTAAGAGACTCACAGCTTAGGTTTTCGTCTCCAAGCACATAGCAGGAAACAGGATTGGCTTGTCGCCCGGCGCAGCCGCTACAAAACACACTAACGATAAACAATAAAGTACCCAATGTTCTCATGATTCCTTCGTCAAATATAGTTTTTTGACACTTCTAACACAGATATTTAAATCAAATTAATATATGTAATTTTGTCTGTCAATAATAATTTCCTGATAATCAACGTCCTATAAGATATGTTATGTTTCATTGGGGTTTAGAGCCTATCCTAATAACCCAGTCTATTGCGGCTGGCTGCAAAGCCCGATGCCGGTGTTGTCAGCCACAAAAACGTCCTCGACGTAGAGCAAACTACGCCTCCGGGCGTT
>Ga0307432_1002174_pt1 | contig 10911 bp, 6 predicted proteins | sample SalMarWE160150MG_FD_202158 | JGI IMG/M metagenome (GOLD analysis project Ga0307432, IMG submission 202158) | Salt marsh sediment microbial communities from the Plum Island Ecosystem LTER, Massachusetts, United States - WE1603-150 | ecosystem: Environmental > Aquatic > Marine > Intertidal zone >...
TTTAATCCACCTTCTACATCACAATAATGGATCACCGGGATCTCGGCATAAAGAACAATTTGATTCTCGCTGCCCCAAAATATGCTGTTGGAAATGAGGGCGTTCACCGCAGTGGGATTTGCACCTTCAATATTACTGTAAACTCCTTCTCCACCCCAAGAAGCAGAATTATCGACAAAGGTGGCATTCACCAACGTGAAGACATCGCTGTCATTTAACGAAATGTATAACCCGCCGCCGTACATATCAACTGCCTGATTGCCGACGAAAAGGGCGTTTCTGAGGCTAATCGAAGCGGTGATATTGTATAATCCCCCACCGGAATTTTGTGCCGAGTTGCCAAAAAAGCGGACATCTGTCAGCTCAGCATCTGACGCGTTATACAATCCGCCGCCAACACCGGCGGTGGCAGTGTTGCGAGTGAATTTCACCTGATTGAGGGTTAACCCATCATCAACGTCAGCGTAAATACCTCCACCGGAGACAGCCGTGTTGCCTGTAAAACTCATATCTGTGATTTCCAGGCTTGACACCCATCCAGCATACACCCCACCGCCGGTATCAGTCGCTTCATTATTGAGGAATTTGCCGCCATCCAAGGTTGCTGAGCCTTCTGACAACATCAAACCTCCACCAAACCGCGCCGAGTTATAGGAGAAATCAGTATCATTCACGACCAACATCCCACCATCAAAATACATGCCGCCGCCATCGTAAACTGATTCATTGTCGTCAAAATCCGAATCATTGACAGTGAGGGTGCTGTTGATTGCGGCTAAACCAGCGCCGTTGTCATCGCAAGTATTCTCTTCAAAAACCACATCCCTGAGAAGAGCTGTACCCAAGCTGTCCAGATAAAGCCCTCCCCCAAATCCTGAAGTATCGTTTCTATAGAAGGTCACCTCGTCAAAGAATAAATTCTCATCCCCGATATAACACAACCCGCCGCCGCCGTTGCAGGTCTGTGAACCCCAAAATATGGTTGAAGTATTAGCATTGTTATACTCAATCTCCGTATCAATCAGGGTCAGGTCCCCGGTGTCAGAGGTGCCATCCGTTGCTGCATAAATCCCGCCCCCCACTTCAGCACTGTTCTCATAAAAATAACCATCCGTCAGGGTGAAGTCGGTATTTTGGAGCGCCAATCCTCCGCCAGAATAAGCTTCGTTGCTCTGAAATAAAAGCTCAACCAGCTCACTACCTGATCCATTTCGAAAATACATCCCTCCCCCATTCGTTGCAGCATAGTTGGCAATAAATAGGATGCTTTCCAGGGTTGGCGTACTGCCATCGTCAATCAGCAATCCCCCCCGCAGTCATTCCCAGTGCACATGAAACCCAAATCGGCATCCCCCGCGGTGATGATAAAGCCATCCAGCACCGCAGAACTCCCAACCGATGCCGCTCTCACAACGTGGTAAGCGTTGCTTCCAGCAATATCATCAACATCCATCACCACCCCGGTCTGCGCATCCACTGTGTCGTTCTTATCAATATCACCGCTGAGCACGGTCTTATTGGCTATCCAATCCCGTTCAGAAAGATTGCTTTCCGTCCCAGCAAAGCCGCCGTACACCGCAACCCCATCTTTCAGCAGGAAGCTTTCACTGCGGTCATTGTCCGTCTGGGTGGGCCCTTCATCCGGATAGTACACCCCGTCAGCCACCCAGATCTGATCGCCGTCGTCAGCAACATCCAGGGCTTGCTGGATATTCTGAAAGGCGGTCCCCCAGGTGTCTCCCGCCCCGCCGGCTGCAGCACCATCGTCCACGTAATAGACATTGCCTTGGCCTTGCGCGACGGTGGGCACATAATACAAGCATCCAACAAAAACACATAAAAGGATAAAGACATGAATCTTGCCCTTTTTCTTCATGGAAATTCCTCCATCGGATAAATTCCCACCTCAAATGGAGATGGGCAAAATAGAATAATACGCATGGATGAAGACTGTGATAATCATTGCGATGCTGCGTATGAAAATTCTCAGACGGTAAGAACCCCCTGACCTACGCTGTCGTCTTTTGATATTATATATTGATTTAATTTTAAATTCAATAATTTTTAATAGCAATTTAATGTTTTTAAATCGGCAGGGTGCGCAGCGCCTTCCTCCCCACCAATAATTTAGGACGCGTCATGTCTGGTGCACACAAAAGAGGTGCACACCCTACTACCATTTAACACAGCCGCTTTCCCCACCAGCGATCACAAAACAACCACCCGAGGTCACTCACCCATCGTGAAAAGACCCGTCCAGATACCGTCGTCCTCGTATTCAAAAGCAATCACCACCACGCCTGCGTCATTAACAGAAATCACCGGTCTCAAAATGGGGAAAGGCTCCTGCTCGATGTTTGATTCCCAAATCTTGACCACCTCCCCTTTCGTCCCAGCTGAAAGACTTGTGCTATACACCGAATAATGTTTGCTGTATGTATCATATTTTGACCAGGCGACATAAGTCTTATCATCGGGACCTTTTGCAATATCCACAAAAGAAGGGCCAAAAGCCGTGCCGTCATCCAGGCGCTGAGGTTGCGACCAGTCAACGCCATCCCAATAAACAAAGTACGCGTTACTGTCTTCATTATCAATTCTATAGGGCGAAAAATGGCGATCAAAGGGGCGCATGGAGAAAACAACAATAATCATATCCGAGGAATGCGCGGCTACTGCACTCTGAAAAGCCATATTATCATACGGGTTGGCGTCAGGATCTATCGGGAAGAGCATTACGGGATCGGACCAGTTTGAACCATCATAAAAAGTGTGGACCAACTGAGCCTTCAAATAAATGCCCTCATCAAACCCTTCCATCGTGCCGCTGTAGGTAAATACGAGGTGCAGGTTGCCGGCAGGGTCAAAATCCATCGCAACCCTTTCACCCGCATAAGGGAAATGAGTCTCCTCAAGGGGGATCTGCTCCCGCTCCCACCCCCCACTATCCCGTAAAACACAGGCGATCGTATTGCTCACGCCATCAGAGATGTGTTCCCATCCCATGACGACCTGACCTTCCCGTCCAGCAGCAAGCGATGGTCGCGTGACATTTTCCTTTGATATAGTCAGGTCGATCAAAGCTGACGTCATCCGCCAGGTGATTTTTTCCGATAGGCGCAGGGGGTCACTCCAGGCTGTCCCATCATTTTTCGCTGAAAAGGCAGCGGTTGTCCCCGGGACGGAGCCCACCCAACCGGCAAACAGCGCACCGGATTCGTCCATAGTTAATTTTGGGTCATAATCATAGCCCATCCGATTGGAGATATTCAACGGGTCAAGCCAACTTGAGCCGTCATAGCTGGAATAAAAGATCTCATAATCAGCTCCGTCCAACCCTCGCCAAACAGCGTGCAGATTGCCCAAATTATCGATTTGAAAATCTAACTGCAGAGGGTAGGGACTTGAAAAGCCAAAAGGCTGTAATTCATGCCATCCTTCAGCAGAAACAACGGTAGCGGGATCGGGTTCTGTTGATGGATAAGGAGACCAAGCCGACTGCGGCGGCATGACTTCCAAATGAGCCAGCGATTCATCAATAACCGGCGCACCTGTATTAAAGTAATATTGACGCAAGCCGCCCTCAAAATTCCCGGATGTGGCAGCATGGATCACACCCGCTCCATCCACCGCCAGGATTGTGTGCACTTCGTTATACGAGGGCGTTGTATCCCAAACGCCCAGGGATATCACCGGGCTCCATGAGCCGTCAGCATACTTCACACGGGACATCAATTCCCGGGTCATAGAGTAGCCCTCAGCCGTTGGTTCTTCCAAAGTGTTATAACGGTTCCACACAAAAACGATATTGTCCTGCGGATCGATGATATAGTGATACATGGCTGTCGCCTGACCGTGGTAATCGATCATCACAGGATCTGACCAGACATTGCCATCCCAAAAGGTGTACAGGTTTTCACTTAATGAATGGACAATGCCCTTGCTGTCAACTTTGACCACACCTAAGCCGCCTGGAGTCGGCTCCGTCCACTCGCCGTCTTCAAAAACTGTAAAAAGAGTATGAGATACAGTCGTTTCGACCGGGCTATCAGGGGTACCCTCGTGCCAGATCACAAACAATCGCCCATCATCGCCGATATCAATTGTCGGCCCCACCGAACCCATGACGTTATGACTGAGGTTGATCGGGTCAGACCAGACATTACCATCGAAGATTGAATACATAACCTCCCATACACCCTGGCTTTTTTCATAGAAAACCAGGTGCAAATGGTCTTGTTCATCAATGACCAGATTGTCTGAAAGAAATTCAGGTTGGATGAGCTGCGCCCGAAAAATATCTTGTTGGCTGATGAAAGTCTCGCCATCCCAAATCGAATGCGCCAGATATTGATCCGGGTCGTCCTTGTTTTCCACGCTGATGATGTGCAGCAGGTTTTGGCTGTCATAAACACGACTTTGGACGCCCTGCGGTCCTTCCCAAGGCTGCGGGTCTGTCAAATGCTCACCATCCCAAAACCGGTAAAATGAAGGTTTTCCCTCATCAAGCGCCGAATAAATCAGCAGCACTTTACCCTCATTATCTACCACCGGCGTATTGTACGCCCATGAAAAATCGCTGCGGGAGACATCCCCAAGGTTGTCATCCAACTGCAGTGGTTTCATCCAACCCAGTTGGTAGCCATCCACAACCGTCATCGGCAGGTCAAGTCCCACAGCTGCCTTCTCGGATTCGCACAGCTTTTGGCAGCCTTCCCCGGGCATTTCAGCGCAATCAGCAGGCCAGGAGATGGTCCCTGCCTGGTAATCCTCGCAAAGTTCTTTCATGCCGGGCGGGAGGTCGCAGCCCACAGGAAAACAGCCAAACGGATCAAGCGTATCAAGGCTGTCGGCCTCATCTGTGGAAAGCTGGGGGAGTGTGGGAGTCGAAAATGAGGGGTTACACCCCACTAACAAGAAGGTGATCAACAAAAAAACAATCAAATAATGGAGGGGGGTTATTTTTTTGATCATTGTGGGTTCTCCTAAAATACATAGGAAAAAGACAAACCCGGAGCACACTGATGGTCTCTATGGTAAGCACTGTCAAGGAAAATGGGCAGAATTGATGGGGTCCGGTTATCTTAGTTTATCAATTTTTTTGCTCTAGAGCAAGCTTGTAAAGGGAGTAGGGATAAGCTCGGAACCAGCCGTAGGGTGCACAGCGCCCTTCTGCGCACCGATAATCAAGAGAGCGTCAAATCTGGTGTGCACAAAGAAGGTGAATACCCTATAGCAATTTCAAGGATCCGGCTTAGCTCATGGAGTACTTTAAAACAAAAACACCCTCTAATACAAGGGTGTCTTAGTCGGGGCGGACGGATTTGAACCGTCGACCTCACGGACCCGAACCGTGCGCTCTATCCGGGCTGAGCCACGCCCCGCAGAATTCCATTATACCATCCCCGAAAGGTTTTACAAGCGATTATTTTCCAGTTAATCCGCTCGCAGCAGCACCTTCAACACGCTGTGCTCCCCCGCCTTAAACGATGCTGAAACTTATCTTCAATAAACATGAAAACAAATTCCGATCTTAATAATTCTTTTATATATGTTTAGAAAAAACTCAGTAAATATGTAAGCACTGACCTGAGAAATTTGATGTCATCTATAATTTAATCTACAATGATTATCATATCTTAAGAGATTTACTGTTTAAAAACAATTTTTCACTATAAAAATTCCTTTTACTCACTACTAGAATAGATGAGTAATATGATTTACTTGTTCTTTACAACTGTTTAATCAAGTTCAGGGGGTGGATCAAATAGAGTGTCTGATTCGGAAGTAAGGAATAATGCGTCTAATTCTTCTTCTTGTAAAAAATTTATTGCTTCTTCAGATGTCGAGAATTCGTAATATTTTACTTCTCCAAGATTTGATACTAATTCTATTGTCACTTTATCTATCTCTCTTGGTGTTTCGTCACTTAATATTTCATTGATTAACCCAATCAATCTTCCTTTTATGGAAGTGATCATAGATTTTCCAATTTTTAATTTTTGTTCATCACCTAGCTCATTATAGCTATTCCATGCCTCATATGCAACATCTTTATCTTTTTCCCCCCAGTTATAAACTATTTTATAATCCATTAATATCTTGACAATATCCTCAAAGGGAACAACAAACAAATTTATCTCATGACTTTTCATCATTGCTAGAGAGGAGCGACTCCAACTCCCCGCCAGAACTGCTATAGAACTTCTAATACTATGATATCTTCTTCTAATTGCTGGATGCGCTGTACAAATCCAACTTCCTTTATCTCTATTATGTTTTTTATATCGTATATATTTTGATTCAATAATTATTAGAGGTTGCATAGATTCATTAGCAATAACTCCATCAATGTCATACTCCGTTCCAAAATTATCAGCCATTAATAACTTTTTCATTTTAGTACCCGATTTTGTTTTTCTTACACCAGAAGTAATATAATAGCAGCCATGTTCATCTGCTATATCAGATAATAATTCTTTCAATGCTGCTTCCATTGAAGATCCAATTGCTTCACCTAATGCACTTCCGGGATTTGCTATTTCTAAATGGTTCGCCATTTTATACTTTCTTTAATTTTAAAATAGATTCTCTTAATTTCACAGAGTGCCTTTGGGGATTTTTTCCCCATTTTCCTCCTCTTTGTCTCAAAACCTCTATTTCATAACTATCGAATCCAACTGATAGACCTAATTCTCCAATAATCTCATCTGTCGGAATGTGCACACCGTAAGGCGCGGAATCACCTAATACAAACAACGCATATGAATTAGGTTTTAAAACCCTAAATATATCATTCAAAGTTAAGAATAAATCATTAAAGTAACCAATAACTAATAAATCATAACTTTTTCTCCCCCCCTTAGTTAATCTGATTTTAGACAATCTTGTTGATGACTCTTCAATAAATTCAGCTACTTTCGGATTATTTTTTTGTAAGCTATCTAATATTTGATATTTTGAATCAGTTCTTCGTATTTGGGTTGTTGCAGAAGTTATCAAATGAGTTCTAACTTTTTTTGTTATATCACTCCAAGAGCTTGCTTCTCCCCAAAAATACATTTCTAATCGCGTTCTATCCGCATAATCAAAGTTGTTTAGATAAGGAGGAGAAGTGAACACATGATCAATCGATTCTTTGCTAATGATGCTCTCAGTATTCCTTGAATCGTCATTATAAATTGTATGGTGTGATATTTTATAATTTTTATCTGATATAGTTTTAATTTTCCCAAGGTCTTTTATCATCGAGAAAGTTAAAACTAAAAATTCATCTAAGATGTCTTTATCAAATGACGTAATTTTTTTCTTTTTTGGTGCGATATATGGCCAACCTGTTGCTGCAGTTGATACATCCCTTAATAATGCAGTAATTACCACAAAGAAAAAATTTGATAATTCTGATGACAATTCGTAACTATTATACAATTCACGTAGAGCCCATAAATCATATAAAGCTTCCTTTGTATAACACTTCAATATCAACTTTGGAAATTCACTATTTAAATTGAATGATTGTAGATTTGAAGATTTTGATTCTAGATTATTCTTAACATAAGTTAAAAATTTTTTTGCTTTGACCTCATCTATTTCCCAGTTAAGCTTTCCTTTTGCGATTCTGAAAACAAAAGGGTGCGCTTCAACCCCAACAGAATTTATCCCTTGAATTTTAGCTTCTATGTTGGTAGTACCAGATCCCATATATGGATCATAAATAGTTTGACTTTTTCTAATACCATATTGTTCAAAAGAATGCCTAACTGCATTGAAAGAAAAACCTGCTGGATAAGTAAACCATCGATGTACGGGTGCTTTTAGACTATCCTTGAAAGTTCCCCATTCAGAATTATTAGATGAAGTTATAGCAACTGAATTGTCTGAAAATAAGCGTAATTGAGATATTTTTTCCATATATGAATATTATTATACTTTATCATTTGAGGGAATAAACTGATCATTGATATATCTAAGAGTAATATAAATATTCTTATTCTAAACTTCATCACTTCTGTGCAAACAGCACCTTCAACACGCCGTGCTCCCCAGCCTTCTCGAATGCCCGGACGCCATCGGACAAGGCGTAACGGGCATCAATCATCGGGGCGGTCTCCACCAACCCGGCTTCCAGCAGGCGCAGCGCGGGCGGGAAGGGGCCGCAGCGCGAACCCACCAGCGTGACCTCGTCCACCACCAATGCCGAAATATTCATTGTCAGGTCGCCGGCAAAGGTGCTCTTCAGCACCAAAGTCCCCGCCGGACGCACAGCTCTGCGGGAGATCTCAAACCCGCCTGCCGCGCCGGTGGCTTCCACCACCAGGTCATAGCCATTTTCCTTGATGTCCTCAATAAAAATAGGATTTATACCCCAATTTTGCAGCAAGCTCGCTGGCTCCGCCCGCCGAACGCCGACCCACATGTCACAGCCCGTCAGCTTGAGTGTCTGCGCGATCAGCATTCCCAGCCTCCCCGCGCCCATCACCAGCACTTTCATCCCGGGCTGAATATGCACCTGTTCCTGAATTTCCAGCGCAGCCGCCAGCGGCTCTGTGAACACCGCAGCATCATCCGTTACCGACTCGGGCACATGATGCAGGTTTACCACCGGCAGCGTGAAGTATTCCGCAAAAACGCCGTCATGCCCCTGGATGCCCAGCGCGGTACGGTTCTCACAGTGATGCGGACGCCCTGCCCGGCAGGCTGCGCATTCCCCGCAGGTGATGTTGATCTCTCCCACCACCCGCGCCCCCACCCAGTCCTCGTTCCCTGGCGCGGCAACCACCTCCCCCACAAACTCATGCCCGGGGACGCCTGTAAAGGGATAATAGCCGCGGGTCATCTCCAGGTCAGTTGAACAGATGCCCGCCTGCCGCAGGCGGATCAACGCTTCTCCCTCTGCTGGCTCCGGTTCAGGCAGGTCGGTTCGGTAGGTGATCTTTCGGTCTTCCAGCCATAATCCCTTCATGATCTCATGCCTCATAAACTTTCTTTATCCATATGTCCAATTTATCCCCAGTCAGAAAACCTGCTGCCGCAGCTTTATCACCGATCTTATAGGAGGCAAACACCAGCGCAGCCCTGAGCGCCTGAACTGGGTCCTGATGCTCCATGTAGCGGGAAAGGAAAGCGGCAAACAGAGCATCTCCCGCCCCAATGGTGCTGACCACGGATCGGGTATGCACCGCCGGAAAGCGTTCCACGATGCCCTTCTCCCGCACCGCCAGAAGCGCCCCTTTGTCACCCAAACCGATCACGACGATCGCGTTGCCGTAAAGGTCCATCAAACGCCGGGCGGTGTCCTCCGGCGGCTCTGGCAGGGCTTCATCGCTCAAAAAGAGGATGTCGGCATACTGCATGAACTCGCGGTTATAGTCATCTTTCAAGTCTGAGAGGGCATGCACATCCGTGGCGATGGGCTTGCCCGCATCCCGCGCCATGCCCAACAAGGAGCGGGCGAAGTTCGTGTTGCAGATCACGGCAATATCGCACACGCTCAGCGCGTCGCGCAAGAGTGGCTGCTCAACCGGATAACTGCGATCCTGAATATCTTTGAGGTCGGTGTGGATCTGCCTGCGACCCTCCGTGTCATAAAGGATCACCGATTGGGCTGTCTCTTTGAGAGCTTCCAGCACCAGGTCATCAGGAATTCCCACCTCACACAGCGCCGTTCGCGCCAGCGCTCCATTGTCATCCGCTCCGATCAACGAGGCAAAGTCCACCTGATCGCCGAGGGTCGTCAGCGCTTTGGCGAGGTTGAAGCCCACACCTGACACGGTGGTCTGGATACCAAAGAAGGGATAGCGCACAGGGAAATAAGGCAGCGGGAATCCCTCCACCGCCAGCGTGGTCTCAATATTTATCAAACCGGCCACAAAGAATTGACTCACGCCTACCTCGCTCCTATCGTGCACCGCGGCGCCCGAACTGCCGCTCCAGCAGGTCTGCGGAGAGATGGATCATGGTCGGGCGTCCATGAGGGCAGGTGCGCGGCGACTCGCAGTTCTCCAGGTCGTGCAGTAATGCGGTCTGCTCTTCCGGCGAGAGGATCTGCCCGCCTTTGACCGCCATGCGTTTGCAGATGCGGGCGGTGATCTTGGCTTCGATAGCAGAGGCAAGGGGGCTTTCATCCTCTTCGAAATCTTCCACCAAAACATTCAAGGCGGCTTCCGGATCGCCGCCCACGATCAGCGCGGGGATCGCCCGCACGGTAAACGTGTTGGGTCCGAAAGCCTCCACCTGAAAGCCCAGTTTATCCAGCACAGTGAGCTGCTCTTCCAGCAAGCGTGCCTTTTCCGGCGGCAGGGTCACGTTGACCGGCTCCAGCAGGGACTGCGCTGGGACTTCCTCCCCCGACTGCTGCGCCATCAACTTCTCAAACAAAACGCGTTCATGCGCCGCGTGCTGATCGATCAAGTACAAGCCATCCAGCCCCTCCGCAATCAGATAAGTAGCAGCCACCTGCCCGATCAGGCGCAGCAAGGGCAGTTGGTCCCCCTCCACCGCCCCCGTATGGACGTGGATGCGCGCTTGGCCCGGTTTTTCATCAGTCCCCTGATCGACGCGAATATCTGCAGACATCCCCCACGCAGGATCAACCCCTCCCTGTTCGGATGAGGGGAGCGTCCCCCACAACTGCTTGGGGCGCAGGTTGGGGACCGGTGAATATGCCAGCAAAGCCCGACGTACGGCGCGTTGGGTGCGTGTGAAGACCAGGTCACCATCCCTGAAGCGCACCTCCGCCTTGGCGGGATGGACGTTCACATCCACCGCTTCTGGCGGCATCTCAAGAAACAGCACCACCATCGGATAGCGCCCCACCATCAGCAGGGTGTGATAAGCTCTGATAATGGCTGCCGTCACAGATGCATCCTGCACCCAACGCCCATTGACGAAAACCGTGATTTCACGCCGGTT
>Ga0307432_1002175_pt1 | contig 10908 bp, 4 predicted proteins | sample SalMarWE160150MG_FD_202158 | JGI IMG/M metagenome (GOLD analysis project Ga0307432, IMG submission 202158) | Salt marsh sediment microbial communities from the Plum Island Ecosystem LTER, Massachusetts, United States - WE1603-150 | ecosystem: Environmental > Aquatic > Marine > Intertidal zone >...
TTATAAATTTGAGAAGCAACGAAGCGATGGATGTCCTGGTCGGCGGCGAAGGCGGTGGTTAAGACCTTGTCTTTTGAAAAATGCGCCAGCAGCCGAAGTTCGATTTGTGAGTAATCTGCGCTTAGGATGCAGTCGGTTTTTTTCTTTGGAACAAAGGCCGAGCGTATCTTTCGGCCGAGCTCGGTGCGGATGGGGATATTCTGTAGATTCGGATTGCTGGAGCTGAGCCGGCCCGTTGCGGTTACGGTCTGATTGAAAGATGCGTGGACACGGCTGGTTCGGGGGTTGATGAGCTGGCCGAGTTTGTCCACGTAGGTATTTTTTAGTTTGCTGACCAAACGATATTCAATGATTAAGGGAATTATTGCGTGCTCATCGGCAAGCTGCTCGAGGACCCCGGCGTTGGTACTTCGGCCTGCCTTTCCGATGCGGATGGATTCGAGGCCGAGCTTATCAAAAAGCACCTCGGCAAGCTGCTTTGGAGAATCGATATTGAAAACCTCGCCGGAGCGCTCATAAATCTTCTCTGTTATATTTTTGGTTGTTTCAGCAAGCTCACCGGCCATATTCTTCAGCAGCTTGGTGTCGAGTGAGACGCCGTTGGACTCCATAGCTGCGAGGACACAGACCAGAGGCATTTCTACTTCTTCAAACAGCTTTTTAAGCTGTTGTTCTTTATCGAGGCGGCCTTTGAGGTAATTGTAAAGCCGAAAGGTTATATCTGCATCTTCAGCGGCATACTCACAAGCAGTGGCGGTATCGACCATATCAAAAGTGAGCTGGTCTCTACCTTTACCAATGAGGGCAGAGATGGGAATGCACTGATAGTTGAGAAAATCCAGGGCCATCTTATCCAGCGAGTGTTTTCGGCCGGCATCAAGACAATAAGAAGCAACCATTGTGTCAAAGTGAGCACCTTTTAAGGGCATTTGAGCATTTTGCAGGACAAGCATATCGTATTTGATATTCTGGCCGATTTTTTGGATTTTTTCATCTGCAAGTATCGGTGCAAGTTTCTGGCGGACGGTTTTTTTGTCGAGATGTTTTTGTCCGAGCGGTGCTTTTACGGGCAGATAAAAGCCGGTATTCGGCTGCCAGGAAAAGCTGATGCCTACAAGCTCAGCCCGCATAGCCCTCATAGAGGTAGTCTCGGTATCGATAGCGAATATTTTCTGTTTTTTGAGTTGTGTGAAAAACTGAACGAACTTTTGCTGAGTGTCTATGAGCTGGTAATTATGCGATATTGTTTTAACTGAGTCCGGCTGCTCGTCGCTCGTGACCCGTAACTCGTGACTCGTGTCCTGAACGGGTGATGAACTTTCCGTCAGGCCTAATTGACTGATAAGGCGATTGAAGCCAAGCTCAGTGAAGATTTCGGAAAGTTTTAGTTTGTCTGGTTCGCTGAGTTTGAGGCTGTCATAGTTTATTTTCAGAGGCGCATTACAGTTTATGGTGACAAGCTCTTTGCTAAGATAGGCTTGTTCTTTAAATTTGCGCAGATTTTCGCCTCGTTTGCCCTTAATTTCCTCAACGTTTTTATATATCTTATCAAGAGAGCCGTATTGTTGAATCATCTTAACAGCGTTAATTTCCCCGATTAGCGGTACGCCTGGGACATTGTCAGAAGCATCGCCCTGTAAGGCCAAAACATCGATAAAATCTTCAGGATGAATTTTATATTTTTTAAACAGTGTATCATCGTCAAGAACTTCACCTTTTTTGATATCGAAAATGTAAGTATGGTCATCGACAAGCTGATACATATCTTTGTCTTTTGCGCAGATGTAGGTATCGATACCGTCTTTTGAGGCTTTCCTGGCGAGGGTGCCGATTATATCATCAGCTTCGAAGCCATTGAGGCGTAATACGGGGATGTTCATCGCCTCGAGAATCTCCTCGATTCGGTTTATTTGCATAGGCATATCGTCGGGCATCGGCGGCCGGTGGGCCTTGTATTCGGGGTAGATTTCGCTTCGGAAGGTTGGCGTTTTAGAATCCATCGCCACAACGAGCATATCAGGTTTCAGGCGTTGTATAAGGCCGAGGATAGCCCTGGTGAAAATGTAAACAGCTTTAGTCGGTTCGCCGGCCGGGCTGGTAAGCTGCTGGCTCATCGGGGCAAAGTAGGCGGCGTAGATATGTGCATGGCCGTCAATTATGAAAAGTGTTTTCGCCATTGTCGCCACTTTACGTACTGCCGGCTGTGCTGTCAAGAGAAGCGGGAAACAAATCCTAATATCTAAATCCGAAATTCTAAACAAATTTAAATTACCAAGATTCAAATTTTCGAAAAAAAACGCGTGAATTGCGGGGGTAAATACAAACCTTTCCATTGCGTTACCACAGGAAGATTACTAAAATGGTGCGGTGATATTAGCGAGAAACTTTCTGAAAGGGCTTTGTTATGAAAGCGAAAAGGTATTGGATTTTCGTTGTTTTGGCTATAGGGCTTTTTGCTGTTATTGGCTACGGTGCAGAGGCGAGGTGGGAACGCAGGTCTCTGGCAGGACTGCAAGGGGTGGTCGTAGTGGTTGAACGAATTGACCAAAAAGCAAAATGGTACGGTTTGACAGAGGAAGCGTTGCAGGCCGATACGATACTGAAACTTCGCCGGAATGGAATTAAGGTGTTTTCTGAACAGGAACGTTTGCAGATGACGGGGATACCGCAGCTTTATATAAATGTTAATGTGGCTGTACGAGAAGAGATAGGGTTTTCTGCTGCGAACATACACGTTGCGTTTAAACAAGCTGTGCTGTTGAAAAGAGACCCAACAAAGTCATTCATGGCTACTACCTGGAAGGCAGATGATATTTCAATGGGTAAAACGTCTGACCTCAAAGGTGTGCGTGAAGATGTTAAAGCTTTGGTTGACCAGTTTATCAACGACTACCTTGCAGCGAATCCGAAGCAGCAGAAGGATACTAAAAAGCAGAGAAACCGGTACCGAGACACAATAGAACAGGAGGGCATCGAAGCCAAAGTTGGCCGGGACTTTGTCATTGCCCTGGAATCGAATCCATCAACCGGGTATTCCTGGCGGCTGGCGAAACCTTTGCCCAGAATGTTAAAGCTGCAAAGCAAAAGATATATAGCGGATAAACCACAGTTAATAGGTAGTGGGGGTACAGAAGAATGGACATTAAAATCTGTTCGCAGCGGCAAGGCGACTATAATGTTTGAATACGTTCGGCCATGGGAAAAAAAATCACCACCAGAAAGGCGGCGAAGCTTTTCTATTGTAGTAAAAGGAAAACCAGGGGCAGCCAGACCTTAATGGCTGGGGCGAGTGTAGATTTAAGATTGCCATGTCGGCCTTGTGGCCTTCTCGCAATGACAATTGTTAGCCAGATGTTTCGCTTCGCTCAACATGACAAAAGCCGTTGGCCAAATCCTGCGTAATGACAATTTGTCGCTCTGCCGTTTTCACCCTTTTGTCTTCCGTCCTCTGTCTGCCCTGCCTGTCCCGCTTGCCCTGCGAAGCTCTACCGTTTGGAGCGAAGCGGGGAGCGAGGTCGAGGGGAGCTTGCCTGCACTGAGCTTCGTCGAAGTGTCGAAGGGTTTATGCTGGGGGTCATATTTAGCCCCCACCCTGCGTGGTGGGGGTTACCCACGCGAGGAATGCTTTGGTTAGCCCCCAGCTTTATGCTGGGGGTCATATTTAGCCCCACGCCTGTCCCGTTGTTTTTATTGGGATTTCACGTGGGGTTTTGTGTTTACCCCTGCCGCTCGCCTGTCCCGTACCAAAATCCTGTTCTTTGGTGCGTGGGCGGCAGGCGTCCTCCGCCAAGTGTTATTGCGAGGCGGTCTTGTCCTCCATAGCATCGCCGAAGGGAGCAAAGCCGAGGGGTCTTCCATCGTTTGCCTTCTGTCCTCTGTGTCCCCTGTGGCGAACATGATGTTTGACAAGAGTAGTTTGGGTATTTATGATATGTAGTTTGATTGGTTTTTAAGGATTTATTAGATGTCTGAGAAGGAAAAAAATAAAAAGAAGTTAGCCACAGATTACACGGATTGCGCAGATAAAACAAAAAAGAAAAAATCCGTGAAATCCGCGATTGATAAAGGCTATCGGGACACTTTGTGCCTGCCGAAGACGAGCTTTTCGATGAAGGCAAATCTCACCCAGCGTGAGCCGCTGTTGCGCAAAGAATGGGCGAAGAAGAGTATCTACGGCCAAATCAGAAATGACCGCTATGGTGCACCATTATATATTCTGCACGATGGGCCGCCGTACGCTAACGGCGATATACATATGGGCCACGTTATAAATAAGGTGCTTAAGGATTTTGTCGTTAAATATAAGACGATGATGGGTTTTGATGCACCTTATGTGCCGGGTTGGGACTGTCACGGATTACCTATCGAATCGAAGGTGGTGACGGAACTGGGCGAGAAGGTGCATCAGATGAGTAAGCTCGATATCCGCAAAGAGTGTATGAAGTATGCGAGCAAATACGTCAAAATCCAGAGTAAGCAGTTCCAGGAGTTAGGGATATTCGGCGATTTTGACAGGCCATATCTTACGTTTAAGCCGCAGTATGAGGCAGGGATTCTGGAAGTATTTGCAGAATTGGTTGACAAGGGTTTGGTCTATAAGCAATTAAAACCGATTCACTGGTCGATTGGTTGCGAGACGGCCCTGGCCGAAGCAGAATTGGAATATAAGGACATTTCATCACCGAGTATCTTTGTGAATTTTCCGGTAGCTGAAGAAAGCATCGGAAAGTTAATTGAGCTTGGTCTCGTTGGTCAGGAAGAAGCTCAAGGTGCTAAAGTCTGTTTTATGATTTGGACGACTACGCCGTGGACGTTAGCAGCTAACCTTGCGGTAGCGGTTCATCCCTCCTTAGACTATAAGGCGCTAATTTATGAAAAGAACGGAGATAAGTTTATATCGTTAGTTGCAAGGGACCGTATTGAGGCGGTGGTGAAAGCTGCTGGTTTAGAAGAGGGAAAGTACTGCCTTAGCAATAAGTCGGTCAAGGGCAGCGACCTTGAAGGACTGCGTTATCTGCATCCGTTTGTCGAAAAAAATCCCACGGACAAAGACGCTTTTATGGTAATCCTTGCCGACTATGTTACCACTGAAGATGGTACCGGGCTTGTTCATATTGCGCCGGGGCACGGTATTGAGGACTATATGTCAGGGCAGAAGTATAACCTTGCGGTCTATTCGCCGGTGCTCGATGACGGCCGATACGATGATACGGTGCCGGATTGGCTGCGGGGAAGAAATGTTTTAGAGGTTGATACAGTTGTAAATAATGATTTACAGCAGAAGGGGCTGCTCTTTGCACAGGGTGAGATTACACACAGCTACCCGCACTGTTGGCGGAGCAAAGGACCGGTCATATTCAGGGCAACCGAGCAGTGGTTCATAAGCGTTGATAAAGAGCTGCCTGGTATCGGCAAAAGTCTGCGGGATTTGGCTCTGGAGCGTATCAAAGATGTGAAATGGATACCTGCGTGGGGCCAAAAACGCATTGAAGGAATGCTCGAATCTCGGCCTGACTGGTGTATCAGCAGGCAAAGAAGTTGGGGATTGCCTTTGCCGGTTTTCGTCAACACTGGCGGACAAGCCCTGCTGACTAAAGAATCGGTATTAGCTGTGGTTAAGCATATTGCCCAGAAGGGCTCGGATAGCTGGTTTACCGATTCGCCTCGGCAGATTCTCGGAGACAATTTTGAATTGCCGGAAGGTTTTTCTTTCGAGGATTTGCAGAAGGAGGAGAATATCTTTGATGTCTGGTTCGAATCGGGCTGTAGCTGGTACAGCGTTTGTGTAAAGGATGCGGGCTGGCCGGCGCCGGTGGATTTGTATCTGGAAGGGTCGGACCAGCATCGTGGCTGGTTTCAGTTATCGCTTCTGCCGGCCCTTGGTGCAATCGGAAAAGAACCATTCAAAAGTGTTTTGACGCACGGTTTTACCGTCGACGAAAAAGGTATGAAGCAGTCCAAGTCGCTCGGTAACTACGTCAATGCCCGACAGGAGGTGGCAAGATATGGTGCGGATATTCTACGGCTGTGGGTAGCCAGCGTAAATTATCAGGAAGATATCCGGTGCACGGATGAATTGATAGGCCGAACCCAGGATGCCTACAGGAAAATCAGAAATACGCTGAGATATCTGCTTGGCAATATTGACGATTTTGAACCGCAGATGTGCGTTGCATATAACGATATATTCGAAATAGATAAGTGGGCGATGCAGCAGTTACAAAAACTGATAGTCGGTGTTACCGAGGCCTATGAGAATTTTGTCTTTCACAGGGTTTTTTCACTTATCTATAACTTCTGCACCGTCGAGATGAGCAGTATCTATATGGATGTGCTCAAAGACAGGATGTACTGTGATGCGAAAGATAGCCGCTCTCGGCGAAGCGCACAGACGGCAATGTACAGGATATTAGATTGCCTCGTTCGAATGTTAGCGCCTATCTTGGTCCACACCGTGGAAGAAGTATGGACGGCAATGAAATCGTCGTCTGTAACCCATGATGAGTATGGTGAAAACGAAAAAACGCACGACGCACGACGCAATACGCAATACGAAAAGAGTGTGCACTTGGCTGATATGCCGAAAGTTGATGACTCGATTGACTGGCGAGGCCAAGAATCGAAATGGCAGAAGCTAATGGAGCTTCGCGATGAGGTTCTGCGGGTTTTGGAAGGCATAAGACAAGACAAAAAGATAGCGAGCAATTTGGAAGCAAGCGTTACTATCTACTGCGAAGACGAGAAATTGACCGGGATTCTAAACGAGTTTGGACTCGAACAGTTTGCAGCACTTTGTATTGTTAGTGAGGTAAAACTGCAAAAAGCCGTTGGTCAGACATCTGTTGCTGCTCGGAAGAGCAGCTACCAAAAATGTCAACGCTGCTGGAATTATTGGCCAAGCGTTGGAGCCGACAGCGAACATCCCGACTTATGCGAACGATGCATCGAGGTTGTGCTATGAATTTAATTGCTCCTGAACTTTTTGAAGGACATCATCTACTGTGATGCCTTTAATATCGTGTTTTGGGTCGGAGCTTTTTATTGTCAGGCCTCTTAAGTGCGGTTCAACAGCAGTGACGCAGTTGTTTCTTCCATAAGGAGCGACCCTGGCAGGGTTCGAGCGACCGAATATCAAAACCAGCGGCTTACCCAAAGCTGCAGCGATGTGGCCGGGGCCGGTATCATTACTTACTATCAATCTGGCGGCCTTCAAAAGGGCTACCAGCTCGCCAAGCGATGTCCGCCCCGCAAGGTTTACTATCGGGACGCTCGCAATGCCTTTTATTTTTTCAATGATGCCTGTTTCGGATGCGGTTCCGGTGGCGACTATGGGCAAATTTAAAACCGATGAGACTTTCTCAGCCAAAGCCGCAAAGTGTTCCATTGGCCAACACTTGTCCAGATGCGCAGAGCCGGTTACAAAAACCGCAAAACTGTTCGGTGCTATCCTATGGTTAGTCAGTAACCTGCCAGCCGAATCAGCGCTGACAGGGTCCTCTGGCAATATAAACTGGACGCTGGTATCAGAAACACCAACGGCCTGGATTATCTTCAAATAGTAGTCAACCAGGTGAGCACAATCCTGGTCCTGAGTAACTTTATGCGTATAAAAGATATGGGCGAGCTCTCTGGCATTTGCCATTCCGAAACGCCGCCTGCTGCCGGACAGCCAGCCCAGAGAAGCGGTTCTGAAAAGTCCCTGAAAGTCAAATACAGCATCAAATTTGTTGCGACGCAGCCGAAAAATAAGCGACACAAGACGGGCAAATGCACGTGGATGGAACCACGCCTTGCCGAGAAATTTACGGTCGAAGGGAATTATCTCGCTCAGGTGAGGGTGATTTTTTAGCAGAGGTATAAACTCGGAGCGGATGAGCCAGCTGATTTTTGAGTCGGGAAAGCTTCTGCGCAAAGCCGAAAGGGCCGGCAGAGCCAGAACTATGTCACCGATTGAGCTGGGCTTTATTATCAGAATATTTTTTAGATTTTCCGACATAGCACACTAATTGTAAGCAAAAAGGAGGTTTTGAGCAATTGATTTTGTCGTCATTCCCGCGAAGGCGGGAATCTGTTAGCCCTCGGCACTGCCGAGGGTTATTTATGCTGGGGGTCATATTTAGCCCCCACCCTGCGTGGTGGGGGTTTTTTTATTCATTTACCCACCCTGCGTGGTGGGGGTTCTATTTAGCCCCAAAGTTTACCCGCCTTAGGCGGGCCAGCTTCGGGGGTTTCCTTATCGTTTAGCCCCCAGCTCCGCTGGGGGTTTTGTTTTGTCGAAGTGTCGAAGGGTTTATCCTGGGGGTTCTATTTAGCCCCGAAGTTTACCCGCCTTGAGTGGGCCAGCTTCGGGGGTTTCCTTATCGTTTAGCCCCCAGCTCCGCTGGGGGTTTTGTTTTATCGAAGTGCCGAAGGGTTTATGTTGGGGGTCTATTAAAAACATCCCCCGCAATTGAGGGCGACCACTTCATATTTAGCCCCCACCCTGCGTGGTGGGGGTTGCCCACTGCAAGGGGTTTTCTTTTTTGTTTTGTATCGTTTAGCCCCCAGGTTTATCCTGGGGGTTCTATTTAGCCCCGAAGTTTACCCGCCTTAGGCGGGCCAGCTTCGGGGGTTTCCTTATCGTTTAGCCCCCAGCTCTGCTGGGGGTTTTGTTTTATCGAAGGTGCACGGCGACGCAATTTATTTAGCCCCGACACCTGTGGTCGGGGTCATTGTGAGGAACGTAGTGACGTGGCAATCTCCAAATATATTTAGCCCCCTAATTTATTAGGGGGTTATTAGCCCCTTGCAACGCAAGGGGTTTGGTTAGCCCCGCGTTTTACGCGGGGTTTCGTTTAGCCATCGCCGGAATTTATCCGCCGACTTGTCCGGCGTAGCGCACCTGTCCGGCGTAGCGCACCTGTCCGTCGTAGCGTAAGCGAAGTCGGAAGCGAAGTCGGAAGTTTTAACGAAGGTGGACGGCGACGTTACATTGCCTGCCCTCCGAAGCACCTTGTGCGAAGGAGGGTCATTGCGAGCAGCAAAGCGACGCGGCGATCTAAAAACCGGCATCGGGTTTTTGCTTTACTCTATGGTGATAATCGGCAATAATGCCAGGCAACTGCCTGGACTGGATAGGCCTGTATTTCCCGTTTTATGCAGACTGTATAATCATTGTTAGGCTGAAGGAAATAAGCGTACGAAAAATGATACTTGATACCAGTTATTCTTTTGCTATTGATCGCAAAGGAAGTAATAAATGAGTAAAAGTGAAAGTAATACTCCCCGAAAGCAAATTCCTATCGTCAATTCCTATCATCCCACCCCCGATGCTAATGCCTATGCAGATACATTAAACGCAATTACGAAGATACCCCTACAGCTAATAACTATTTTCACAGGCCAAAATGTTGTTAACTGTCTAAAGAAACAATACCTTTTATATTTGAACAAGTGGCCTTTTATGTTTTCTGAAGAGAACTATCATGTGTGGCAGGTTTTGGAAGCTTTAGAAGCGGTTTTAAATAATAATTATGGTTTGTTTTCCAAAGACAAAGAAGGAGAATCGCTTAACAAAGACATTTTTAGCAAATTTGTTTCTTTAGCTTATGATTTAAAAAAAGACAAGAGATTGGTAAAACAAATATGGATAGTCGTTTTCCTTCACGACATTGCCAAATATAGCGTTCAGAATCCTGATCATGCTCGAATCAGCGGGGATTTAGTGAGAGATTTATTTGAGACTAATGAGACTAAGAATTTTGGCTTGGCTCAACCCGAACGGAAGAGAATTGCTTGGGTAATAGGAAATCATGATGTAGTAGGGAATATTGTTTCTAGCGCAGAGCGAGCACCACGCTGTTTAACTGAATGTTTAGAAAAATTATCGGAAGAAGAGAAGCAAATAAGATTGAATATGCTTATTGTTCTTTCGCTCTGCGATCTGAGGGGCACACTTAATGGTAAATTCGTGAATGATGATAATACCGAGTCTCGGTTTTGGGCTGCTGATTTAAGTTGGCTTAAATCCAAGGAAGAAAATTTATTTAGTTGGCGGAAACAAAGATTGGTCCGGGCATCTACACAAGAGGAAACTGAAAAGAAACGAAAGGATTTTATTGCAACATTTGAAAGATTGGCGGAAGAGACACAACGAATAATAGAAAAACAAATCGGCAATATTAAGGTATTTACTAACTTTCTTTATCTTGCATTGCACTTGGACGGTGAGGAATTAGCTAAACTTTTTGCAATAATTTCTCTAATGGCTGAAATGGTTACAAGTGGAAAACCACATCCTAATTTTCAAGTTAATTTTACCAAAGGAGCCGAAAGAGACAAGCCAGGACCAATAGTAGATGGACTCAAAACCTTGCTTAAGCAAATAAAGTTGGATGACCTAACCCTTGATAAGATAACTAAAAATTACAATGGTCAAACAATTTACGGTATCCCAATTTCAGTTAACCAAAATAATCTTACTATAGACTCGATTCCAAGAAGATAGTCGACGAAGAACTGGCTTGGAAAGGAGGGACAGCGATCATTAAAAGCCTAACAGTGAAAATTCGTGTTAATTCGTGGCTAATCTTTTTGTGCCTTTTCGTGGCAAAAAAGAAATCCGCATAATCCGTGGTTAAATCGGCCTGAATCAGCTCAAAAGTGCGTTTTGGGCCTAAAAATGAGGTTTTGGGTATTTGCAAAGCCGCAAAGTCAATTTACTTTGTCTCTAAGTCGATTTACTTTGCCTCTGCGCAGCGTGCTAAGCGATAAAGTAAACTTGATTTGCCCCTGCGCAGCGTGCGCAGCCACAAAGTCAGCTTACTTTGACTTGATGAAGGCCTGCAAACATTTATTTTCCTGAGACTCCGCCGGAGACGACAAATGCCATTGCCTCAGAACTGTCAATATCAACCGGCGTAACCCGGT
>Ga0307432_1002177_pt1 | contig 10898 bp, 12 predicted proteins | sample SalMarWE160150MG_FD_202158 | JGI IMG/M metagenome (GOLD analysis project Ga0307432, IMG submission 202158) | Salt marsh sediment microbial communities from the Plum Island Ecosystem LTER, Massachusetts, United States - WE1603-150 | ecosystem: Environmental > Aquatic > Marine > Intertidal zone >...
TCATCAGGGCCTCCTTGCCCAAGTACCAAGGGTTGTTCCATAGCTCCTCTTGATACCGGCAAGGCGGCTCCGTTTTGTTTAATGAAATCGCTCACGAATGACCCTCAAAAAGGGCAAAAGTCGAGCTAAGATTCCTTCCCCTCCCGTACCGCCAATACGGATGGCGTTCAAACGCCAAAACGCTGGTTGCCACGTGCGACAAATCGTCAACGCCTGGACGGGATCCCGACTTGTCGGGAGGACGCCAGTTGCACTGCACCCGTGCTTGAGTATCCTATCGTGCACGCCCGGTCGTTCTCGCCGGGCAACGGACGGTCGCCTGGACCGTGGTGCGCTATGCCCGCTCCATCGGGGCTGAGGTTACCAGGTTTATGGGCGTTCCGTTGCTATACGGTCTCTTGAAGACCGCCCAGGTTGACACTCTGAACACACAGGATTGGACCATGCCACCAGAGCTGATTCACTCGTATCTTTCCCGGCGAGACCATTCAAAAGTCGATCCCAGCTTCCTGACGTACCTCGGGAATCTGGAACGCGTTGCGAGCGTGTCGCCCGAGATTGCCAAGTCGATTGTGCGGGAGCTGGCGGATCAAAGGAGCAACATAAAACTGATTGCCAGCGAGAACTACTCTTCCCTTGCCGTTCAGTCGGCAATGGCCAACTTGCTGACCGACAAGTATGCGGAGGGTCATCCGTTCCACCGCTTCTACGCCGGGTGTGACAACGTTGACAACATTGAGGAGTACGCGTGCAAGAAGGCGTGCGAGCTATTCAACGCTGAGCACGCCTACGTGCAACCGCACAGTGGGGCCGATGCGAATCTGATCGCGTTCTGGGCGATCCTAGGCACTCGTGTGGAGCTGCCGATGCTCCAAGAACGGGGAGTCGGGCGATCGACCGACCTGTCGCCGGTTGATTGGGAGGCGATCCGTCAGCGTCTCGCAAACCAACGGCTCCTTGGTCTGGACCTCACCTGCGGCGGGCACCTCACCCACGGAATGCGCAACAACGTCTCGGCGAAGATGTTTGACACCCGGTCCTACATGGTGAATCGCTCGACCGGGCTTCTCGACTACGATGAGATTGCGCAACTGGCTCACCAGCTAAGGCCGCTAATCCTTCTTGCGGGATACAGCGCATATCCCAGGAACATCGACTTTCATCGGATGCGTGAGATTGCTGATGAAGTCGATGCGGTACTGATGGTGGATATGGCCCACTTTGCGGGTCTCGTGGCCGGGGCCGTGCTTCGAGACGAGTTCAATCCTGTTCCGTACGCTCACGTCGTCACGTCCACGACGCACAAAACACTGCGCGGCCCACGTGGAGGGCTGATTCTGTGCACATCGGAGTTTCAGGAACAGGTCGACAAAGGCTGTCCGCTGGTGCAGGGCGGGCCTCTGCCCCACGTGATCGCAGCCAAGGCCGTCTGTTTCACCGAGGCCCTCCGACCGGAGTTCAAGGAATATGCTCAGAACATCGTACGGAACGCCAGAAACCTTGCGGAAGCCTGCTTAAAAGAGGAGATGTCCGTGGTGTCCGGCGGGACCGACAACCATCTCGTTCTGCTCAATATGACTCCGTTTGGTCTGACCGGCCGGCAAGCGGAAAGCGCACTGCGGGATAGCGGGATCACCCTGAATCGCAACACCATACCGTTCGACCCGAACGGAGCCTGGTACACCAGCGGCCTGCGACTCGGCACCCCGGCTGTCACGACACTCGGAATGGGGGAGAGCGAGATGCGGGAAGTCGCTTCGATCATACATTCAGTGCTCTCTCACACGGCGGCCGGAACCACCAAGGATGGAAAGAAGAGCAAGGCCCGCTATGTGCTGGATCAGCCGACGCGTGAGAAAGCCAGTGCCAGAGTCCGAGACATCCTCTCCAAGTACCCCGTCTATCCCGAGATCGATCTACCGTTTCTCCAAGAGTGTTTTGGCCTGGGAAATTGAAACTGGAACTCCGCGCGCCTTTGGCGGCGACGCAACTCGCCGCGCGAGATACCAGCGGCCTTTCGTCTTGTGCCGGTTGAACGTCCGCAGCCTCACGTACTCCCGACAGCCGTGCTCGCGCACAACGAACATTGCCAACTGCCGAACAGCTCCCGTCGGCGCGAATGAGGTACCTGCAGCTCGGCGTCGGGTCCGTCGGGATTTGAGCGAATGCAGCGATGATCCTCGCAAACCGACCGGTCCGACCGGATCGGCTCCGGCTGCTGGCAACACGGACCAGAGATCCCCTGCCATGACCGGTTCGGAGGCCCAAAACACGCCTGTTTCGACTCCGGGGGTCCTGAGAGACCACCAAGCTCGATTGCGTCAGTTTTCCACGTCTAGAGGGCACCCTGTGTCAGGGGGAACGCCAACATCTGGCCTATGACCAGCTCCGGGAGATGCTCAGGGGGGTACCATGACAAGTCGGCATCCTTGGCCGCTGCCGAAGCCATGGACTACTCGGCCAATCAGAGTTTCGTGGCAGTGCCGATAGCGAGCTGATCGCCCCGCTAGGCGCACCGACATCTCACTCTCATGCGTTTGAGTTGCCAGGTTTCGTCCTCCGATTCCCGCCCGGTACGGGTGCCTTCAACTTGTTTGCGGGGATAGGCGGATAAGGCCGGGTGTGGCTATGTTAGGCTGGTAAACAATCGGAGAGCGATGTACACTCGATAACCGTCCTCGTCCAGGACGGCGAGGAGACTGGCAAGTCAAGCTTTATGACGAAGCCCGGGTCACGCCCAACATCGATGAGGAGCCGGTGCAGTGCAGTCAGATCTGATCGCCGAGAAGCTGGTTGAAGGCACCATTCTTGAGGGGCCGCACTTCGGCGAACCTGTCCGGGTGCTGCTCGCCAAGGCGCGCGGGGGCCGCGTGGAGATCGTGGCCGAGGGCGTCAACACCAAGAAGACATGGAAGAAGCTCCTCAAGGCCGAGGACTTCGAGTCTTCGGTCACGATCAAGTCCAGCGGCGAGATGCGCCGTGACGATGAGGCGGAGGCCGTCACCGTCGAGGTCTCCACGAGGCACGAGGAATCGCAAGGCCGCAAGCCCGTCTCCGTGGAGAAGGACAACTGCGGCTGGGACATCACCTCGCTCGCAGGCGGGCAGGTCGCCCGCTACATCGAGGTCAAGGGTCGCGCGGGCGACGGTGATGTTTGCCTCACCGAGAACGAGTGGATTAAGGCTCAGCGCTTCGGCAAGGACTACTGGCTCTACATCGTCACAGGCTGCAAGTCTGAGCCGAAGCTGCACATGATCCAAGACCCGGTCTCGAAGCTGCGCCCGAAAGAAGAGGTGAAGATCGTCAGGTACATGGTGGGCGGCGCCGACTGGAAGCGCGCCGCAGCGACGGCGGAAACGGAGTGATCGGAATCAATACGGCAAACCCTGGGCGGTTGGTCTGTGGAAGTGAGATGCCCTGCGATTCAGGAAGCCGAGAGGGCATTGTCGGCTTCCTGCGAGCCGCGTGGCGACTGTAGTATCAGTCAGATTGTGAGGATAAGGCAATGGCAGAACCCGAAGACTCGAAATCGACGCCCAAGTCTGACAGCCGGAAGGCGACCGACAAAGGCACCCCGCTCGTCTTCATCAGCCACGACAGCCGCGACGCGGAGCTGGCGGAGGCGTTTAGCAAACTGTTGAAGAGAGCCAGCGCCGGGGCGCTCAAGTCGTTCCGCTCATCCGACCGTGCCGGAACCGAGGGCATTCAGTACGGTGACGAATGGTACAACCGATTGATGGAGAAGCTCAACGACGCGAGCGATGTCGTATGCCTCTTCACCAAGAGAAGCCTGAATCGTCCGTGGATTCTGTTTGAAGCGGGCGTAGCGAAGGGTACATTGGGTACGCCTGTGCAGGGCGTAGCTCTTGGCGTACCGCTGTCGAAGATCAGCACCGGGCCTTTTTATCAGTTCCACAACTGCCAAGATGACGAAGACGGTTTGACTGGCCTCGTGATGCAGCTCTTGAGGCGCATCCCCAACACCGACCCGGATCAGGAAGGCGTTGCTCTACAGGTACAAGCGTTCAATAAGGAGGTTGCGGAGATTCTGGCGAAGATCGAGGGTGAGGGCAGCGAACAGCTCGAAGAAACAACAGAGAGCAGTGAGACATCCGCTGCAAAGCTGTTCGAGGAAATCAAGGTCATGGTGCGCGATCTGCCGTCCAATCTCGAAGAGCGGTTTCCCGATGGAATCAGCCTGTCTCGCAGCAGGCGCATGCGTCGATTCCACCCAGGGATGTTTGAAGAGATGATGCACATGATGCCCATGCCTGACCCTTTCATGGGCCTACTCGTCGTGGCTAGTCTGCTTCGGGATGACATCCCTTGGTTGTACGAACTGGGCGTGGAAGTGTATCGAGCGTCGCAATCCAATCGGAAATCTGCGGCCAAGGAAGCCTTGTCCCAATTCCGACATGCCCTTGAGTTCATCATGCATGGCCCTTTCATGGAGGAGTTCATGATGAGATCGAAAGAGGGTCACATGTTCATCCGGGAGCTTCAACACATGTTGCAGATGGCCGTGGAGCGTTGTACGGAGTCCGAGGCGCAAGGCCGGAAAGAGAAGGCATAATCGAAGTGCAGACGCCAATTGACATCAACTGGAACGAGAGTCCTTTGGCCATTCGCTGCCCCTACAACGAGTGTGGCATGTGCTACTATGTCGGCCCGGAGATTCAGGCTTACGGGCAATGCCCTTCGTGCGGCACGAAGATCAGCAACGCTACGAGCGTGTGGCCAGCGAACCAGTGGTTCTCCGCCGCTGGCGATATCGCCTTCCTTTTCGACCACAAGAGGATTGAATTGGCCACTATTGCGGCGGCCAGCTACTTCGAGGGCTGTCTCTACTCGTTCCTGTGGAAGGGCATGTTTCTCGTCTGGGAAACGACGCGATGGAAGGTGCCGGATCGCCGTGATCTTGCTGAGGAGGTGCGGGCCAACAGCGAGTGTCAGGTACGCATCACGCGGAAGCTCGACAAGCTCACGGGCTGGAAGAGCCGCGCGTATAAGCTCTGCCCTCGCGTTTTCGGAGCCGACTTTGATGAGTTGGTAGCGGAGCATGTTCCTGACAATCAGGCGTTCATCACCAATCGTGACAACATTCATGGGTGGCGCAATAGACTGCTCCATGCTGGCCACCCGATGACGGAGACTTGGTCAGACGAGATCAAAGACAGGTCGCTGCGGGCCACGGTTGAGTTCATGCTCCAGTGTTGGGAGGTGTTCCGGGCATTGCAGAACGAGTTGATCGCCAAGGTGGTCTCAGAGCGAAAGAAGGCCGGAACATGCTGAAACGACTCATCGAAGTAGCTTTGCCGCTCAAGGAGGTGTCGGAGCAGTCGGCGCGGGAGAAGTCGATTCGGCACGGGCATATCTCCACGCTGCACATCTGGTGGGCGCGGAGACCGTTGGCCGCATGCCGGGCGGCGGCGCCAGAGTTTCAACCCCATCAGTCGATTATCACCGTGTTTGCGTCGTGCGATTCAGCGATGAACGAAAGGGAGCAAGCAATGCCCCCAAGTGATCGAGGAGTCCCGCGATGACCGGACAGATCCGATTAGATAGACGCCGTGGTCGAATGCGCGGAGAGTTCATCGACCCCGACGGGTTTACACTCTCACAGCTCATATTTGCCGCACTAAACTGCGCCACAGGGATCTTTGTTGCGGTCGAGATGGTCAGCGGAGGTCGCCGGGAGGAGAAGCGGCGGCGTTTGCGACGACTGACCGCAGCAGTGCGTTGGGAAGGTGAGCTGTTGGAGCTACAGGGTCTCCTTATCCAGATCGCACACTTTGTACGTGACGTCTTGGAGCAACAAGAGCCGCAATCCATGAGACGGCAAGTGCGGCCGTTGGACAACCTTCTATGCCTGACCCACCCTCAGTTTCGTGCTTACCGGCAACTCGTAAACAGCCTGTTGGAAGTGACGAGACGTCTGCACGAGACCTCCTCCGAATTGCTGTCGTACATTGAGCGTGCCGAACTCTCACAGTATCTTCGTGAATCCGTACTGGATGTCCGCAAGCTATTACGTGAACTTGGGGAGGGGCCTCCATTGACACAGGGAATAGAGGGTGCTCAGGAACTGACCAATAGGCTGCTGAAAGTGGCCGAATACATCCGCGCGGACCTGCTTGCTTAACGTGGGTGGCAGATAAGGATTATGGTGAAAAGACTGATCGAAGTAGCTTTGCCGCTCAAGGAAGTGTCGGATGATTCGGCGCGGGAGAAGTCGATCCGGCATGGGCATATCTCCACGCTACACATCTGGTGGGCGCGGAGGCCGCTGGCCGCGTGCCGGGCGGTGGTGTTCGCCTCGCTCATCCCCGACCCGGACGATCCCGTTCGCCGTCTTTCGGTAGTAGCCCTCGGCGAACTTCCAATAGGCAACGATCAGCTCGACGGTTGTCAGATCTCGCTGCGTCTGCATGGGCTCGGACAACCGGCGCCCGTTTGCAAGCCTCTCTGAGATTATCCGATCGTACTTCTCACGGCTTGAGTCGGTGCCGTACTTACCCAGGTAGCAATCTTGGACGTCGATCTGGAAGACAGCTTGGCCAGTAGGCCTGTGAAGACGGTAGCTCGGAGTCCGTGTGCGATGTTTCGGGCTCATGGTGCGACCTCCCAAAACGGTATGTACCGTTTTTCCTTGGGTTTCCGGGCCGCACCACCCCACGCGGGCGGGTACACGTAAGTTCCGTGTTCGGCGTGACTTACGTCAACTGGGCGATACAGGACTTGAACCTGTGACCTTTCGGGTGTGATCCGCCCAAAATCGGACAACGCAAGATCGCAACCTCGATTCTGAGCATACCAGAGCGGATTGACCATTGCAAGTCTTGCGTGTTTTGCCTGTGATTTTACCCCATAGCGTATCAAAGATACGGTTACGCGCGACGTTGCCGCGCAGCCTCACATATCCCCCATCCCGTCGGCACGATTCCTGCTGTCGGCACGGTCGGCCTGGTCATCATGGTGGTGCTTGTGCTCGGTGCCGGTGCCATCGTGCTGTCGAGGCGGAGGCAGGTCGCTCAGGTGGCGTAAGTGCTGCTGTGGCAGCACGGCAAGTCCGCAGAACGGTAGCTGCGGGCTCGGCGGATCGGCGGAGCTTGCTGTTTCTGACTCGCTTAGAGCACGCCAATAGCCTCAAAACGGCTCCGGGCGTACAAATGGTCCACCCGAGCCAGTTGCGTCGATTCTGGCGCACGTGCGCGCCCCTGAGTACGGGATAATCCCAGATGTCCAGATCTCGCGGCAGGCAGTATTGGCACCCGGTACGCGGAATCGGCAAGCGAAGAATGGCTCGGATGACGTTTCTGGGAGGGACAACTCCATCGAGATGGTCGATCTCGTGCTGCAGGAGCTCGGATTCTGGTCGATCCAGTTTCTCCCAGCTTCTTTCAACACCCTCTTCGTCGGTGTACCGGACTGAGATCGACACATGCCGGCTCAGCCGGACCAGGAGAAACGGGAAGCTCATGCAATCATCCCAAAGTGTGAACCGCTCCTCGCTCCTCCATACTATCTCTGGGTTGGCGATGCAGAATGGACGTTCGCCGAGGTTCAATCATTCGGTAGCTTGCACGAGCCGCCATGCTTGAGATGGTAGTCCTGATGATACTCCTCGGCCTTACAGAATTGTCCCGCGGGCTCGACCCGGGAAACAATCTTGCGATCATGAAACCTGTCAGTTGCTTGAAGCTTCTCGATGTATTGCCGGGCCGCTTTCGCCTGTGCGTCATTAGCAGTGAAGATGGCCGAGCGGTATTGTGTACCTATATCGGGTCCCTGTCGGTTGAGCTGGGTAGCGTCATGAAACTTGAAGAACCCTTCGAGAAGCTCAGCATAGGTGACTTCCGCTGGATCGTAAGTGACCCGAACCGTCTCAGCGTGTCCGGTTGCCCCAGAACAGACATCCTTGTATGTCGGTTTGGTTGTCTCTCCGCCCATGTATCCTGAGACAGCGTCAACTACACCTGGGATCTGCTGGAAGCGATCCTCAATCCCCCAGAAGCAGCCGCCGGCAAAATAGCCGGTCTCAGCCTCTACCGGGCGGGACTCCATGGGCAGCTTCTCGCCTTGTCCATAGAAACGCAAGGCAGCCGAATTCAGGCAGTACCGCAGGCCTGTCGGAGGTGGGCCATCGTCAAATACATGGCCGAGATGCGATCGGCAACGTTCACACTGAATCTCAGTACGGGTCATACCGTGGCTTGTATCAGTTTTTGTGTGTACATGCAACGGGTCGACGGGCTGATAGAAGCTGGGCCAACCGGTCCCCGACGTGAATTTGACGTCTGAGCTAAACAGTGGCAGGCCGCACAGCCGGCATGTGTAGACCCCCTTCTGCTTGTTGTTCAGCAGGCCGCCGCAGAATGCGCGCTGAGTACCTCGGTCGAGGAGGATCTCACGTTCCTCGGGCGTCAGGCCTTTTGCCAGGTCGTTGATCCGATCGCGAGTAACCGGCGTGATATCGTAGCTGCTCTTCGAGTAGAGTGGTCTATCCCGGCCGGGCTCTGTCTTTGTTTCGCGCATGTCTTTTGGCCTTTCTTCGCGATCATCTCCGGGCGCCATCTGGACCACCACGAGCCCAATGGCAAGTGCTACCGAGACGCCAAGAGTCTTTGAACTTATGCTTCTCATGGTATTACCTCTATCTACGTTGCCCGTGTGCGAGAAGGTCATTGCCCTTCACTCGGGCAGGCTGTGGCAGGCCATGACACTCTCGCGCCGCCAGACAGCGCACTCGCATGCTCAGAAGCCGAAGAAATCGCGGAGGCCCTCGCGCAGTCCGCAGATGCGGCCGATGCGGGTCTCGCGGCGTGGCAGTGCTCCACCGAGGGTCAAGAAGTCATCGATGTATGGCCGCGCCGGGTTCCATGGTTGTCCATGGCATCCTCCAACAAACCGAGGAGCGTGCTTGTGTAGTGGGGCTCGTTGTCGTTCGTCTGATCCTTGTTGAGCAATATGACGTAGTTGATGCCGTCACTGCGCTCTCTGGCAAGTGTGTTCGTGCCCCGCAACAAGCCACCATGGTCGCGGCTTCCAAGGATCGTCGTGCGGCGTGTGCCGATGGCGTAAACGGCCAAGTTCAGCCCGACCCGCTCGGCCAGAAGACCATTGCTCGGGATTTCCTGAGCGCTCCGCCCCGGTTTAGCGTTAATCCACACATGGGGGTGAGTGGGGTAGCAAGCCTGCGTGGAGGTGTAAGGGAAACCGGCGCCACCACCAGAAGGTTGCTCGCATCCACGTTCGGCTTCCAAAGATGCGCGCGATTATTCCCAAACGCCTCCTGCGGAAGCTCGACAAGCAGTTCGGAATCTCTCCGGTTGCGCCACGCCAACGCACACCTGATTCGGAAGGTTACTTGTTTCCTATGGAGTAGACACATCGCATACGAGTCCCCTCTTGAACTGGACAGTGTCTTACTCGGTCTCTTGCTGAACACACTGAGCTTGCGCAGTTCTTCTTCCGCCTGTCATGAATATGGCACTCTACCACAGCAAGTCTCTCCTTCGGCCACTGTGTCCAGACATCCTGACACGCGTCGTCAGAGCCTATGAAACACGGTGCTTGCATGGCATCTGATTGCAGAAGGCGTGTAAGAATGAATGACCGAACTTTGCAGCGGCGTGACTGACGCAATGGCATAAACTCCGTCGATTCCAAGACCCTCTGTATGCTTATTCACGTAAAAGGCCGTCATTCTGCACGCTTTGCGAATCAGGATCTCTGGTGTCAGTGAGATGGCAGCAACAGCATCGGCACCGATTCATTTGATGCGGCCCAAGACGTTGCGGACAACTCACGCGGCACCGCTACCTCGGCCATCTGAAACGTCGCAAATCCCGTGCGTCGCTCAGCGTGCACCGGGGTGCCTGGCGGTTCGTTTGAAGCCTGCCAGCTTCAAGCTGCATAGGTCAGGCTCCACGAAGCATTGCTTTAACAGGCTGGAAACGGCGTATCGCCGAAGAGGAGTTAACTATAGGAGTCCCAGCGAGACGGGATGGGGGGTGTGGTTCGGATTCTGGGGCCAGAAAAGGAGTCTCTTTCCAAAAACTCACGTGCGGGGGGAGGGGGTTAGATTAACCCGTACCTTCGCGCGCGGGCCGGTGTGGGGTAAAACCACGCGCGCCGTCAACGGGTCCCATGCTGGCGATTGTGCGCCCGCGTGCAAGTGTCACGATGTGTCACCGTCAAAAAGCATCTGCAAACGACTCGAAAACCACCGGAAAACAAGGGTCAAACAGACACCCGTTACTTGCGGTCCGCAAACGCCGATTTTTCTACAAGGGACCCGTTGTGGAATTTTTCTCTTGACACGGTGCCGAACGTGTGTCATACTCTCTATGTGTAATGATAAGTGCTCCCGCGATGGTTGCAACATCCGGGAGCGTGGCCAGTACCTAACATGGGGATACTGACAATGGCAAGTCTAGCAAACGCATCGGGAAAAGACAAAGCAAAAGAGCTGCGCAGGCGTATCGACGACAGTCTCGATACGCTGGCAAAAGCCGTTGACGACGTGCGAGCATCCGAGACGTTCCGGCAATACTTGGAAGTCCAGGCACGCTTCCACAAGTATTCCTGGCACAATTCGATGCTGATCGCCATGCAACGACCGGACGCGACCCGCGTGGCCGGCTACAAGACTTGGCAGTCTCTCGGTCGTCAAGTCAAGAAAGGTGAGCACGGTATCAAGATCTTTGCCCCGTGCCCGTGGAAGCGCGAGACCGACGATGGTGAGACCGAACAAGGTATCTACTTCCGAGCGGTCCACGTGTTCGGCGTAGACCAGACGGACGGCAAGGTACTACCCGACGTGGATGTGCAGACGATCGACACTGCGGCTGACGGTCTACTCGCCGACCTTGTGCGGGTAGCCGAGTCCCGTGGAA
>Ga0307432_1002183_pt1 | contig 10878 bp, 9 predicted proteins | sample SalMarWE160150MG_FD_202158 | JGI IMG/M metagenome (GOLD analysis project Ga0307432, IMG submission 202158) | Salt marsh sediment microbial communities from the Plum Island Ecosystem LTER, Massachusetts, United States - WE1603-150 | ecosystem: Environmental > Aquatic > Marine > Intertidal zone >...
ACGTGTAAAATATTTCTATGAGAGCTGGGGGGAGAAAGGAGAAGGCACAGTGGGATGCGGAAGGCGTTCGCGCCCTGAGGCAACATTTGGGCATCACCCAGCAGGAGATGGCCGATGAGCTGGGCACGCGCCAGCAGACCATCAGCGAGTGGGAGCGGGATATATACCGTCCAAGGGGCACCTCGTCAAGGCTGCTCACCATCGTCGCCGAGCGGACTGGTTTTGAGTACGGGGCGAAAACAAATAAACATCCTTAAAGATGGTGGATTTTTGCCTCAGATGATTAGGATTTCGTGAGTTTCGAGAAGATAGTAGAGGGTGAGCGGTGAGGTTGTGTATACATTGGGAACGAGCTATCGTACCCTAGACGAGTTCTTGGCGCTACTCAAGGACGTAGGTGGTGATGGACGTGCGTTGCTTCCCCATATCGAGATTCAAATACTTTGAAAAGCGGGCTTAAGTTATATCTATCTCGGCGACGAACTAAGGGGATATCGAAGGAAGGGATATGAGGTTCATGTCAGCACAGAAGTATTTAGGCGGAGGCTTAGAAGACTTGAAGAACTGGCCTGTGAGAGGAAGGTAGTAATTTTCTGTGCTGATCGCCTTTATTGGCGGTGCCATAGAAGGCTTATTGACCGGGAGCTGCAACGGGATGGATTCGAAGTCGCTCACATCATCGATGAAAAGAGGGTGTGGGTGCCCGGAGGTCGGGTTGGTCGGAATGGTTGAAAGGTGAGGCTTCATTTTATACGTAGGGCTACATGAAACCGTGTAAGAATGGCCTGAACGGAGCGAGTGACGGTAAGCCCGTTAGCTTGGATTTAGCTGAAGCAGGAGTTCCTTTATCGAGTATCAATCTTCTAAGTTGATTTGACTGCTACGGTGATAGGAGTGTAAGATATAAGCACGAAGGTTTGCTTCTGGTAATGGTACGCAGCCATCATTATGGGAATGGCTGCACTATTCGTAACAGGGATGTAACTGCAACATGCAGGTATTAAAGGAACTAAGGTGAATTTGTGGAGAACACCCTTCGATCATGTAGAAAAGGCTGTTAAGCCAGCTAAAGTGCTGATCGACAAAGATAGATGCAAGGGGTGCGAATACTGCGTGGAATTCTGCCCTAGGGAAGTGCTTGAGATGAGCGAGGAACTGAACCCAAAGGGCTATACCCTCGCTATGGTGGCAGATGAGAGCAAGTGCTTGGGCTGCGGATTGTGTGAGATGCTTTGTCCCGAGTTCGCCATCCACCTGGAATTGTGAGATAACGAGAACTAACAGGAGTTTGTATGTCTGAAGACGGAGTGCTCTGTGGGACGTTTTTCATGAATGGCGATGTTGCATGCGCTGAGGGGGCTATCAGCGCAGGTTGTCGCTTCTTCGCTGGCTATCCCATCACCCCAGCTACAGAGGTGGCTGAGAGGATGAGTGAGCGGCTTCCCCATGTGGGGGGCATATATATCCAGATGGAGGACGAGCTCGCATCCATGAATGTGATACTGGGTGCATCGTGGGCGGGGATGAAGGCAATGACGGCGACATCGGGACCGGGATTCACTCTGATGATGGAGAACCTGGGGTTGGGAGTGATGCTGGAAACGCCCTGCGTTCTGGTTAATATACAGCGAGCCGGACCATCCACTGGTTTGCCTACCCTGCCCGCTCATGCAGACATGATGCAGGCACGATGGGGCTCACATGGCAGCTATGAGATTATCGCGCTGGTGCCTAGCTCTCCCCAGGAGATATTCGACCTTACTGTCATGGCGTTTAACCTGTCGGAGGTATACCGTGTTCCTGTGCTGGTGATGGCTGACGAGGCGGTGGGGCATATGAGCGAGAAGGTAGTGATACCAAGTATATCACCTGAGGAACTCTCAAATCGACGACGGCCTTCTGTGGCGCCGGAACAATACCTACCTTACAAAGCTGATGGGGATTTGGTACCGCCAATGGCTATAGCTGGCGAGGGCTACCGCTTCCACGTAACCGGGCTTACCCACGATGAGAAGGGATACCCGGTAATGACCGCTGAAGCCCAGGACAAGCTGGTGCGCCGTCTGGTGGACAAGATCAGGCTCAACAGGAAAGATATAATAAAATATGACGAGGTCGATGTAGAGGATGCAGAGGTTGTGGTCTGTGCCTATGGAATAACCGCACGCGTAGCCCGACTGGCGGTGCAGCAGGCAAGGGACAGCGGGATTCGCGCCGGTTTGCTGCAACTGATAACAGTGTGGCCTTTTGCTGAGGAGCGCATCAGGGAGCTTGCGCAGCAGGTCAAGGCTTTCGTTGTTCCCGAGCTAAACTATGGTCAGATTGTGCTAGAGGTAGAGAGGTGCGCCGCCGGCAGGGCCACTACGTTGCTTGTGCCGCATATGGGTGGTAGCGTACACACTCCCGAGACCATACTTAAAGCCATAAAGGAAGTAGTGCAATGACAAATACAGTAACTGTGGAACAAAACATTATGGATGAATTCCTCAGATTGGACAGGATGCCGCATATCTGGTGTGCCGGGTGTGGTATAGGGCCAGCGGTGGGGTGTTTTATCAAGGCCATCCACCGCGATAGCCTTGACCCAGATAAGATTGCGGTCGTCTCGGGAATAGGCTGCGCTGGAAGGGCAGCAGGCTATCTTAGGTTGGACTCATTTCACACTACACACGGTCGTGCCCTTCCCTTCGCCACCGGTCTGAAGCTGGGAAAACCTGAGCTGAACGTGGTAGTCTTTTCGGGAGACGGCGATCTGGTGTCTATAGGGGGAAATCATCTCATCCATACTGCACGGCGCAATATGGATATGACTGTCATCTGCATAAACAATTTCAACTATGGCATGACCGGCGGACAATTGGGGCCCACTACGCCTGTTGACGCCCGCAGCACCACGTCGCCATACGGCAATTTCGAGAATCCCTTTAACATCCCCTACATTGTGGCTGCCAGTGGTGCCACATACGTTGCCCGCTGGACAGTGCTGCACGCGCGCCAGCTGGAGAGGTCTATCGCTGAGGCGATGGTCAAACCAGGATTCAGCTTCATAGAGGTGATAAGTCCCTGCCCGGCGTTGTATGGACGCATGAACAAGCAGCCACAGGGGCTGGATACCATGCACTCATACCAGGAAAGAAGCATAGTTCGAGATGGAGCCGATCCCAGGGATCTAGCCATAACTATAGACGGCCCCATTGTTGTCGGAAAGTTTGTCGACATAGAAAGGCCGACATACTGGGAGCAATACGAACAATTGCTTGACAGGATAGGCGGTAAGGAAAACCAATAGGCAGCCGAGCGTGTTTGGAATTACCAGGATAGTGAATCACCCTGCAGCAAGCTAGGGGACATCTGGAATACCTAAAGCCATCCCCACCCCAGTGATTCATTTCCCCCAACAAACTGAGGGGTCTTCTCGCCAGATTTTAATAAATCGGAGTGGAAGAGTTTGAGTGTAAAGGAAGTAAGAATAGCAGGATTCGGTGGACAAGGAGTCATATTATCAGGGCATATAATTGGCCAAGCCGCTTCCATATATGATGATGGTTACGCCACTCTGACCCAAAGCTATGGGCCGGAGGCCCGCGGTGGGTCATGCACATCCGAAGTGCTGATCTCCGATGAGCCCATAGGTTATCCCTATGTGCAGAATCCAAATGTATTTATCATCCTATCGCAGGAGGCCTACAGTAAGAATAGGCAAAATCTCCCTGACGATACACTGATGATAATAGATCCAGATTTGGTAAAACCTGAACCATCGCAAAACCCGCCACCCTTCTCCATACCAGCTACACGCATGGCGCGGGACATGGGGCGAGTGGTGGTCGCCAATATCATAATGCTCGGCTTTCTAGCAGCGGTGAGCGATCTGGTCTCCCATGAGTCACTCAAGCAATCTGTCCTTACCTCTGTTCCCAAGGGAACGGAGGAGTTCAATACCAAGGCTTTCGAGTTAGGATATAGCTATGGGTTAGAGCACGGAAAGCGAGGCGATGGCGCAAATGACTAGAGGGGTCGCCGTGATTGGCAGCAGTGTTGGTGCGGCGCAGGCTGCCCTTACCCTGGCCGAGTTGGGTGTGGAGGTCAAGCTAATTACACCCCGCGCGGCAATGGGCTTAGATAATACTACTGAGAATACCTCGATCACTTCTTCTGAGGAGCTGCTTGGCGCCTGGCCACTATTGCTTCGAGCGGCGAGCCACCCACTGGTTAACCTATATACCAACTCGGAGGTTACCGCTATAGGTGGTAAACGGGGAAGGTTCACCATAAGGGCAACCAGAAACCCTCGCTATGTACGAACGGAACTGTGCACCGGCTGCGGCCGCTGTGAGGAGGAGTGCTCAGTGCAGGTGCCCTTACTATTTGGCGGCCGGTTAGTGTCCCATAGTGCCATCCACGCTCCCGTTTTAGGTGCCAAGACAGTACCTTCAGCGTATAGCATAGAGAAGAAGGGGGTTGCTCCCTGTCGCGCAGCATGTCCCCTCGGTATCAACGTCCAAGGGTTCGTCTCGTTACTATCTAAGGGTAAAGTGGACGAGGCCTTAAGCTTGATAAATGAGGCGGCCCCTCTGGCCGGAGTGCTCGGCCGCGTATGTACGCACCCGTGTGAGGAAAACTGTAAGCGAAACGAAGTTGACAACCCGGTATTCATCCGTGCCCTGCATCGCTATGCTGCGGATAACGCCCCTGGCGGTATCAACTACAGGCGCAAGGCCGCCGCCGGGTCCAGGAGAGAAAAAATAGCCATCGTTGGCAGCGGCCCTGCTGGCCTTGCTGCTGCCTGGGAGCTGGCGCGCCGTGGCTATCAGCCTACTATATTTGAATCACATGCAGTGGTGGGTGGCATGCTGGCCACGGGCATTCCCCGATTCCGCCTCCCCTGGGAGGTACGATATAGAGAGATGGAAGCAATCAAGGCCCTGGGGGTGGACATAAAGACAGGGGTAACGGTAGGCAGCGACGTAACGATAACCGATCTAAGAGAGCGAAAGTACAGGGCTTTCTTCCTGGCTATAGGTGCTCATCAAAACAACAGGTTGAACATCCCCGGTGAGGATCTAGAGGGTGTAGTGGATGGCATGTCGCTCCTGTTTGCGTTGAATCTGAGGGTGGGCACCTCCGTAGGCTCCAATGTGGTAGTCATTGGCGGCGGCAACAGCGCCGTTGATACGGCCAGGACGGCAAACAGACGAAGCAAGGGAGGAGTGCGTATACTCTGCATATGGGATGAGATGACAGCGGTAAAAGAGGATACAGAGGACGCCATCAGGGAAGGAATTGCTATAGAATATCGCACAGGTCCGGTGGAGGTCATCGGTGATGGCAACAAGATAACCGGCGTACGCTGCCAGCGAATGGAAGGGGGCAATCCGCAACCCGATGCTTTTTCATTGCCCGAGCCAGTGCCAGGAAGTGAGTTCGTGATCGACGCTGACCAGGTGGTGGTGGCCATAGGGCAGCGGCCCAACACTTCCATGTTGAATATGAGGTGGCTTGATGTTGATAGCGATAGGGATACTATAAAAGTGGATCCTCTAACCCTTGAGGCCGGCTTGCCCGGTATTTTTGCTGGCGGTGATTGCATAACTGGTTCCAACAACGTTGTGGATGCCATGGCAGCTGGCCTGCGAGGAGCGGAGTCGATAGACCGATACCTGAGGGGGCGCGATCTGAGGAAGGGTCGCAGTCTGGAGAAACCTGAGCCGGTCGAGGTTGATATAAGAGAAAGGGATGTTTCATATTACAAGCGAGCCCACATGCCTGCAATCCCCCCTTCTAGAAGGGTGGGCAATTTTGAGGAAACTGAGTTGGGGCTTCCTATGGAGGTGGCAGAGCGCGAGGCTGGTCGTTGTATAAACTGCGCCCTATGCAGCGAATGCATGGAATGTGAGCGAGTATGCGAACTGAATGCGATATTCCACAAGGATAATGCCCAGCAGGTAGATATACCTGCCGAGATAGTAATTGATTTCACCGCCTCAGACAACGGGACAAAAAGTTATCTGCGAACGTATGAAATTGATCAAGGTACATCTATGCAGGTCACAGGACAGGGCATCTATATAGTGGGCAGAGAGGAAGACATTGGACTGGAAGGCGAACTTGACCGGGCCTCAGCCACCGCCCTTAAGGCCGCCATTGAGCTTAAGTCGAGGGAGGCACTACGCCCAAAGGCACCTGATACCGCAGGCGCTCCAGGTATCTATTTGGATCAAACTCGTGAGGAAGCAGAGCCAGCCATTCGTGGGGAAGCTCGTGTAGGAGTGGTACTATGCCGCTGCGGCGGTAGCATAAGCTCGGTGATAGATTGCAATCAGGTGACCAATAAAGTGCTCCAGCTTCCCGATGTGTGCAACGTTCTGGAGATATCGCAGGCATGTAGTAAGGAAGGAGCAGATATGATTGTGGCCCAGGCCGCAGAGTGGGACCTGGACAAGGTGGTGCTCGCTGCCTGCCGATGCTGTGGCCTGGAGCAGGTATGCTTTAGCTGCACAGACAGGCGGGTGATGTGCCAGCAGAATCTCAGCAGTAGTCTCTCTTTGGATTATGGCAGGAATATAGAGTTTGTAAATATCCGTGAGCAATGCGCTTGGGTTCACCAAGACGACCCAGTAGGGGCAACACGCAAAGCGATAGACATAATCTCGTCAGGGGTCGCCCGTGCCAAGATGTCGTTGGCAGCGGCAAACGAGGAGCGTCCGTTGGCTGAAAGCGTGTTCGTATTGGGCGCAGGGCTTTGTGGCCTTGCAGCAGCGAGAAACCTGGTGGACCAGGGCTATTCAGTAGAGGTTGTTTCCGGTCCCCAATCGGACAGTACCACAGGGCAATATAGCCATGAATATATAGACAGAAGGGATACCCTAGCGAAAGAGCTCGAGGAACAAGGTATGCGTATTAGGCTGTGGCCCCGCGTCTTGGAGTTGGACGGCTCGCCGGGTAGCTATGAGGCTGTGGTGAGGTACCAGTCACAGACTTGCCGGATCAAGGCTGGTGCGGTGATATTGGACCTTGGACGGCTAACCGGGGAAGTGCCAGCCGGTGATGATGCTATTCCTAGAGAGAACTTGCTCGGTCGAATCCTTGCTCATAAGAAGTACTCGGATAAACTTAGTGGGGGAGATACTGCTGCTCTCAGAAGTCCCACCATGAAAGAAACGGGCGGCATATTCATCATATCGACGGATGGGGAGGAGTCGCTTGAGGAACAGCTACGCAAGGGGGCAGCGGTTGCCGCCAGGGCATCCGCCTATATTGGCCAAGGTGTGGTGAGCCCGCGCGCTACTGCGGTGATCATTAATAGCAAGCTGTGCCGTGGCTGCGGTGACTGCTCCGCTATATGCCCTTACATAGAGATGAAAGAACGCAGTGGTGGCATATCCTGCGCCTATGTTGACCAGGCACTGTGTCTAGGTTGTGGGGCATGTATTGCTCACTGTCCAACAGGTGCCATAACTCAGTCTACTCAAAGTGACCATCACATATTAGCCACAATGGAAGCTTTATTAGGAAGAACACCCATTACGGTTGAGGTTTCATGAGTAACTCAGAGGCAAATATAGTTGTCTTTGCCTGCAACTGGGGCGGCCTGAGCAGTGTCGAGGCGGCAGCGCAGGCTAGGCTTTCCTATCCAGCATCGGTGAAAGTTGTCAGAGTTAGCTGCCTCTCCAGGTTGCATCAAGGCTTGATGCTCAAGGCCTTTGAACTGGGGGCGGATGGAGTGATGCTTCTGGGGTGTGAACCAGGGAAATGTCAGTTTGACACCGATACTGGACTTATAACGCAAGAGTACGATAAGGCGCGGAATCTAATGAGGCTACTGGGGCTGAGAGAAGAGAGATTACAACTCGCCTATGTGCCACGCGGCGATGGTTCTGACTTTGTAGGACGGGTAACGAGCTTTGTCACAGAGATCGAGCACATGAAGCCTGCGGTTTCTGGTGGAGCGTAGCAGCTACTGGCTAAGCCAAGCCACCCATATATGATATATAGCGATGATTTATTTAGAGAGGATATAGCTACAGGTTGTTCGATATTGAAAGAGAGATACGCGATACCAGGATAAACCTTTGCCTTGACTGTGGCAAGTGCACCGTGGTATGTCCGGTTGCCCAGCACGACCCGGATTTTAATCCCCGTCTCATTGCACAGAGACGGTTGGGACAGAACAGCAATATATCGCAAGATGATACGATCTGGTCCTGCCTCAGTTGCTACATGTGCACCGAGCGCTGTAACTACCATGTGAGGTTCCCCGAATTTATACATGCCCTGAGATTTGAGGCCCTCGAGGAAGGTGCTCAATTGCAATGCGCCCACGGCGGGACGCTCCAGGCGGCGATGCATATGATGGCTCGTGGCGACCTGCACCAGGACCGACTGGGCTGGCTGCCGCACGACGTTGAATTATCCGAGCAATGTGACACGATATTCTTCGTGGGTTGTGCTCCCTATTTCGATGTTCTGTTCAGCGACCTGGGGGTCAACACACTCGACGGGATAAAGGGAGCCCTCAGGTTGTTGAACCGCGCTCAGATACCGTTTAACATCCTCGCTAATGAGCGCTGTTGTGGCAGAGACTTGCTCCTCCAGGGAGATAGAGAGGGGTTCCTGGCCTTGGCACGGGCTAACATGGAGGAGTTCGCTCGCCACAATGTAAGAAAGATAATCACTAGCTGTCCTGAAGGCCACTACACGCTGAAGGTTGACTATCCCAGGATACTGGGTAGCACGGGAATTGAGGTAGTGCATCTGACAGAGGTAATAGCGCCGTTGTTGCGGAGCGGTGAACTTAATCTTGGTAGACTTGAGAAAAGGGTTACCTATCACGACCCCTGTACTTTGGGAAGATGCTCGAGGATATTCGATGAGCCTCGACAAATCCTGGAAGCAATGGAGGGTCTGGAACTGGTGGAGATGGAGCAGAACCGGGAGAAATCGCTCTGCTGCGGGGCAAGCCCGTGGGTGCACTGTGGTGTGGTAAACCGGGAGATACAGCAACAGCGTCTCGCCCAGGCCGAGGCTACAAAAGCAGATGTGATGGTGACTGCTTGCCCCAAATGCCAGATACACCTTAAGTGTGCTCAGAAGAGCGGTGATGTTAATGTATCCCAAGTCGAAATCCAGGATCTGGCATATCTGGCTGGTCGCTCTTTAGACTAGGAGGTGAATCGGTTGGCTGAAGAGGAACTTAGAATAGGAGTATTTGTCTGCGACTGCGGACTAAATATAGCGGGGTCGGTTGATACCGAGGAGGTCCGTCGTTTCGCCGAGGGGCTTCCCGATGTCGCAGTCTCGATGAGGAATAGGTACACCTGCGCTGACCCGGGGCAGGAAGAGATAAAGGCACACATACGGGAAGACCGGCTGAACCGTGTGGTGGTGGCCTCCTGCACTCCAAGGCTGCACGAGGTCACCTTCCGCAACTGTGTGGCCGATGCTGGGCTCAACCCTTACCTTATGCACATGGCCAGCATAAGGGAGCAGTGTAGCTGGGTACACCTACACGATCGTGAGGCAGCCACCAAGAAGGCCAAAGACATCGTAAAAATAGCGGTGGCTCGCGCCCGCCTGCTTCAACCGCAGAAGGAGTTGGAGATACCTGTCACTGATGCTGCTCTGGTGATCGGCGGTGGAGTGGCTGGAATCCAGGCGGCCCTTGACCTTGCCGATGCTGGGCATCAGGTATATCTGGTGGAGAAGGCGCCCTCCATAGGGGGCATAATGGCGCAGATCGATAAGACCTTCCCCACTATGGACTGTTCAATATGTGTGCTTGGGCCTAAGATGATGGATGTGGGTAACCACCCCCGCATCAAGCTTTTAACATACAGCACAGTGGAGGAGGTGTCGGGCTATGTTGGCAACTTCAAGGTGCGAGTGCGTAAGAAAGCGCGCTATGTAGACGAAAACGAGTGCACTGCCTGCAATGACTGCGCTGAGGTGTGCCCCGTGGTATTGCCCGACGAGTTTCAGCAAGGTTTCTCCTCGCGCAAAGCGGTGTATATGCCCTTCCCTCAAGCGGTGCCATCAGTGTATCTCATCGACATGGAGCATTGCTTGGGGAACAACCCTATAGCCTGCGACAAGTGCATTGATGCCTGTGACAAGAAATGCATAGACCTGACCATGGCGGACGAGATTGTTGAGCTGGATGTAGGTACTATAATCGTGGCCACAGGCATGGCTATATACAACCCTGCTCCGCTGGACGAATACGGCTATACCCGCTTTGAGAACGTCATCACCAGTATAGAGTTTGAAAGGTTGATATGTGCTGGTGGGCCTACCGAAGGTCATCTGGTGCGCCCCTCAGATCGTCAGAATCCAAAGCGCATCGGCTTCATTCAGTGCGTTGGCTCACGAACAGAGAACCGCGGCAATCCCTACTGCTCTAACGTATGCTGTATGAACACAATAAAGGACAGCCTGCTCATTAAGGAGCATTACCCGGATGCCGAGATATACGTCTTCTATATCGACATACGCGCCTATGGCAAGGGCTTCGAAGATCTATACCGACGCTCCAAGGAAGAAGGCGTTCAGTATATTCGTGGTCTTCCTGGTGAGGTCACCGAAGACCCTGAAACCGGCAACCTCTACCTTAAGGTGGAGAATACTACTGCGGCACGTATTGAGGACTATGAGCTGGACATGGTGATTTTAGCGGTAGGACTGGAGCAGAAGGATGACCTGAAGGAGCTCACCCATGTCCTGAAGCTTTCTCAGACTAGCGACGGTTTCTTGATGGAGGCTCATCCCAAGCTGAGGCCAGTGGACGCACCTACGCCAGGCATCTTCTTCGCCGGCACTGTGGAAGCACCCAAGGATATAAAGGACAGCGTAACCCAGGCAGGGGCTGCGGCGGCCAAGAGT
>Ga0307432_1002187_pt1 | contig 10869 bp, 8 predicted proteins | sample SalMarWE160150MG_FD_202158 | JGI IMG/M metagenome (GOLD analysis project Ga0307432, IMG submission 202158) | Salt marsh sediment microbial communities from the Plum Island Ecosystem LTER, Massachusetts, United States - WE1603-150 | ecosystem: Environmental > Aquatic > Marine > Intertidal zone >...
GAAATAGCATAGTCTTCGAATTATTGTTATCGCGATGAATATAATATGGGCGATTGTGTTTTTAGTTGGCGGACTTCTGATACTATGGAAAAGTGCCGACCTGCTCGTATCAGGAGCGGTTAAATTAGCGGAAAGACTTGGCATAAGCCCACTCATCATCGGCCTGACAATCGTAGCTATGGGCACTTCCGCGCCGGAGGTTGCCGCCAGCATCGCCGCCGTTGCCCGCGGCATGGCCGACACAGCCGTCGGTAATGTCTATGGCTCCAACATTGCTAACCTCGCCCTTGTCGGCGGCATCGCTGCACTTATTCGCCCAATCAAAATCGATAAGTTGACGCTACGCCGCGAGATTCCAGTGATGATTTTAGCAGCGCTGATATTGTGGCCTGTCCTACACAATCTGTCTTTGTCTCGCCCCGAAGGTCTTCTACTACTAAGTGTGTTTATAGTATTAATCTTATTGACTATCTTAACGGCGAAAAGAGCTGCTCACAAAGAAGAACGAGCGACGAGCGACGAGCGACGAGCGACGAGTAAAAGCTTACTCTTTATAGTAATTGGACTATCCGGCCTTGCTATTGGAGCGGATTTAGCCGTTCGAGGGGCAGTTGTTATCGGAAAGCAAATAGGTTTGAGCGAAGCTGTGATTGGCCTGACTATTATTGCTATCGGCACTTCTCTGCCGGAGCTTGCCACCTGCGTAGTAGCTGCTATTAAGGGGCATCACGATATTTCTGTTGGCAACTTAGTCGGCTCCAATATTTTTAATACCCTGCTTGTAACGGGCACAGCCGGGACGATTTGGCCGTTTACTATTGGGCCGCGACTAATGGCCGTTGATTACTGGATTATGATTATCGCAAGTGCTTGTTTTGCAGCCGTGGGCATAATCGGCAGACATGTTATTGGCCGAATCAGTGGGACGCTCCTACTCTGTGGATATATTACATATTTGGTATATTTATTGGCATTTTGATTTACACTGACTGACACGGACTAAAACACGGAATATCACGGACGTTATTGGAGAGTCTGTTTTTCAAAATTTAACACTGCGAATTTACCGTGATATTTCCTTGCCGCCCTGTCGTATGCTCTGGCTGCTTTGATCTCATCGTCAAAATATCCGAGGAATTCAGATTTATTTTTGACCTGAATATCAGCCACCCATCGCTTTTGCCTGACTCTAAAAGAAACGCCTTTGTATTTTGACCAGCATTTCGATTTTGTCTTGGTTCTGTTGCACATATTTTGTGAGCGTGTAGCAGGCCGAAGATTCGCCCTTCTATTATCGAGTCCGTTATGATTGATATGGTCGCACATGACGCCTTCATCGAGTCCCAGAATAACTCGGTGCATCCAGATATTCTTGCCGCATCTTTTTTCTGAGACTCGGCCTATTCGAACTGCGTAATAAGTTTCGCTGCCGCGTACGGCATGCCATTTGTATTTGCTTAGATGCTCGTAGTCGGCTGGGTCAACTATGGCGAATTTGCCTTTTGTTAATGGTATTTTTCTAAAGGCGTAGCCGTAGCGAAACCGCCGATACAAAAGTGTGATAGAAATCAAAGGCCGTGCCAGCCATGTCGGGATGTGAATAAGAACGTCGATGATGCAGGCTCCCCCTTCCGAGATGAAGCATCACGTGAAATCTTAATCTCTAAGCACTAAATTCTAAATTCATCCTTCGTAGTCCTAAGGACTCCGCCGTTAGGTCGCTGGGATGGCTGGCGCCACGTCCTGTGGACTTACGGAGTACTACGGAGAATGGACAATATCTAATGGCTAAAATTCAAATGACCAAAACAATAAGTTTTGAAAATTTGAATTTTGAATTTGTCCGTTCTCCATAGTGCCTACTTCCCTAAGGGACTGCGAAGTCCGGAACTACGAAGGATGAATTTCGTATTCAGGATTTAGGATTTCCTAATTATAGGAGGTTTAACAAGTCCTCCTATAATTGGGTGGACCTGCGCGTTTGATGCGAAAAAAATGGTTTTGGGTGGCGTGTATTTTTATGTAAATAGTTGTGGCAAAAAGAGTAAAAAAAAAATTCAAAATTCGGATTTTTGTTTTAAACTACCTGCGCATTTGATTGAAAAACACGGACGGACACCGACTAAAACACGGACGAACACGGACTTTTTTAGATATGTTTAGCCGTCACACTTGCTGTGCCGGTCAATATAACCACGGCGACGGACAATTATTCCCTTCACAATTAACCAATTAACTATTCACTAATTAACTTACTATGTTTTGCCTTCCAAAAAATCGGCAGAAAAATCATCTTATCAACATAACCTTTACACGCCTTTAATTATCTGTCCTCAGCTTTTTATCTCTCACTCCTAATCTCTCTTATCTCCGTCCAACCTCTTGTTATGATTATTTTTATTTATTTTTATTGACGCCCGGTTAGTTCTCCGATATAAGGTATATTTAGTGGGGCATATTCTCACGTCTCTCAAGAATATTCTCTTCAAAAATCAGGGAGACAGATTTTATGGCCATTAGTAGGCCAAAGGAGTACAGTAGTGAGTACAGGTATTGTAAAGTGGTTTAATGGTAACAAAGGCTTTGGATTTATCACACCCGATGACGCCGGCGAAGACTTGTTTGTTCATCATTCGGAGATCAAGACGACCGGATACGCCAATCTCGAGGAAGGCCAGAAGGTTCAGTTTGATGTCGGACAGGGCAAGAAAGGCCCATGTGCAACCAACGTAATCCCTGGTTAATCCAAAGAAACATACCGGAAAAACCAACGCTCCTCCGCTAAAACCGAAGGAGCGTTTCATTTTCACACTTACCCTCCAATCTTTCAGCAGTACTGCTCGTTAGTACCGACCACGACCACCACCGCCACGGCCACCACCGCCACGGCCACCACCAAAACCTCCGCGTCTTCCACCACCACCACGATCGGTCTTCGGCCGGGCTTCGTTGACATTCAAAGCTCGTCCCATAAAATCCTTGCCGTTCATTGCTTCGATAGCTTTTTCTGCTTCAGCTTTAGAGGGCATTTCTACGAATCCGAACCCTTTTGACTCGCCGCTGAACTTATCCATTATTAGACGAACCTCTGTGACCTGGCCGAATTCTGCAAAAGCCTGACGAAGCTCGTCCTCGGTTGTCTCATGCGGCAAATTTCCTGCATAAATATTCATTTTGTTTATTCCCTTTCTTTTAAGAAAACTCTTACCGGTACTACCGGCGTTCAATATTTACGTGCTGTTATGTTATTCGCTCCCCTCGAAAGAATCAAGCATTAATTCTAAAATTCTAAATCCCGCCACGCAGGAACCTCAACCCCCAATAATCACTCCTCAATAACCATTTACCAATTAACCATTTAACCAATTTGTATGCCGAATTTAGAAAATTCGACAGAAAAATCATCTTTACAGCATGATGAATTAGTTATTGGTTAAATGGTAATTTGGCCACAGAGAACGCATAGAAAAGATTCATCCTTCGTAGTATTACGCAGAAGGAAAATCAAATAATAAAATGCAAAATGCGACTGCGGCGGAGAAAAAATATGTAACTATCCCTATTTATTGCTATTAAGCCTATCTTGTAATCTTATCTTTTTTCTTGCAATGTCAAGATGTTTGGAATGATTGAGCCCATTTAAATATGTAGGCTCTTTTCTACCTGGATAGCATGCTCCCCAAAACGCCAAAGAAACTTCCAAACAAATTTTCGAAGTAGACTTAGCCTTATCTAACCAGTCGTCAGGCTTCCTCCATATAGCAGCCTTTTTCTGAGGCGAATAATGTACAGATGAGTCTCTTATTTCTTTAATCTCTCTAATGAATGTTCCAAAAGTTTCTTTGATTTTCTTTTTGTCTGATAAAACAATGGGCGATTTCTTGTCCGGCCTTATTATAGAGGGGAACTTCTCGATTTTATATTCGAGTGAAAGATAGTGGCCGTTCTTTCTACCGTGAAGTATCTCTATATCCTTCGGAGATAACATATTCCTGTTTCTTGTACTAAAGTCATATCCAACGCTGTTTACAAACACTTCAACGTAAGAGAAGAAGACAAGGATACAAAGTCTTGAATACATAGCTACATTTTGGTTTGCGCTCGCAAATATTTCATTGATTATTCTTGAGTTATCAGATCCACCTGATTTTTTCCAGTGTTTTGCGTAAGCATGCATCTTTTTGTGCGATTGCTCCGCAAGAATCAAAAGAAAAAACGCGTCTCTTAACAGAAAATTTTCTTCAACACTATAGAATCCAGCATGCCATCCCAAACCGATTCTCGCGTGGTAAGGCAGACCATCTGGGAATCCCATATTTGAACAATCCATTAGTTCTTGGAGCCATCCATACTCCAACCCATATGAGTAGATTTCCTTATTTTTTAAATATAGTTGATCAAACTCATAAGCGATTTGTGGTATTGACAACTTTGGAGGAAACAAGTTCTCATAATCTTTTGCGTTTGTTTTAAGGAGTTTTATTAAAGTGGGTCCTTTCTTAAGTAAGTCATCTTTATTCGCCGTATCTAAGAATTCCGATACCTCAACTAACCCACTTCTGACTTTCTTATCAGAAATTCCACCCTTATGTTTTGGCATTAAGGATGTCATGAGTTGAAGATAAACCAAATAGGATTTTAATTCATTTTTTATTTGGTCATGTTTTTCCATAAAAACTACAATTCCACAAAGTTTTTTCGAAAAATAAACCCTATGATTCTCGCAAAATTAAAATTTTATTTGAGTAGTAATTTGCCAGATGATGTAAGTTCTATTTGTTTGTATGTCATATCGGCAGTTTCCATAGCACGGATGTTGTCGGGGGTCACCCCGTAAAACTTACAATCCTTTTACGATTAAAGAATATATACATAATTATATCTCGCCATTTTATCTCACGGGGTAAAATAGACTAAAAGAATGGAAAGGTCAAATAAAAAAGATCATAAGTGTGTAAAGGCATAAGAAATATGTAGTAAGTTGAGTATTGGTTGGGCATTCGTTCTCCGTCCCTCAGGGACTGTGAAGGATGAAAACCCAATCCTGCTTTTTAATTCACTGTCACCGCAGTTTGAAGAAAAAAAGCCCTGCCCATGGTTTATTGACCGTCGCCGATACGGCGACGGCTAAACAAGAAAACATCCGTGTCAATCCGTGAAATCTGTGGTTTAGTTTGGAATTAGTATAGAGAATGCACCGCATACCAACTTTTCTTTTGTATTCTTGCTCAATAGGCGGGTGTAGCCATATCACATTTTAAGAGTATCATAAGCAAAAGCAAAAACAGGAAAATCAGACCAACCATATTAAGTGTAAGTATTTATTTTTAAGTGCAATTTTCCCGCTCATAATGCGAATTTCCCTATTCGCGCTAAAATTTAGCAATTACCTGTCTTATCAGCAACGGTGTGCCGAGCACACACTACAACTACAACTACTTTAACCACAAAAATTAAAGTTAATATCAATATGAATTATTATAAAATGTCAATAGTCTATTGACTAATCCAAATGACTATTTGCTTTAGTCTATATGCCGTTTCCATTAAGTTTGTATAACTTTTACTATTCTGTCACTTCGACCTTGAGCTGGCATCCAGAAATAAAAAAATGGATTGCAGCCTTCGAGGGAATGACAACATGTAACAATTACTTTTTAGAAACGGCATTATATGATACCATGATGATACAATGCTAAGGTTCAAAACCTATGTAACCAAGTCTGCCACTTAGCGTTCAGATTTGCTCAAAAAATACTCTGCGGTATAAGTTAACCACTTACCACTCGCCATTCACAATCGCTTTTCCGTATAAATATGAATTATTATAAAATGGCAATAGTCATATGACTAATTCAAATGACTATTTAATTGGATCCATCTGCCTCCGTAGGGGACCATTGGTTCCATTCGTAGTGTAATGCGTGTACGCGTGTGCTAATGTGGATGTAGCCAGAACGTGCGGCGGATGCCAACCGTAACCTTGGCGAAGGTAAGCAATCAGATAGAGGTATCACGGGCTCTGCCTATAGGGCTCTATGTATGATACAACGCTAAGGCTCAAAACCTGAATGCGTAAGACATCTACTTAGCGTTCAGAATGACTTAAAAAAATACTCTGCGGTACAATTTAACCACTAACCAATAACTAATCACAATCGCTTTTCCGTATCAATATGAATTATTATAAAATGAGAATAGTCATATGACTAATCCAAATGACTATATGCTTAATAATCATTCCGTTAAATCCTTTAACCTAAACCATGCTGGTATGCTATGTAGTCTTAAGACTACATAGCTATGTTAATCATACATGATTTGCTACGTACCACAAGACCAGCGATGATTAGTTTTTTTTTGTCCTTCGCCGCCTTTCTCCGTAAAGGATAAATGCCGGACTTCGACGAGCTCAGTCGAGTCGCGACGGCTAAACTACCAATCAACCGGCACCACTCGTCTCGGCGAAGGCTCACCGAGCCGGAGCGGGACAGGTGTGCCGACTAAACATACCCAAAATCTGCGTTAATCCCGTTAGAAATTTTTCCTTTGGTTTTCTAACGGGATGAAAATCAGTGAAATCCGTGGTTAAAATTGTCCATCTCCGTCCTTCTCCGTAGAAGTTATACTAAGAAGTCCGCTAGGGGATGCCTTACGGCAGATAAATGCCGGACTTCGACGAGATCAGCCGAGTCGCGACGGCTAAACAATAGTTCCACGTCCGTATTCGTCCGTGTTTTAGTCAGTGTCGGTCCGTGTCTATTCAGCCCCACACCAGTATCGAGAAGTGTTTTCGTCCATGCTGAGCCAATCAGCACGGCTGTCGAAAAAAAGATTGTTACAGCCTTTGCCGCGATGTCGGTTACGGGAAACTCGTCGGTTCAGGCTGCCGCCAGGCGTAGTTTCTTCGGATGCCGGCAAGTGCGTAGTTGACCAAACGTCCATATAGTTCATTGTGGACACGTTATCCAGATCATATATGTTGCGAACAACAGGACGCCAGTCTCCAGCTTCGTTATCAGCCATATATATCCGCTGGTTGGCAGACTTGATACTGCTGAGCTTAGTCGGCTCACCCTTTTCGGCTCCCCCCTCACCATCTGAGAGGCCTGGATTGTCCATGTCCCAGGCGTTTACAACATAATCTATCGTTTGCTCGGCATTGCTTCGGCCATATTGCCCTACTCCATTACGGGGAAAGGATGGGCATTGGAAGACCTTGACCTCCCGGTAAGTTTGGATTCGATCGTATTCATTGCCTAAGTAAGGGATGAATACAACTATCCATTTAATATTATGGTCCAATGCCCGTGGGATAAAATCGTCGTTATCCAAAGCGTATGCGTGCAAAGCAATGCCAATTTGTTTGAGGTTGTTCAGGCAATAAACGGTCCTGGCCTGTTTCCGCACCCGCTGAAGTGCCGGCATTAATATCCCCATCAACAGCGCTATAATAGCTATTACAACCAACAGCTCTATCAATGTGAATCCCGCCCTGTTAGAAAACTTTCCTCTAATAGGGCCCGTTTGAAACCTTCCATCCTCCCATTTAGGAATCTTAATTTCTAACAGCTTGAATTCCGCTCGTTCCTGCATGGTTATGTTCAACCTTTCGGTCGGAACGCTGTTAATATAAAATCCAACAGTATTTATTATACACTTCTTTAGCCAAAAACCAATGAAAAAGGTGAACAAGCTTTTTTTGCTTTTATTCACCCGCGCCGTTATGCTCTTTACACGAGAGCCGACCGAAGCGCAATGATTACTAAGTCTGCAAAGAGCCAGGATACGACGACCATAAGGACCGCATCCGGCCAAATATCAGCCGTCGTCCACCGTGAAATCAGAACCAACAGCACAATGAATGGCAAAATCCATCCTATATAAGGAATGGGTATAAGTTCCACCAGCGCTGCTATAAAAGCGGCAGCAAAAAGGCCGACAATGGAGCCTTGCACCTTAGTTAGTTTCATCGCCAGCCATAGCGAAACTGTCGCTATAATTACCTGCACCAATAATTCAATGATTACACGTCCAATTTCCACTTTTCTCAAAGTTTAACCGTCGTCGTTACTACTCCGCGAAGCGCTACGTAGTAAAAATCCGGCGACGTTCGAGAATTAAAAGCCCACGTGAAACGTGAGGCTAAATATCTCTCGACCCGGCTTGAGACGGGTTTAGCCCGTGGTTTTACCACAGGTTCATATACTTATGGTTTTTAAAATTTCTTTTTGAACATGTTTCTCAACTTGTCACGGTATTTCGCCGGCAACAAAAACAGCAGCTTGCGCTGAAGCAGCACCCTCAATCCGAGATATTCTAAGCCGATAAGCGCCAGCCACGAGCCGGGCGAAAACGGCGTCAATAACGCCACCACGCCGAGGATGATTAATACTACGCCTATAATTATCCTTAGGGATCTCCGCATTATCTAATTCTTGGTTTGCACTTTAAGTGGTCGTGTGTCTCCTCAAAAATGTCCCAATGACCCGACTGCAAGATATTGATTTTAGTAACCTTTCGTCGTTGATGACCATCGTCGATAACTAATATGCCATCGCTTTTAGTTATTCTTTTCAGCTCTGCCAGGAACACCGTGGGATTTTTGATAATAAAGAACATATCAATTGCGCACACTACATCCGCTATGTGGTCATGTAGAGTGCTATCATATCCTTTAGCCAATATTGGCACGATGTTTTTAATTCCGTCCTCATAGATTTTTTTCTTTACCGCTTCGATAGCCCGTTCGTGAATATCTATCGCAAATACCCTGCCCTGCTCGCCCACAAGCTTTGCAAATCTTGTTGTGTATCTGCCTGGGCCACAGCCATAATCCACGATGGTCATGCCCGGCTTGATTCCGAACTTTTTTATGCGTTTATCTATGTACGGATATATGAAGTCTATGACATGAAAGAGCAAAGTCATCAATTTGAAAGACCAATCCGGCATTCTCTCGTTTTTTCTTCTCTGTACCATCTTCTTTAAATCCGTGCTTGCCTTCCAAATCCCAGCTTCAAAAGAGCATGGAATCTGCAAATATTGTTGTAAATTCTTTTTCGTGAGCGATTTCGATATATTCAATCTTGCGAGCTAATTCACGTGCCTTATCCCGGCACTTCTGGGACAAAAGTATCATCTGTGCACCGCTGCTTGCAGCGTTTCCGACAAAACGAATCCGCTCCAGCGGCACATTCGGCAATAGGCCGAGCCGCATAGCGCTTTGTGGCCGAATGTAATTTCCAAACGCACCTGCTAAAAGGATGTGCTGAATTTCACTATCTTCGATGCCGAGCTTTCGCTGGAGGATTTTTGCGCCTGCCTGAATAGCAGCTTTTGCCAACTGGACCTCGCGGACGTCCTTCTGCGTTAGAAAAACTGCCCGCTCATTTACCAACCGCTCACTTACGTTCGCGGCTCTGAAAAGATAAAAACTTAATTGTTCATCCCGCTCGATGATACGATCAGCAATTGCAGGTGGTAGTTTGTCGGGTTTTGTGAATCGTCCGCTTGCGTCGATAATACCAAAATCCAGTAGTACCGCAACGGCGTCGATCAGGCCGGAGCCGCATATTGAGCAAGGTTCACCGCCCCCTATTATATCCAGAGCTATATCACCGTTATCAATTACGACTGCTTCGATTGCGCCTTCAGCCGCCCTGCTGCCGCAGGTAATGCGTGCACCTTCGAAAGCCGGGCCGGCTGCACAGCTTGCCGCGTAAAGTTTATCCTTTGTGCCGAGCACAATCTCGCCATTGGTGCCGATGTCAACTATGAACGTTACTTCTTCGGCTGAATCAATGTCGGTGGCAAGGGCAACAGCGATAGTATCAGATCCGACAAAGCCGGCAATATTCTCGACCGTGTGTACGTTGCCATCAAGATTTATCTGCATATTCAGTTTTTTAGCGGGGACATCGTGTGCATCGAGGGAAAAGGCTTTGTATGGTGCCTGGCCGAGCTGCTCAACGGGCAGTTTGAGAAAGACGTGATTCATTGTTGTATTTCCGACAACGCAAATTTCATATATGTACTTTGCGTTGACTGTTGCTTGTTTACAAAGCTTCACAACAAGACCGTTTATGCAGTCTATTATGAGCTTTTGCAGCTCTGCTAATTTCGCATCGCTGCTGGCGTATGCGATTCTGCTGACGACGTCGTCACCGTGTCTTCTTTGCGGATTCAGAGCAGCCTGTGTTGCTAAGCATTGTCCATTTTTCAAGTCGATTAGTTTTGCAACAACCGTAGTTGTTCCTAAATCGACTGCCAGGCCGAATATCTTGTCTTTATCACGGTACTTTTCATGTATAGTTGGTTGGACGTTGAGGTGTGTATCGATACCATGTTCGAGAATTCTTTGCTCGAAGTACCTTGAGCTGGGCAAAATAGTAACGATGAGGTCGCTTTGAATGCGGTACTGGCAGGCCAGGACTTGTTTGCCATCCGGCTCAAGTTTAACAAGGCACTTTTTACAGATGCCTTTGCCGCCACAAACGGAGTTTAGAATTATGCCAGCTTGGCCTGCAGCCTCAAGGAGCGTAGCGCCAGCGTGAATAGAAATTTTTTTGCCGTCGGGCTTGAAAATAACACTGAAATGTTTCATTTAGCGTATCGCGCATCAAATTTACGCTTATCAGATGATGTGACTCATCTACTTACTGGCTCGTAACGCAAAAAGTACAATAAAAGAATAAAGAAATTAGCTTTTCTTATGTCGTATTTTCCACTTGGTGTGTCTTTTTTTACTGCCTACTTTGCGTCTTCGTCTTGGTTTCGCCATTTAGTACTCCAAAAAAAGGACCACAATCTGTAAAACAAAATTGTTGTTAAGACTATCGAACATATAGTAATATAATCTCATATAAA
>Ga0307432_1002191_pt1 | contig 10859 bp, 8 predicted proteins | sample SalMarWE160150MG_FD_202158 | JGI IMG/M metagenome (GOLD analysis project Ga0307432, IMG submission 202158) | Salt marsh sediment microbial communities from the Plum Island Ecosystem LTER, Massachusetts, United States - WE1603-150 | ecosystem: Environmental > Aquatic > Marine > Intertidal zone >...
GTTATCCTGGGGATTTTCGGGGGCATGGGACCGGAAGCTACGGCTGATCTATACAAACAGATCCTTGATATTACCCCTGCAGCTACAGACCAGGAACATATTCCAACAATTATTTTCAGCAACCCGCAGGTGCCTGACAGGATGGCTTCAATAGCCAATGGCGGGGATCTGATAAAACCCTACCTCAGGTTCAGTGTAAGAAAACTGGAGTCGGCAGGGGCATCATTTATCGTAATCCCATGTAATACAGTGCATTATTTCTATGATTTTATGCAGGAATCTGTAGATATTCCCATTATTCATATGATCAGGGAAACAGCAGGCGAGGTAGCCGGGAATTACCCCGATATTAAGAAAGTTGGTTTACTGGCAACTACAGGGACAATTGAATCAGGATTATATAATAAGGAACTTGAGGCTAAAGGATTTGAGGTACTCACCCCCGATGATTCAATAGAGATAAATATGGTTATGAAGGCTGTTTATGGCATAAAATCCAAAACTGATCCGCAGCTGAACGAGGAATTGCTTGCAATTGCAGGCCAGCATCTTGCGGACAAAGGTGCTGAGCTTATTGTTCTTGGATGTACCGAAATCCCTCTTGCCTACAATCCCGGCCGGGTTGATCTGCCTGTTGTCAATGCCACCAGGGTGCTGGCGGAAAGAGCAGTGGACATGTATGAAGCGATGAGCGGTGAGCGGTGAGTTATTGCAGGGAGCCCTGACGCTCCCGTTGGTCGGTCAGGGTCTTCGCTTCGCTCAGACAGGGGGCATGGAGCAGGGAAAATATATGAGCCGAGCTCCGGGCATTCGGGGCGAGCTCACCAAAGGCAATTTGCTGTAAGCAAAAAATGCTAAATAATTTGAATTTCTGTTATATTGTTAGCCTGATAATGGGTGATGATATTATATCCACGAAAATCCTTCAGCCTCGATCCCGTTCTTTTCAAGGAAGTCCAGAAACTCACTGTAACATTTGTTAGTATGGTACTTAAGTGCAATAGCTTTCAGTAAACCTTCTTTATCACCTTCTTTGACCTGCATTAAAGAATATATTTTTTTAACCTCATCACCACGAACGGTAACCGAATATTCATAATCTGAATCACCCCACCATTCATCGACTGTTTTACCTAAGTCCTGCCCTTCAATTATGAGTTTCTCATTATCAAAATAAGCATCTATATAAATGCTGATGGATGGTGTTTCTAGCCGGTATAAAGAAATCTTGCACATTTTATTTTTATTTAAAAGATACTCTGGATAAGTAATAGTTAAATTTACATTTTTTTTGGAATATACATATCCCGGCAGGCGATGATCAGTCAGTGATAATTTTAGTAATACATTTTGTCATATTCTCATAATGCGAACCTTCCCAGTAGACACGGTCGCAGCCCGGGCATCGTTTGAACTCAGAATAATAACGTTTGGTTTTTCCCTGTAGCCGGTCTGTTATATCCTTTCTCTTTACATCCTCAAGAGGAGTGTTACATATTATGCAACGGGAAAAGAACCGTACCTGATTCTTCAGATCGAACCGTATTAATACCTCTTTAAGCTGCTCATCATATTTCTGTGACCTTATCCAGTAACCGTGTGTTACCCTTTTATTTTTCAGAATGCCCCTGTCACGTGTCAGGATAATTCTCTTTTCTTTCTCCGCTATGTCTACTATTTCAGGATCAGTATAATTACCGTTGAAAAGTGTGTCAAATCCACATAGCCTGAGATACTTGGCCAGTCTTCCAAGGTGGGCATCAAGGATGAATTTCACCTCACGAAGAGGCTTATCCCGTAACCGTATCACGGGAGTGATGTCCAGTCCCTCGAATACCGGGTAAACAGATACATTATCCCCGTCGTTCAGGTTGTATAAAAAGTCGACCGAATCGCCGTTCACAAGCACAAGATCAACCTCAACATGAGGTACACCCAGTGCTTCTATAGCATCCTTAACTGACGGCTTTCCACTGAATTCATAAGTAAAAGAGACTTTTCTCTTTTCCGCAGGAAGAAATTCATTCAGTTCCTCATAAAACCTGAAGTGAGCCAGATTCATAGTGTTTCAACATCCTAAATCAATAATCCCCGCCATCCGGCTGGCCGGGTTAATCCTTCAGGCAACGGATAGAGTACCCAATTTCCTTACTGTTGTAGAGACTGTAGACATCGCTGAGATCGTAGTACATGCCCCGGGCGTGGGCACTTGGTGGATAGTACTCAGTAGCACTCCACCAGCCACCGATGTTACCAATAAAGTCGAATGTGCCATCGTAGTAAATGTAGCCACCCGGAAGGGCTGCAAAGCCGGTTTCGTTGGTGGCTCCTGTGTTTGGGGTGGTCCAATGAGTTGTACCAAGTTCTTTGAGTTTACCTCCGGCAACGCTTTCGCCTCCAAGGTAGGTTGTAAGGGTAGTCCACTCGGCATCGGTGGGAACATGCCAGCCTGTGGGACATAATTTACCGGTGCTTACAGCGTACCAGTTATACAAAGCCCCGTAGGGATTTTTATAAGTAGCAGCATCGTTATTGTACCAGCAATAACCCGGAGTGTTAAGGTTAGCCCATTCTGTATCATCAGTAACTAAAGGTATATCTGTGCCATCATTGTATTTTGTGGTTTTGAGGTTCTCAACCATCCAGACCTGTGTACCTATGGTCACAGAGGTATAAACATTGCCATCTCTGTCGGTCATTGTATCTGAAGGGTCTTCTTTTTTCTCACAATTAGTTGTAAGAATTAATATTGCTGTCATCACTAATAATGGGTAATACCATATTTTGTTTTTGTTTTTCATATCTTTTTATTTTAACGGATTATTACCTGAGTGTGATATTAAAAAGTATTTTATATCTCTGCATTTAATATAAACCAAGTTACGTCATATTAAGATATAAGTCAATTTTTTTAAATGAGTAGAGACGTTGCATGCAACGTCTCTACTCATTAGATAGACCAATCCTGATTGGTTATTTTTTTGGATTTTCCCTTATATATTTTCTGATCATGTGGTATTCATCCCTGTCACGTATAACATGGTCATAATAACATGTTTGCCAGTCAAAATTGGGATTTATTTTGCGTGCGTGTTTTGTTACGGCGGATTTATATGATCGGATTATTGTTGTAATAATCGTTTATGATTTTCAAAAAATAGATGATGTAATTATTATGAAGTGATATATTTACCAAATCACCAGGGATAACCTATTTTTGGCAAAATGTTAAGAGCCGGGAAATATTCATTAATTTGGCTTTTGCTGTTATTTACAACAGTAACCAAGAGTCAGGAGTTAACTATTGACCAGAAGGTAGATAGCCTGTTAGCTCTCATGACCCTGGATGAAAAACTGGGCCAGATGGCACAGGCTGAAAGAGGATCACTGGAAACAATATCAGATATATCATACTACAATCTGGGATCGATACTGAGCGGTGGTGGATCTGCTCCTTCCGATAATAGTGTTACAGGTTGGGCGGATATGTATGATCTATTCCAGGAAGAAGCATTAAAAACAAGACTCGGAATCCCGTTAATTTATGGAATTGATGCTGTGCACGGGCATAACAATCTCTTTGGAGCAGTTGTTTTTCCTCATAATATTGGATTAGGTTGTACCTGGAACAATGACCTCGTAAAAGCTATCAATTATATTACTGCCAGGGAGGTTGCTGCTACAGGAATTGACTGGACCTTTAGTCCCTGTATAGCAGTTCCAAGAGACGAGAGATGGGGAAGAACTTATGAAGGTTTTGGCGAGAGTCCGGAGATTCAGAAACTAATGGCAGCAGCATCCGTATCCGGGCTTCAGGGCTCTGATCTTGCACTCCCGGAGACTATACTTGCCTGCGCCAAACATTTTGTGGGTGATGGTGGAACAACTAACGGTGATGACCAGGGAAATACTCAGGTAACTGAGGAAGAGCTTCGTGAAGTACACATGGCAGGGTATATTGATGCAATAAATGAGGGCGTCGGCTCGATAATGGCTTCCTATAGCAGTTGGAATGGGATAAAACTACATGGACATAATTACCTTCTGACAAATGTTCTCAAGGATGAACTTGGGTTTGAAGGATTCGTTATTTCTGACTGGAATGGTGTTGACCAGATAGATGAAGATTATCGAACTGCCGTTAAGAGAGCCATAAATTCAGGTATAGATATGGTTATGGTTCCGGATCGATATATATACTTCATAAGCATATTAAAGGACCTGGTGCAGGCCAATGAGGTTCCAATGGCTCGAATTGATGATGCGGTAAGCCGGATTCTAAAACAAAAATTTTTATTGAACCTTTTCGACCAACCCCTGACAGACCGTTCAATTGGCTCAACAGTAGGATCAGCAGAACACAGATCAGTTGGCCGGCAAGCGGTAAGAGAATCATTGGTTCTTCTGTCTGCAGGAGATAATGCTCTGCCTCTTCAAAAGAGCGGACAAAAAATTCTGGTTGTTGGAAAAAGAGCTGATGACCTGGGAGCTCAATGCGGAGGTTGGACAATTTCATGGCAGGGATCTAACGGTGATATCACTGTTGGGACAACCATCCTTGAAGGCCTTCAGGAAGTGTGTGAGAACAGTGAAATCATCTATTCCCCGACAGGAAATTATACAGGGGATGCGGATATTGCCGTAGCAGTAATTGGAGAAGATCCTTATGCTGAAGGTGTGGGAGACAGAACATCCCTGCGATTGGATCAGGATGATATAACTCTGGTCAGGAGTTTGAAGGAAAAGGGCATTAAAGTAATTACTATTCTAATCTCCGGCAGGCCTGTGATTATTGGTGACGTTCTACCCTACTCAGATGCCCTTATCGCTGCATGGCTACCAGGAACTGAAGGAGGTGGCATAGCTGATATTCTATTTGGAGATTTTCCTCCAACCGGCAAACTAAGTCATTCATGGCCTGCATATATGGAACAGGTTCCAATAAATATAGGAGATACGGACTATAATCCGCTTTTCAGCTACAAATTTGGTCTTGATAAGTTCCCAACTCCTGACTCAGGTGAAGGCCTGATACCTGTTGCTGCAACAACCGATGATGAAGGAATAACTATATTATTGAAACTATCTGGCAAAATAGATCTTATGGATGTTCAGCCTGACAACTTCCTGGTTAATTTTAATAATGTAGAGATGTCAGGAATAGTTAGTGAAATTAATATTCCCGGATATGATAGTTCAATGATTGAGATCAGACTCTCACAAAATATCACAGACGAAAATATGCTATTAACGGTCAGCTACAGCGGAGGAAATATACAATCAGTATCCGGAACTCTCCCGGAATTTAGTGACCTGTTTGTTTTCAATAACTTTAAAAATTATGGTACACCATTAGTTATTCCGGGTCGCATAGAGGCAGAGGGATATTTTGAGATGTTGGGGGTAGACACTGAAAACTGCACGGACAACGGTGGAGGATTAAATGTCGGATGGATTAACCCGGGAGATTGGATGAAATACTATCTTGATGCCCAAACTTCGGGGTACTACCTTATTACTGGCAGAATCTCAGGGTATAATTCAGGAGCCATAACGCTTAAATTTAATGATGCTATAACATCCAACATTAACTTCACCACAACTAATGGCTGGCAAACCTGGAAAGATTTTTCAACATCTGTATATATTAGCCAGGGCAAATATGTAATGACTGCACTGGCATCCTGCGATGCATATAATATTAACTATTTTGATTTTGAGCTTTTCGGGACAGGAATTAACGAAATATCAAATAACATTGATGAAGTATTACTTTTTCCCAATCCAGTCGATTCATATGTAACTATTCGGCTTAACAGTGAAATGAATCAGTCCATCTCGATAAAAATCTTTGATATGCAGGGAAGAGTTGTCCAACAACTTTATAATGGACTTCTGGATTATGGTTTAAATTCATTATCTTTTACTATTAATAAATCTCTGGAACGGGGGATCTATTTTATTGAGATTAAAAACAAAACCAGGAGATACTTTAAAAAGCTGATGAAGAATTAAAAACCCTGATAACTGATTAATACCTTTTTTTTAGAAAATAGTCGGAAAACCAATAATTGTAATCATGAGAAAGATCCATAAATTATTAATAATCAGCATCCTGATCGGAGCCTGCACCTCAAACCAGAATGAGGAAGAGGGTATTAAATCTGAAATCTCACTATTCAACCGGGAAGTAAAGGTTTTTGTTACTGCTGAAAACAGTGACCTGAGATTATCCTTTACAGGTACAAAGAAGTTTGACAATTCCCGGCAACCACTTGAAACTGAAATATCCGTTTTTGTAAACCCTGACGTAACATTCCAGAGTTTTATTGGTATTGGTGGTGCAATTACAGATGCCTCAGCCGAGGTTTTCACAGGCTTATCCGATAGCAAAAAGAGAGAATTGCTTACCTCTTATTACGATATTAAAGATGGCATTGGATATTCACTGGCACGGACATCTATCCACAGCTGCGATTTCTCAAGCGAAAGTTACACATACATCGAGGATGGAGACAAGAATCTCGACTCTTTTAGTATTGACCACGACAGACAGTTTAGAATTCCTATGATAAAGAGTGCTATTGAAGCAGCAGGTGGGCAATTATTAATTTATGCAAGTCCATGGAGTCCCCCGGCGTTTATGAAAAGTAATAACAATATGTTGCAGGGAGGCAGACTCCTGGAGGAGTTCTACAAACCATGGGCACTCTACTATGCCAGGTTTATTAAAGAGTACGAAAAAGAGAACATCCCGATCTGGGGGCTTACTGTTCAGAATGAACCTATGGCAACCCAGCGATGGGAATCATGTATATATACAGCTGTGGAGGAGAGAGATTTTCTTAAAAATTATCTTGGGCCAACTCTTGAAGAGGAAGGCCTTGGGGATAAGAAAATAATAATCTGGGATCATAACAGGGATATGATCAACCATCGTGTAAATACTATTCTGGCAGATCCTGATGCATCAAAATATGTGTGGGGCATTGGATTTCACTGGTATGAAACCTGGGCAGGAGGTGACCCCATGTTCCATAATGTAACCAATGTGAATCAATCCTTTCCATCAAAGAACCTGATTTTCACAGAGGGATGTGCAGAATCATTCAGAGAGAATGAATATGAAACCTGGAGCAACGCTGAACGGTATGGAGAATCAATGATTTTTGATTTTAACAACGGAACCGTTGGCTGGACTGACTGGAATATACTTCTTGATGACCGTGGTGGACCAAATCATGTAGAGAATTTTTGTATTGCTCCCGTTCATGCAAATATCAATAACGATGAATTGATCTATACTCCAAGCTACTACTATATTGGACATTTCTCGAAATTTATTCGTCCGGGAGCAAAGAGAGTAAGCACCGTAACGAGCAGGAGCCATCTTATGTCGACATCATTCATTAACGAAGATAAATCCATCGTTACAGTGGTTATGAATAAGACCGATGAGGAGATAAACTATAAAGTTTATGCAGGAGAAGGTGTCTTTGATGAAATAATCCCTTCTCATGCTATCCAGACTTTCGTTTATTAAAAGCCTGGCAAATCCCTGATTGAAAAAATTCCTCAGGATTCTATATCATGATTAATGGAATTTTCGCTATTGCCTCCCTGCATTTTAAAGAATTTAATAAGGAATAGCAGGAGGTCCTGCTATTATAGTTATATATGGTTTCACTAGTGTCCGGTTAAGGATGATTAAAAGTAATGTAAATAGTTAATATATAATACCTTAAATAGGGTCAATATTTTTTACGACTTGAATTTATATTTTCGCTCATACAATATTTTGAGCGATTATGTATACCGGGAAAACAGTTTTTGCACAATTGATGATGTTTATGCCAGAGTACGAATTTCAAAAGTGCGTCGATCATTACAAGGGCGATTACAGAGTAAGGAAGTTTTCCTGTAGGGAGCACTTTCTTGTAATGAGTTTCGCTCAACTGACAGGTCGTGAAAGTCTGCGTGACATCGAAAATTGTCTGACTGCATTTTCCAATAAACTATATCATTCAGGCATCAATCAACCAATCTCAAAGTCCACCTTAGCCGACGCCAATGAAAAAAGAGACTGGCGTATTTATGCCGATTTTGCTCAGGTCCTCATCAAGAAAGCCAGGCCATTATATTTTGATGATAAGGAGTTTCGCCTTGATATTGATAATATGGTCTATGCTTTTGATAGCACAACCATCGACCTTTGTTTAAGTCTTTACCCCCGGGCTAAGTTCCATCATCAGAAAGGTGCTGTAAAGATGCACACATTGCTCGATTTTCGAGGTTCCATCCCTATATTCGTTGATATTACCGAGGGTGCAGTTCATGACATTAACTCTCTGGATAAGATGCCTGTAGAGCCTGGTTCATACTATATTATGGATAATGGTTATATCGATTTTCATCGCTTATATACTCTTATTCATCAATGCCGGGCATTCTACGTTTCAAGAGCAAAAGACAACATAAGGTATGAAGCCATTTCGTCTTCGGAAGTCGATAAAACTGCAGGCATAATACGTGATCAATTGGTCAGATTAACGGGTTATAAGTCTTCAAAATCTTATCCGGAGGAATTTCGTTTGGTCGTTTACGAAGACTATGCCACAAGTATCCTCTACACTTTCATGACCAATGATCTTTATCTTCCAGCTTTGACAATCGCATAACTTTATTGTGAACGATGGAAGATCGAACTCTTCTTCAAATGGATCAAACAGCATCTCCATATCAAGGCATTCTACGGCACAAGCCCAAACGCGGTTTATTGTCAGATATGGATTGCAATCTGCACTTACCTGTTGATCGCAATTGCCAAGAAGAAATTGGATCTTGCTATCAGCCTTTACACTTTCGCTCAAACAATGGGTCTAACTCTATTCGAGAAGACACTTATCAAAAAACTTTTTAATAACAATATTAACCTTTATAAATTGTCCGATGAGAATCAGTTATCATTATGGAATTCTTAACCGGACAGCAGTGAATTATTCTATTAAATAAAATTGATTCTGGTTTAAATTGGGTGTAACTTTAATAAGTTCAAATCAGAGAAATATACTAATCTAAAAACATATTATAATGAAAAACTTTAAATGGACTTTAACAATATTAATAATTTTGATGTCATCCATTTGGAATTACTCTTGCCGTACTGAACAGAATAAAGATACATCGCCAAAACAGGATACAATAGTATCATCAAAATTAATAGTTACTGGAATACTTACTCATCCAGCTGGAAATCCGGTAATAGATAGTGATGTTATGTTGATGTTTGGAGAAGGTGTACTGAAAATTGGGGAAGAAGGTATTGTGATCAATCCAGGTTCAAATACTGACGAAAATGGACGTTTTAAATTAGAGATTGAGATAGATTCATTAAAAGAATTTGATTATTCATTTATGATTCGCGTTAGTCGTGGAACAAACAGTTACTATTTAATGGATGAGAATGAAATCCCAATAATTGTAAAAGTTGATCCTAAAACCAGGCAATTCGATATGGGTACAGTGCTATTAAAGTAAATAATTTAAGCAACGATCTCAGCATGGTTGATAATTATTATAAAAACCCCCGAACCATGAGACCGGGGGCTGCTGCATTTCCTCCGGAGTAGACACCGTTAGAGAAGTCTGTCTTTAAGATGTGAATAATTTCAGCAGGTGAAAAAAACTTATTTAACTTTAGTAAAACCGTGAGACACCTCAAGATGCCAATAACCGTCTGCATCAACAGTCCAGTGATATAGAGCATGCGCTAATAAGACTAGTTTTCCTTCACAAAAAATATGCAAATTAACAGTATTTGTGCTATTAGTGGATGTTTGATAAATCCAGTTTCCAATATAAGATACGGTGTATTCTTTTCCTGAAATGTCTCCAATCAAATTCCCTTCAACTCTGTTTTGAATTTTACCGTTTTTCCAGTGTGTACTGAAAACAATTAAATCTCCTGATAACGTTTCTAATTCAGGGCAGACAGTAGCATAGTTAACCCTATGGACAGTCTTAATATAGAATATTTTGTTTATTAAAGATTTTAAAAGTGCTTATGTAATTTCAGGGGAAAATTTTAATTATGCAAATAATAAAGATGGAGTTATCCGGGAGGGTTGCTCCCCTTTTTTAATATCTCACAGGATGGCTTTTTTTATAGCAAAAAAGACCCTTATCAAAGAAATTTCGAAATACGATTGATTCTATTAACTTAAACTTGAACTACGCATAATAATTAGGGCTTCATGTGGTCTGAAAGACCCAGCCTGAAGCCCCGGTTGAACTAAATACCGGGTTTTGGCTAGTCAGAAAGGAATAAATTAGGTGTTTCTCAAGGCTTGTTAAGTCGTGAGTTTGCCAGGTGCAATATTTGACCAGGAAATAAATGATACTTCAATGGTCTGGTCGAACCTCCTATATGGTTTATGAAAGACAGGTAAGTATCTTGAAAGGAGGTTTCATGACACTTCAAGGCCAAGCCCTTCGGGTTCCTTACAGGAAGCCTTGCTTAAGTCATTCAATACCCTCACTACCCTTGACGAAAATTGCCTGCTACTAGCAGTCGGCTCTCGCTTGACTATGAAGTTGAATAATGAGTTGTAAAACAGTTGCTTAATTTGAGACATTTACTTAAATTGCAGATTGCATTACGATGATAAAGAATGCCAAAGGTGTATATACACGCTCAAATCAGATGTATATAAACACCTTAAATTAGTGATAAAAGAAAAATAAAAACCACAGTGGTTCTTGCTGCTGTGTTGAACTAAACCGCCTTTGAGGCGGTAGCTTTCCTCCCAATAATTTATTATTTTATCTTTCCTGAGTAATAATTAAATCTTATGTTATGA
>Ga0307432_1002192_pt1 | contig 10858 bp, 8 predicted proteins | sample SalMarWE160150MG_FD_202158 | JGI IMG/M metagenome (GOLD analysis project Ga0307432, IMG submission 202158) | Salt marsh sediment microbial communities from the Plum Island Ecosystem LTER, Massachusetts, United States - WE1603-150 | ecosystem: Environmental > Aquatic > Marine > Intertidal zone >...
TGAGGTGCTCTACGAATGGCGGACACTCGATGATTGAATTTATGCCACCTGTTTCTGTTTCATTTCGTAAAGTTCCTCGTAAGCTGCCGGGCTTAAATACCCTAATGCAGCATGCCTGCGTTTGCGATTATAAAACAGTTCAATGTATTTGAAAATACAATCTTTCGCCTCCTGACGAGTTTGGTATTTCTTATGAGCAAGCCATTCTGTTTTCAGACTCCCGAAAAAACTTTCCATACATGCGTTATCCCAGCAATTACCCTTACGGCTCATGCTGCAAACTATCTTATGGTCATCGAGCAATGCCTGAAAGGCTTCTGAGGCATACTGGCTGCCGCGATCGCTGTGATGCAACAGTCCGGTTACGGCTTTGCGTTGTGATACAGCCATGCTCATCGCGGAAACTACAAGTTCTGAATTAATATGCTTACTCATCGACCAGCCCACTATCTTGCGAGAGTAAAGATCCATTACCACAGCAAGATATAACCACCCATGAACGGTTGGAATATACGTTATATCAGCAACCCATTTTTGATTCGGAAACGTTGCTGTGAAATCACGGCCGAGTAAGTTCTCTGCGATTGCCATGTCATGTTTAGAGTCCGTCGTGAGTACGAATTTGCGTTTAACACGTGAACAGAGGCCAATTTCACGCATTATACGCCGAACAGCTTCTTTGCAGCAGACAATGTTTGCCTCAAGTAAATCCTGGTGTACTTTGCGGTAACCGTAAATACGCTCACTTTCAAAATAAGAACGACCGATGGCCTGTGCGATATACTGATGACGCTGCTGCCGTGCACTGGGCTCTCGTTCAAGCCAGGCATAATAGCCACTGGTACTTACTTGCAATACCCGGGACATAACTGCTGTCGGAAACTGTTTATCGTGCTCTTTTATCCAGGCGTATTTCACATGGACTCCTTTGCAAAGTACGCCGCCGCTTTTTTTAAGATGTCGTTCTCCATGTGCAGACGCATATTCTCATTGCGAAGCTGCTTGAGTTGTTCCGCAGCGGGTTGCGACTCATCTTCCGGCGGCAATTCACCTGTCTGGCGAAACTTCTTTACCCAATTCTGAATTGACCATGCCGAAATCCCCAGTCTTTGCCCTGCCTCTCTTAAAGAATAGCCTTGTTCGGTTACCAGCCGAGCCGCCTGTAATTTAAAGTCTTTGTTGTATTGTCTGTACTTTGCCATACTGGACACTCCTTTCCTTGCGGGGCATTATAACCTCGCGTCGAGTGTCCGCCATTCGTAGAGCACCTCACAATACGAAAAAAACTGTGTAAATCCGTGTTTAACCCGTGAGATGCCGGCTTTGCCTATCTCACGGGTTGAATCCGTGTCTAACAAAAGTCGGTGTAAATCAGTGTCTAATTTCTTCGTGTTAATTTGTGTACATTCGTGGTTAGAATCCTGTCAGCTTAAAAAATAGATTCTTCGACTTCGCTCAGAACGGCGTCTGTGGAATCTGTGGTTACAATTCTCCCCCAAAATCCAACAAACAAAACCCAAACTTTCAAGTATGGTCAAAAAAAATCCGCGTTAACTTGTGTCCAGCCTAATTTGCTCGGCTTATACAAGGAAGCCCGATTTTTTACGGGATTCTGCGGAGGAAGCAAAAGGGCAGCATAGATGCTCGTATCGAGAATGCCCTTGGCTGAGAACGCCAAAGCTGAGCAAATCTCTCTGTGTTCTCTGTGAGCTCTGTGGTTAATAATCAGTGTAAACTTGTCTCGCCATAGTTTTAACAACGGCGGATTTATCTCGCCGTAGCTGGTTTCTACGTAGTCTCTGACGAAGTAGAATAGCGAAGGCGGAAGTGTCAAGCATCGAGTATCCAATTAACCAATTAACTAATTCGCTAATTAACTAATTCTCTGTGCAGTCTGTGTTCTCCTTGTCCTGCGTAGCTTGTGCCATAGGTAGCTTATAAGGAGCGAAGCATGGATGTGGCATAAAATTATCAGTGCAAATCCGCGTTAATCCGCGGTTAAAATTCTTTGTGCCTTTGCGCCTTCGTGGCGAGAAATCCGAGTAATCTGTGAAATCTGTGGCTAATTTTCTTTTTGTGCCTTTTCGTGGCTATATTTCTCAATGTTTTCTGAGGTCGATTCTACTATGTATAAACTTCTTTCCACCTGTGTCGGCATAATCCGCAACAACCTGGCCGGTACCGAGCAGTTGCCATTTGTAAATCAACAGGCCTTCAAGTCCAACAGGGCCGCGAGCGTGGATTTTATTCGTGCTGATACCGACCTCAGCGCCAAGGCCGTAGCGGAAGCCATCGCTAAAACGCGTGCTGCAGTTCCAGAACACGTTCGCAGAATCGACCAGAGCCATAAACTTATAAACCGATTCTCTGTTGTCAGACACAATCGCATCAGTATGGCCGGAGCCATACTTGTTTATATGCTCAATCGCCTCATCGAGTGTCTCAACGACCTTTATCGAGATAATCGAATCCAGATATTCGGTTGCCCAGTCCTTCTCCGTAGCTGGCTTAACCTCTATTATTACCGCCGTTTTTTCACAGCCGCGAATCTCGACGTTCCTTTCCTGTAGAGCGGCTTTTACCTTCGGCAGAAATGCTTTTGCAATTTCGTTATGCACCAGCAATGTCTCAACGGCGTTGCAGGCAGCGACATACTGGCACTTCGAATCAACGGCAATTTTTACCGCCATATCCAAATCGGCTTTGCCATCGATATATACGTGGCAGATGCCTTCAGAGTGACCGAGGACGGGTATATTGGTATTGTTCATAATATATCGTACGAATTCGTTTGACCCGCGGGGTATAATCAGGTCGATATATTCATCGAGAGTCAGCATCTCAGCAACATCCTGCCGGGTCTCTAATAGTTGGAGCCACCCCTTGGGCAGGCCTGCCTTTCTTGCCTCGGCGTAGTCTTTTGACGAAGCCGGGTCGCTGGATTCGGCAGGCTCACCACAGGTCGCTTCAGATATAATTTCGGCTAAAATCCTGTTGGTATTAGCGGCTTCGCTTCCGCCTTTTAGCAGAACGGCGTTTGCGCTTTTCAGGCACAGCGTCGATATTTGTACAAGTGCATCAGGCCGAGACTCGAATATGACCCCGATAACGCCGATTGGGCAGCTGACTTTATAGAGGTCCAGTTCTTTATCGAGTTCGGTAGCCGAGATGGTCTTACCGACAGGGTCATTGAGTTTGATAAGGGAATCGATGCCGGCCACAACGTCTGCAATTTTATGTTCATCGAATTTAAGCCGTTTTAATAATGGCGCAGACAGATTATTCTTTTGTGCCTCTGAGAGGTCTTTTTTATTGGCTGAGACGATTTCGCCGATATTTTGCTTCAGCGCTTCGGCAATCTCAGCCAGAGCGTTATTTTTGACATCTGTCTTTACCGCCGCCAATTGAATCGAGGCGGCCTTTGCTATTTGTGCTGTTTCTGCAATACCCATTTCAACTCCAATTTCCTATACTATATACTATTGACTATTCGCTATTGACCATTGACTATTGATTATTTGTTATTGACCATTGACTATTTCCGAACCACTCTGCTTGTATTGTCCGTCTTTTCCCATTTCAATCCCCAATTTCCTGTTGACTATACACCATTGATAATTTACAATTCCGGAACAAATAATAATAAAAAATGATAAATAGTAAATATTAAATTATCCACGCGGGTGTAGCTTAGTGGTAAAGCTCCAGCCTTCCAAGCTGGTCACGCGGGTTCGATCCCCGCCACCCGCTTTAATCATATCTTTGCAAACAGGCTATTAGAATGGCATAGAAAATAATAAGATAAAGGCGGCTTTGACCGTTGATTGGTGACAAACCGCTGATTGGTGACAAACAGACAAGATTTTGATAGCATAGGGTTTATGCAGGCCATTTGAGCTGGTAAGTGCCACAAATTTTGTGGTTGGGCAATTTTAGGACAAAAATATTATGAGTTTTATAAGGAAAAGAAAAAATGAGCTCTAATCCTCTGCGTAAGATAATAAAGCCAATTTTGGCTATAGTCTGTCCTACTGTCGGGTGCATTCTTGTAGGCCTGGCTTCATTCGGGCCCGGGGTATTTTCTCCAAAGACACCGTCATTTCAATTTATCGGAGTTGGTTTGGTTGTCAGTATCCTTGTGCTCGCTGCACAGAGACTACCGCCGGCCCAGTTTGTTGTGATTGCCATTCTGTTTACCATTGGCATGATTGCGAGTACAGGTTCCTGGTCACCACGACTCGTTCCTCGTGTGATTGTCGTTATGCTCGCTATGGCTGGTGCAGCTTTTCTGAATGTCAAGATTATAATGAAGACCCGGGTGGCTAAAGTGCTTGGTCGGTTTATCACCTGGAGTATCGTTTTCATCCTGGCATACCTGTTGGCCGGGGTTGTGCTGCTTGTTATCTTCAGACCTAAAAAAATGACAAACTTTCTTTTTATTTATGGTCAGTATTCCGTGCTCATCGGGGTCGGCCTGGGAATTGGATTCGGAGCAAAAGAGTGGCTGATAAATAAGCTAATCAAAGAGCCAAGACCAAAGACTCAAGACTAATTTAGCCACAGATTTCACAGATATATAGCCACGAAAAGGCACAAAAAGAAAATTAGCCACATCCATGCTTCGCTCCTTATAAGCTACCTATGGCACAAGCTACGCAGGACAAGGAGAACACAGACTGCACAGAGAATTAGTTAATTGGCGAATTAGTGAATTAGATTATAGATACTGGATGCCGGATGCTGGATACTTCCGCCTTCGCTATATATGGCGGATAAAACTCGATGCGAGATACGCTTCACGAAATGCCCCTGTCTAAGAATTACAGGGGCAGGCGAGATACGAAAAAATGTTGACATTGAACAGATTTTTGTATATTTTATCCCGTGGGATAGAATGGCCAGATATCATTATGTCTATGTTCTGAAATCGCAAAAGGAAGGAAAAGGAATTATCTCACGGGGTGAACCTGAAAGCGATGGGCAGCAGGAAGGAATTTCATGTGTTGACGGGAATGGAGGATTGTAGTATTGTATATTATTATGTGCTAATAGTTTGGTTGAGCTTGTGGGCTAATGGTCGCAAAAGGAGTAGACCGAAATGCCAAGGATTAAGGTAGGAAATACTTTCGTGGAAAGTGTTGAGCTTCCGAATTTTTTTGGGAAGCCGAATTTAATTGGTAAATTGATGGAGTTAAACCGAAAGTCTACGCCTGTACATGAGCCACAATTGTTTTATTTAAATCCACATGGCCAGCTCTGGCTTGGGGACAGTCTCGTATGGCTAAGAGGATTAGAGCCAGAGTCTGTGGACTTAATCTTCGCAGATCCTCCATATAATCTTGGGAAAGCGGATTGGGATCATTTTAAGAGTCATGATGAGTACATCCGATGGTCTATCGAGTGGATTGAACTTGCCTGGCAGGTGCTTAAAGCAAATGGTAGTCTGTATGTTTGCGGATTCTCAGAGATCCTTGCTGATATTCACGGGCCAGCTTCGCGGTTCTTCTATAAGTGCAAGTGGTTAGTTTGGTTTTACAAGAATAAAGCAAATTTAACTAATGATTGGGGGAGGTCTCACGAGTCAATTCTTCATTTTAGAAAGAATAAGGACTTTATTTTTAATGTTGACCAAGTGCGGATTCCATATGGAAGGCACACGCTTAAGTATCCTGTGCATCCTCAAGCTACATCCAGCCAATATAGTAACCGGAAAAAGAACCGGGCGCATTGGAAGCCGCACACGGAGGGGGCAAAGCCTAAGGACGTTTTTGAGATTCCAGTTACAAGCAATGGGATGAAGGAAAAAACTCCACACCCAACGCAGAAACCGGAAGAACTTCTTCGGCATATTATTCTGGCATCTTCGAATGAAGGAGATTTGGTGCTTGATCCGTTTTCAGGGTCGGGGACAACACTTTTATGTGCCGAACAGCTAAACCGTAGGTGGGCCGGATGTGAAACTAAGCAGGAATATAACACTTGGGCCGTGGCAAGGATCGAGAATGTAGAAAAAAAGACGATTCAGAAATGGATTGAGATGGACCGTATAGGACGGCGACGGAGAGAATCTATTAGATAGGGTGAAACAGTGGACCTGTACAAACTTCAGGAAATTGTGAAAGATACGAGTGCTCTTGATTCTCTGCAGAGATACTTTGATATCACTGTTTCTTCTATAGAGTTATTAGCTGATACACGGCCGACAAGAATAATATCACCTACTGATAATAAGTACATCTTCTTCCAGTTTGGCAAGCGATTTGGACACAAAATAACACGACCCCTAAATACAGAGATTTTCTGTGAAATAAGAAAAGCTTTCAGTAGAGACTTTAATCGGTTTATCTCGTTACTGGTGGATCTAAGAAAGAAGGAATCGAAAGCAGCGCAAATGCCAAAGTATAAGAAGTTCTTGGAAGCTAAAGGTATTGAGCGTGTCATATACACAATGCAACAGAGCATAGGTAGCATTGGTGATACGTTCGAGAATCCAAACCAATCGAGAAAACGGGTTGGGATGCTTTTCGAGCAACTAATCATGCTTCTGATCAAAAAGGTAGGGATTGAGTGCGAGCGTCGAAGGATCAAACTTCCACTGCCCGGTTACCCGGATTACAGCATGTCGTATGAACTTGATCTGGTTATTTCAAGGAATAAAGCAATCGTCACGTCTGAAACCTCAATGATAGGGGTAAATGAAGTAGTGGGTTCAGTTAAGACCACAAGCAAGGACCGCATTGACAAAGTATTTCTCGACAAATTTATGCTGAGTAAATTTCTTGGACGCACTATTCCTGTGTTTGCTATCTTTCTCCACGATGTGCAAAGGGCGAAAAAGCAGGGAAGCATCTTTGGGATAAATAGCACCTTCAAATCGAACCATTTTTTGGGTTACTCGGTGTCTTTGAATCAGCTTGACGGAGTTTACTATATCGATCCTCGGCCTAACATGGTCACAGATGGTCGATTGTCGAGAGAAATTTTCCGGTTCAGCAAGTTCTTAACGTATGACCTTTGGTCTCTTACAGATAAAGGTTAAATGCGAGTAGGATATGGAAGCGGTGATGAGGTACTGTAGACCAGACATGATAGGGGAAGGAAGATAAATAACGTTATAACTTAATCATATATCTTCCCCGCAATTTATTGCGTGGGTTATTTGTTTACGTCAAAATTCAAATTTGCGTAGTTTCCGAAGAATTCTTTAGCTTTTTTATCATAGGCCTTTGCAGCGGCGGTTTCGGAGGAAAAGTGGCCGAGGAAGAATTGTCGGCCATCCTTCTTTGTATAAGCAGCCCATTTACCCTTTGTCTTACTGAAGGATACGCCCTTGTATTTCGACGATGAGGTTGCGGAGCAACGGGAGTTTGCATTATTTTCCTTCAAAGTGCAGTTGCGAAGATTTTTCTTTCTATTGTCCAGGCCATTGTGATTGATGTGGTCACAAACTAAATTGTCGGGAGTATCGGCAATTATTCGGTGCATATAGACTCTTTTTGATTTGCCATCGACACTAACGGTTCGAACGGCATAGATAGTATTTATATTGGTTTTGCAGTGCCATCGGAATTGTGACAGCCAGATATAGTCCTCGGGGTCAACCTTTGCGAATTTACCCTGCGTGAGCGGAATCCTGCAATAATCGCCGAAACGGTCGGTATAAACAGGTAGAGCGCTTCTCGGCCAATGGTCTTTTTCTATGGAATTTTCATCGGCGTAGCGGAACCGGCCACAGATATAATCCTCTTTTACGACGGGCCAGCGGGCCTGGCCGGTATCGTAATCAATGTCGGGTGAATTACGTACGCAGTGCAGCGAATCCGCTATGATGCGGGAAAAATAACAGGAGCTGCACATCCGCTTTTTCGGCTTGCCAGATGGATTTTTAACGGTGAAATCAGTAATTTTGACCATCCTGCGTGATAGAAATCCTAAACCCTAAATTCTAAACAAATCCAAAATTCTAATCTCAAATGTTCTCCGCAGGATGCCTTGCGGCAAAAACACTCTGTTTCGGATTTCAAATTTTGGTCATTTGATATTGTTTCGTGCTTCGTATTTAGGATTTCGTATTTACTTTTATGGGCCTGCCCAAAAAAGGGGCCTTCCACTATTGGACGAACCTGCGTATTTGATTGAAAATTGAGGGATTTTTTAAGGCCTGAACTTGCATAAACGCCTGTGTAGAAAGGAATAAAAAAAAATTCAAAAATTCGGGTTTTGGCGCGCAACTACCTGCGTATTTGATTGAAAATTTTTCGTAAATCTAACTATATCCGCTACTTATAGCAGATTTTTTTACAATCCCTTGTGAGCCAGGGACTTACGAACGATTTGTCGCTCCCTGCTTCGCCCTAAAGCGGTCGGCTCGGCGCCCAGCCAAGGAGGGGCTTCGCAGGGCAGGCAGGATAACAATAACCGTTGAAAAATCGGCATAATACATTATCATCTTGCTATATGCGAAATTTTGAAAATACAAAGCGAATAGTTATCAAGATTGGGACGAACACTCTGACGAAAGATAGCGGCGTTGATACTGCCTACGTGGCTAAAATCGCCCGGCAGATTGCAACACTACTAAAAAGTGGCAGGCAAGTGGTCATTATAACGTCCGGCGCTATCGGTATGGGGCGGGGACAGTTATCAGGGGAGCAGGGTATCAGGGTATCAGATATAAGGATGCGGCAGGCGTGTGCGGCGATCGGCCAGCCACTGTTGATGGCTGAATACAGAAAGGCATTTGCACGCCACGGCGTTACCGTTGCGCAGGTACTGCTGACCGCAGAGGTCTTCAACAACAGAAAGACATATCTTAACCTTCGCAACTCCATCGAGACGCTTTTGAAAATGGGCGTTGTGCCGGTCCTGAATGAAAATGACAGTGTAAGCACCGATGAGATTGGCTCGGCTCCTTCGACTACTTCAACGAAGCTCGGTATAAATTCGCTCAGGACAAGCTTCGGAGATAACGATAAATTAAGCGCCCTTGTTGCGAGCAAGCTCGACGCAGACGTACTTGTCATGCTTAGCGACATTGACGCCCTTTACGATAAGAACCCACGAAGATACAGCGATGCCAGGGTGATACCTACGGTATTCGAGATAACCAACGACATTGTTAAAGCGGCGGGCGGCAGGGGAAGCGAGCGCGGCACCGGCGGAATGAAGACCAAAATCGAAGCTGCAAAAATCGCCTCCAATGCCGGCTGTCGAATGGTCTTAGCCAACGGCAGAATAAAAAATGTAATCAACAGAATAATTGCAGGCGAAGAAATCGGTACGGTCTTTATGCCCAGACGAAAACTAAGCAACCGGGCAAGATGGATTCTAAACAGCTCACCGGCAGGGACAATACGCATCGATGAAGGTGCGATGAGAGCCGTTAAAAATCGAAAGAGCTTACTTCCCAGCGGTGTAAGCGGCGTCGAAGGGACATTTGAGGCGAACTCGGTCGTTATGCTGAACGATAACGCCAGGGCGGTGACAAATCTAAGCAGCACTCAGCTAAAAACGCTTGCCGGCAAACACAGCTCCGAGATTCGCAAAATCCTCGGGCCAAAACACCGTGACGTCGTAGCAATACCGGAAGACATCGTAATCGTTGATGAATGATTGCGGCAGCACGGTGCTTGTGCACCGTGCTGCCGTCGTTTCTATAAAAGCGTTATTGGTACAAGTTCGTACCTTCAGTTTCCTCAATAGGACGCTCAAACTCGCCGGTATGCATAGAAACCTTGAAGCGAACATCACCAGCATCGAGAGCCCTGACAACAATCTTCCAGATTGCTTTGGCTTTGGGGGCGAGACTTCGCAATGGAGCAAAAGTTATTGTATTACCTTGTACCAAGCCGGAAGTTGCGCCACTTGAAGAAACGTATTGCTGTGTGCCTTCCCAGGTACCTGTAATAACAATGTTTGTTCCCGGCATTGAGCCCTGATTTGTTGCGGTAATCACGTATGTGGTAGTATTGCCTACTTCAACCGGGTCCTCAATGTCGATAACCTCAAGCAGCACAGCAGGAATCCCGACGACTGAGGTTGTTATCGAAGCAGATTTAGCATCAGCACAGTAAGCATTAGTGTTGGCAGTATTCGTATAGCTACCAATTTTCATAGGAGTATAAGTCACACTAACCTTCTTTGCAGAGTTTGGTGCAAGATCGCCCAACTCCCAGATAACCGTAGAATCTATGATTTTGCCACCTGAAGAAATACTAACCCTTGTTACTCCAGCAGGAATAATGTCTTCAACGATGGTATCCTTCGCTACACCATCGCCTGTATTGGTGACTATAATATCATAAGTCAGTGCCCGGTCGAGATACTGCCGTCTGCGACCAGTCTTTGTAATTCTTAGTACCGGTTTACGGGCAATCGTAATTGCAGTTGCCTCGGCTGTAGTACCCAAGGTTGAGGTGGCCACGGCCCTATTAACGTACCTACCGGCTTGTGAAGCTTGCAGCTGTGTAGAGAATTGCCGCCGTTGCCCCGGCTTGAGATTGCCGGCATCAAATACGACTTTGTCACTGCCATCATCTGTTTGTAATCCCTGTGGAAGTTCGTCGACAATTTTGACATTTCGTGCGGTTCCGTTTCCAGTATTGGTCACAACGAACTGTACAGGGATGGGGTCGCATACAAGAACTTCAGCAGGTGCGGTCTTTGTCAGGTCCAGCTTAGCCTCGACTACGTTCGTATATGCGCAAACCGGGATGACATAAGTAACAGTCGCACAGTTCTCAAGACAACCGGTTTCGACGGCTGTGCCAATAACCTTAATATCTACGCTGTCTTTCGGACTGAGACTGCCTATGTTCCATATAAGACTATTTCCGACTTTTTCCGCTTGCGGATTGGC
>Ga0307432_1002194_pt1 | contig 10854 bp, 6 predicted proteins | sample SalMarWE160150MG_FD_202158 | JGI IMG/M metagenome (GOLD analysis project Ga0307432, IMG submission 202158) | Salt marsh sediment microbial communities from the Plum Island Ecosystem LTER, Massachusetts, United States - WE1603-150 | ecosystem: Environmental > Aquatic > Marine > Intertidal zone >...
GGAATGTATTCCACGGGAAGTTTTCGAGTGCGCATTGCTCGCTTGATGTCTTCCTGGGTTGGAACACGACCGCTTATAGTCCCAATACTTACACCGGGATTGCGACCGGCCCGTAGAACTGTCAACGCAACCGCAAAGTCATCTAGTAACAAAGGAGGCATTGCGTATGTTTGGCTTTGCTGTGCTTGTGGTCCCCATATTACTAATCGGCCATTCTCCTCATCATAACGAGCTCCTTCGATATCCTCAAACTGCGCCATATAGTGGTTGAGTTCCTCCCATGGGACTCCCGAGGCAGTCTTTTCGAGTACTTTTTCTCTTGCTTCTCCGATCTTCTTATTGTCGGGGTTATGGCGGATAAAATTCTCATACTCAGTGGTAGTTCCAAAGGGCCCAGGGTAACAATAATGAGAAGATTCGCACCCTAAAAGGAATAAGACAGATAATAAACTAATGATGATAAGCTTGAACTTGGCCATCGCAAAGGTCCTCCTAACTAACAACAAATCGGATAAATCCCTACTATCTCAACCTGATGCTTGGCCGCAATGGGAAAAAAGATATACTTTTCTTACTAACATCAACGATCCTTTCCCAAGAGACTTTATCTACGAAATGCCATCGCCGTAGTTGCCTCATAATAAATAGTTTACCCATGTGTGCGTCTGGCAGCAAGAAAAAAAACGATTTCCGTTTTTCATGAGTATGAATTTTTTTCTGGCGCTCTATAAGTACTTTTATGTACTAACCTTATGAGGAGCCTTATTTAGAGCAAAAATTTTTATCTTGGTAAAGACAGATAAGATTATGCGGCGTCCGTGTAACTTTTCTGCGCTTGCTATTTATTAGAAGGCCGATTACAATGTAAACGTGAAAGTCGAGAAATAAAGAATTCTTTTGGGGATCAGAAATGATTAAGATTCTGATTACGGATAAACTTGCGCAGGAAGGTATTGACGTGCTTAATTCGACAGAGGGTGTTGAGCCGGTCGTTAAAACGGGTATAAGCGAGGACGAGCTTGCCCGGATTATCGGTGAATATGACGGCCTAATCATCCGAAGCGGTACAAAGGTTACCGCCAAGGTTTTGGCCAATCCCGGAAAGCTAAAAGGGATTGCCCGGGCCGGAGTTGGTGTAGATAACATTGACGTTGCGGAGGCCACCAGAAAGGGAATCCTGGTTATGAATACGCCCGGCGGTAATACGCTCAGCGCTGCGGAACACACAATGGCTTTGATACTTGCAATGAGCCGAAATGTTGTGCCTGCCTGCAACAGCTTAAAGAGAGGTGCCTGGGACAGGAAAAAATATATGGGCAATCAGCTAAATAATAAAGTCCTTGGCTTGATAGGATTAGGCAGAATCGGTATGGCTGTGGCAAATATGGCCAGAGGTTTCAATATGAAAATAATCGGCTATGACCCTCTTGCGGCACCTCCCGATGCAGAAAAAATCGGTGTCGAAATAAGCGATGGCTTAGAGAGAATTTTCCAACAGGCCGATTACATCAGTGTCCACGTACCGAGAAACGAGCAGACACTGAATATGATTGGCGCCGAACAAATTAAGATGATGAAACCGACCGTACGGCTGATTAACTGTGCACGCGGCGGAATTATCAACGAAGATGCCCTCTATAATGCACTTGCAGAAAAGCGTGTTGCAGGCGCCGCGATTGACGTTTTTGCTAAAGAGCCGCCTGAAAATACTCGCTTTGCTGAACTTGAAAATTGCCTCGTTACACCGCATTTAGGAGCCAGCACAGAAGAAGCGCAAATTGAGGTAGCTATCGAAGCCGCCCAGATACTTGTTGATGCCATCAAGGACGGCCCGATGAGAAATGTCCTTAACGCACCATCTACTACCGGAAAAGTATCACCGATTGTAGAGCAATATGTCCAACTTGCCCGGCGAATCGGCACACTTGTCAGCACTACTGTGCGAGGCCATATTAAGAACATCAAGGTCCAATATCGCGGCTCAATTGCCGAACTGGCTATCGAGCCGATTACTCTGCATTTTGTGATTGGTTTATTGCAGCGGCATTTTGATATGCCTCTGAATATAGTCAATGTTCCTGTCCTGGCTAAAGAGCGCGGCATAAGCATCGACGAAACAAAAAATACCGAGGCCAAGGATGTGGCTGCGAGTTTCAGCGCCAGGGTCGTTACAGATAAGATTACACGCACAGTAACCGGCTCAATTTTCGGTGGGACCTTGCCGCGTATTATTGAAATCGACGGCTTCAATGTAGAAATGACCCCACAGGGAGCGGTTTTGATTATCTTTAACGAGGATAGGCCCGGCGTCATCGGCGCCGTTGGAACCGTCTGCGGTAAACATAACATTAACATCTGCACGATGGGCGTTGGACAAAAACCGGCTGAACAAAAAGCAATACTTGCCGTCAGTCTCGACAAAGAACCTGATACAAAAGCAATCGAAGAAATCAGCAAACTTGAGTTTGTAAACGAAATTTATGTCTGCAAGCTGGACTGATACTCGATGCTGGAATCGCGATGCCCGCTGGATAAATATCCAACAGAGTTTTTAATATGGTTGAGCAGTTGATAATAAGTATAAGCGGAATGAGGGGAATTGTTGGTGAAAATCTTACCGGCTCTATTGCCGCTGACTACAGCCGGGCATTCGGCACATTTCTAAAAGACAGCAACAAAAGGTTATCCGTTTGCCTGGGTCGGGATTCCCGGCCCAGTGGACAGATGCTAAAATCGGCTGTAACGGAAGGATTATGCTCAGCAGGAATCGACGTGATTGATTTAGGGATTGTAACCACACCCGGTGTGGGGATTATGGTGAGAGAATTAGGTTGTGCAGGTGGAGTGGTCATCACCGCTTCGCACAATCCGGCCCAATACAATGGTATAAAATTACTGCTCGGCAACGGTATTGCTCCGCCGGCTAATGCATCAGAACAAATCAGGCAGCGCTTTTTCGATAAACGTTTTGTTACTGTAGACTCAACTAAATACGGCCAGGTAACATCTAATGAGCAGACCGACAATACTCATATCTCAAAGGTTTTGGCAATCGTTAGCAAAGAAGCAATCGCAGCCAAAAAATTCAAGGTTGTTCTGGATAGCACTAATGGAGCAGGTGGACGGGTCACAAAAAAGCTGCTCTTAGAATTCGGCTGTGATGTTACTACGATAAACGATGAGCCAACTGGCGTCTTTGCTCATGGGCCTGAACCAACAGCTGAAAACTTAATAGGGCTTTGTGAGGCAGCAAAAGCAAAAGCAGCCGATATCGGCTTTGCACAGGACCCTGATGGCGATAGATTGGCAATTGTCGATGAAAACGGGGCCTACATCGGCGAAGAATACACGCTTGCTCTGGCAGCAAAATATATCTTCAGCAAAAAGACCGGCAAAGCAGTAACGAATCTTTCAACATCAAGAATGATTGATGATATTGCTGAAAAAGCCGGCGGTCAGGTCATCCGCACTGCTGTCGGTGAGGCTAATGTCGCTGAAGCAATGATAAAGAACAATTGTATTATTGGCGGAGAAGGTAATGGAGGTGTGATTGATTTGCGAACTGGCCCAGTCCGCGACAGTCTTGTTGGTATTTTACTTGTATTGCAATTGATGGCTGAGACGGGAAAAACAATAAGCCGGCTGGTAAGTGAAATCGACAGCTATTATATGAAAAAAGAAAAATATAAAGCAAATCCAACACAGGCACAGAAATTTCTGGACTTGGCCCAAAAAAACTTTGCCAACGCAGATATAGACACAACCGATGGCTACCGATTTGTATTCAATAATGGTGACTGGATACATATACGAGCCAGCAATACTGAACCCGTGGTTAGAGTTATAGTTGAAACAAAAGACAAAGATACTACCCAAAAATATATCGACACAATATCAACAATAAGTGCTCAAGTAGTGGCACACTAATGGATAACGACAAACTAAAAACCAGCAGTAAGCAAATAAAATCGATTACATATCTTGGCGTTGCTATAAATGCTTCTCTGGCAGCTATCAAGATAATAATCGGTATATTGAGTGGTTCTTTAGCATTGATAGCTGATGGGATTCACTCGTTTTCGGATTTAGCTACCGACGCGGCGGTGCTACTTGGCCTGCGTCTGGGCTCAAAAGCACCTGACCAGAGCCATCCGTACGGCCACGGGCGAGCTGAAACTTTCTCAGCCGGATTAATTGCGCTTGTTTTAATAGTAGTCGGGGGGATTATGATATACTATGCCACCATAGCCATAGCCAGAGATGAAGTTACCACGCCTCGATTTGCGGTTCTTATTGCCGCAATAGTCTCGATAGCTTCCAAAGAATGGCTCTATAAAGTAACTCAAAAAACCGCCATCCAGACTCATAGCACCGCACTTTATGCCAATGCCTGGCACCATCGCAGCGACGCTTTAAGCTCGGTAGCTGTTGTAATAGGATTTATATTATTGGAGTTCGGCTTTGGCCACGGCGACCAGGTAGCAGCTATAGCGGTCGGCCTGATGATTATATGGGTGGGGGCCAAGGTAATTAGTGATTCACTTCGTGAATTGACAGAGGGCGCTGTCGATGAAAAAACGATTGAGCATATAAGGAGCATAATCAATGCCAATTCTTCAATACGCCAGTGGCATCGGCTGAGAAGCCGCACTGTCGGCAGAGAAGTCTTTCTCGACCTGCACATCCTCGTTGACCCGGATTTGAATATAGCCGCCGCCCACGAAATAACAGATGATCTTGAAAAAGCCCTGCATGAGCAGATAACACGACCGGTCAACATCACTATCCATATCGAGCCAGATATACCAGAAATGAGAAAGTAAACCCCGTTAGAAAGCTCAGGTGGGGCTTTAAACCCCACCCTCGCTATCTATTTTTTACCCCGCCCAAAGGGCGGAGCCTTCTTTCTAACGGGGTAAATGCATAATAGAACAAGTGTTCGTCTTACAAGTTATGCACTATTATGGACATCTAAAATTTCTTTTTACTGCCCTCGATGATAAAAAGCTTTGTAATTAAGTGCAGCACAGGATACAATTTTTACTTCCTGGTAAATTGTATCTGTTTAGAAAGGACTTCCGGCTTTTATGAGTCTTGATAGCTTTTTCAATCCTAAATCTGTTGCGATTGTTGGTGCCTCTCGTCAGAAAGGTAAGGTCGGGTACGAAATTCTGACGAATATGATTAAAGCCGGATACAAGGGCAAAATATTTCCGGTCAATCCCAAAGCTGATACTGTTGAAGGTCTAAAATGTTATCCTGACCTAAAATCAATAGGCGAAATCCCCGACCTTGTGATAATTATAGTTCCGGCGAAGACCGTGCCAGCGATTATGCAACAGTGCGCAAAAGTCGGAGCAAGGTCGGTCATTATCATTACCGCCGGCTTCAAAGAGATAGGCGAAGAGGGAAAAGAACTTGAAGAGCAAATAATCCAAATCGCCAGAGGTGCCAGGGTAAGAATAATAGGTCCTAATTGTCTGGGATTGATAGTACCAGCAAACAATCTAAACGCGAGCTTTGGTGGAGACCTTCCGGCAGCAGGGTCAATAGGTTATCTTTCACAATCAGGGGCATTGATGGCGGCTATTCTTGATATGGTCAAATCTCAGAGTATTGGTTTTAGTAAGCTTATCAGTATAGGCAATAAAGCAGATGTAGATGAATTGGATATTATAAAAGCCCTGGCAGACGACCCGGACACTAAGGTCATTGCAGGGTATCTGGAAAGCATTACCGACGGCAGCATCTTTGTAAGGGAAGCTGAGCGGATTTCTCACAATAAGCCCATACTTTTAATGAAGTCAGGCGGCACCGAAGCCGGCGCCAAAGCGGCCTCATCCCATACGGGCAGTTTAGCCGGAAGTGAAACAGCATACGAATCTGCATTTGCACGGGCGGGAATCATCCGCTGTGATTCGATAAAACAGCAGTTTGATTACGCCCAGTCTATAGCTACCCAGCCGCTTCCTAAAGGGCCGAACGTTGCAGTTGTTACCAATGCCGGCGGCCTAGGAATCATGGCTGTTGATGCTATCGAACGACGGGGTCTTGTGTTCGCCAAACTAACTGATGAAACGACAAAGAAACTATCCGTAAAACTACCACCAGCTGCCAATTCACACAATCCTATAGATGTTTTGGGAGACGCTCTATCCGACCGTTACGAGTTTGCACTTGATGTTGTTCTCGATGATGTCAACGTTGATACGGTACTTGTACTTCTTACACCACAGGCAATGACCAAATCTGCGGCAACTGCCGAAGCTGTCGTCAAAGTGTCAAGTCATAAACCAACCAAACCTATTCTTGCCTGTTTCCTCGGGGCAAGCAAGGTTGAAGAAGGTAAGCAAATTTTACGAGATGGTAGAATACCACAGTTTGATTCGCCCGAAAGCGCAGTGGAAACAATCAAAGTGATATCCGATTATGCACGATGGCGAAACCGACCGAAAAGAGTCGTGAGACTTTTTCCAGTTAACCGAAGAAAAGTGGAAAACATTACCGACAGACACCTGCGTCAGGATATTCTGGAAATCAGCGAGGCCGAATCCAAAGAGATACTTGAAGCATACGGTTTTGTAACACCAAAGGGTGCTATTGCAACAACGGCGGAGCAGGCAGCAAATATAGCTGAGCAGCTTGGTTATCCAGTGGTATTGAAGATTTGGTCGCCGGACATACTGCATAAATCAGACGTTGGCGGAGTAAAGGTAGGCCTAGCCGGCGAGCAGGAGCTAAAAGATGCATTCGACTTAATGATGTACCGCGTACCCAAGAAACGACCTGAGGCGCATATTCTCGGAGTTCTTGTGCAGGAAATGTGCAGCAAGGGAAAAGAGGTTATCTTAGGAATGAGTCGTGACCCCCATTTTGGGCCGCTGATGATGTTTGGAATGGGGGGGATAATGGTCGAAGTGCTTCAAGATGTGTCATTTTATCTTGCACCTTTGACGGCTGAAGAAGCAAAACAGATGCTTATTAATACGAGGACATATCAGATTCTCAAAGGAGTGCGTGGCCAGGAAGGTGTGGATATAGATGTGATAGCAGAAGGCCTTCAGAGGCTTTCACAGTTAGTTACCGAATTTCCGCAGATTAAGGAGATGGATATTAATCCTTATATGGTTGGTCCAGAAGGAACAACACCAGTTGCGGTTGATGCCAGAATAGCTTTGGAGAAATAATATGCAGGAATTCGACTGGAAACAAAAGTATAGCAGTAAAATCGGTACTGCTGCGTCGGCGATGAATTTAATAAAGTCAGGTAACAGCATATTTATAGGCACTGGCTGCGGGCAACCCCAGCATCTGGTCAATGCTCTTGTTGAACACTCCAGCCACGTTTATGATGCTCATATAATACATTTGCTGACGATAGGGGCAGCTCCGTATGCTGAAGAGAAGTTTCGTGAAAAGTTTAAGATGAATAGCTTTTTCATTGCCGACAATGTTCGTGACGCCCTGGAAAAAGGGATAGGAGACTATACGCCGATATTTTTGTCTGAAATACCTCATGAATTCGAGAGCGGCAGGATTCCGATTGATGTGGCTTTGATTTCCGTAACACCACCGGATGTAAACGGCTTGTGTAGTTTGGGGGTATCCGTGGATATTGTTAAATCTGCCGTAGCCAATGCCAGGTATGTCATTGCACAAGTCAACAACCGTATGCCTCGAATATTCGGGGACAGTTTTATTCACGTCAACACCATTGATACGATGGTTGATTACGATGAAGACGTAATTGAGATTTCCGAAGCCAAATCAGATGAAACACTACGTCGTATCGGTCAAAACGTCGCCAGACTTGTCGAAGACGGCAGCACTATTGAATGTGGCATTGGCCGCATCCCCCAGGCCCTAGCTGAATACCTCGCCTATAAAAAGGACCTCGGTATTCACACTGAGATGTTCAGTGACTGGATTATCGACCTGGTCGAGTGCGGTGCAATTACGTGTGCGAAAAAGGTTCTAAATCATGACAAAATCGTGGCAAGCTTCTGTATGGGGTCAAGACGATTATACGATTATATCAATAATAATCCGTTCTTTGAGTTTTATCCTACCGAGTATGTAAATGACCCATATATTATCAGCCAACATGAGAAAATGGTAGCTATCAATGTGGGACTTGAGATTGACCTAACCGGCCAGGTCTGTGCAGATTCGCTGGGCTATAAATTCTACAGCGGCATCGGCGGACAGGTAGATTTTATTCGCGGTGCTGCTCGCAGCAGAGGGGGTAAAGCCATCATTGCGATGCCTTCAACTGCAAAAAACGGCAAAGTCAGCAGGATAGTGCCACATCTTACCGAAGGTGCAGGAGTAGTAACCACCCGCGGAGACGTTCACTACGTGGTTACCGAATATGGGATAGCATATCTTCATGGTAAAAGTATAAGAGAAAGGGTGCTGGATTTAATAAATATCGCACATCCAAAGTTCAGGAACGAACTCATCCAGGCAGCAAAAGCCCAAAAGTATGTGTATGAAGACCAGATAGAATTAGCGTGGGAACAGGTAAATTACCCCGAAGAATTAGAGCGATATGAGACTTTAAGAGATGGTACAGAGATATTTTTCAGGCCCATAAAGCCAACCGACGAGCAGGAACTGTCTGAAATGCTGTATTCGCTTAGTGAAGAGTCCGTCCAAAAGCGATATATGACCCGTACTAAGGCCTTCCCACATAGAGATGTTCAGCAGTTAACAAATATTGATTATAAAAACAACATAGCTATTATTGGAGTTGTCCCAAGCGCTTCCGGAGAACAGATTGTCGCTATAGCTCAGTATTTTCTCGACCCCAAGACTCAGGCGGCAGAGGTCGCTTTTGTTGTACAGGATGAATGGCAGCAAAAAGGGATGGGGACATTTCTGCTGGAATATATCACTCAAATCGCCAAACAACGCGGTGTTAAGAGGTTCTATGCAAACGTTCTGCCTAATAATAAACCGATGCTGGCAATATTTCATAACTCCGGCTACAAGGTCAATACCGAGTTTGACGGTGACGTCTATAGCATAACATACGAATTGACAAAGAAAGAAGAATAGGAGTGGTCTTTGGATATAACAAAAGCAGCTTTTATATATTCAAAAGAGCTTGAGAAATATCATTATCCACCGGAGCATCCTTTTAATACAATCCGCGCACAGAAAGTGCGAGAGATTATCAATTCGCTTGGTCTTCTATCAGGTAATGGCAGAAGAGAATTGCCACCGGAACCTGCTACACGAGTAGAACTTAAAAAGTTTCACACAGCCCGTTATCTGCATGCGCTAAAGACAGCAGCTTCTGATAAACATTGGGATAACAAAGCACTGAGTATGGGGATAGGAACACCGGATTGTCCTATCTTTGCCGGAATGTATGAATATTCGGTTCTGGCAGCCGGCGCGACACTGGTCGGGGCGAAACTCATTTTAGCCAATGAAACTGACGCGGCTTTTAATCCGTCTGGCGGGTTTCATCACGCCGGGCCCGAACGAGCATCCGGCTTTTGCTATATCAATGATGTGGCCCTTGCCTGTATAGTGTTAGCTGAGCAGGGAAAGCGGGTTTTATACCTCGATGTGGATGTCCATCATGGAGATGGCGTTGCATACGCATTTTATGAACGCTGCGATGTGATGACAATATCATTTCACGAAAACCCGAGAGCGCTATTTCCAGGGACAGGATTTACGAATGAAATCGGTGAGGGAGAAGGAAAGGGCTATTGTATAAATGTACCACTTCCAATCGGGACTTACGATGAGGCATATATGAAGGCATTTGAGACAATAGCTCTGCCATTAATCGGCTCATTCAAACCTGATGTATTTGTCCTTCAATTAGGAACTGATGCTCTTGCAGGCGACCCGCTCGCACATTTACATCTGACGAATAATGTTTATGCCGAAGTCATAAACCATCTTTTAAGCTTTCAAAAACCCATTTTGATGGCCAGCGGTGGTGGGTATAACATTGAAAATACCGTGCGGGCCTGGGCGCTTGCCTGGAGTGTTTTGTGTGGTGCTGATACAGGTAATCCCGCCGTTGGAGGAGTTATGTTGGCCAATACAGACTGGCAGGGTGGATTAAGAGACAGAACTCTGGTCATAAGCGACCAGCAACGAGATTCGGTGATGCCCGCGGTGGAGGCCACAATAGACGCAATTAAACTAAAGGTGTTTCCAATCCATGGTCTTTGAACCGCTTCTTGGCTTGGATAGAAAAACCCGTTGCTCTTTTTGCTAACGGGAGTTAAAGACTTTTCTATTTGACAGGCCCCAGCGGAGCCACTGTTCTGCCGAATAGCTCATTTAATACCTGAGCCAAGGCAGCGTATATAGCCGAAAGGCCACAAATAATTCCTTCGTAGCCTGCGATGTGCTTTATTGTGGTGTTGCCTGTATGGTCAGCCAACGCCAGGAGGAAGAACAAAACAGCCAGCGAGGCGAATACAAACTGCAGTGCTCTGTTAAGTTTAAGTGTTCCGATAAACATAACGGCGGTAAAGAGACCCCATATAAACAGGTAGGCCACCATAGCGCCTTTTTCGGCGTGCTGGGCTAATCCCATCTTTGGAGCGATGATAAGGCCGACCAGCGTCAACCAAAACAGTCCATAGGATGTAAAAGCAATCGTCCCAAATGTGTTGCCTTTTTTCCACTCCATAATCCCGGCAATAACCTGTGCCACGCCGCCATAGAAAACCCCCATTGCGAGGATCATTGACCCCAGCGCAAAGAAGCCAGCATTATGAAGGTTTAGCAAAACCGTGGTCATACCAAAACCCATCAGCCCCAAAGGTGCAGGGTTTGAGGTAGTGTCCTTAATGACAGTTGAATTTGTCTGTAACTGTG
>Ga0307432_1002202_pt1 | contig 10837 bp, 11 predicted proteins | sample SalMarWE160150MG_FD_202158 | JGI IMG/M metagenome (GOLD analysis project Ga0307432, IMG submission 202158) | Salt marsh sediment microbial communities from the Plum Island Ecosystem LTER, Massachusetts, United States - WE1603-150 | ecosystem: Environmental > Aquatic > Marine > Intertidal zone >...
AGGGCGCCATCATGGAGGCGTTCTACATGCTCCAGTGGTATGTGCGTTACCATACCCTGGCGTGCGTCGTCCCGGCCATGTTCATTGCCGGAGCGATTGCAACCTTTTTCTCCAAGGAAGCTGTCCTCCGCCACTTGGGCCCCAAGGCCAACAAGGTCGAAGCGTACGGCGTGGCGTCGGTCTCGGGCACCGTGCTGGCCGTTTGCTCCTGCAGCGTGTTGCCCATGTTCGCCGGCATCTACCGAGTGGGGGCCGGTCTGGGGCCCGCCTCGGCTTTTCTCTATTCCGGACCGGCGATCAACGTCATGGCGATTTTCCTCACGGCCCGGGTGCTCGGATTCGATTTGGGCATCGCCCGAGTGATTGGCGCGGTCGTGTTCGCCGTGGTCATCGGCCTGATCATGGCGGTCGTTTTCCGCCGGGACGAAGAGGATCGCACCACGGCCGCGATGCAATTGCCCGAGGGGCCACCAGCCAAACGAAGACTCTGGCAGACGTCGCTGTTCTTCGTCTCGATGATCACGTTTCTCGTCTTCAGCGACTGGGCCAACCCCAGCCAGACGATCATCGAGAAGACCGACGGCACGCACATGCACGTGACCGTCCTGATCAGGACCGCGGAAACCTACCGGGTACAACTCGAAGAGCCGCTGGGCGACTTGAAAAAGGGCGCCAAGCTGATGCTCAACAAGGCGGAAATCGCGTCCGAGGTGGATTCCACGCCGGAGAACTACCGGTGGGCCGCGTGGGTGTTTCACCACCGATGGTACTTCGCCGGGGCCTGCTTCCTGGCGGTCCTGGCCATGGTCTGCCGGTGGTTCGATCGGGAGGAACTCGTGCAGTGGATGGACCAGACGTGGTTCTTCTCGAAGTCGATCATTCCGCTCCTGTTCGGGGGAGTCCTGGTCACCGGATTCATTGGGGCTCTGATTCCGGAGGAAATCGTGGCCGGTTGGGTCGGCGGCGATAGCTTCCGGTCCAATTTGATTGCCTCCATGATCGGCGGCATGTGGTACTTCGCCACGCTGACCGAAATCCCGATCCTCGAAGCCCTGCTCGGGCTGGGCATGGGACGCGGACCGGCGCTGGCGCTTTTGCTGGCCGGCCCGGCGCTCTCGCTGCCGAGCATCGCCGTGATCTACAGTGTGATCGGATTCAAAAAAACCCTGAGCTTCGTCATCTTGACGGTAATCATGAGCACGTTTGTAGGAATGGTCTTCGGTTGGTTCTTCGTGTAGGGATCAAGTCGTGGACACAACGAACCCTTGAATTATCGAGGGTCGCACAAGTAGTGACAGTAGTTCCAAGTTCTATTGAGACCCAGCATTGTCATTCTGAGCGCAGCGAAGAATCTCCTTGATTATCGAGATCCTTCGCTGCGCTCAGGATGACCTGCCGCGGTATCAGCCAGCCGAACTTGGAACTACTGAGTGACCCCAGGGCGACCAGCGGGAGCCCGGTATTCGCGGGAAAACCCGTAGTCTTACAAGTTCACTACTTTCGCGAACATCAATAGGAACGCAATATGAGACAAATCCAGGTTTTGGGACCCGGTTGTGCCAAGTGCGAGAAGCTTAAGCACAATGCCGAAGAGGCCGTCACACAATCCGGTGTGGAAGCGACCGTCGAAAAGATCACCGACATCAATGCGATCGTCGGTTTCGGTGTGATGACAACGCCGGCCCTGGTCATCGACGGCGAGGTCAAAGTGGTGGGCAAGGTGCCCACTGCCGAAGAAATCACGCGGATGCTCACGTGAAGGGTGGCCAGCCATGCTCGAATTTGACAACGTGTTGAGGAGTATGTCGCTCGAGTTCTTTGGAACGGGAAGCCATAAGACGACCGCCAAAAAACTGTTTCAGTCTGCCGAGGCCGTCTTTCTCGACGTATGATCAAACGAAGAAAACGCCTCGTTGGCGCTGCCGTTGAAATTCCAGGCAAGGAGCCTCCACATTCCTCTGGACGAACTCCCCGACAGGTATCAAGAAATCCCGGAAAAGCCGCCGATCGGCATCTTCTGCTCGGCGGTTGTTCGTGCGAGTATCGCTTACGCCTATTTGCGGACCAAGGGCCATGCAAACGTGTATGTCCTCGAAGGCGGATACGCGGCACTGGTGGAGGAGTTGAAGCCCGGAAAGGTTCTTAGACAAATGCGCCAAGCTGGCTCGACAGGGGTGGAGAGCGAACTGGCCATGGGAAAACCGACATGAACAGGATGACGATAGTCTTGTTGGTGGTCTTGCTCATTGCGGTTCCGACGGCGATGACCGGACGCGGCGGCGGCAATTTCTACGTGCCTGTGCTGGTGGCGACGGGAGCCCCCATGCACGAGGCCGCGACCACCGGGCAACTCATCCTCGTTTTCACTTCCGTCGCGGCTATGCTCGTGTTTCAGAAGTACGGACACGTCGACTGGAAGTTGGCACTGGTGATCGAACCGCCCACGAACCTCATGGCGTTGGCGGGCGGCTACCTTGCGCATGGGGTAAGCGGAACGTCGCTCAAGTTCGTCCTCACCGGGCTCTTGGTGCTGGCCGGTTTCTGTATGCTATTGAAAGTGAAGGAACGACCCATCTCGCAAAAGAAGCGATTTGGATTTTGGCACCGCCAGTTCGCCGACAAGCAGTACGTCGTCAACCTGTGGCTCGTCATTCCTATCACGGCGGCCGTCGGTTTGGTCGCCGGTGCGGTCGGCATCTCGGGCGGTTCCTTCAAAGTCCCGCTCATGGTGTTGGCTTGTGGCGTTCCCATGCGGATTGCCGTGGGCACGTCGTCCGCCATGGTGGCCGCCACCGCGCTGATGGGATTCCTCGGGCACACAGCGGGTGGCGATTTCAATATGGGCTATGCCCTGCCGGCCGCTTGCGCGGGTGCCGTCGGTGGTTTGATCGGAGGGAAAATCGCCATGAAAACGAGACCACGAAGCCTTAAAAAATTGTTTGCCTATACCACACTCGCCGCGGCTGTCTTCATGGGCTTCAACACCTTACTGACCCGATAGCAACAGATGCCCACGGCAAGACCGCTTCCAGGCTGATACGCTGCTGGCCAGATACGCACAAACTCACAACGGACAAAACGCGAACGCAAGGAGCAGAGTCCATGGAACTCAAAAACGCGGTTGCCGTGTGTCTCATCTCGTTGTTCTCGGCGGGCCTGGTGGTGCTGATTGCCCGGTCACTCGATCTTCAGGCGGCCTCGCGGCTGGAGCCCCAATTGGAGCGGATCGTCGAGGAGCTTCAGGCCATTCGCCGCTCAGGCGGATGGGTCGGGGCCACCGACGATCTGGCCCCGAGTGGTGCAATCGCCGACGGCCTGATGGTCTACTACTTCCATGGTCAGCGATGCCCGAGCTGCCGATTGGTCGAGTCGCAAGCACATGACCTGGTCCACTCCGACTTCGCTACGGAATTGAAAGACGGCACACTAGCCTGGAAGGTCGTCGACTACCTCAAGCCGGCAGGCAAGGAGTTCGCGAAGAACTTCGACGTATCGGACCCTGTTGTCGTGCTGGTGAGAATGAAAAATGGGGAGATGCAGGATTGGAACCGTCTCGACCGGGTTATGGTCCTGAAAAATGATAAGCCGGCGTTTGCCAAGTATGTTCGCGGCGCGATCCAAGAGATGCTTTCCGCCGCGGAGAACGACGTGCCGGGTGGTGACGTCCCGGAGACGCCCACACCGGACGTCGAGCCGACCGATATTCCCCTTCCGGGGCAAGGAGTAACCGATTAAGGAAAAAAGGAGAAAGCAGACATGCAACGAACGGCCCTACCACTCGTTCTGCTCGCCGTGGTTCTTCTCATCTCGTCACCCCCGACCGTGTTCGGGGCCAAAGAGAAGAAGGCCCTGCAGCAAAGCGATGTACAGAAAAAGGTCAAGCAAGAGAAGAAGCCCGCCAATCGCGTCGTCGTAATGTACTTCCACCGCACCAAGCGCTGCCCGACGTGCAAAAGAATGGGCAGCTACTCCGAAGAGGCTGTTAAGAAGGGATTTGCCAAGCAAGTCAAGAACGGCACCATCGAGTTTCACTACGTCGATTTCCAGAACAAGAAGAACGTCAAGCTGACGAAGGGCTACAAGATTCGCGGTCCCGCGCTGATCGTGGCCAAAATCGTGAAGAACAAGGTCATGGGTGTCCGAGATTTGAAGGAGATCTGGACGAAGAACCGCGACAAGAAGGTGTTTTTCAAGTATGTCCAGGACAACATCGTGGCCTGTCAGAAACCGGCGAAGAAACCGAAGCTCACCGCAAAGGCTCCCGGCTCGGCGAAGCGGGCAAAGTGACGCGGCGCGGTCGGGAGATACCCCATGACGACCTATTTGCTCTATGCCGCAGCGGCGGCCTATCTCGGGATACTGACCTCGATCAGTCCCTGCCCGTTGGCAACCAACATCGCGGCCGTCTCCTACATCGGCCGAAAGGTGGAAAGTCCGCGAAGGGTCATCGGCGCCGGATTGCTCTACACCCTGGGGCGCTGCCTGCTTTATCTTGCCTTGGCCGTCCTGCTGGCGACCACGGCGCTGTCGATTCCGGCCGTCTCCTTGTTCCTGCAAAAGTATATGCACCTGGTCCTGGGGCCGATTTTCTTGATCCTTGGTATGTTCCTGGTCGGGCTGGTCACGTTCACCGCCGGCGGTGCAATGATGAGCCAGCGCATGCAGGAGCGCGTCGACGCGATGGGCGTCTGGGGTGCATTGTTGCTGGGCGTTCTTTTTGCCGTATCATTCTGTCCGACGTCGGCGGCCTGGTTCTTCGGGCTTTTGGCTCTGGTGATGGGCTCGAAGGCCGAGGGGGTCACGGCCATGCTAACGAAAGTTGGCATTACCTTGCCCGAGGTGGCTCTGCCCGGCAGCACGATCGTCCTTCCGTTGATCTATGGGATCGGCACGGCGTTGCCCGTCTTGTTGGTCGCCTTCCTGTTGGCCTACAGCGCCCAATCGGTCGGCCGGGCGTACAACGTGATGGCAAGGGTCGAGTGGTGGGCCAGGATGATCACCGGCTGGCTGTTCATCGGGCTGGGTGTCTACTTCAACCTGAAGTACGTCTTCGAGGTGTTCTGAGAACGTGTTTTGAAAAGGGTGCTACTGCTGGCTTGTCCAGCAGTGCAAAGCAAATTTCCCGGGAAAAACACTGCTGGACAAGCCAGCAGTGGCACGCTTTGGAAGAGCGCGAAGGAAGATGAAGATATTTATGGAGAAGGCCGGTGGCAGTCGGGGTTACCAGTTCAGTCCAAACCGGTCGCTGCCGGGTGAGCGGCCCAGCCCGCCGCGGAGCGGTTTGCTCCGTTTCGGCTTGGCCTCGGGCGGCTGCGGCTCGGCGGAGTCGTCTTTCTCTTCCGGTTCGGCCGGGGGCAGCGTGTCCTTGATCGACAGGCTGATCCGTTGATTCGCCTTGTCGATCGACTTGACCAGCACGTCGACCTGCTGGCCCTCGCTCACCACGTTGCCGACGCGCTGGACGTGCTTGTGGTCCAGCTCGGAGATGTGGACCAGGCCCTCGATGCCCGGCTCCAGCTCGACAAACGCGCCGAACTCCATCAGCTTGACCACCTTGCCCTGGACGACCGTATTGACGGGAAACTTGCGCTCGACGTCTTCCCAGGGGTTTTCGAGCATCTCGCGATAGCCGAGGCTGATCCGCCGGGTCTCGTGGTTGACCTTGAGCACTCGGACCTTGATGTGTTGTCCTTCTTCGAGGACTTCGCTGGGGTGACCGACCCGTCCCCAGCCCAGCTCGCTGACGTGCAGCAACCCGTCGACGCCACCCAGGTCGACAAACGCGCCGAAATCCATCAGCTTGCGGACGACACCCTCGTGGACCTGGCCCGGCGCGAGCGATTCGAGGAGTTGTTGCCGGGCCTCTTCCCTTTCGCGCTCCAGCACGGCGCGTCGGCTCAGCACCAGGTTGCGGCGCTCGGGGTTGGCTTCGGTCACCAGGCAGTTCATTTTCTCGCCTTCGAACTGGGCCAGGTCCTCGACCCGGTAGAGCGAAACCTGACTGATGGGAATGAACCCACGGATACGGTTCACCTCGCACTCCAGCCCGCCCGTGTTGTGGCCGGTGATGCGTACCTCGACCAGCGTGCCTTCCTCCAGATCGGACCAGTCACCCACCTCGGCGGCCGCGCCGGGCAGCTTCAACTCGTAGAGTCCTTCTTCTTGGTTGAAACGGACAACGACCGCGCTCAGCGCGGCGCCGACGTCCGGCGGTTCGGTGAACTGCTTGAGCGGAACGGTGCCTTGCTCCCGGCCGCCCAGCTCGACGAAGACATCCTCGCCGTGAATCGCCACGACCCGGCCTTCGCATTTGCTTTCCGGTTCGAACACGGCGGCGGAAGTAACCCCGTCGTCGCCGGTCATCAATTCGTCAAGCGGAACCTCGCCCAGCGCCTCTTCGAGTTCCTCTTCCATCTCGGGCGGCAATGCGTCTCGGATGTTCGGCGGAGAAAGGTGCGCCGCCTCGCCCAGCGGCGCGGCGGTTGCAGGCTGTGGTGCCTCGGGGAGCGGCGCTTCGGTTGCAGGCTCGACCTCGGCCGCCGGTGGCGGTCCGGACTCCGCGGCCGGTTCGGTCGGCTCCGACGAGGGGTTGGTGGGCGTAGGCTGCTCGTCTTCGCCCGGCACGAACCAATCGCGCTTTCTGGGCGGACGCACGGCACCTGCGTCGCGTTGCGAACCGATCAGGATTTTCGGCCTCTCGGCCGCCGGGACGCCGTCGGTGCCTTCCGAGACCGGCTCCGGCTCCGCGGGCGTCTCGGTGTTTGGGTCTTCAGGCAGATCGGCTTGCGTCTCAGAGTCTGGGTCGGTGGTCATCCGACGGTTCCTCGTCACGGACGTAGTGGGATGAAGTCATGTCTCTTTCGACAAAAGCCCCCGCCCGGGCATGCCGGGAGCCCGTGTTTCCGTCGCATCGCGTAGCAGGCCATGGAAGTGTTCATTCTAGAATCTCGGCGCCCCCGATCCAAGCCCTTAACCAAATCGTCCTCAGCCTTCGTCGTGGACCTCGCCGCTGGCCATGACCAGCTCGCCCTTGTAAATGCCCTTGAGACCCTTCAGTTGTGAGGCGATCTGCTGCAAGCGGCCGGCCGATCCACGCAACACGATCACTTCGAGACAAAGGTCGTGCGTCAGATGGGCATGGAGCGTCGAGACGACCGAATCGGTGTGCTCGTGCTGGACTTCGGTCAGCCGGTCGTGAAGCTGAGGACGGTGATGGTCGTAGACGAGTGTGAGGGTCCCGGCCACTTCGCTGGCGTCGCTGGCCCAGGCCTTCTCGGTCAATTGGTTCCGGATGAGCTGTCTGACGGCTTCGCTTCGGGTCGCAAATCGCTCCTGCCGACAGAACTCGTCGAACCTTCTCAATAACTCGTCTTCGACGGAGACGGAAAATCGGACGATTTCGGACATGGCTCGTATCGTTACCTGAGAAGACAGAAGGAACCAGTGCTACACACGCTAGGCTGCTCGCTTAAGCGGCCTGGCGTCGAAATGGAGAATGACCGTTTCCAGGCGTCCTTGGCGTTCGATCAGGAATTCCACAGAGCCGGGCAGATGCCTCAACCGCTCGGCAAACTCCTTTTCGTCGGCGAAGTCTTCACCGGCGACCTGGTAGACCCGGTCTCCGGCGCGCAGGCCGGCCTGGTGGGCGGGCGAGCCGGGCATGACCCGGGTGAGCACCACCGTCCCCGGCGCCGCCGAATCCACTCGCCAGGTGATCCCGATGCGGAGGCGATCGCCGGGCAGCCTGGTGGTGATCTTCCGAGGCTCCGACTCGCCCGGCCGCTGGACGACGAGGTCCGTGGGACCCGACGCGTGGAAAACGGCCCATTGCAACTCGTCACCGCTGTGGACTTTCTGCCCGCCCAACTGAATGATCCGGTCCCCCGGCTGCAATCGCGCCGCTTCGGCCGGCGACCCGGCCTGCACGCTGGTTAGTTGGATGCCCTCTTCCGCGGCGGCCGGCTCGCGCCACTGGACCCCGAGTCGAACCGCGGGCCGCCCGGCCGGCGCGCACAGTTGCCGACGCATCTGGTTCGCTTCGTAGCGAGCCGCCGCTCGGAAGCGTGACGCCCGTCGGGCGTTGGCCAGATCGTAAATCGTGGCAAACAGGAACCGCGCGATGCGGCGCATGCCCTCATGGTCGATCAGCTCCAGGTCGTCGTTCTCTGTGTGGTATTCGGCGTGCTTGCCCGTGTGAAACATCAAATAGGGAATCCGGCGGTCGAACAAGGACCAATGATCGGCGTTGGGTTTGGTGGTCCAATCAAAAGCGAGGTTGAATCCACAGTTGTGCTCGGCCACGAATCGGCGGAGCCCAAAACCCGATCGAGTGCCGAACACGGTAACCGTGTTGTTGCGCAGCCGGCCGATCATGTCCATATTGAACGTGAACACGACGTTGTCCAAGGGCACGGTCGGATGCCGGACCCAATGCTTCGACCCGAGCAGCCCCTTCTCTTCGGCGTCCCACGCGACGAAAACGACGGTGCGCGCGGGCGGCTCGGACAGTAGGGAGAACGCCTCGGCCAATTCGAGCAGTGCGGCGGTGCCGCTGGCATTGTCGTCGGCCCCGTTGTGGATTTGGCCTATCGAGCCACGACTGTTCCGTCGCGAGCCGTAGCCGACATGGTCGTAATGGGCGCCGACGAGGATGATCTCGAACTGGAGTCTCGGATCGCTGCCTCGCAACTGGCCCAACACGTTACGACAGCCCAGTGGAAAGGGTTGAAAGTAACCGTCGCTTCCGACCGGTTCGAGTTGGTATCGGGCCAGCTGCTTGGCAACATAATCACCGCAGACTCGCCCACCCCGGCTGCCCGCCTCACGGCCCTCCTGCCGGTCGTCGGCCAGAAAGCCGACGTGCCCTTTGAGGTTGTCCGTCTTGATCGATTCCAGGGCAAGCAGGTAGGAAGCATCACGCTCGCTCGCCCGGCAAAGCGCCGAGCCAAAGAACAAGGCCGCCAGTGCGGCGCAAACGAGTACCCAGTCCCGAAAGGGTTGCAGGGTGCCACGGGCATTTTGCCCGTGCAATGGTGGCAGCACTGGCGAGACGCCAGTGGCACCCGACTCGTGCAAGCAACACCTTCTGTTGATGGAACTTTGCATGGCAAGATGGACCGAGGGCAAGGATCAGGAGGTCGGGTAATACGCGTCAAGAAGTAGGGTGGGCACCGCCCACCGGAGTCATTAATGTTGGTACAAAACGGTTCTTCACAGAATCACAGAGAACCTGAACAGGATGATGCGGACACCAATTGTCTTCGCAGTCCCCCGTGTGGCTACGCTCCTGTTGTTGTGGACCGGTTTTGGTGGGCGGTGCCCACCCTACGATTATGATACCTCAACTTAGCAACCGTTGCACCCGGCCGGCAGAAACCGTACAACCGGTCCAACTTGGCGCGAGTCGTTCTCGTAGTCTGTCGCGATCGTGGGTTCGAGTCTCCCGGTATCGGCAATGACTCGTTCTTCTCGTTTGTCGCGACGGGCCACAAGCAGCCGGGCGCTCGGCGCCGAGTCCAGCAGGGAAAGTGTGACCCCATCCTAGCCCATACCTACTCCCAATTTGGGTGGTCGGCGGTGGCAACTGCCCTGGCAAAGCCTGCTATTGGCAGTAGAATGAGACACAAGAATCTCGGTACAGACAGGTTTTCAGCGGTTGGAGGTGGTTCTTGACTACCCAGAAGCCCAGTGGAACAGAGGAAGCGGTCGAAACGGTGCAGTTGAAGGATCCGGCATTGGCGGCCTTGCTGGCGTGGCTGATCCCGGGCTTGGGCCACCTTTACCAGGGGCGATGGGCCAAGGCCGTGCTCTTCTTCGTCTGTATCATGGGCACGTTCGTCTATGGGCTCTATCTGGGCAGCGGCGAAACCGTGGGTTGGGGGCGCGTCGTCTACGCCTCGTGGCGGCCGGGCGACAAGCGGCTCTACTACTTCTGCCAGATCGGCGTCGGGCTGCCCGCCATGCCGGCGCTGGTCCAGGCCATCCGGGTTCGCGACGGCAAGGAGCCGTTGGGCACCTTCATGGCCCCTCCTCCTCTCGACGATCGGGCCGGCGGGGCCGGGCGGGTCACGCTCGATACGATCCACCGCAACCTGGCCCGCTATTTCCAGTTAGGTGAAATCTACACCTCCATCGCCGGTTTGATGAACGTGTTGGCGATTCTGGACGCCTGGGCCGGCCCCGTGATAAGAACCAGGCGCGACGAGAAAGAAGACGAGCAGAAGGACGAACAAGCCAAGGACGCTACGGATGATTCACCCGAGCGGACCGCCGACGAGCAGAGTGCTCCGCACAAGAAAGACGCATGATGATCGATCTTTTTCTCCTGGCGTTTGTTGGACCCGGCGATCTCTGGTACGCGTTGCCTCTGGTGATCACCGTGAGTTTTGTCTACGCGGCCACGCGGCATGAGCGTACCGACCTCATTCTGCGGCACGCCGTTCGAACGGCCGTGTGGATCGTCGGTTTCATGGCGGTCGTTTTCGCGATTCTTTGGCTGATCGACTGGTGGATGTAGTAGGAAGAGAGCCATGCGCATCGTGGTATTGGGGGCGGGCACGGTCGGATCCTCGATCGCCGACATGCTCTGCCAACACGGACATAGCGTGACCGTGGTCGACAACGATCCGGCCCACGCTCGCCGGGTTAACGAGGAATTGGACGTCCGCGTGATCGGCGGCTCGGCGTCCGAGTCGAGCGTGCTGTTTCAGGCGGGCGTGCTGGGAAGCGATCTCTGCCTGGCGGTGACCGGCTGCGATGAGGTCAACATGGTCTCGGCCAGCATGGCCAAGGGAATGGGAGCCCGCCGCAGCGTCGCCCGCGTCTATGCCCCCGTCTT
>Ga0307432_1002203_pt1 | contig 10833 bp, 17 predicted proteins | sample SalMarWE160150MG_FD_202158 | JGI IMG/M metagenome (GOLD analysis project Ga0307432, IMG submission 202158) | Salt marsh sediment microbial communities from the Plum Island Ecosystem LTER, Massachusetts, United States - WE1603-150 | ecosystem: Environmental > Aquatic > Marine > Intertidal zone >...
GATGATACTCCTGCGGACACAATTGATATGATAATTGAAAACGATGTTTCAGAATTGAAGATAATTTTTATCCAAAATCCCCTGAAATAATAGGGTAGTGGGTGACATCGGTAGTGGCGGTGACATTATGTCACTATGTAGTGATTTGGTCACGCTGTCAATCATTTATAGAGTCCTGTTTTGGCACACAGGAATTACCTATATTAACTTTTGAGAATGTTTTATCAATCTGAAAATAATACTTGACTTTTGTTTATTACTTAACTACTCTATGATAGGATTAAGTAGGGGGGTAGTCGGCTCGATGATTTGTCGAGTTTTCTACCCTGAATTGTAAATCGTAACATTGTTGTAAGGAGTTAGTAAAATGGCAAAGCTAACAGCAGCAGAATTTCAAGAGAAGCACGCACGCAGATTGAAAGCAGCGGTTGAAGATGTGCGTAAGGGAATTGACAGGGTGACGGAATCGCCTACAGCAAAAGCAGCATTAAAGCAAGACAAAATGCTTGCGAATTTGACTGCTTCTGTGCAGAGTGGTAAGTGGGCTAACGGATTGAAAAGGGTGTCACTTGACGACTGGAAAAAGCAAACACGTGACATCGGTGTCAATCGTATCGCAGCCGGTATTGACGGTGCAAGTGCAAAGGTTGTCGCTTTTGCAGAGCAGCTGTTACCGCATATCGACACACAGGTAGCGAAAATTAAGGCAATGCCTGACATCACGCTTGAAGATAGCATAAGCCGAATGACTACCTTTGTTCGTGGTATGGCAGAATTCAAACGTAAATAATTTGTGTGTAGCTGGCACGAATGACGTTTGAAAAGGTATCGGAGAAGGTGTGTATGTTATTGTATATGGTCAAATTGTAAACTTTAAGTTAAGGAGTATTAACGATGTTGATACAAGGAAATTGTGTTAAGCGGGTTTTGGGTAATACGTCTTTGAGTTTAGAAGCGAAGGCAGGAGAGTCGCTTTTGATTAGACGTATATACTGTGAAGCAAACTCCGCAGACGAATATCTTGTTTTACGTGTTGACCGCAAAACGGTTGCTGTTTATCGAGTTTACGGTCACGGGGGAAGTCATTTAGGCCGTATCAAAGCTAAATTATATCCATTGAATCTTATGGAGTTTTTGGCTGATAATGGTATCAATGTTACTATTCCTGTTGCCGAAGGTCAAACGCTTTCGATTGATAGCATAAATGCAGCAACCGAAATCGTTGTTGTTTTCGACCGATATAATGCCGGTGACATTACGGCTATTATGCCTAACGGTTCGGACGCTAAAGAGTACACCTTCATTCAATATATGGTTGGCAGTGAAACACTTTCGGCTACAGGTGATTTATTGCTCGATACGTCACTTTCACCGGCGGAGTTTCCTGATTTTCCGTGTGGTAAGGTTGTACCGGCCAGACACGCAATTAAAATGCTTGGCCTTGTCGGTAATCCGTATGCACAGGGGTTCGGCTCTTCGACAAGTCACACCACTTTTGTCAAACTGGTTAAAGACAGAGAGACTTTGTTTGACCCTGACCGAAACGGAATCCCTTTCAGAGGTCAAGCGTCTGGTGGACATCGTGACTCATATCAGACTGATTTTAGCTTGATAGGCGGTTGTCACGATGGCAAAGAGGAAAGCGGAGAAGCTGACATCGGTCTACCGTTGTTATTTGACCCTGCTCTGTCTTTTGTTAGTGGCGAGGAATTGCTTGTTTATGTTGCTACTGTTCAAGATGGTTCTGAAACACTTGAAGGTAGTTTTATTGACCTTGCTGCTATTCTCAACATTAAGGTTACGTAACAACAATAATTTTGTTATGTAGTAACGAAAAATTAACTTTAACATCACGGAGCAGTAGTTATGTTAAAATACAAGAGAGTTAAGTCACCGACTATACCGTCCGGTGAAGAAACTATTTTCGATATTTTAGGCGGTGTGTCTGGTAAAACAAGGAAAATCGTTTCTATTTCGACCGCTCCTCTACTTGATATGTGGTTGCGTTTGTATAATAACGCCGAGCAGATTGTTGACTGTGACTCTTTAGCATTAACGGTTGAAATGCCGTTTTTGCCTATGGACTTACCGTTAATAGCTGGTGACGTTGTTAAAGCCGGTTTTTACAATGACGGTGCAGCCGATACGCCGAAAAATATTACTATTGGTTACATTGAAACGTGATAAAATATCGTGGCCGATGTAACGCAAGATATGTTAGACCGCAGGGCGAAAGTAAGAGCAACCGCCTTATTGAAAAAACAGGCAGTAGATAAAATACCTTTTCCGTTTGTTGTTATTGCTGCTTATGTCGACCATAAGAAACGGCTATTACAATGCTCTGAATCTGGTGTTTTGTATATTGCTTCTGCACGGCTTAAAGATACTTTTCACGTTACGGCTACAAGTGATGATTTTGTCTATCAAGGTAGCCACGTTGTTTGCTCTGAATTACTTGTAATCGCCCATCCTGATAATGTTGGTAGAATATGGGTTCGTAGTGACATACCCGCAACAACTGATAATTCAACACCTTTGAACGCAGGTGACAGTATTGTTTTTTCTCTTGATACCGTAAAGAGTTTACATATCTTGATAGAGAAAAATACCGATGTCGCAATTGTTAATATTACGGTGTGACTATGACATTAGAATACTGTAAAAAAGGCGACAAAGGCGACAAGGGCGATGTCGGAGAACAGGGCATACAGGGCATACAAGGCGAGCAGGGTATACAAGGCGAACAGGGTATACAAGGCGAACAGGGTATACAAGGAGAACAGGGTATACAAGGCGAACAGGGCGAAGCTGGTTTTGTGCCTGTATCTTATTGTTGTGTTAATCTAACTCAAGACCAATCTTTACCTAATGGTCTTGTGACGCTTATTGCATTTGATAAAATTGATTATGATATAGGCGATGAATTTGACACTAATAGTCATATTTTTGCAGTAAAAGAATCGGGGTATTACAGTATTACGTTAAACATTACGCTGATAAATATGCCCGCAGGTGTTCTTATTGGTTTAAGACTAATGTTTAATGGCGTAGTTATTATTAACAAAATAGTTAGAACTTATTTTATTGGTAGTATGCCTTTGTTTGCAAGTAGAGATGTTTATTTGGAAGCTGGCTCTCAATTAAGTGGTTATGCTTTACAAAGCTCCGGCTCGTCACAAATGTTATCTTCTCTTGCCTATGAAACCCATTTAACAATACATAGATTTGCATAAATTGAAAGGAGTAGTATATTATGGAATTTATAAAGAAAATCTGGAGTGTTATTGAAAAGAATCGCTGGACGATGATTGTGCCTATTGTTGGTTTTATTTTGTGGTTCGTTGCAAGTGTATCCTGCACACCTTCGACCAAAAGCCCTACCCGAATTGGAGTACAGGTTAATGCTGTAGAGCTTCAACAAGATTATCAAACGTGGCTTGCTAACAATGAACTTATTGCTAAAAGATTTGAATGGGCTGTAGCAGATATTGAACGTCAAGAGGCACAATGGACAAAACTTGAAACGGCTTTAATGACGGTTGCAACTGGCGGGGTGACAACGTGGCCTGCTTTATTACAGATATTGGTTAGCAGTGGTTTAATTGGAGCTTTAGGTGACAATGCACGCAAAAACGGCGTAATAGCCGGAATGAAAATAAATAAGGGTGTTTGATAATCAATTAACTAAATTACTTAAAATGTTTTGGAGTTTTTATGGCCGATGAAAAACAAGCCGAACCTGTAGAGCAACTGTGTTCAATCCGTATACTATTTCCTGTTAAAACCGACGAAAATGCTGTTGCTTACAAAAAGAAAATTGCCGAAGTGTTAGCTGCTATACCTAAAGCACAAATACATTTTAGCATAATGACACCACCAGACCGAAATCCTTATGGCTCACAAGTATTCTAATTTTACCGAAGCATTTACCGTTCTTAAAGAACAGTGGCTTTACGCTAACGCTAATTTAGGATACTATAAGTCACAACTTACGTGGGCTCGTTTTGCTTGGGACGCAGGCAACGACCACAACGCTATAAATAACTTAATAAATGCAGGTTGGTTTTTATCTACGTTACTGTCTATGGCGTTTGACTTTTACGAAGATGAAACAGACCAGTCCTGCTTTTGTGAGTCTATTTATTACGCTGGTAAAGGTGGCGAAGCTGCTGCTGTAGATATGGACGCTATTCTTAACGCTATGTTAGCAGCAGAATTTTCAGAGTTTCAAATGTTTATCGGTATAGAAGATGGTTATCGTATGGCGTTATGGAATAAACCTTTTAATGCAGAATTTTACGCTGCTTTGGGAAGGGGCTTTTCCGAATGAGTATTGAGTCACCAGCTACATATGGAGAATGGTTTTGGAAACAGAGTGTTGAAGCCACACTGGCCGAACATAAAGCGTCTGAAAAAGAACTAGCCGGCCTTGCGTCACGACTAATAGCGTCACTATCTCTAAAAGAACACCTACCAGATGAACTACAATTTTTATTAACCGAAATAGAAGCTCCTGCCGGAGCATTTTTAGGCGATATAGGTGGTCGTTTTGTGAGCGAGGTTGCGGACGGGGCTGTGTCTCAATCCTGTTCACCTTTTTTTGACGCATTAAAATATAAAGTATATAGTTCGTACCCTACCAAAAAAATGTCGCCCGCTTCAACTACAACACTTTACTCAAGAGGAAAAATTACAGAAGAACTTTTCCTTGAACGGTTTTTAATGGAAGGTTTTGAACCACTTGAAGCAAAGTTTCAATATGACGCTATGAGAGCATATCCGTCAATTACTGATATAATGCGATGGTCAAGATATTTTACTGACCCTAATAATATCAGAGGTAAAGTATGGGAAAGACTTGACGTTGACGAAGCCGATTTTGATATGTGGGAATGGTTATCACTACAAAAATTATCGACCGAACAATGTCAATCTTTATTAAAACGTGGTATAATGTCCGAAGATGAGTTTCATAACGAAATCGCCCGAATCGGTTGGCAAACTGACGACCGTGCTGCTATACAAGAACTTGCATATACTTTACCTAATGCTATGTTACTTGTACAGGGTAATCTTTTCGGTAATATACCCGATGAAAAAATACTTGACGATATTAGTATGGCAGATATTCACCCTAAATATGCTCAAACTTACCTTGACGCTATACTTACAAAACCAGCAAGTCAAGACGTTGTTGCTTATGAATTACGTCAAGATGTTACTCTATCAAAACTCAATAATCAACTACGAAAAATAGGTATTCACCCAGCTTATTTTGATATGTATAAAGAATTGGCTTATCAAATACCGCCTGTTGCTGACATAATTACTATGGCTGTGCGTGAAGCATTTACGCCTGATATTGCTGCACGGTTCGGACAATATCAAGACTTTCCGCCTGATTTTGAACTATATGCAGGTAAGAAGGGGTTATCAAAAGAATGGGCACAACGTTATTGGGCTGCACACTGGAATCTACCATCACCAATGCAGGGATTTGATATGCTGCATAGAGGAGTTATCACCCGTGAAGAACTTGATATGTTATTACGTGCTTTAGATGTTATGCCGTTCTGGAGAGAAAAACTTACTCATATCGCTTATCGACTCCTTACACGTGTTGACATCCGCCGTATGTATCGAGTAGGTGTGCTTGACGAAAAAGAAGTTTACGAAAGTTATCTCGCACAAGGATATGATGAAGAAAATGCAAAACGAATGGCAGAGTTTACAGTACGACAAACTTTAGAAACATTATCTAAATTTACGTCCAGTGACATCGTTAAAGCATTTACTCAACGTATGATTAGCCGTAGTGACGCAATGTCACTACTTGATATAATCGGTGTTAGAACAGAGGACGCAAACTATATTATGTCAACTGCCGAATATAAACGGCAGTGGGAATTTACAGACCAACAAATTGCAGGTATTAAAAACCTGTATAAAAAACGGGTATATAGCGAAAACAATACAAGGGATAAACTATCAAAACTTAACTTACCATCAGACCAGATTAACGTCCTAATGGAACAGTGGTACTATGAAATAGAAGCCGTGCCGTCCGAAACGTGGACTTCTGCTCAAACATTATCGTTTTATAAAAAAGGCCTCATAGCTCAAGAACGGGCAAAACGTGAACTAAAACTTAATGGTTATGACGATGAACATATAAAAGTATATCTGCAATCAGTAGAGGTGGTAGAATGAATAACCAAAATAAATTACGTGAAACAGTAGAACAACTACAAAAAGCTAAAGCAGTTAAAGACGAAAAGATTAAAACTGCTGTTGAACAACATCGTCAAAAACAAGAGGAACAACCGACCCTGACTCAATAATTCTACCCTTTGTATAATTACGGTAAAGATGTTTCGTTGTAGTCTGAACCGTATAGGTTTCAACCTTGCCTTTGCGTAATAATCCTGTGAATGACGGCCATAATTCTTGCTCGTATATGTCGTCTGCGATTTTTACGGCGTTTTTTCGCACGCCTTTTATTACACTCTTTTGCTCTGTCGAATAGTCTTTCAAACCCCATATAGTTATCCTCTTATTCTGTTCTACAACTTTTAGACCACCTAAAGCCGTCTGTGATAATTCCTTTTCTAACCTTTTCATACCCCTTGTGTTTACTATTAGTGAGTCTGTGTCACAATAAAAATAGTTACCCTTACCAACTAATTGCATAAGACCCCATAAATACATTCGCCCATAAGCCGTAACGTGAGCAGCAATAGCCGGAAAAGAATCGAAACATTCGCCCTTACCTGTCATTATAAAAATCTGACCTAATAAATATCGTATCTTGCTGCACAAGTGCCCCTCATAACTAAATATAAGCTCCTCTCTGTCTATCTCGTTTGGGGCGTCACCTACTTTTAACCACTCCTCACCTCTTTGGCCAAACTTACCGTAAAGTGAATTAAGCATTTTCTTGCATAACTCCTCATACTCCGCAACACCGGCAGACTTGAAATCTTGACGTAACTGATAAAATTTATCAACGTATGACGTAAATATGTTCTCTTGCTCATATATTACCGCCGTGTCAACACGCTTAATATGCTTAAATGCTAACCCGTACTTTAACTCTGGTGTACATAGTGACTCCGTAAATCGGCCTATAGGAAATAAGGTTCTATAACGCCGAACAGAATATATCGGTTCGTCCGTATCAATTAAAACCTTTGCTACCACAGCATAATTTTTCAACCATTGATATAATTCCTGTAAACTGATATTATGCAGGATTTTTATGTACTTTACAGGATATAAATTGTTTCGCATTATAAACGGATAAAGCGAGTTTACATCGAGAGTATAATAAGTATCGTTGTTCAATTCGCCTATATAAAAACATTCACAGCGACCGCCCTTATATGACTCACGCTCTAACCGTATCGCTTCGGCGTTATTGTGTATGTATATCTTGGTTGTATAGTGACGTAATAAAAACGCTGACATCGCTGTTGAACCCCGTGTATAACATAACCTTGCAACGTTGTTTTCCTCCAAAAACTTGATAAATAACTTAAAATTCTCAAACTCAATCTCTACGTCACGATGACAATATATAGATAACTCCTCTATCGAACAAGTCTTAAAATCAATTGTTAGCTTTGGTAATCCTATGCGTTCACCTGTTTTTGCAAGTGACTCTACAAACCAATTCATAGAATCTAAAAAGACTATCGAACTATCCTTTTTGTGTATGCTTATTACTGTAGTCATACCTTGATTATGAAAGAACTTTAACTTATATCCCGCCTGTTTTAAGTGACTCCAACCCTTAACTACTGTAAAATCAAATACAATGTTACGTGCAATAATCCATAACTTTTCCTTACGATGTGTATGCCGATATACAAAATCCCAAAAAGCATTGTCACTATCGAAATAAAACCACTCCTCTATAGGTAAATGGCGTCCGTATGGTCTGCGATAATAACAAGCCCAACCTAACCGTAATCGCTGTGCTATACCCTTTTCCGTCACCTTTTCAGGACTCGTCTCTGTATCAAAAAACAATAGGTGTCGGGGTATTTCTAACGACTTCTCACTCTTTAAGACGTGAGCTTTACGTTTTATACTACTCATTCAATAACCTTGTGAACGGCACTCCATACCGTCATTTCTTCTATCGCTTCGGCTGTGTAATCTTCGTACTCACTCCACTTTTCTGTCAACGTTTGCTCTACCATCCTCGGAGTTAATGGTGTGTCACTCATTATATTTATGAACCGTGAAACAAGCGGTTGGTCTGGACGTAATCTTGACTCGACTTTAATCTTATACATATACTCCTGTGACAAAGCCCATTCAACCTGTGCTATAGACTTTTCAGTCGGAAAATAATCCTTGCGAATATATCGCATAGCCCCCTCTTTACGCTCTAACTCATTCACGCTCCGCCAATCTGATAACATATCTGTACGCCGATATGATAAACCCTCACGCTGCATAGATGTTATAAATGAACTTGCCGATTGTCCACGCCTAAACGCCCCACGCATTAAACCAATTACTTGTGACCGTAAAATTGACATATTGTACTCACTCTCTCTAACTTACCGTAATTGCTACAGTTTGTTATAAATGCCTTGTGCTAATTCGTCAAGAACTTGTATGCCTTGTCCGAGTTTCTTAACGCCTTTGTAAACAGGGTGTTGCTCTAATACCTTTTCCTCTTTTTCTGCGTCACCCTTAACAGCTAACATATCCGGCGTTTCTGCTAATTGTGCTGTAATAAGAGTTAAAGATGTTTGTATATGGTGCATAGACCAGTCAAAGTTACGATGAACACCTTCAAAATGCTCTTTTAACTTGCCCCTTGTATTTCCTGCCATTTTATCTGTCCTTAAATAAAAATGTCAAGGCAGCGACTCCGTTCACCACCTTGACAACCCTAATGGAGAGAGCGAGAACTATTTCTCCATTATTTTTTTAGCGTCCTCAATCGCCTGCACTAATAATTCCGGCTTATAATCCGTTGCTGCTATAGTCTTTAGCTGTTGTGTTTTCGCTGCGTCACTAACTATAGTGACATCATATTTAGCGTTAATGTCACCTTCGCCACCGTGCCGAACCACCATAAAAGCGTCCGAACTGAATAGGTGTTCAAACTTCGACAACTTACGGAAAACACGCTTGCCCGTAATAAATAACTGAAACCCTTCGTCCGTCACTACCGGACAACCTATACGGTCGTTTGGCTTGCCCTTAAACTTGCCCTCTAACAGAACCGGCTCGTCAACTACAACAAATATAAGACACTCTCCGTCACTTGATAAAAATGTGAAATCACCGCCACCCCATTCTTTCACTTTGTCCTTCCAGCCCATCAGCTAAATCCTTTCGCTTTTATACGTTCATAAATTATTGAACATTCACTACATCGAAACGATGGATAAATATACTCAAATAAATCTGTACCAACTATCTGTTTCGATGATACGGTGCGACCACACCTTGTCTGTGTGAGACGACCACCTATTTTACGTAAGTGTATTTGTCTAGTATCTTTATCCATCTTTTATAAAAAAACCCACCTCTAACCCGCCTACAAGGCACACCATTTTCATAGGAGGAATATTATTCCTACTGCGTTAATACTATTTATTATCCTCAAACGTAAACTCCTCTGTTTTCTGACCACCACCTTTGAATCGCTGCTCTATAGCAACAACGGCTTTAGTCAAAGAAATAATTATGCGACCGGCCTGCTGCTCTGTGTAACTGTAACCATTACCAGCACAATTACCAATAAGCATAATTGACCTTATCGCCTTCGTCACTCTCACAGGTGCAATCCGTAAAAAACGCTCCACCTTCTCCTTCTTTATTTGCTCTGGAGTCTTAACCTTCTTACTTGTCTTTGCCATAATCTAACCCTTTCGCTTTAATGCTATTACTAAAGTGTTAAAACTAATACAATAACAAACCCTATTAAAATCGCTGTATATAATGTGACAAGTCCAGCCAATAATAATGTAACCATCTAATAACCCCTCAACATAAAACTATATAAGCCCAAAATACTAACCATAATATATTCCTAATGTCACTGTCTATAACCATATACCAGCCCCCCTAATCACCTGCACGTACTATAATTGAATGCCCCTGTTTGATTATTAGTAAATCGCCGGTTGCTGTCTCTGTGTCCGCTTTACCCACAGGTTTTAAGCAACCTAATAACAGTGTTAAATGACGCCAACTAATAGGCCGTATATCATAAGCATTTGAAAGACTACCCATACTCCTTACAGCACTCTTATATGATGTTGCTGTAATTAAATACACGACCGCCTTTGCTGACGACCGCCTTGCTATATACCAAAATCGTTGCTTCATACTAAACATTACCACCACCCCCTATAGTTTTCTAATCAATACTAATCCAACATACTTATTACCTGTAATAACAGCATACACCCGTCCCTCTAAAGCAAATAAAGCTAAATTGCTTAACCTTGTTATCTTTTCACACTTACCAATAGCCATAATCTCTGCTTCTGCTAATGACTCTACAAAACTGGTAAAAGATGTTACTAACTTGTTACCCTCTATATTACTTATCTGTACGTTATACATAACTACTCCAAAAATAACGTGGACGATACGGCTGTGTGGTATCAATCCCTGAAAGACGCACTGACATTCGCCCACGCTATATAAATTATAACATCTAAAATCCTAATGTCAAGTATTAAATATGATATTTTATAATATTTTTTATGTCACTACCTAAAATTGATATAAACTATGACGGCTACTGTACTTACAATTAGCGATAGCCGTAGTCCGAAATGTGTCCGCAGGAGTATCATC
>Ga0307432_1002205_pt1 | contig 10828 bp, 10 predicted proteins | sample SalMarWE160150MG_FD_202158 | JGI IMG/M metagenome (GOLD analysis project Ga0307432, IMG submission 202158) | Salt marsh sediment microbial communities from the Plum Island Ecosystem LTER, Massachusetts, United States - WE1603-150 | ecosystem: Environmental > Aquatic > Marine > Intertidal zone >...
GATTATTATCCCATCTGGATTCAAAAGTGGGGTGAGATTGCCAAACCGCTTTTATGGTCACATGCGATGTATTTGGTATTAGACAAAGAACTTGAAGAACGGAGAGAATATAATCAGAATAATCTTTAGATAGAATACAAATAGACATTTCCAATGAGCGATATTAATTTAGAGTGGAGGTGATAAAGAAAGCAGAAGTTATCCTTTGTCTATACCTAATAATAATGAAATATAAATAATAGAGGATTAGCGATGGAACAATAGCTGATACAAAAAGTTACCGTAGATAAAGCCCAATATTATCCTGGAGAATGGGTGAAAATCGAGATTTTTCTGAAGAGAGGAATTTTAAATAATATTACTAATGATAATCTAAAAGGTGAGATTAATGATTTAAACCGCAATTTTTATAATACGGAAATTAGATTGATTAAAGCAGATAAAGGAGGTGATATCAGGCCGAAAAAAATAGATTTTGTTCGGTCTCCTCATAACAGGGGTGAAGTAATTAGGTTTACTGTACCTGAGTTGAAGTATTGGGGAAGTATTGATACTTACATTTTTTTGTTAAAATTACTTTATCTAGTTAATAAAGTAATAATTTTATAGAGGGAGGTGGTTCTATAGAGATTAAAAAAGTTAAGTATTAAAATGAGTTTTAGATTAGATATCTAAGAAAGGAGATAAAATTGAAAAGATTGAGTATTTTTTTGATAGTAATAATGCTGATTACTGGTATGACATTAGAAGGGGTAGCAGAGGAAAAAGAAGCCGTCACTTATTGGCATACTATGGGTGATGCTGAGGAGGAAGCCCTGATAAAAGTAATTGAAATGTTTGAAGAGCAATACCCCAACATCAAAATAAAGCCGACACGAATGGCTTATGATGATTTCAAACCTGCTCTCCTGATTGGGATTGCCGGTGGAGTTGTCCCAGATACTGCTAGGCTGGATATAATCTGGGTTCCTGAGTTTGCTGAAATTAGAGCACTGGTAGCTTTGGATGAAGAGATGGAAGGGTTTGATGAAATTATTGCCAACACATATCCAGGTCCTACATCAACTAACTTCTGGAAAGGACATTACTACGGTCTTCCGCAGGATACAAACACGCAGGTTCTGGTATGGAATAAGCAGATGTTTGAAGAAGCTGGCCTTTCCGGACCCCCAGAAACTATAGATGAATTTGTAAAGTATGCTGCTGTACTCTCTAATCCTGATGAAGAAATATACGGTTACACAATGGGTGGAACATATTTTTGGGCTCCAGCTTCCATCTTCTATGCCATGGGTGGAGAGGTTACTGATTCTGAGATTACTACTGCAATAGGATATATTAATGGGGAAAAGAGTGTAGCAGCCTACCAGGTGCTTGTGGATATGTATAGAGATGAATCTCTTTCTCCTTTGCTTCTTGGTGGTGGAGGAATAGGTGCTTTTGAAGGTCTTGCTACTGGTAAATATGCTATGATAATTGAGGGACCATGGGCACACCCGATTCTTAAGTCTGATTACCCAGAATTTGAGGTTAACTTTGCGTTGGTTCCAAGAGGGCCTGATGTAACTACCAGTTCTGTAGTTGGTGGTCAAAATGTAGTCATTTTTGAAGGTTCGCAGCATAAGGATGAAGCTATGCTATGGGCAAAATTTTTGCTTTCCGAGGAAGCTCAATTAACTATTGGTGAGACAGGAGCTATACCTACTTTGTCCACTGTCCAAGGAAATGAGAGGTTACCGGAATACTATGATGTTTTCATGGAACAACTAAAAACTGCCAAAGCTCGTGTTCCTCATCCTAAATGGGCAGAGATGGATAATGCTATAAATAATGCTTATCAGTACATGTTGAGAGACGAAAAGACTGTTCAGCAAGCTCTTGATGATGCTGCAGAGGAGATAAACAGATTAATTATAGAAGAATAAGGAAGGATAAAAAAGAAAAGAAAATTGTCTGGAGAAGCTCTACGCTTCTCCAGACAATTGGTTATAGTTGATTCGAGGACAATAATGGAAGTTAAGAATAAGATTTTAGATAAAAGCTTTTTAAAGAAAATTTTAAGCTCGAAAGGAGCTTATCTTTTACTTCTTCCAGGTATGGGTCTCTTTTTTACCTTTATACTTTTTCCACTGATCTACTCTTTGCGTATGAGCTTCTATAAGTGGAATATTGTTGATATCGGAGCTAGTAAGTTTATAGGTTTTAGTAATTATGTTAGGGTTATAAATGATCCTATTTTCATAAGAGCAACTTTAAACACTATTGTTTATACTTTAATAACAGTACCGGGACAGATTTTGTTTGCTTTAGTTGTGGCTATCCTTCTGAACCAGAAGATAAAAGGGCGTACCTTCTTTAGGGTCGCTTATTATATTCCTGTAATTACTTCTTGGGTTGTTGTAACTTTTCTTTTTGAGTATTTTTTTGGTAGTCAGGCCGGGCTAGTTAATTTTATATTAAAGGATATGTTGCATTTAGTAGATAAAAAGATAATGTGGCTAACCGATCCTATTCTGGTAATGATACCCTTGAATCTATTAGGGATATGGAAGGGAGTAGGGTGGTCTGCAATTATTCTTTTAGCTGCTTTACAAAACATTCCTCTTGATCTTTATGAAGCCGCGACCATTGACGGGGCAGGAATCTGGCACAAAATTACTAAAATTACTCTTCCTCTCATTCGGCCTACTTTGGTATTTTTAGTAGTGGTTCTGGTAATAGGAGGGTTTAATGTATATGTATCGGGTCTACTCATGACTAAAGGCGGTAATCCTCTGGATTTGTCTCACTTTATATTAACACTTATGTATAAAAAAACCTTTACTAATCTAGATTTTGGTTATGGATCTGCCATCAGTTATCTCCTTGCTGCTTTTATTTTTATGGTAAGTGTAATAGAGATAAAACTTTTGCGAAGAAAGGTGGAATATTGAAAAGATGTTAACAACAAAAGAAGAAAGAATTTTTCGTAATATTTCCTATATATTGCTTATTTGTGGTGTAGTAATTACCCTTGTTCCTTTTATATATATGATATCTGCATCTTTTAAAAGTCAGATTTACACTTTTGAATATCCACCTAGATTAATACCTCGAGATCCTACTCTGGAAAATTATATCAAAGCACTTGGGAAGGATTTATTTGGTCGTAATCTCTTAAACAGTTTTTTTGTAGCGACAGCAACAACTATCTCAACTGTGTTTATATCTTCTCTTATGGCTTATGCATTTTCTCGAATGCAATTCCCCGGGAAAGAGGTGTTTTTCTATATTCTCCTTCTTGGTATGATGATACCTCCAGTAATGCTTATAATTCCTCAATTCATTATTGCTAAAAACTTGCACCTGCTTGATAGTCTATGGGGGTTGATAGTAGTGTATGTATCAGTTACTCTTTCCATGCAGACTTTTCTCTTGAGAGGTTTCTTTGAGACTATACCAAGGGAACTTGAAGAGGCAGTTTTGGTGGATGGTGGGACTCGTTGGGATATCTTTAGAAAGATAATCCTGCCTTTATCAAAACCAGGACTGGCTGTAGTAGCTATTTTTACTTTCCTTTATGCTTGGGATGAGTTTCCATGGGCTCATGTGGCTATAAGAGAAGGCTCTCGCCGAACTTTACCCGTAGCTATAGCTCTTTTCCAGAGCCAGTATCTCACTCAGTGGGGGTTATTATTTTCTGCAACGACAGTAGCTTCGATTCCAGTTATTATTGTATTTGTAATTTTCCAAAGGTATTTTATCCAGGGTGTCGTTACAAGTGGTCTAAAGTGATAATGTATTTGTTTGTAAAGGAGACTCAAAGGTAAAATAGCTTGAATAAATATCAGATTAAAAAATCCTATAGTTAATAATAATAAAAATATAATAAAATTGTAAGAAAAAGGAAAAAAATTGTGAATTATTTATTTGAGAAAAGTATAGAAATATTGAAAAAATACCAAAGCCCTTCTGGTGCTTTTGTTGCTTCACCAAACTTTAAAGTCTATAAATATTGCTGGTTTAGAGATGGGACTTTTACAGCATATTCTATGGATCGATTTGGAGAACATCAATCAGCAGGAAAATTTTATCTATGGGTAGATAAAATTATTAAAAGATATCCTGATAGAGTCAAAGCTTTAATTACTAAAAAGAGAAAAGGTTTTTCCATTAAACCTTCCGAGTTTCTTCACACTCGTTATAAATTAGATGGCTCGGAATGCATGGATGACTGGCAAAATTTTCAAATAGATGGTTATGGTACTTGGCTTTGGGGTCTTGCTGAACATATTACTATTACAGGAGATAATGCCTTAATAACTAAGTTCTCAGAGAGTATTAGATTAACCATCAATTATCTTAAACATTTTTGGTTTACTCCCAACTACGATTGTTGGGAGGAGTTTAATGATAAAATTCATCCATCCACTTTAGCCTGTATTTATGGTGGATTAAGGTCGATAAATCAATTTATTCATGATAAAGATATACCGGATATCTGTATAAAGATCAGGGAATTAATTTTAAGAAAAGGAATATATAAAGGAAGAATCACTAAATACTTCGGGTCAACCAGTATTGACGCTAATCTTTTATGGTTGATAGTCCCATTCAGAATGTTTAAACCAACAGATGAAATTACAAAAAGAACAGTAGAAGATATTGAAAAAAAACTCTATACCGGAGGGGTTCACCGTTACCCCGAAGACACATATTATGGTGGGGGAGAGTGGATTTTACTTACCGCTTGGTTAGGTTGGTATTATTGTCAGGTAGGAGAATTAGGAAAAGCCAGGAAATTATTGAGTTGGATTGAAAAACAAGCAGATGAAAAAGGTAATCTTCCGGAACAGGTCCCTAATAATTTGAATGATCCTGATTATTATCCCATCTGGATTCAAAAGTGGGGTGAGATTGCCAAACCGCTTTTATGGTCACATGCGATGTATTTGGTATTAGACAAAGAACTTGAAGAACGGAGAGAATATAAACAGGATAACCTTGAAGGATAAAGACCAAAAATTAATAATAACAAAGATAAATAAAGGGGGATTAGGAATGAAGCTACAGCTAATACAAAAAGTTACCGTAGATAAAGCTCAATATCATCCTGGGGAATGGGTGAAGATTGAGATTTTTCTAAAGGGAGAGATTTTAAACAATATTATTAATGATAATTTGCAAGTTGAAATCAATGATTTAGACTACAAGTTTTACAATTCAGAAATTAACTTGATTGAATTAAAACAAGATTTAGCCTCTCCAATTATTCTTTCCTGGCAAATTCCCCAAAAAATGCATTTTGAGGGTTTTGGCCTTGATATAAAATATTATAAAAATGAGCAATTATTGGATTCATATTCTACTGGTTTTGATGTAGTAGGAAAATGGTTTCAGGCCCCTCGGTATGGCTTTCTGTCAGAATTTAACCCAGATAAAAAGGAAAAAGATATTAATCAGCGACTGGAGATTATGAAAAACCTTCATTTGAATATTGTTCAATTTTATGATTGGATGTATCGTCACCATCAGTTATTACCTTTACTACAAGAAGAATATAAAGATATCTTTAATCGCCCTTTAAGTTTAAAAATTATAAGAAAACAGATAGAGGGGTGTAAGAAAAATGGAATGTTACCAATAGCCTATGGTGCAATGTACGGAGCGGAGAAAGATTTCGTGACTGAACACTCAGATTGGATTGCAGCTACCAGGGATGGTATCACAAGAAATAGTATACTTGATGATAAACAACCGGAATATATCCAGATTATGAATATTACTGCTGACTGCCCCTGGCGGGAGCATATAGTAAACCAATATCGTCAGGCGATAGAAAATTTAGGTTTTGAAGGAATTCATATGGATCATTATGGATTTCCAAAGACTTATTATTCGTTAATAAATAATAAGCGTGAACTAAAAGATATGGAGGCGGAATTTGGCAGGTTTGTTGAATACACGAGAAAAGAATTAGGAGAAGAGACAGCTTTAATCTTTAATGCCGCTAATAACTGGCCAGTGGAGATAGTAGCCTCTAAACCTCAGGATGTCGTCTATATCGAGGTATGGCCACCCAATGATACTTTCTATCACTTACGTCAATTGATTTTAGAAGCAAAGAAACTGGCAAATTATAATAAGCAGGTTATTTTAGCTGCTTATATCTCTTCTTTGAACAAAAAGAAGAAAATATCTCAGGAGGACGGAGAAAGAGCAGCTCGTCTGGTTACAGCAAGTATTTTTGCCAATGGCGGTTTTCATCTTGTCTTAGGAGAAGGGGCTACCATATTAACTGATGGTTATTATCCGGAGTTTCGCCAATTAACTTCAGAATTTAGTAGAGTTATGCAAAATTATTATGACATGATAACTCGTTACAGCAAATATCTCTTCTCCCAGAATTTACGGGATAAATCAGCTTTTTTGACAGGAGGTATTAATGATGAGATTATGTTGGAGGTTAAAGGGAAAAAAATTAATTTTGGCCCCAATGGCGAAAAAGATTCTATCTGGACGATAGTCAGAGAAAACAATAAGTTTAAAACACTTAATTTGGTAAATTTAATGGGAATAGATACTACTAAATGGGACCAACCTCAATATACAGATCCTAAGATCCAACAGCATATAGAAATAGAATGGTTGATAGATGAAGATGTGGAAAGTGTCTATTGGATTACCGCAGATAAAGGTGATATCAGACCGAGAAAAATAGATTTTATTCGTGATAAACATAAAAGAGGAGAGATTGTCAGGTTCACAATACCTGAGCTTATTTATTGGGGATTGGTTATTGTGAAAGTTCATTAAGTATCTATATTTTGAGACAAGATCTTAAAAAAAGTTTAACAAAAGTTTAATTAATCTTGAAAAATGCTAAAGTAATATTGTATACTTTTAAAAAGAGTGTTTATTCTAAAGTCTTAACATTTTATGAATCCTAATAGAAGGGTATTTTTTTTACACTCCGTTATATTTATATTAGTATAACGCTTGCAAAATGGAATTTTATGAAAGGAGAACTGAAGATGTCAGAGATATTTAAAGAGGCTTTATGGAGAATCGATAAAGGTGAAACAATTGCTTTGGTTACTGTTGTTGAAACTAAGGGTTCTACTCCAAGAGAAGTGGGAGCGAAGATGTTAGTGAATAAGGATGGCTTGATAGCCGGTACCATAGGAGGAGGGGTAACAGAAGCCAGAGTAATTGAGGAGGCAAAACAGGCTGTAAAGGGAGAGAAAGGGCGGTTTTTAACCTATCATTTAACCAAAGAAGCGGCTGCTCTGGATGAAGGGGCAATCTGTGGTGGCGATATGAAAGTTTTTATAGATGTTCTTCAACCCAAAGAAGAAATATTAATTTTCGGGGCAGGTCATATTTCTGTTTATGTTTCCAAATTAGCAAAAATGGTGGGGTTTAAGGTGATAGTCGTTGATGACCGAAAAGAATTTGCCAATCAAGATAGATTTCCCGAAGCAGATGAAATAATAGCTGAAGATACAGAAAAAGCCCTGAGAAATCTTAATATAGCTCCTTCTACTTACATAATTATAGTAACCAGGGGACATTTAAAAGACGAAGAAGTTTTAGCTTCGGTGGTCAGGTCAAATGCTGCCTATATAGGGATGATTGGAAGTTGTAAGAAGAACGCTACCGTCTTTCAACATTTAGAAGAACAGGGGATATCCCAGGAAGAGCTGGACAAAGTTCATGCCCCAATCGGGATAGATATAAAAGCCCAGACTCCTGAGGAAATTGCCGTAAGCATTATTGCCGAGATTATCCAGGTTAGAAGAAAAAAATATACTAAAAAGTAACATGTAATATGTAATGAATAAAATAATATGTAGGGGAAGACCTTGTGTCCGTCCGTAATTAGAGGAAAAGAAACTAAGTTGTGATAATTTTAAGGTTAAATTATAGGAAGTGATGATATTGAAATTAAGATATAAGCTTTGGATAGAAAAGGATGGAGAAAAAGTTTTTGGCGATGGACCTTTGGATATTCTTCATCGGATTGAAAAAACCGGTTCGTTGAGACAGGCAGCTGAGGAAATAAATATGTCTTATTCCCAGGCCTGGAACTTAATGAAAGATTTAGAAAAAAGATTAGGCTTTAATCTCTTAAGGAGAAAAGTTGGGGGGAAAAAAGGAGGAGGGTCAGAAATTACTGAGGAAGCGGGAGAATTAATGATGAAATTTAAAATGTTCCGCAATAAAGCTAAAGAGAGTTTAAATTTGCTTTATAAAGAAATATTTAAAGAAGGATAAATTTTTTTACGTTTTTCCTCCCCCTTGAGGGGGGAGGATTAAGGTGGGGGTGTTATTTTAAATATTATGAAGAAAATACCGGTAGAAAAAGCAGTGGGAATGATATTGTGTCATGATATCACCCAAATTATACCAGGAAAATTTAAAGGTCCGGCTTTTCGGAAAGGGCATATAGTTCAAAAAGAAGATATTGAAAAGTTAAAGAAAATAGGAAAAGAATACCTATATATCTGGCTGCCAAAAGAGGGGGAAATTCATGAAGATGAGGCTTCTTTAAGAATGTCTAAATCAGTAACCGGAGAAAATATAGAATTAACCGAAGCCATTGAGGGGAAAATAACCTTAAAATCTCAAGTAAGAGGATTATTTAAAGTAAAGAGTGAGCTTTTATACGAGATAAATTCCATGGAAAATATTACTATCCCCTGTCTTCCTAATAATTTTAAAGTAGAAAAAGGGCAAGGATTATCAGGAGTGCGAATCGTTCCTCTAACTATTCAAGAAGAAAAAATAAAACAGATAGAGGAATTATGCCAGCAGAAGGGGGCGGTTTTTTCCGTAAAAAAATATAAAAAGTTAAAGGTAGCCATTATTACTACCGGGAATGAGGTATACAAGGGATTAATCCGGGATGGATTTGGCCCCATATTAAAAGAGAAGTTTTCTTATTTTGATGCAGAGTTTAAGGGACAAACTTTTTGCCCGGACAATATAGAAGAAATTAAAAAAGCAATTTTACAATTTAAGGAACAAGGAGCTGATCTGATTGCTTTAAGCGGAGGAATGTCTGTAGATCCTGATGATCTTACGCCTGGGGCTATTCGGGAAAGTGGTGCAAAGGTAGTAACTTATGGAGTTCCCGTACAACCGGGAAATATGTTTATGCTGGCTTATATAGGGAAGACGGCTCTTATAGGAATACCTGGTGCTTCTTTATTTTATAAAAATACTATTTTAGATATCGTCTTGCCCAGAATATTTATTGGGGATATTTTAACTAAAAGAGATTTTATAAAGATGGGAGAAGGAGGATTTTGTTCTATTTGTTCGGTATGCCATTATCCTTATTGTTATTTTGGCCGATAGTAAAAAGAGGGGTCAGGTCTCAACATTTGACATAACTTATTCCTAAATAAGATAGCAAAAAATGTTATGTCAAATGTTGAGACCTGACCCCATACCCACATAAAGAAAAAAGAAAGGAAGCAGTAATGGACTTTTACCAGAAGATAAAAGAAAAATTTTGTCAATTAATCAAAGAAGATGACGTTTGGTCTTCCCGGATAAATGTAGTTAATATTCGACCTCTTACTCCTCAAGAGGCAATTGGGAATCCGGAGAGAGATGACTTTCCCTTGTTAAAGGGGAAAGAAGTGATGATACAAGCAGATTTTAGAGGAAGTCGAGGTCAAGCTTTTACCGATATGCCTGGAAATTATAGTGGCACACTGAGGGAAATTTTTGAAATGCCCCTTATTAATAATTTTCGAAGAGCAATTTTTACAGCCAGTATAAATGCTGTATTGCGTTATTTTAAATTTATTTCTAAAACGGTTCATTGCAAAGATAAAGAACCGGCAGAATGTGCTGATCACCTTAAAGATTATATTCAAGAACGTTTTAACCAGCCTCATATTGCTTTTATTGGACTACAGCCTGCTATGATTTCAGCCTTAAGACATAATTTTGAGATTAGAGTGATTGACTTAGACATAGATAATATTGGTAAAAGAAAAGCAGGAGTGTTAATAGAGAGTGTTTCCAAAACGAAAGAGATTTTATCTTGGGGGGATATAGTTTTGGCTACAGGTACTACTGTTGTAAATAATACTTTGACTTCTCTTTTAATTGAAAAACCGATTATATTTTATGGAGTTACTATTAGCGGGATTGCTTATCTTATGGGATATGAACAATATTGTTTTTGCAGCCACTAAAAAAAATAAAAGGAGGATAAGTAATATATATGAAGATTATAGAAGATATTATTTCTACTATCGAAGAGAGAACCAGAGATATTTTAGTAAAAGAAGTGCGGATAGGACCTTTTTGGACTGGAGTGTGGAGTAAATATGGTGGATTAGCTTCTACTACTTTTATCCATGAACCGGAGATGCCTCCTCCTATAAAAGAAGCGGGAAATTTAACCCAAAAATCGATAATAGAACTTTGTAATTATGCAAATTCCGATTGTCTGTTGCAGGCTTCTGTGGGTATGGCGGCTATTAATTCTGCTTTAGAAGTCGATTTGAATAGATGTCAGAGTATTAATGCAGCAGAAATTCTTTATGAAAAAGGAAAAAATAAAAAAGTAGTGGTAGTAGGCCATTTCCCTTTTGTTAATAAATTACGCGAGATAACTAAAGATCTTTGGGTGGTAGAGAGAAAGCCTCAAAGTGGAGATATCCCTGCCAGTGAAGCAAAACGGGTAATTCCTCAAGCCGATGTTATTGCTATTACTGGTACTGCTTTAATTAATGGTACTATGGGAGAACTTTTATCTTGGTGTCCAAAGGAAAGTATAGTTATGGTCTTAGGAGCAACTACGCCTCTTTCGCCGGTGTGGTTTGAT
>Ga0307432_1002207_pt1 | contig 10824 bp, 8 predicted proteins | sample SalMarWE160150MG_FD_202158 | JGI IMG/M metagenome (GOLD analysis project Ga0307432, IMG submission 202158) | Salt marsh sediment microbial communities from the Plum Island Ecosystem LTER, Massachusetts, United States - WE1603-150 | ecosystem: Environmental > Aquatic > Marine > Intertidal zone >...
CAGACCTATTTTTATCAAATTATTCTACTCCTTTTTTAAAAATATACGATTATTGTAACTGTACCTACTCCAACTCCAGCTTTTTTGCCACCTCTTTCATTTTTCCTGGAATTAGATAATAGGATGGGCTAAGCAAAAATCCTTCTTAATTATATCATATAATTGCCTCTCTTAATTTTTGATCATCCTTAATATTTTTAATCATATCTTTCCATAATAAGCGAAATTTAAAATATTCCGGAACTAACCTTTTTGCCCTTTCTTTGGCATAACCAATAAACTCTCGGGCTTCTTTTTCAGGTTCTGTTTCAGCTATGTTTTTATCAGATAGGGCTTTTCCAAGTTTCTTTTCTGCATTAGAAAAAACTTTTTCCTCGAAAAAACTACCTGGATATGGCATTAATTCCTCAATATCTATATTATTTAAGTCATCGTATTTCTTTACTTGCTCAATTTTTTCTTTTTCATAAATAAAGCGCAAGATATCTTGTTTTAGTTGAGTAATATTAACTCCATTATGGGTATTCTTATAATCAGGTTGCAAATGAGTTATATTTAATTCTTTATCTAAAAAGAAATTAAGCCCTTCCATTTTTGCATTTATTAAATAATCAATATCTTCTCCTCTGGTATTGTAGGGGTCAAAAGATATTCTTTCTATAGTTGTGCGAGGAAATACCATATTTCCCCCAAAGACTACAGGGGTTTTAACCAAACGCCCCTCTGTATGGTCTAATCTATCATAGGTTAAATCCATAAGGTAAGATTTTTTGTCAAAGAGATTTTCTAATTCCTCTTGTCCTTCAGCTTTTAATCTATGATTCCCTTCTCTATCTAAATAGTAGCCAGCTACTCCTGCTATAAAATCTCCTTTGTATTCTTTCCCCACATATTCGGCTACTTTATATAAATAATTACTATCATTAATTACTTCATCATCATCAATGCCAACCACCACATCACTATTATTAATATAAGACACAATCAATTGTAAGTTTCTTATATTATTATAATTTTCCAGGTCAATCTCTTGTAAAATCTTATAATGCCCAAGTTCAAATAATCTTTCTCTCAATATCTTTAATTTACTATAGGAAAAATGTTTTATTCCAAATTTATCCTTAAACTTATCAATAATTCCCTGAACTCTTTTCTCTACTTTTTCCGCAATCTCCATATTTGTGGAAGCTGTTATTACCAAAATATCAAAATCAGGATAATTTATTTTCTTAAAACTTTCCAATGTTCTGGCTAATGTTCCATCTAAATCAAGGGGAGTTGGATGATCGAAAATGAAACTCTCCCTCTTACTCTTAATATCGGTAGGCCAGGCCCAATAAGTCGGTATAACTACAGTTACTTTCTGCATTTTAAATCCCCTAATAAATATTAAATTAGTCGTTAGTGAATAGTGAATGGTCGTTAGTTTCAAATACAATTTTACAGTTATCAGTATACAACTAAAAATTTAAAACGAAAAGCGAAAACCATAATTCAAAACTCAAAACTTTTTCTCTTGTATTGCGCATTGCTTGTTACGGATGGGTTTTCTTTTTTTTCATTCTGACTCCTGAATTCTGTCTTCTGACTTCTATTCTCTTCACGAGATACGATTCACGAGATACGAGATACGAATTAGGGCTTATATACTTAGAGTTTTTTTAAAGGAATAATGTCACATAGCCTTGCAGAGGCTACCCCTATTACTTGATCTCCTCCACCGTAATACATCATAAGTTCATCAGTATCATTAATGATTTGATCTGAGTCTTTATCTTTAGGGACAATTCCATTAGTAAATACTACATTGGGAGCCCAGCCATAAAATTCATAATCCTTTTCCGGTACAAATATTGGCTTAGGAGAACGGTATATAATTTTTGTCGGATCATTTAAATCTAATAATGCTACACCTATCATATAACTCCTTCTCCCTTTATTAATTCCAACTCCATGATAAATCAATAGCCATCCATATCTACTCTTTAAAACCTGTGCCCCAGCCCCTACCCGTTCAGAATCCCACGTCTTTGGGCGGGATTTCATAATTTCTACAAAATCACTTTTCCAGGGTGGTTCCAGGGTTTCGGAAAAACTAATGGCGATATTTCGTATTTCTCCCCGTATTGGTCTTCTTAATAATACATATTTTCCATCTATTTTTTCAGGGAATAATACTGCATTTCGATCGTATACATTAGAGAATAAGGGACCATATTTTATCCATTTTTTCTTAATTTCTGATTTTGGAGTATTAGGTATTTTAATAAAATCTTTAATCTTAATCGAGGCCATTGCTATTTGAAGTACTTCACCGTAAGCACTATAAGTCATATAAATCCTATCGGCAATTAAGGTTAATCTCGGGTCTTCACATCCTCCTTTTTCTCGTATTCGATTTCTTAAGATTTCTGTTTCTTTAAATTCATATTCGGCATCAGGTGTAAAAATAGGATAATTTAATTTCCCATCTATATTGAAACCATCTCTACTCCAGGCAAAACCTAAACGAGAGATATTATCATTCCCTAAAGCCCGATATACAATATAAGTTATGCCATCTATTCGAATCGCAGCAGGATTATAAACTGACTTTGCTTCCCAATAATTCTCAAGAATCGGTTTTAAAATAGGATTTCTCCCATACCGCTTTAATATTCCAACTTTTTCAAAAAGAATATTTAGTGGCTGATCAAATAGTTTCTTACGAAACTGATAACTTGATCCGCCTATATAAAAAACCTCAAAATTTGAAAACTCTAATAATTTATTAAAGGTTATTTCTCTGCCATCAATATTAAATAATTCATTCTTGATTATTTCACCTATACTCGAACATACTCTAACTTTTCTAATTATTCCTTTATCTAAAATTATTAAATCTGTTAGAAATTGTTCTTTTTCGGCTTTTACTTTTTCTTCATCCAATTGCTCAACCAAAAAAAGCATACTTTTTGATTTTGCTTCAATTTCCTGTATTATACAATCAATCACTACAGCGCTTTTTTCTATTTTCCCTTTTAAAATCTTTGTTTTTCCTAATATCGCCGCGCCTTTCTCTACCTGGACATTTTCTCCTAACTCAACTTCTTTTCCCCAAAGAATTCCACCTTTTAACTCTATTTCTAAACTGTTCCTTAGTCTTTCGTCTTTAAATAATTGGTTTATTTTTTGACCTAATTCCAGGGTTCTATCATAATCTGACTTTTTATTCATGAATTTTGATAAATTTAACTGATCCAATTTATTCACTATCCTTTTATCTTAGATATTGTTGTACTTATCCTTTTAATCCAGTTGTTTTTACCCCTTCGATGAAATATTTTTGTGCTAATATAAAGACTATTACTATTGGTAAAATGGACATCGCTGAGGCTGCCATCATTAGTGGCCATTGGGTTAGTCCTTCTCGGAAACCCTTAAAACCAGCGATACCAAGAGCAAGGACTTTCATATTGTCCGTGTTTGTTACAATAAGTGGATAAGTAAAATCATTCCAGGCAGAACCAAAGGTAAATATAGCCATCGCTGCCAGCGCTGGCTTTACCAATGGTAACATTACACTCCAAAATATTCTAAATGGACTTGCCCCATCTATAATAGCCGCCTCTTCTAATTCCTTAGGTATGGTAAGAAAAAACTGTTTCAATAAAAATACACTGAAAGCCCCACCGAATGCTCCCAGTGCATGAGGAATAATCAGAACTTGATAGGTGTTAATCCAATGCAAATTTTTCATTAGCATAAAAACTGGTACCATAAGAACTTCAAAAGGCAGCATCAAGGAACTAAGCAAGAGGAAAAACAGAATATCTCTACCCGGAAACTTTAATCGGGCAAATGCATAAGCAGCCAACGTACATGCAATGAACATACCGGCCATCCGTCCTGTAGTTACCAATATAGTATTCCAATAATATCTACCAAAATTTATCAGTTCAAAAACTCTTTTGTAGTTTTCCCAATGACAAGGTTCTGGTACCCATTTTGGAGGAATAATAAAAACCTGATTAATATCTTTAAGTGAAGTTGATATCATCCATAAAAATGGCATAAGCATGCCGATCGCACCGGCAATAATCAAAATATAAGAAATAATTCCCCAACTTAGTCCTTTTTTTTTACAAAAGATTAAAATTTTATTCATAAAACACCCACTTCTTCTGAAGTTCTTTTTGAACATAGGTAGCCAGGATTAAGATAATCAATAGTAATACTGCTTGTGCACAGGCATAACCCATATGAAACCACTCAAAGGCATTCTTATAGACGTAGTAGACAATGGTGGTTGTTGATTCTTGTGGTCCACCTTCAGTCATTATGTAAGCTTGTTGAAATATCTGGAATGAATGTATCATTGTAGTAATAATAATAAAAAATGTGGCGGGAGAAAGAAGTGGAAGAGTAACATGTCTGAACTTATGCCACCAATTCGCGCCATCGATATCTGCTACTTCGTAGTAAACCTGAGGAATACCCTGTAGCCCAGCGAGAAATATTACCATATTGAATCCTGTCCCCTTCCAAATACTCATTAGAATAAGACCAGGCATAGCCCAACGTGGATCGAGAAGCCAATTTACCGGAGGTAATCCTATAAGTTCGATAAAATAATTAACAAGTCCGTGATTCGTACTCAATAACCATTTCCATAGCATAGAAACGGCCACCATCATACTTATTACAGGAAGGTAATATATTGCCCGGAAGAAATTACGTCCCTTTAAAAATTTTTGGTTTAAAAATACAGCAAGAATCAAAGCCAGGGGAACTCCTATAGTCAGAATTCCTAATGTATAATAAATAGTATTCCATACTGCTACAATGAAATGTTTATCATTAAACATTTTTACATAATTAGCGGTTCCAATCCATTCTTGGGACCCAAAACCACCCCATTTTGTGAAACTCATCAATATACCACTAAGCATTGGGTAAAGCATAAAGAGGAAAAATCCTAACATTGCTGGAAAGATAAAAAGATATCCCCAAAACCACTGTTGATGTTTATAAGATAATCTTGTTTCTTTCATCTGACTGTCTTTAACCTTTCTTTTTTTCTTTTTTATATTAGGAAACTTATTAAAAATCAAAAATTTTATAAAAAATGGGAAAGGGGAATGCCCCCTCCCCATTAGAGAACAATGATTTTTATTACTCTGCCATTAGACGATATATTTCCTTTTGTGCTTTTTGGAGAGCATCTTCAGCTTTTTCCTCTCCCATCCATACTGGTTCTAATGCCCGATTTATCGCTGTCCAGACCTCACCCCAGTGATTAAACACCAGCATTGTTTCGTAATAAGGCATTAGATGTACAGTATTGTGAATTCCTCTCTCCGGAAGCACATCTGCAAACTCAGAAGAATACGCAATGGATCTCCTTATAGGAATAGCATGGCCAGCTGCAGCCATTATTTCTTGACCTTTTTTGCCAGTTAAGAAACTTGCCAGCTTATATGCATCATCAGGATTTTTACTATCTTTAGCCACACAATAAGCCACCAGATCTACCCAGGTGTACATCCCTTTATTGTATGGTAAAGGAGCAATATCCCACTCAAAATCTAGATCTTTATAGGACATAGCTTTCCATCTTCCACAGATGTACATCGCTGCTTTTTCATGAGCAAATCTGTCTGATGGTCCCTGGTCTGCCTGTTCAGTCATATCAGGAGCTACATTATGTTTCAGCCAGAGATCAGCATTAAACTGAATTGCCTCGGCAAACTCAGGAGTATCCACAACAACTTTGTTAATCCCTTGAACCCAATTCGCGCCTCCTTGAGGTGGAAAGACTTTCCATCTCCCTGCATCTAAAGCAACCCCGTGAACACCATCCTTAGTAAGTTTCTTAGCCGTATCCAGAAAATCCTGCCAGCTCCACTGTCCACAACCGAACATTTCATTGGGAGTGGGTAATCCTGCTTTCTTAAACATTTCTTTATTGTAGTACATTACATATGTGCTCCAATCTTTGGGAATCCCAAATATCTCTTTTGTATCCCGGTCTTTGAAAGCACCAAGCAGCCCGGGGAAGAAATCCGATTCATAAAAATTGGAGTCAGCATTTATGTAGGATTGAAGATTCAAAATAGCACCCTTTTCATGATAACTAACAAATTCAGGAAATCCCATGTAAAAAACATCTGGTGGTGTTCCTGCAGCCATCATACTCATCAATTTTGGCCAATAATCTGCTGGTCGGATTATTTCAACTTCTATATCAGGATATTCTTCATTAAAGGCAGCTAAATATCCTTTCATCTCTTTTTCCTCGATTGCTCCTCCCCACATCATAAGAGATACTTTTTCAGCATAGACACTTCCTGCATTCATCAGAAATATCGCTACAATAATTAACAATACAAATACCAAGAACTTCCTTTTCATTTTACTTTATCCTCCATTTTTAAAATTTTTAATTTAAGTTAAAATTCACTAAATCCAGATAGATTATGAATTTATTTTATCACCCCCTTTATTCCTTTTGCTTGATTTTCACTTTCCCGATGCTACTTCTAATTTAATCTTGTTCCTTCATTTGCGGTGTTATAATCTTCTTTTTCACATAATTTATATTTTTTTCTTTCCCTCAAATTCTTTTTTTTATCCTATTACATTAACCTAACTTTTTAACGCTCTTCCTAAATATCATTTTAGGTATTAATGCTATGTGCATCTTATCATTTTTGCTTTCAACCTTCGTATCAAAATTAAATTTCATCTTTGGAAATTCTTCTAAACAACCCAATTCTCTTAACATTATCTTCGCTCCCAAAACACCCATATCATATATAGGTTGTGAAAATGTAGTTAAATCAAGATACTCAGATAAGGGGTTATCATCAAAACCTATTAATGAAATATCATTTGGTACTTTTAAACCAGCTTCTTTTAAAGCTTTTTCTGCCCCTGCAGCTTGATAATCACTTGCTGCAAAAATTGCTGTTAATGAATTAGTATCTTCTTGTAATAAAAATCTTTTCATTGCTTTATTTCCGGCTTTAAAGGTAAAATGATCTATAGAAATAAATTTATTATCTAATGCAATTCCTTTCTCTTGGTAAAACTTTTTAACACCTAATAATCTTTCATAACCTGAGGTAGTGGATTGAACCCCCATAATATAAGCAATAGATCTATGGCCTTGTTGAAAAAGATAATTAACCGCGTTATAAGCTGCAGAAACATTATCAATATAAACAGAGGATAAATTACCTCTTTGTGAATCGATTAATACAATGGGATAATCTTTAGGAATTAAATCAGGTTTTAATTTAGATTCCGGTAATAAACTGATAATTACACATCCATCAGTTTTGCTCTGAATAGAGAAATTTTGAATTCTTTTACTAAGTGTTTTCACTTCTTCCGCATTGTCTAACCAGTTTAATATCATATCAAAGTTAAATTTTCTTAACTCACTTTGAATGCCTCTAACCACATTCGTTCTAAAACCTGTAAAATCATGTAATAAATATACTGTTATTGAATTTGTTTTTTTAGAAGAAAGACTCCTGGCTATAGCATGAGGTTGATAATCTAATTCTTTAATAACTTCAATTACTCTCTCCTTGGTTGCGGAACTTACATGCTCTCTTTTATTTAAAACTCTGGATACTGTTCCTATTCCAACTCCAGCCTTTTTTGCTACCTCTTTAATCTTTATCCTTCCGATGTTTATCACTCCTTTCAAATTTACTATTTTTTCATTGATTCTAAATTGTAGAAAAATTCCTTTCATCATCAAGATTTTTTAAAATTCTGATGCCACAAAGTATAATTTTATCAAAGTTGTTCTTTGGAAACGTTTCCAATTTATCTAAAAAAAATCCATTTATTTTTTATACTAACATAATACTAAATAAATTGCAAATTATAAAATACAGTATCGAGTAAAAACAAAGAAAAGTATCATAGGAAAAAGAATGTAGGAAAACAAATGCAATAAATATTCTTTTCTTTAAAAATAATACTTCCTGCTTTCCGTTGGGATGAAAGGCTTTTTCAGATTTTCTTTTATGAATTAATTTCATGAACTCATTAAATATTTTATGTTCTAAGGTTTCATCGTCCTAAGTAGAGTTTCTCATAATTAATTTTGGTTGAAAAATAATTCTTTGATGTGTATAGCTCTCAGGATTTTTTAAATGTTGATTCAAAATTTTTATTGCTCCTTCTGCCATCTTTCTTACGGACTGGCTAATCGTTGTCAGGGCCGGATAATAGTACTCTGATAGTGGAATATTATCAATTCCGAGCACCGCAATATCCTGGGGTATCTTTAGTCCTTTTTCCAGAATAGCATGATAAGCTCCTATCGCCCTCTGGTCACCGGAGACAAAAAGGGCATCAGGAACTTCTTTTTCTAAAATATTCTTCATCTTTTCATAAGCAAATTTGGGGTTCATAATTCCGTAATCAATATGCAGTAATTCACTCTTGATATGATAATCGCGAAAGGCTTGAATAAATCCTTTTGCTCTATCCTGGTTCACTGTAAAATTTTCATCCCCCAGAAAAAATCGAATAGACTTATTCCCTCTCTTGATAAGATGCTCTGCTCCCAAATAACCCGCTTTAACATTATCAAGATTGACAAAAGAAGTAGATTCATAGACATTGTCCCTACCGACAATAACAAAAGGGATATCCCTTTCCACAAGATAGTCAATCCGGCGGTCAGTTTCCCGAGTATCAAAAATTATAGCGCCGTCTGCAAAGCCATTTTTTAGCAAATAGAAACCATCATGTTTATTTTCTTCAACTTTGGAAGCCGAAGACTTTGAAACTATTAATTTATACTCTAATCTATTGGCTTCACTATCTAAAAATCGGATAAAAACATTATGGAAATTTCCTATATAATTCGCCGCATTTTTTTCTACAAAGACTATCAAAATTCCAGTTGTTTTTTTTCTAAGTGATCTGGCAATAAGATTAACCTGGTACCCGGTTGATTTAATGATTTTTAATATTTTATCTCTTGTTTCTTCCTTTACTTTTTTTTCTTCATTTACAACTCTGGAAACTGTCCGTGGAGAAACGTTGGCAATTTTTGCAATATCTTTAATAGTATATTCCTTTATTTCAAATCACCCCCATAAAATCATTATATAATCATTTTTAATTTTTTTTCTAAACTTTCATGGGAAAAAAATTCTCTTCCTAATTGGAAATTTTTTTCGACCATCTTTTCTCTGCAATCTTTATCTATAAGTAATTTTATACATTCTCCGGCAGCACGCTTTATTGCTCCTTCACTCACCTTTGCCAGACCATATTCATCAAGCTCGTATTTATCCCCTAAAGAAATAACCTTAAATCCTTTTCTTTTGATATCTTCTTTATAAACATTATATTCAAATACTAACATCGGCTTTTTAGCAAATAAACCTTCTAAAAACTGATTTCCCCATCCCTCCTGGATACTCGGATAGGTTATTATATCAGCAAAAACATACGTATCCCATAAGGAATATATCTTGTTATTGTTTTTTATACATCTTGAATGTCCAACCAGATTGTTGACAAACAGCATTTCTACACTGTTTTCTTTGGCCCTGGTTTTAAGCCTTTCAACATAATCATCTGCAGTCTCTATCATCCCCGCTAAAACGAGTACGATCCTGCTATTCTCTTTAAAAGTTTGCCCATTATATAATTTTACTTCTTTAAGTATCTTCCTATTTTCTTTTTTCTGTATCTCCCCAACTACATCTATAGCCAGTTCGATTGCTTTTCTATTAGTTACCCTGGTTGCCTGTAACATAAGAATATCATTATCCTTAATACCCAATTTTTCTCTAAAATCTTTATTGTAATTATCGACCTCCCACAGCTTCTCATTAAGATCAAATACATTAGGTATAATAATAGAATCCAGACTTCTTCTCACTTTTAATTCCTTTTGGACAATACTATTAATTACTACATGTGAAATCAAATCATCTTTTGGGGGAAAGTATTCCTCCAGAGCCTTGCGAACGAAATTGCATGTTGGCTGAGAAAAATTATCCCTTTCCCAGTAAAAATCATGATGATGTCCGATACATCTAATACCTAATTCCTTAATAATGTTAGTAAACGCCATAGCAGTAGGGATGCTTCTGCCGATTGATAAAATATTATTGGGAACAATTAAATCTATCTTATTTTCTATTAAGATTTTTTTCAAACCTTCTTCAATTTTTAAAGTTAGCTTTTTTATAGCTCTTATTAATTCGTCCTCACCCTGATAGTCTTCTAATTTTAAATAGGCATTTCTTTCAATTTTCAAATCCTCTTCAAATCTATAATTCATTTCTGGTATAATATAACCATCAGATGTACCTGTGCTGCCGGCAATAAAATATACTTTATGCCCCATATTTTCTAAAACCCTTTTCCATTTATCCATCTCCAGGGAAACTCCATCAGTTTCGCCAACCCGATAATGACATAATGCTATATTCATACTACTCTTCCTTTGTATAATAATTTTATATCTCCGCTTGACTTTCATAATCAAAAAACAATATTTTTTCCTGCTTAAAATTAATAAAAAATGTATCCCCGGATTTAATTTTTGTTTCACCCGAAATAACTAATTTTTTTATTTTATCCTGACTATGTTTATTTACATTATAATGCTTCAAAAATAATAGTCTTTATTTCTTTTGGTTTAAGCTCTATTTCTACTCCATTGTTATATACTAATTCTTCTTCATAACTTTCATCCAACCTACCCAGATAGACCTTATGTATATCAAATCCTAATTTAATCTTTCCGGTGGTCTTTTCATTAGTAAGATTATAGATCCTGACTACCAATTTATCTTC
>Ga0307432_1002211_pt1 | contig 10812 bp, 9 predicted proteins | sample SalMarWE160150MG_FD_202158 | JGI IMG/M metagenome (GOLD analysis project Ga0307432, IMG submission 202158) | Salt marsh sediment microbial communities from the Plum Island Ecosystem LTER, Massachusetts, United States - WE1603-150 | ecosystem: Environmental > Aquatic > Marine > Intertidal zone >...
CAGAGCAGAAGGCTTTACAAGCAGGGGAGCTCCCGTTCTACGACCGGCAAAGGAATCATATGAAGGAACGGGCCAACGTGGTCATCGTCGATCTCAGCCTGTTGGCTTCGGAAGTCCTCGAGAACATCATTGCACTCCTGGGGCGTTTGATCCTCGAATTCCTGCAAAGAGCAAGCGATCGATCTCTCAGCGGCATCGGGCGTGGGGAATTCCCTGTGGTTCTCGTGCTAGAGGAAGCCCAGAATTACATACGGGAGACGAGGCAACCTGGGAAGTCATCCGTGTCACGCGATGTGTTTGAGCGAATTGCGCGTGAAGGACGGAAGTACGGGCTTGGGCTGGTTATAGCTTCCCAGCGTCCGAGCGAACTCTCGAAGACCGTGCTATCTCAGTGCAACTCGTTCATAGTGCACAGGTTGCAGAATCCGGAGGACTTGAGGTACTTCCGCGAGATCGTACCGGCCATCTTCGAGCCGCTACTCAAGCAGCTGCCCTCGCTTCCCCAGCGCTATGCCCTTGTCCTCGGCGAAGGAGTACAAGCCCCAACTCTGACATTTATGCGCGAAACTAACCCCACACCGGACAGCCAAGATCCGAAGCTCTACGCGCACTGGGTGGCTGATGAACCTACGCTACCCAACGTCGAAGAAGTCTGCGCAAGATGGGAAGGGAAGGGCGAGAGCGATCTGGAAGATGACGGATCGGCAGGTGGTGCTTTGAATGAAGTGGAAGAGATTAACAAAGACCGTGGCCATGAAGATGAAGAGATTCCTTTCTGAGCAGAAGATTGCGGCGATTCGTATGCGCAAGCCACTTCTCCTTCGCATCATCATTCTTGCCATCGTGGCGTTCAGCATTCCACTACTTCTGTGTTGGATCTTCCCAGTAGAGTCCAGCAACTGGTGGATGATCACAACAACATGGCTCATCGGAACGGCAGCGGCAGGAGCCATTACCCTCATCACTTGGTGGGAAGCTCGAACAAGACGAAACGAGGAGATCCTCTCGTCTATTGCGCTCTATATTCGTCTCGAGCCACCCGGGGATCAAAGCAACTACGGTGACTCCTTTCAACTTTCGTACGAGAATCGAGGATCAAGGGACCTGCTCGCCGCTGTGGAGCTGTTTGCATATCCATGCGGCGAGGGAAGGCAAGATAAGCTGAATCCGGCATTCCAGGATGACTACAGGGATAGGGTTACCAGTCTAGGACCGTTTGAAACCCATGAGCTGGTTCTTGCCCCACGCGAAACGCAGACATTCCCTTACTCGCATCAGGTAGTCCTCCAGTCCATGGGGATGCATGGATACATTCCACACTGGGTGACGATTCGGACGCATGTGTCACCTAGAGAGAAGCCCAGCCTCGAGAGACAGGACGATGTAATCTTCCATCTTCTGTGGTTCTGTGGAAACAATCAGGCTTTTCCTGGAAGATGGCACATCAGTCGAATGCGCATTCGCGCTGAGCGGCATTACAACTCCAAACCTATCTATGAGAAGTGGAGGCGAGAGCTCTCCGATAAGATCCCGGACGAGTATCGCGAAGAGAATCTCCAAGACTTTATGGATCTCCGTTCTCGTTAAGTACGTAGCGTTTGGCAATATGTGGTCGGGCGTCTGGAAAAAAGGGGCCAAGGCTACACTCTTGACAGTTCTAACCCTTTTCCCATCGACATAATCTGTTCTCTAAGTCTCCTATCTGTCCTTATCTGTAAGGATATCCGGCCACTAGCCTGAGAGACTCCAGATTCACCTATAACAAGAGTCCCGAGGACAGCATACTTATTTCCACCTCACGTTTTGGCGCTGGTATTTGTGATCTTGCTCAACGAGGGAGAATGACGGCCATCGACTGAGACTTAGAGCCTGCAGATCACTGAAAGGCGTGGAGGCGTGGGAGATCGCCATAAGCTATTCGCCGGAGCTTCTATAGCGGTCGTTTGTTGCTGGAGATAGAACTAACTAGTATGAAAACTAGTGTTTCTTGTCCTGGTATTTGGAGGCCTCGATCTGCTCGTGGAGATGATCCTGCCTTAAACGGGGAGTAGGTTCACCTTTAGGGACCTCGTTTTCTTTGGCTTTAGTGGGAGCCGTTTTCATGATGCGGAGTTTCTTGACGATGAACTTGAAATTGAGCGACATCCCCAGCCCCCAGAAGACGAACAAACGGTCTTTATCACTCCAGAACGGAAGTTCCATCCTGTCCCTCCTGATCTGATTTAAGCACTGCCATGACGAGCGTGTCGTGATATGTGCCGTTGCGGAAGTATGACTCCCGCATCGTCCCTTCGTGGGCAAACCCGGCCTTTTCATAGGACCGCTGGGCGCGCTTGTTGTGAGAGTAGACCTCAAGTGAGATACGGTGAAGGTTGAGCTCCTCAAAATCATAGCAAAGGACCAGCCGTGCCGCTTCCGAAGCGTATCGCTTTCCCCACTGATCTTTCTCGCTGCTCATGATTCCGAATTCGGCGTTGCGGTTCGCGTAATCGATCTCGTTGAAACCACAATTAGCAATGTGTCGACCACCATCTTTAATCTGAAGTTCTTCTTGTGAGTTTCGTGCAATACGAGAATCTATGCAAGTCTTATGTTTCTTGGCTCACGTCTCTACAGGTACTAAATCACCAACAATCATTCTTGACAATCTCTGTTGTATCCGTTAAATAGCCGACGTTGTGAGAAGGGAGAAAGGAAGAAAAGGGCCAGGGCTATACTCTTGACGGTTCTAACCCCTTTTCTATCGACACAATCTATTCTCTAAGTTTCTTATCTGTCCTTATCTGTAATGAACTGATTATTCATGGCAATAATAGGCTCCAGCGGATGCAAAAGCCTATGAAGGAAAAACATTTGAGAGTAAGCAGGCGTTCGACAGTGCGTTCGCACACGGATCTCGCAAGTGTGTATATATAGAGGACTTCAAGCAATGAGGCAAACTGCGCATGTACAACACTCGTCTTGGGGAGCAAAACTGAGAAGAATCTGTTCAGCTACGTGATTTGTAGGATTCTAGGCGGTGATCCCGCCCCACATCTTTTCAATAAACTCGTTTCCTCAGCGGTCAGTCGCTTGGTCTTAAGTACCGTCGCCCGGTCGGTCTCAAGCCGACTGAGGGAGATCTGCTCCAAGCGCTCGCGGATCAACTCCCAGGACTCACCGCTGCGGTTCTCCACCAAACGGGTGAGTAGATAGGCTAACACACAAAGGTGGACATGGGAGGTAATCCGCTCCTTTGTCCGATGATAGACCGGTTCGATTTCAAGGATACTCTTCATTGAGCGGAAGGCACGCTCGGCAAGCCACAGGTCATGGTAGCCTTGTACCAGCTCCCCTGCCGGAAGCTTAAGGTCGTTGGTCATGAGAACAGTCTTTCCATCAAGGCGTGCTTCACGGCGGACCTTTGAGCGGTCAACTCGTAGACCGCCACCCTTTAGTTCTTTTAAGTAGCGGGCATAGCCAGGTTGGCTCAATAGCTTGCAACTCTTGCGCGTGTGGCGCTCTTTGGTCCGGGAACCTTCTAACTCTGCTTCCAGGGTAGCCACAATCTGGGCGCGTACCCTCGCCTCATGTGCTGCTCGTGCCTCGTTGTGGCAAAGAAGGTAACGGATCGTACGTCCTCCCTCGGTTACTGTCGTCTCCTTGACCCCTACTCCTTCTCGTAGCGGCCGGTAGCGCCCACGGATGGAAAGCACCGCTTCGTCCACCACTGCGTCACTCCGCGGTCGGCAGCCAAGCAGATACGGCAAGCGCCTTGACTCTAGATAGTCCAGGTTCCCTTGGCTTACAAATCCACGGTCACCAACAAACAGAAACCGACGGGGACGAAGACCACGCAGATCTGTTGTCACCCGTTCTATGGTCGTCTTGTCAGCTTGATTGCCGGGGAACACCCAGTGTCGTACCGGTAGACCGTCTCGATTGACCGCCAGTGCGACCACAATCTGTGGTAGGTCTGGTCTTTTCTTTTTGGAGAGGCCATAGCGGCGTAGCCCGTCTGGTTCTCCTTCCTCTTCTCCACAAGGATCGGCCTCATCTAAGTAGAAGCTTACACTGGTAGTATCGTAGAACAACACCGATACATCAGCATTCAACAGATCAGTCACCTGAAAGTAGAGGTGTTGTTGTAGCTTGGGCATGGCTGCAAAGAGAAAGTCCATCGCCCGGTAGAAGTGCTGAGCGGAAAACCCCTCTCCTCCATCATTAAGTCCCGGGATCCAGGCCCGAGTTCCGGCCCAACGTGTGCAGGCAAGCTTGGAGGCGGGAGCAAGTGCTCGTTGAGCTACTAGAGCGAACAACGCCCGCTCCACCGGCTGCTCAAAGGCACGCTTGGCCAATGCATCGAGGAAGAACCGGTCAAGTTCAAGCTCACGCCACAGTGCATCCAACAGGTAGGTCCCACCGTAGTCCCAACTGTGGGTGACCTCAACGCCTGAGGCAAGATCGGGTTTGTCCTCCGGTTTCAGGTAACCACACAGTTGGTTGACTAACCGACGAACCTGTCTAAGATCGATCTCGTCTTTGCGCCCGAATGAGTGGAGGATCTGAGTGTTGACCTTCCCTGTCTTCGGGTCTCGATGACCTTCAGCGAGCTGCAGGTAGACAGTGTCAGGGCCATGCTTCCTTTGTGAGGTCACTTCACGGATGTACATGTCCAACATTATACACAGCTATTAACCTCATGTCAAGAGATGACCTGGTTATCCGTGTACAACACATTTCAGGCTAAATACAACGTTTTACCAGCGCAAAGCCCGTGATTACGTTACTTGACCCCGTGATATGTAGCGTTCACTGTCGAACGTCTGCCATGATGGCACCACATTTACAGCGGATGACGTGAAGTTTAACTTTGAGAGGCAGACGGACCCCGATCACCCCTATTACGACACAGGGGTTTTTGGATACGCGGATTTCACCTTGGGAATGATCGACACAATCGAGGTGGTGGATGACTATACGCTAGTATTGGAGCTCAAGTATACCTTTGCTCCTTTCCTGAGGAACATGGCGATGCTGGCAGCAGCCTTGGTTAGCCCGGAATCCCTTGAAGAATACGGAGCGGACATCGTGGTGCATCCCGTCGGAACCGGTCCGTTTCAATTCCGCGAGTGGGAACCGGGAGTGAGGGTCGTTCTCGACCGTAATCTCACTTATTGGGGCGAACCAGCTACGCTGGATACCCTGATCTTCAGGCCGATCATCAACCCTCAGAGTCGACTGGCCGCGCTGGAAACTGGGGAAGTGGGCTTCATCGTAAACCCGCCCCCGGAAGACGTGGAGCGGCTGCGCAACGATCCTGATTTCGATTTGGTAGCAAAGCTCGGGCAGCACACGTGGTGGATCGTGTTGAATTGCCAGATGCCGCCGTTTGACAACAAGCTCGTCCGCCAAGCCGTGCACTATGCCGTGGACAAAAAGGCAATCGTTGACAGCATTCTGCGCAATACGGGAGAGGTAGCTGTTAACCCGTTGCCGACAAACGTGTGGAGCTACACCGAAGACGTAAAGATCTATGATTACAACCCACAGAAGGCCCGCGATCTGCTCGCTCAAGCCGGCTATCCCAATGGGTTTGAAGTCGAATTCTGGGTTCCGGAAACCGGGTCTGGGATGCAACAACCGGTAGAAATGGCAACCGCCATTCAGGCATATCTCGCTGCAGTTGGCGTCACCGCTAACATACAAACGTGGGAGTGGGGAACATATCTGGACAAGGTCTTCGGGCCACCAGCGGAAGAGCTTCCAGCGATGCACGAGATGTCCTGGATCATGGACAACGGCGATCCGGATAACTTCCTCTATATTCTCTTAAGTGGGGAACAATGGCCTTTGGACGGGTTCAACGAATCGTTCTACAAGAACGAAGAGGTAGATCGCCTACTTTGCGAGGCGAGGGTCGAGCTCGACGCTGACAAGCGCTTGCCGCTCTACGTGGAAGCACAGAAGCTCATCTGCGAAGACTCCCCGTGGATCTGGGTTGATCACGCCTACGAGACTTTCGTGATGAAGACCGGGATCCAGGGCTTCGTGTTCCAGCCAACACAAGGGATCCTCCGCTTCGAGCGGGTAACGTTCGAATAACGGATACGGTGAAAGACTGAGAGGATGATTACTTATCTCATTCGGCGGTTGCTTTGGCTTGTACCCGTCCTTGTTGGGGTCACCTTCTTAGTCTTTTTGACGATGTACTTAGCACCCGGGGACCCAGTCAAGATCATGCTGGGTCCCCGGGCGACTAAAGAGACAATTGAGCGAGTACGGGGCGAACTGGGGTTGGATCGTGCCTTGCCGGTCCAGTACTTCTCATGGATTTCCCGCATCATGACAGGTGACTGGGGGCGCTCTATCCAACTGCGGCGCCGAGTGTTTCCCCTCGTAACTTCCCGCTTTACGTCTACAGCTCTTCTTGGTTTCTCCGCTCTACTGCTGGCCAGTCTAGGTGGGATCGGCGCGGGTATTGCCGCAGTCTTCAAACGGCAGACCGGATGGGACAGCCTGTTCACGTTTCTCGCTATTGTTGGATTCAGCATCCCGGTCTTTTGGCTGGGACTGATCCTTCAGCTCGTCTTTGGTGTGCGTTTGGGGTGGTTGCCCACATCGGGGATAGAGTCCTCGGTGGGGGGTGGTGGAGTTGGGGACATGCTTGTCCACCTGATTCTGCCGGTCCTGGCGCTGTCGGTTGAACCATTGGCCCTCATTGCCCGCATGTCGCGCTCATCCATGCTCGAGGTCATCCAGGAAGACTACATCAAGGCCGCGCGTTCCAAGGGGCTGACGGAAACGATGGTGCTATTGAAGCACGCGCTGAGAAACGCGTTTGTTCCCATCTTGACCGTCATTGGCATGCAATTGGGATTTGTTTTTGCGGGATCGGTTTTTGTGGAGGCGATCTTCTCCTGGCCGGGAATCGGAAACCTCATCGTCAACGGCATCTTGGCGAGAGACTTCCCAATTGTTCAAGGTTCGATTCTGTTAATCGCCTTGTCCTACGTTCTCATCAATCTCATCGTCGACATGTCTTATGCCTACGTGAATCCGTCTCTTCGCTATGACTAAGACGAACAGATACAAGCGGCAATCCGAGTGGATGCGAGCGCTGCGACAACTAGTACGAGACCGCATGGCACTTGTCAGCTTCGTCGTGCTGTTCGGTGTGGTGCTCACCTCGGTGCTTGCCCCCTACCTGGGGTTGCCCGACCCTAATGTAATTGAGCTGCGGGATCGCCTTGCTAGCCCCGGGCAGAGCGGTCATCTCCTCGGAGCGGATGAACTCGGCCGAGACTGCTTAAGTCGCCTGGTATGGGGAGGCCGGATCTCGATTTCGGTTGGGTTTTTTGCGGTACTCCTTGCCTTGAGTATCGGCCTGATTCTCGGCCTTGTTACCGGATACTTACGTGGTGCATGGGATCTCACGATCATGCGATTCATCGATGTTCTAATGGCCTTCCCCTACATCCTACTTGCGATTGCAATTGTTGCGTCTCTGGGCCCCGGTTTACGTAATACTATGATCGCACTCGCCATTGCCGGCGTACCCTACTACACACGCATCGTGCGGGGGTCAGTGCTCGGGTTGATGGACAAGGAGTTCATTCAAGCAGCCAAGGCTGTGGGGGCACCACCGGTGAGGATTATCCTTAGGCATCTGTTGCCGAACGTGGTCGCTCCGATGATTGTAGCGGCAACACTTGACGTCGGCTGGATGATCATGGCAGGAGCAGGAATGAGCTTCCTCGGGCTGGGCGCCCAGCCCCCCGATGCCGAATGGGGGCTCATGCTGAGCAACGGGAGCAAGTACCTGCGCACAGCACCCCATCTGTCACTCCTTGCCGGCATGGCGATCTCCCTCGTGGTATTGACACTGAACTTCATCGGTGACGGGTTGCGCGATGCGCTGGACCCCAAGATCCAGCGATACTGAATTAGGAGGTTTGCATGATTGTACTGAGCACGTTCTCGATCGTTGCATGCGATCTCGAAGTCAGAGAATGGGGGATCGCCGTTCAGTCGAAGTTCCTTGCCGTGGGCTCAGCGGTTCCGTGGGCCCAGGCAGGGGTCGGTGCCGTCGCAACGCAATCCTACGTTAACACGGCGTATGGCCCCAGAGGGTTAGCATTGCTTGAGGGGGGGCTCTCCGCACAACAGGCGCTCGATCAGCTTGTGGGGGACGACCCGGACAGGGCATTACGCCAGGCCGGAATCGTTGATGCATCTGGACACTCAGCGACCTTCACAGGAGAGAAGTGCCTGGATTGGGCTGGCGGAATCACCAGTGACGGGTTTGCCTGCCAGGGAAACATCCTCGTTTCCGCAAAGACGGTCGAGGCAATGGCTGAGACGTTCACCAAAACCAGAAGGGAAACCCTTGCTGTGCGTCTGTTGGCCTCACTCTCCGCCGGTCAAACAGCGGGAGGCGATCGCCGCGGGAAGCAGTCGGCAGCGTTGCTTGTCGTAAAGGAGAGAGGCGGCTACGGCGGATTCAACGACCGCTACGTCGATCTACGTGTCGACGATCACTCAGAGCCAATCGAGGAGCTGGCACGAGTCTTTGAGCTGCATCAGCTATATTTCTCGCCTCCCAAGCCAACGGATCTTGTTCCTCGCGACGCCGAGATCACGTACTCTATCCAGGAGGCATTATCAGAACTTGGCTATTATCGCGAAAGACTTGATGGTGTTTGGTCCTCGGAACTGGAGCAGGCGCTGTTTAACTTCTGCGGTACCGAGAATCTGGAGGAACACTTAAGAGTAGACGAACAGTTCGACCTGCGCGTCCTGAACTTCATGCGACGCCTGCTGGGCAAACTCGGCAAGGTCTAGCTATCGGACGAAGCAGACGGGAATAGACACCGTATGGGAAATGTATTCTCTGTACCGTGACAGGACACCCCTTTGGTACGAACAGGCCTTTTGCTCAGCTTGGGATGCTCTCTTGATTCGAAAAGGGCCAACACCTGAAGGGCAGAGCCTTAAAGAAAGACAGTCTCAATTGGGAATCAGGGGACATATCCTCCATTTCGCCAGCGAACCGCGCTTGGAACCTAGCTCATTGACCTGTTATCGGATCATCTATGCTACACTGCTCGTATGGCCAGGATTGCTCAAGTCGTGGTCCGGTGACTCGCACATCACTCAATGGAGGATCTATCTCCGCACACGGGTCCATTGACTCGAAGATTGCCCCTACTTGAGAAGTGAACGATTACAGAGGCCTTCTGGGACAAGATCCCGATGTGATACATTGACTTCAACGGGGACAGGCAACTTTTTCTCTCGAAAGTAGGCTAGTAAAAAAGTAGCCTGTCCCCCTTTTCTACTGGTCGGAAGCGAAAGAAATAAGGTATGTGTCCCTCGACTTCAGAGGGGACGGGCTACTTTTCCTGCAGAGAAAGACTCACGAGATGAGTCTCTCGCAGAGACGCAAAGACGCAAAGAGTAAGAACGAATAATCCTTGGCGAATTTAGCGACTTGAGTGAGTGAAACGAACGGGCAAGAGAAAGCTTATGACCCTCGTAAAAGTAGCCTGTCCCCCTTTTCTACTGGTCGGAAGGGAAAGACATGAGGTATGTGTCCGCTGATTCACCTGTGCTTATGATTGAACCACTGTGTAGACACCGTGGAGTTGACGCACCCCGGCGAGAGATTGGCGTTGGGTGTCTCAATCAAGAGATGGTAGTGGTTTGTCATAAGGCAATAGCCATGACAGATCCAGTCGTACCTTGCAACCACATCAATACCGACAGGAATATGGGGGTCAATCATTGTAACCTCCTTAAAGGTGATGAAACCTCATCCGGTTGTTGTCTACTTCGCAGAGCGACCATCCTCACGGATGCGCATCATTCCTGTCTGCCGTTGACACAGGCAGGCCCGTCAAGTAGACATTCTACTCAACAACGCCATAGCATCCCCTATGAAGCAAGTCTAGTAGCGCTACTTCTTAAGAAGGCCTGCCCTGTGAAGTAACTCGAATAGTGCCACTTCACAGGCGCTGTCATCTGTAGAATACATATGGTAGACCCTATCTCCTCACGCCTGATAACGGCTAATAGAGGAGTCGGTTGTCATTCCACTTTTGGTCTAGATCGCTCCTATCTTGCCCGGAGTCTTAGGAAACAGACGTGCCTGCTCTATTTGGTCTAGACCGCAGACAAATCTGGTCAACCGTTCTATCCCAATTCCGAATCCGGCCGAAGGAGGGATTCCTTCTGCTACCACCGCGAGATACTGGAAGAATTTGTCTTTGTCGAGCGCATCTTGCTCCAAGCGGCGCAAGATGCGCGGCAAAGCATGCTCTCTCTCCCCTCCCGAGAGAGCCTCGCCATACCCTTCTGGATATATCAGATCCATATCCAAGAGGATATCAAGCCGTTGCGGGTCTTCGCGGTCGTAGAACTCGCGCACTGAACGGGGAAAGTCGATCACCCACGTCGGCGCTGATAGCGATGCCGACAGGGAGTCGTCGAACTTCTCTCCAAACCTCTCCTCGGCTTCGCGGAAGGTTATGCGAGGAAACGGAGTTTTTGGGACCGATAATTCACGTCCTAAACAACTGAGCTCGTCTGGACAACGGTTAATGACTGCTGCGATTACATACACAACGAGACCTTCTCCGATCTGCATGATCTCCTCCCGTGATGCATCGCGCGCCTCGAGATCGAGCTGGACAAACTCAGCGAGGTATCGTCCAAGCCCCGCCCGTTCTGCTGGCTCCATGCGGACATTGGGAGAGAAGCAGTAAATGCGTGGTAATGTTCGTAGAGCGATCTGCTTATGCAGGATCATGCTCTTGGTTAGTTGATAGGGGC
>Ga0307432_1002212_pt1 | contig 10811 bp, 9 predicted proteins | sample SalMarWE160150MG_FD_202158 | JGI IMG/M metagenome (GOLD analysis project Ga0307432, IMG submission 202158) | Salt marsh sediment microbial communities from the Plum Island Ecosystem LTER, Massachusetts, United States - WE1603-150 | ecosystem: Environmental > Aquatic > Marine > Intertidal zone >...
AAAGTCGACCATTGATAGCTTACAAGACAAAGGATTAACTCTAGTTGATAATCGGCAACACCCTTTGGGCAACCTGCAATGGAAATAGGAAATCCTGTTCCCTTCCATGTAGCACCTCCGGCATTATTCTCCCTTGTGCTTTGACCTTCATCGCCCGTCGGTTTACTTCTTTTTCTGGGCTAGGTATTTCTCCGGGTTCTGGTCGAAAGCCTTCTTGCAGCCCACAGCACAGAAGTAGTATTTCTTTCCCTTGTACTCCGAGATAGCCGCTGCCTTCTTCTCATCAACTGTCATCTTGCAAACAGGGTCAATCGCCATCATGGCACCTCCTTTTCTGTTTTCAGACCTGCTGGTTTGAAACCTCTCAGGCGGAGTGAGTTAAGTACCACGGTGATAGAGCTGGCGGCCATGGCGGCCGCGGCCAGGATTGGATTCAGGAAACCATAATTGCCAAGGACAAAGTGGAGTCCCGAGGGAACACCGCTATTACCGAAGGCGAGGTATAAAATTCCGGCCGCCACCGGGATGAGGACGGTATTATAGGCAAACGCCCAGAAAAGGTTCTGCTTAATTGTCCTTATGGTACGCTTGCTTAAGGATATGGCGGTAACAATCCCACCCAGGTCACCGCTAATCAGGGTAATATCCCCGGTTTCCATGGCCACGTCGGTGCCAGTGCCGATGGCAATGCCCACATCGGCCTGAGCCAGGGCTGGGGCATCGTTTATCCCATCACCCACCATGGCTACTACCTTGCCTTCCTCCTGCAGCTTTTTAACCTCTCGAGCCTTATGCTCGGGGAGTACCTCGGCAAGTACCCGGTCAATGCCCACCTCCTGGGCAATAGCCTTGGCGGTGCGCAGATTATCGCCAGTGAGCATAACGGCCTTAATACCCATTTTGTGCAGCTCTTGCAGAGCCTCTCTGGCATCGGGCTTGAGTGTATCAGCCAGAGCAATGATTCCCACTACCTTGCCATCTACGCCTAAAAACATCACCGTCTTGCCTTTTTCCCAGAGGCGCTCCGCTTCCGTCTCCAGTCCATCCAGGGAAAGACCCCTGTCCTTTATTAATTTGAGGTTACCCAGCAGAAGCTTCTTATCTGAGACTGAAGCCTCAACGCCGTGTCCCGGGATGGCATTAAAGTCTGAAGCTGGAGATACCTCCAGCTTCCTCTCTGATGCCGCCCTGACTATAGCCTCACCCAGCGGGTGTTCTGAGCCTCGCTCAGCGGAGGCTGCCAGCCGAAGAACCTCGTCCTGCGATGAAGAGGGTGCAGCAATAATATCGGTTACCTTTGGTTCACCTTGGGTTAAGGTGCCGGTCTTATCCAGTAGTACAGTGCTTATCTGGTGAGACCTCTCTAGTGCCTCGGCGCTCCTGACGAGGACACCATGCTCAGCTCCTTTACCGGTGCCTACCATAATGGCCGTCGGAGTAGCCAGCCCCAGGGCGCAGGGACAGGCAATAATGAGCACGGCGACAAAGTTGAGCAGGGCAAAGGTCAGGGCTGGAGCTGGCCCAACAAAGTACCAGATTATAAAAGTAATAATGGCAATACCGATGACTATGGGCACAAAATAGCTGGCGATAACATCAGCCAGGCGCTGAATAGGAGCCTTGCTTCCCTGGGCCTCCTCCACTAACCTGATAATCCGGGCTAGGGTGGTGTCCTTGCCCACCTTGGTCGCCTGGAATTTAAAGCTACCGGTCTTATTAATGGTGGCACCGATAACCTCATCTCCTGCCTTTTTCTCCACAGGGATGCTCTCGCCACTAATCATAGACTCATCAACACTGGAATACCCCTGGTGAATAATGCCGTCAACGGGCACTCGCTCCCCCGGTCGCACCAGAATGAGGTCGCCAACCTGGACATCGTCAACAGGGATTTCTGTCTCCTTACCATCACGAACAACCAGAGCCGTTTTGGGCTGCATACCGATGAGCTTCTTTATTGCCTCTGAGGTTTGCCCTCTAGCTCTGGCCTCAAGAAAACGACCCAGTAGGATTAAAGCGATAATCATGGCCGCGGTGTCGAAATAGACGTCAGCGCCCCGCCCGGCAACAGCGAAAAGACCGGGGAAAAGAACAGCAACAACACTGTAGAAGTAGGCGGCTGAGGTACCGACGGCAATCAAGGTATTCATATCGGCGGTTCGGTGCCTGAGCGCCCCCCATGCCCCCCGATAGAACCTCAAGCCCGCCCAGAACTGCACCGGTGTGGCCAGAGCCCAGAGCAGATATAACCTCCCACTAAAAGAGGGACTCCAAGGGAGGCTAAGAGCGAGAATTGTTAAGCCGAGGACAGCGGCCAATATAAATCGGTTTCTTATCTTTCGAATCTCTCGCTGGGAGGCGGTGGTAACATCTTCCAGTGTTTCTGCTTCCGAGCCCAGCTCATAGCCGGCCTCTTTCACTGCCTGTCGCAGGCTAGCTGTTTCCGTCCCCTCGATATATTCCACGGTGGCTTTCTCTGATGACAGGTTGACATTGGCTGAAACTACCCCGGGCACACTTGATAGAGCCTGCTCGACACGGGCAACGCATGAGGCACAGGTCATCCCGCTTACCGGGAAAATGGATTTCTTGGTCGCTGTCCCGTAGCCCAGTTGAGAGATGGTATTCTTAATTTTAGAGAGGTCTACTCTGGAGGAGTCATATTCTATAGAAGCCTTCTCCGCGGCGAAGTTTACCTCGGCGCTCTTCACCCCAGGCATCTTAATCAGCCCCTTCTTGATGGTAGCGGCACAGGTGGTACAGGTCATCCCAGTTATGGGGATATGAGCCCTCTCCGATTTCTTAGTCTTCTCTGCCATATCTTTTCTTCTGCCCCGCCAACTTCTCTAAGACAAACCCTTCTTGAGCTGCTCTTGAGCTGCTCAGACTCTCCCTCAGGATATCTACCCCTATACAACAACCCCTGCCCGTTTAAGGATATAATTGATTACCTTTATCATCCTCAACAATGATGGCATCTTGCGGGCAGCTTTCCGCCGCCTACAATAGGACCTGCTCATTTACAGAGGTTGGGTCAAGAACCACTGCCTTGTTTTTGCCATCAAGCTCAAACACTGTAGGCGCGATAGCCACATAATTACTAATCCCGATACATAACTCTCTACCCACCCTTACCTTCAAAGGTCACCTCCTTCATGTCTAGCTAGCACTGGTGTGTTAGCGAAATTCATCGAGCAACCGCTCGACTTTTGCCAACTCAAGTTCCTGGCTGACCAGCGGCCCCTTCTTTAAAGCCGGAATCTGCTCCTCAAATGTAGGCCGTGTCACCCTATAGATAACACCAAGAGGTATCCTGTCTCCCCACTCCTGGGCTTTTTCCAAAGCGCCCGGCTGGTTGCCGGGGTCATAGTCCTCTCCCAGCTTATACACTCTCTCCCGATACCAGCTGTAGGTGTTCTTGTGGTTAAAGGAGACACAGGGCTGCAGAATGTCGATAAGGGCAAATCCCCGGTGTTGAATGCCACCCTTGATTAGCTCCGCCAGATGATCAATATCACCAGCAAAACCCCTAGCGATGAAGGTGGCACCGCCCGCTATGGCCAAGGCGATGGGGTTTATCGGCGGTGATGCCCCGTAGGGTGTCGTCTTAGTGACGAACCCCAGGTCACTGGTGGGAGATGTCTGCCCCTTGGTCAACCCGTAGACCTGGTTGTTATGCACCAGATAGGTGATGTCATGGTTACGGCGCATGGCATGGAGGAGGTGATTCCCCCCCTCACCGTAGGCGTCTCCATCACCGCTCACGGCAACAACCACGAGTTCGGGATTGGCTATCTTGGCACCAATGGCCGGAGGTACCGGCCTCCCGTGAAGAGAGTTGAATATGTTACCCCGGCTGTAGTGAGGCAGCTTGCCCGCCTGACCGATACCCGATACCAGCAACAGTTGATGCGGCTCGATTTCAAGCTCGATCAGCGCCCTATTCAGCGCTTTTAAAATGCCGAAGTTGCCGCAACCGGGACACCAGGCTGGCTCCAGCCCGACATAATCAGCTATTGTAACCATCTCTAGCAGCACTCCTTTCTTACCGCTTCGGCAATATAGGCCGGGCTAAAGGGGCGTCCATCATATTTCAAGATTCGGCCGCTAACCTCTTTACCCGTTTCGGCCCTGATAAGCTTGGCCAGCTGACCGGTAGCGTTATTCTCAATAACATAGCTGTGGTGAGACCTGCCGATGACGTCGGCCACCGCCTCTGCCTGAAAGGGCCAGAGCTCATTCAGGTGCAGCATGTTGACACTGGCTCCTTCTTTACGCAAAATATCCACCGCTTCGTGAATAGCACCAAAGGTGCTACCCCAACCTATGAGGGTGGTCTCGGCTTTCTTAGGGCCATATAGTTTTGGCGGGTCAATTTCCTTTTTGAGGCTGAAGAGCTTGCGCAGCCTCTTCTGCACCTGGGCTGTTCTCATCCCGGCATCCTCAATGAGGTGTCCGGCTTCGTCATGCTCGTCAGCATCGGTCATCACCAGCGCTTTACTCTGCCCAGGGAAAGCCCGGGGAGAAATGCCCGTCTCGGTTATCCGATGTCGCTTATACTCCAGTTGCTCAGCCTCACCTCCGGAGAAGAGAAGGCCTCTATCGATGGTCACTTTTGACAGGTCAATCCGGTCAACCGTGGTGTAGGAACTTGCTAGATGCTGATCGGTCAGAATGATTACCGGCAGCTGATACTTCTCCGCCAGGTTGAAGGCTTTAACTGTTATCCAGAAGGCATCCTCAACGGTGGCTGGAGCCAGAACCGCCCTGGGGAATTCCCCGTGATGGGCGTGTAGTACAAACTGAAGGTCACCCTGCTCGGTTCTGGTCGGCAAGCCAACGGCGGGACCGGGGCGCTGTCCCTCCACCACCACTAACGGCGTTTCGGTAATCCCCGCCAACCCCAGTCCTTCCACCATCAGACAAAAGCCGCTCCCCGAGGTTGCCGTCATCGCCCGCACGCCGGCATAAGCGGCGCCGATCCCCATGTTGATAGCAGCTATCTCGTCCTCAGCGTGCACCATAACCAGGTCGAAGTCTTTAGACTTAGCCGCCAAGTATTCCATGATTGAGCTCACCGGAGTCATCGGGTAGGCGGCCATAAACTTACAACCGACAGCAATGGCCCCCAGGGATATCGCCTCATTGCCGGTAAGCAGCAGCCTTTCCTCCTGGCTGCTGGGACTGAGTAGACGGCTAATTTTACCCTTATACTCCCTCCGGCTGTATTCATATCCTGCCCTGGCTGCCTTTATATTATTCTGGCTGACATCGCCTGTCCCGAAGTGCTCACGGAGAACTTTGGCCACTATCTCGAAGTCATATTCTACCAGGCCCAGAGCCACACCGAGGGCAACCGTGTTCGACATCAGTTTGTCCCCGGCCAAGCGTTCCAGAGGTACGATGAACAGGCTGTCACCGCCAGTATCCTTTATCTTTTTACCATTAAAAATAATAACCCCGGTCACTACATTTTTATGTAAACTAACGCTCTCTTTGTTGAAAGCAATTAGCACATCCACCGGCTCGGCGATAGCCCCCACCCGACTGTCTTTAACCCTGACCCGGAAGAAATTATGTCCGCCTCTTACTCTGGATTCATAGTCCTGGTCAGCGAAGACGTGATATCCGCCGCGGGCCAGGACTTTAGCCAGCAGGAAACCGGCTAGCTGCACCCCCTGCCCGGCCTCTCCGGCGACCACAAAGTTCATATCAATAGTCATTATTAGCCTCCGCAAATAGGTTCATGCTAACATCTTAATTAGCAGGTGATGAAAAAGTTATAAAATGAGCGGAGAAGACCTTACAAAATTATGACATTTTTACAGGATAGTGTGTTATACCGCAATAAGTTAGCACATAATAGTAGCCCAAAAGTGCCTTATTTCTCTGATATTTTAGACTTGAAACTAAAAACGGGTTGTGGTATTTTCTATTTGACAGGCGGTGCCGAAAATATGTTCCTCAAAGAGCACCTGATTCGGCAGAAAGAGGGCTGTGTTTTTAGCCTTTTTACGTTCGGAGATTGTAAGAATTAGGAGAAAATTAGCACCTGTCTTTTAATCAGGGTGTCACAGGTTCGAGACCTGTACGGCCTACCAGCACCCCGTTTTGAAGCTAATTTTCCCCGATTTTTGCAAAATCCGAAAAATGCGGCCCCTCTTTGAACACCTGATTCGAAAAAAAGGAGGGGACAAAAATGAGACCAAAAACGCCATCCTTTGATGCCCTGATACAAAATCATGGCATCTGCTTGTCCACGGAGGGAAGAAGCCAGAATACCATAGACTGGTATGCCAGCAACCTCAGGCGTTTTCTTAAATTCTTAAATGAACGCCATCTGCCGGATGAAGTAAATGAGATCGGTATAGCCGAAGCGCGGTCTTTTATCTTCTACCTGCAGAATGAGGTTACCAGGTGGGAGAGCAGCCTGTATACCAGAGATAAAAAACGGCTTTCCCCTTTTTCAGTGCAGGGCTACATTTCGGTTAACCCGATGGAAAAGATGAAGATTCCGAAAGTCCCCAAGAAAATCATCGCCACATTCACTCAAGAGCAAATAAAGAGAATGATCGCCCAGCTTGACCTAAATAAAAGGAGCGGATACCGTAACTATACTATTATTCTCTTGCTCCTCGACAGCGGTATCAGGCTTTCCGAGCTAATTAATATCAAGCTGGAGAACGTCGACTTTAAGCAGTCATCTTTACTGGTCAGAGACAAGGGAAACAAAGAGCGAGTTGTACTGTTTGGTACTCAGGTTCGTAGGATCTTATGGCGATATGTTAGTAGCTATAGAGCAGAGCCTCAGTCTCCTGAGGATACTTTTTTATTACTTACGAACAACGGTAAGCCTCTTCAGCGTAATGCCCTCAGGCTGATATTCGGCGCCCGTTGAAGCCAACTAGGGCTTGCCTCGTTTTCTCTGGTGGGCCAAACATCACTTTTACAAAACCAATCGACACTTCCATTCCTTTTGGCTGCACATTTGCCTCTGTAGGGCATCAATTCCTCCGAGCCTGACTCTCACGGTCTGGACTGCACCCATAACTTTGTCTGGGAAAGCCCAATGACACCCCCATTCCCAATACCCCCGGTTAATCCTTTAGGCATTAAAGTACAACCCATGTGTTGACAAGCAATATCCTGTTATGCTATAAGTTATACGGTACAGTAAGGGTAATTACCAATCGTGCCAAACACGCTTTATCACTTTGCCCAAGTGCTGTAGCTAATTTTACATTAAAGGGGAGGGATAGTATGTGAGATTTTGTGTAACCAGACCTAATAAGACTTATAGAAATCTCAGAAGGAGAAGAAATAAGTGAACAAAAAACTATTGTTAATCCCGTTGGCGTTGCTGTTGGCCCTTAGCTTGATTGCTATCGGCTGTCCGTCAACACCAGAGACCACAGCCCCACCAACAACCACGGCTCCGCCGACCACAGCTCCACCACCAACAGAGCCGCCGGTCAAGCAACTTGAAATTGGGGTACTGGTAGCAACGACGGGCTGGTTTTCCAGCGCCGGCTTGTTGGACCAGGAGGAATGTGAGGTGGTGGCCGGGATGGTAAATGAGGCAGGAGGAATAACCGTCGACGGTCAGAGATACGAGATTGTCCCAGTTTTTGAAGATGTTAAGAGCACTCACGAAGGCGTAATCGCCGCAACCAATAAGCTTATATATGATAAAGGGGTTAAATTCATTGTCGGCCCCAACGCTTTTTGGAGTTCGGCATCAGGGCAGCTATGTGAAGAAAACAAGGTGTTTAACGCCATCGGGTTCTGCACCAACACTCCTGGCGAACTAGATGCGACCACTCAGTATCGAGTGCTGGCATACAATAGCACTATGGGAAATGTTAATGGTCTCATACAGTACATTGCTCAAGCACATCCGGAGATTAAGAGCGTCATTGCCCTTAACCCGGAGGACGGCTCTGATGTTTACCTTAAACCCCTATTTAAGAAGGCGCTAGAAGACAAAGGGATTACCATGGTTGGTGATAAGCTGATTGGCTATTCCCTTGAGATGGTGGACTTTACCCCGATTGCTCAAAAAGTAGGCCAGATGGAAGCTGATGCTATATTTGTTCCCAACGGTATTGATACACACATAGGTAATCTCCTCAAGGGTATGCGAGAACTGGGTGACGAGCGGTGGGTATTCTACAGCAGCGTCGCACTTGTCTCGAAGATCAAAGACCTTGCCGGCCCGGCTGGCTATAAAGTGACAAGCGGTACTGCTCTACCAGGAACTGCTGGTAATGCACCCTTGCTAGAGGAATTCATAAACAGATACTACGAAAAATCTGGAGAGGTCAGATCAATAATCCTGCAGACCTCTAATGCCCTTTACGTCCTGCCACAATTAATTGAGAAAGCGCAAAGCCTTGACCCAACAGTGGTGAAGGACGCGTTACCGAATATTGACGAGGTCGAAACAGTGTGGGGAACGGGGCATATGTGTGGAGAGGAAACTTACGGCATCAGGAACCACGCTGTATGCCACCCTTACTGCCTACAGTATCTGGATGAGAACGGAGAAGTCCAGTTGGGTGGGTGGTTTGAGGTCAACGTTCCTTGATCCAATTCTGCTAATAACAGATTAGGTGTTGTTAGTTGGAGGATTGGGGTGGGGTCAGTTTTCTCCGCCCCAATCCTCTGTTCTAGAAGTGTAATTCCTTTGAGGCAAATTAAAAGAAGAATAGTGATGAATTTGTAAAATGGAATTAGCGGCAGGAATATTTATCAATGTGTTAATATTATCGGCTATGTACATCCTGGTGGCACTGGGATTCGCCTTGCTTTTTAGCATTGCCGGTATCCTTCATGTGTCTCACGGCGCGATATACACGGTCAGCGGCTATATCTGCTGGCAACTATCGCAGGCAGCCGGTATAAATCAGTGGCTGGCATTGGTACTGACAGTGCTGATAGTGGGCTCGTTTGGGCTATTCCTGGAGAGATTTTGTTTTCGCCCATTTACCGGGGATTTTGACCGTAGCTTGGTTGTAGGCATTGGTATCATTTTAATCCTGCAGACCACGATAGTCGTAACCGTTGGCCAGGAATCAAGATCGATGTCCCCTTTTGTCGCCGGGATTCTAAATGCTGGCCCTGTTTCAGTCAGCCTCGAAAGATTGGTAACTTTTGCCATCGGTGCCGCCCTTCTGGGGGTATTGGTGTGGTTCATAAACAATACTAAGCCCGGGCTGCAGATGCGGGCCATGTCTCAAGATCTCCAAGGGGCTATCATGCAAGGCATCAATATCAACCGTGTTTCGGCCATCGCTGTGGTGATTGCCTGTGCGTCAGCAGCAGTGGCGGGATGCTTGATGGGAGCCTATATTAATCTGAATCCCTTTATGGGCGACGTCGTTTTAGGGAAAGCGCTTATTCTGGTTATCCTGGGTGGAATGGGAAGTATGACCGGTATCTTTTATGCAGGGTTGCTTCTGGGTGCTTTGGACGCCACTTTGCCCGTTTTCTTCAGCGGTTCTGTCGCTGAAGTAATCGCAATGGGCGCTATCATCGTTGTGTTACTTTTCCGACCAACAGGGTTCCTCGGCCGTGCGATAGCTTGATAAGAGGTGCGCATAAATGAAATGGAAGCTGCCTTATTTAAGCACTAGGGGGAATATGGCCAAGCCCGGTTTTTGGGCAGGTTTGTTAATCATCCTGCTCGTGCTCCCCCTATTTATTAAGTCACCCTATTTAATCCACATTATCAACATGACTTTTATTTACATCATTCTCACCGTCAGCTTCCGCACCATAATGACTTCAGGGCAACTCCCTCTCGCCCATGCCGGTTTCATGGGTATCGGCGCCTATGTTTCGGCTATAGCCGCTAAATGGTTTGGCTTGACGCCCTGGCTTAGCATTCCTCTGGGGGCGTTAGTGGCTATGGGCGTTGGGATTCTAATAGGGTATCCCTTCGCCAGGCTCCGGGCGGTGTACTATGCCATGATAAGCCTTTTCTTCGGAATGTTAATATTAAGTGCCGTTAAGGCCTTTGCAAAATGGACCGGCGGCGCCGCCGGACTCACCGCTATTCCTCCTTTACTCGGGTTCTCCAAAGTCCCTTACTATTACTTCTTTTTAGGGCTAACCGCGGTCAGCCTTTTAGTCCTTTATCGCTTGGAGATTTCCCGCCCCGGCGTAACCTGGAAGGCTATTGCTCAGTCACATTTGGTAGCAGCCAGCGTTGGTATAAATGAAGCGCGGTATAGAATCATTGCATCGGCTATAGGGTGTTTATTTGCAGGCATAGCCGGTGCGACCTATGCACATTACAATACAGTAGTCGGAACTACCAGCTTTAGTTTTATGGCGACTATCATGCTGCTGATTTACGTGGTAGTGGGTGGTGTAGGCAGTTTTATCGGCCCTATAGTCGGCGTTTTTCTCCTGATGACTGTCCCCGAACTTTTACGCGAGTTGCGCGAGTATGTTCCTTACATCTCGGCAGCCATAGTACTAATAGTGGTCTTCCTGATGCCTAAGGGTGTGACTGGTTTGGTGAAATCGTTCTTATCCTGGCTTGCAGAGCTGTGGAAGAGTAGGAGGACTAGCGATGCTCCTTGAGCTCCACAAGGTAAGCAAACATTTCAGTGGCCTGGTTGCCGTCGATAATTTCGATATGAGCATTGGCGCAGGGGAGTTGGTGGGGTTAATCGGCCCAAATGGGGCTGGCAAATCGACCATTTTTAATTTGATAACAGGTGTTTTACCAGTAACCAAGGGGAAGATAATCTTTGATGGTGAAGATATAACCGATAAGAGGCCTCACGAGGTCGCCGAACTGG